>Ga0268298_10003965_pt1 | contig 14715 bp, 12 predicted proteins | sample WWTPWeurt_MetaG_FD_194462 | JGI IMG/M metagenome (GOLD analysis project Ga0268298, IMG submission 194462) | Activated sludge microbial communities from WWTP in Nijmegen, Gelderland, Netherland - WWTP Weurt | ecosystem: Engineered > WWTP > Aerobic digester > Activated sludge | place... | reverse complement strand
GGGCCTTGAATAAAATCATAATAGGTGGTTTGGTTATAAAAATTGAAGAAATCGAAATACGGCTTCCCACCTGTAGTGCCCCAATCATGATTTCCAAGTACTGGGTAAAAACGCTTGGTAGGGGAACCGGTGCCGTATTTTCCCTTATACCCAAGAATATAGTCGTGATAATACTGCCCAGTGTTATCGTCTATGGAGTAGGACTGCCCATGCGGATAATTGTTATCTCCAACGGTCACGATAAAATCTGGGTTCCAGCTTTTGACCAAGGTTGCCACATCTGCTTCGTTCTGGCCTGCAAGCCCATAGTCCCCGATGACGGCGAACACGATGTGATCGCTTTGCGCATGGGCTGGCTGCCATGAAGATGCGCCGATGGATAGCGCTGCAATTAAGCAGGTGATCAAAAAAAGTTTTTGCAGGGCGGGGGTTTTTATCATGGTGTCGTGCATCCTAATACTTGCGCAAATTCTACGATCCATGATCTCATACTCAGAAATGTGGAACGGATTTGAAATGCGGTACCCAAGCCGGGCTTGGCTTATCGTTCCCCGTGTTTTCCTAATTGGCCTTGCTTGTGATTACTGCTGTTCTTCCTCGGCATGAGGCCGATAAGTGACGAGATAAGCAGGAATGCTTTGCCCGCCTATGCTGACCTCAATGGGCTTCCCCTGAATATTGGCCTCATCTGGAATCATATCCATCGCTTCTTTGGTGATCAAGATTTCATTCGCCAAACCGATATCTTCCCCCAGTTTGCAGGCGCGGTTGACCGCATCTCCAAATATATCTTCATCGTTTACGATCAGGATCTTTCCATAATCGATTCCGATCGTGACATGAATATCCATTTCATCGGGAGTAAGCAGGTTGGTGGCGGCAAAAGCGTGTTGTATGGTGATAGCTGTGCGCGCTGCTGCCAATGGATCTGGCAGCAAAGCAAAACAGTTATCCGCTTCGAATTTGATCACCCGCCCGCCGTGGCTGGCAATGATCGGCTCCACGGTCATTTGCATGCGGCGGATCATGGAGAGGTAATGAATGATCCCGTATTTTCTGGTTAATAAAGAGAACCCGGACATGTCCAGAATTAATATCGTGTTCTCCATGCCATAAGATTGCCAGATGGCCTCTTCCAATTGCTTGCGTTTGGCAGAGTTCACTTCCTGGGAAAATTCAAGGAGTAGTTCTTGAAAATGCGGATCTCTGAGTTGCATAAAAGCCTCTAATTCAGTGTCATTAATTATAACGAAAAGGGTCACAGAAATGCTTGCACCTCCATGACCCTTTTTACCTAAATATCTCCCGGCTCGTCTGCCATGCGGACAACGCGCGGGGTGAACTTGCCGATTACATCCACCAGGTCGTGCTGGGCGGTGATCACATCTTCGATCTGCTTGTACGCCTGAGGCGACTCGTCGATGCCGCCGCCGAGCAGAGTGACACCGCGCTCTTTGAGATAGTCATCACGTTCGCGCTTGCTGATGGAATTTATGGCAGCCTTGCGGCTCATCTTGCGACCGGCTCCATGTGAAGCGGACTCAAGCGACTCACTCACGCCTCTTCCTCTGACGACGAAGCCTGCGTCTCCCATCGAGCCGGGGATCACGCCGAGAACTCCGGCGCCCGCGGGCGTGGCTCCCTTGCGGTGGACAATGACTTCGCGCCCGTCGGGGAGTTTTTCGTTCCATGCAAAGTTGTGGTGATTTTCAACCACAGCCACTTCTTTCAGCCCAACAGCCGCCGCCACACGTTTGTGAATAATGTAGTGATTTGCCGAAGCAAAGCGACCTGCCAGCTCCATCGAAAGCCAGTATTCCTGACCATCTTCTGAATCCAGCGTGAGCCATGCGAGGTGTTTGACGCTGGGGTCAAGATCGGGATGCTTTTCTCTTGCGAGTTTGCTAAAGCGATCCGCGATCTTTGCGCCAACTCCGCGGGAACCGCTGTGTGAGAGCAAGGCCAGATATTCGCCGGGCTGTAAGCCGAACATCGGCTCATGTAAGCGGAACGAACCCCACTCGACGAAGTGATTGCCAGTGCCGCTGGTGCCAAGTTGATTCATGGCGGTGTCTTTCAACGTCCGCAGTTGTTTGGTAGCAAGCCAGGCATCATCGTCTAGCACTTGATGCTGGGCGCGTTTGCTTCCTTTCCAGGCGGCACCCATGCCGAAGGCGGTTTCATCCCAGAGGGCGTTTTCGAACATGCCTTTCTTTTGCCCGATAAGAATCGGCGAGACTTCATATAGCGACAAGCGCATGCGGCAGGCAATGTCCACGCCAACGGCGTAAGGGATGACCACGTTCTCCGTCGCCAGCACGCCGCCAATGGGCAGACCATAGCCGACGTGTGCATCGGGCATGAGCGCGCCGGTGACGGTCACGGGCAGGCGCATGGCGTTTTCCATCTGCTTGATGGCTTCAGTGTCGATATTGTCCGCGCCCCAGATGGGGAAGGGCAATGGCGCATCGCGCAAGTCCTCGACAGATGGCTCGTTGTTCTTATTCTTGCGCAAAATCTCGCGAGCGAGGTCTGCAAGTAAAGTGTCGGCGAGAAAATTGCCGGGGTTCTGGCGAACCGCTTCAAGACGATAAAGAGCCGCGTCGCGTTCCATGCCGGAGGCGATCATTTTATTTCCGGCTTCTTTGGCAAGACCGATACTTTTACCGTCTTCCCAGTTGTTGAGTTTCAGGATTTTTCCTGTGATGATGTCCATTTCATATTCTCCATCCGTCATTGCGAGCCGCGTTCTTTGCGGCGAAGCAATCTTATGATTATTTCATGGGATTGCTTCGGGCGAAAGAGCATCGCCCTCGCAATGACGGAAATGCTAGATCGGATCAGGCGGGATGCAGGCTTCGTCATACTTAATTGTAGTGAAAACTTCTGCCTGCAAGACCCAGTTACCTTGTGTGGCGCGCTGCCATTTGGCAGCGTAGACACCTGAGGCGCGGACGAGTTCTCCATTTATGGAGTACTCGCCTTGCCAATTGCCGAGTTCTTCGGCGATGCCCCAAGAATCATTGGTGGTAATCTCGCGCGGCGTTCGACGATAGACGGCAGTTGGGTCTTGTTTGAAAAGGGTTGCCCAACGTATTTCTTCCTCGTCGGCGCCGTGGAACTGATCGCTGCGACCGGTGACCAGATGATAACTCGCTGCCAGCAGCGGGCGGATGCGTTTGGCATCCTTCTCAGTGATGGCGCGGTTGAATGCTTCGCGTGCGGTGCGGATGAGGTCGGTGGAGGTGGGTTGGGTCATGAGGGTTTTCCTTTTATTTACTTCGTCATTGCGAGGGCGATGCTCTTTCGCCCGAAGCAATCTCATGATCGCGAAATGGGATTGCTTCGCCGCGAAGAGCAAGAGCGCGGCTCGCAATGACGGGTTAACTTTCTTCTAATTTCCAAAGTTCGCGCATTTCCTGACTCTTTTCCAAGAGTTCATCGAGCGTGCCTTCGGATTCGACTTTGCCATCTTTGAGGACGATGATATGGTCAGCGCGCCTCAAGAGCGGACGGCGGTGGGAGACGACGAGACATGTCAGTTCGTTGCCTGATTCAAAGATGCGCTCCCAGAGTTGGCGTTCGGTCTCCACGTCCAGCGCGCTGGAGAGGTCATCGAAGACCACCAGTTCGGTGTCGCGGATGAACATGCGGGCGGCGGCGGTGCGTTGGGCTTGTCCGCCAGAGAGTTTGACTCCACGTGAGCCGACCATCGTTTCGAGATCGTCATCTAGGATTTCCAGGTCTCTGTCCATAACGGCGAGTTTTGCTGCTTTGTAGATATCATCGTCTGTTTTGTTCATGCCGAGCAGAATATTATTCCGTAGAGTGTTGCTGAACAAGCGCGGAACTTGTGCAGTGTAGGCAGAACGCGGCGGGACGAAGAAATTGCCAGCGTCGGTGATGACTTGCCCATTCCAGCGGACTTCGCCAGAGTCGGCGGGGAGAAGTCCGAGCAATGTTCGCAGCAATGTCGTCTTGCCAGAGCCGATGCGACCCGTGATGACCGTCAGCGAACCGCGTTTGACTTTGAGTGAAATGTCTGCGATGCCGTTGACCGAATTCGGGTAGTGAAAGGTCAGATGGTCAGCGACCAGCTCATTCAGTCGGTCTGAAGCGGTCTTCGTCGGGTAGGTCACTTCGGGCAGTTCGTGATCCAAGTCTATTTTTGCATGTTCAACGAGCGCGTCCAGTGGAGCATTTTCCATCAGGCGGTACATGCGCTTGACGGAGACATCCATTTGTTTGTAACGTGCCCAGAGTTCGCCGCCGAGAGTGGTGAGATCGCCCATACTTTGCAGAAGGTAAACGAAGAGCGAGAAATCGCCGAGGGTGAAATTGCCGGTGCGCATGGACTGAGCAACAAGCAGAAGAATCACGCCTGTGCTGAGTGTGGAAGTATTGCGATACAGCGAGCGCAGCACTTCGTCGAACAACTTATCGCGAACAGTTAACTTGCGGCGCTCATCGTTGATGCCGTGAAAGTGGTTGATGATATTCTTCTCGGCTGTTGCGATCTTCACGGCTTGCACAGCGCCAAAGAATTCACCGATGAAGCCCGTCACCTTGCCCGCGGATTGACGCGAGGCACTACGATAATGTTCGATGCGCTTGGTGGCGATGTTGGCAACAATGCCAACGATGACCAGTGGGATAAGCGCCATGAGCGTGACTGACGGACTGATCTGCGCCATCAAGTAAATGGAATAGAAGATGATGGCAATGCCGACCATCACGTCGTTGACGAGGATGACGAAGAGCGGCAATTCTTGCACGTCATTTTTGAAACGGCTGATGGCTTCACCTGCCGAGTCGGGCAGTTGTGATGCGCCGGGGCGTTTGAGGATGTGCGTGAGCAAATTCTTGCGTAAGAGCGTGCCCATGTCTGCGAAGATGGGCACGTCGGCATAGTAGAAGCCGTAACTTGCAATAATACGCCCAACCCAGGTAGCGGCAAGGAATGCGACAACTGCCCATATTCCAAAGGTCAATGGCGCAGCCCCTGTTAGGTAGTCAAAGAAGGCTTTGATGATGAGCGCCGGCGCAACCTGCCAACAGGAGCGAATGAGGGACACGCTGACAAGGTCAACGATCCATAGCCATAAGCGAAAGCGAATAAGTTCGCGCACAACTTTCCACGCAGGCAGGGCGGGGATGTTGAGGTCTTGTGAGTCGAGGGTGGTTTCGGTCATGATAATTTCTTTCTGTAGAGGCGAGGTCCCCTCGCCCCTACGTTACGCCAATACTTCTTCCAAACCCGTTTGCAGCAATTGATAAAACCTTGCGCTCGGGTTGGCTGCCAGTTCTTTGCGGTCTCCGTATTCAAGCACGGAGCCGTTATCAAGGATGAGCACATCATTGGCGCGGTGCAACGTGTCAAGCCGATGCGCGATGATGATGGCGGTACGTCCCTTTAGCAGTTTGTCTATCGCGTGCTCGAGTTTCTGCTCGGTGGCGGGGTCAAGCCGCGACGAGGCTTCGTCGAGGATGACCAGACCGGGATTCCGCAGGAAGACGCGTGTGAATGCCAGTAACTGCGCCTCACCCGCGGACAGAGATCTTGATCCTGTTTCCAGTTGAGTATCAAGACCGTTAGGCAGGGTTCGGAACCAGTCGCCCAGTTCGAGGTCTTCGAGTGTGGCGATGATCTTGTCATCGGGTATCGAGCGATCAAAGAAGGTCAGGTTCTCGCGGACGGATGCGCGGAAGAGTTGCACATCTTGTGTCACGATGGCGATGTTCTGTCGCAGTGAGTCGAGTTGAATGTTGTGCAAGTCTTCGCCATTGACCTTGATGCTGCCTTCGTTCACGGAGTACAGGTTGAAGATCAAACGTCCGAGGGTGGTCTTTCCGCTTCCGGTGCGACCAAGCAACCCTAAAACAGAAGCAGGCTTGAGGTTGAGCGAGAGGCGTTTGATGACCGAGTCTTCGCCGTTATAAGAAAAGGTCACATCCTTGAATTCCAACGCGAGCGGATGCGAGTCGATCACTTTGCCGGTCTCGTTCTTGGTTTCAGGTTGGAACTGCTTGAATTCGGTCAGGCGTTCCACACATGCGCCAATCGTCTGGAAACTTTCGATCTCATGTGTCATCGCCCAGAACGGTTCTTCGAGCAGGTTGAGGTAATGGACGAAAAGATAGACCGTGCCGATGGTGACGACGCCCGTGGTGAAGAGCCAGTATCCGCTGGTGACGGCAAGCAGCGTGCCGAGTGTGAGCGCTAAGCCCATCGCGTTTTCGATGATCCAGCGTTTGAAGTGGGCGCGGCGGTTGTGCTTGAGAATCTCGGCTTGATGACGAAAGAGTTCGCGGATAGAGAAGCCGACCGCACCGCTCGAGCGGATATCTTCAGTGCCTGCAAGTTGTTCTTCGATGAAACCGTACATTTGACCTTCTGCTTCGCGCCGCGCTTTTTGATGCGGCACGGCAATGTCTTTGAGCCTGCCGAGAATGCCGATGGTCAGCGCGGAGTAGACCGCGAATGCCAAGCCCACACGCCAATCTTCGATGGCAAGCGTGACGAGGATCCCGATGAGCAACAGTCCGTTCGCGATGAGGTTAAGCGCGAACTGCGAGAAGAAGGTCGCCAGTTCGGTTACGTCGCCGTCGATGCGTTCGATCAACTCGCCGGGCGTGTGGTCGTTGTGGAACTTCATGCCAAGTTTGAGAGCGTGTTCGGCAAGTTCGGCGCGCAGGGCATTGGTGGCTGTCCATGCTACGTTTTCGCCGAGCCAAGTCACGCCGATGTGAACCACTTGCTGTACCAGCGCAATACCGATAAATGCGGCGGCTGTCCACATGAGCGTGGAGAGAGCTTCGCCTGCCAGAGCGTCATCGATAAAGAGACGCATGATCTGCGGGGCGACGATGCGCAAGCCGATGCTGCCAAAGAGCAGCACAGCAAGCAGGGTGAACCGTCTGCGTTGAGGGCGGATGTGGTCAGAGAGCAGGTTCCAGTAGGATTTGAATGATAGGTTCATAAATTTTTTACCATGAAGGACACAAAGTACACGAAGGAAAAAATAAAAACACGGCGCGAGGTGCGCCGTGTTTGGAAAGACACAGGAAATCAAGCCGTGGTTAAACGGTCAATGGGCGCACTTCGGGGAGGTAGATTATTCGGTTGGATTTCGTACGTAGGTTCAGTAACTGCAAAGACATTTGAAGTGCGCTCCTTTCTTGAAATATAGTGATTGCAGTTTACATGAGAGTACGATGAGTTGTCAAGGCAATTCAAGATTTTCGTCATCCTGACAAACCCGGTAATCGGACTACAATTACCTCGCATGGAGGCTTCATGAAAACCATTTTGCGTGTGCGCTATTGGCGCATTGTTCTATTCTTTGCCCGCGTCACAGCGAGCATCATTTTCTGGGATATTTTTCTGCGCCGCATTGGGCTTGGCGCCTGGGTAAAAAATACTCGTCCGCGGCGGTTGCAAAATATTGCCATTCGTTTTCGCGCTCTGGCAATTCGTCTCGGCGGCGTGATGATCAAAGTGGGGCAATTCCTTTCGGCGCGTTTGGATGTGTTGCCGCCCGAGATCACGGATGAACTTTCTGGATTGCAGGATGAAGTTCCGCCCGTGGATTTTGAACCCATCCGCCTCCAAACCGAACTCGAGCTTGGTTCCGCCATCGAAAAAGTTTTTCTCACCTTTGAGAAAGAACCCGTCGCCGCCGCCTCGTTGGGACAAGTCCACCGCGCGAGGCTGCTTCCCAGCGAAGCCGAAGCAATGGGCTTTGAAAATGTTGTCGTGAAGATTTTGCGCCCGAACATCGAACAGATCGTCGAAGTGGACATGTCCGCGATACGGGTGGTGGGTGGCTGGCTCAAGCGCTACAAACCCGTCAGCGACCGGGCGGATGTCCCTGCCATTGTGGAGGAATTCGCCGCCGTCCTAAACGCGGAATTGGATTATCTGTCAGAGGGGAAAAATGCCGAGACCTTTGCAACCAATTTCAAAGACGATGGAAGCGTCCATGTCCCACGCGTGGTTTGGAATCGAACCACGCGCCGCGCGCTGACGCTGGAAGATGTCACCGCCATAAAGATCACCGATTACGATGCGATCACTGCTGCGGGTATCAGTCGAGCCGCAGTGGCGGAATGTCTACTGGCGACCTACCTGAAGCAAATCTTCGAAGATGGATTTTTCCACGCCGACCCGCATCCCGGCAATTTGTTCGTCCTGCCTTTGAACGAAAAAGATAATGACGGATTTACAAAATTTCGCCTGACGTTTATTGACTTCGGCATGGTCGGAAGAATGCCTGATAAATTGGTCGAAGGTTTACGAGAGGCGGTGATTGCGGTCGGTTTGCAAGATGCATCGCGCCTGATTCAGGCGTATAAAACCCTCGGTGTCTTATTGCCAAACGCGAACACAAAACTTTTGGAAGAAGCGAGCGCCCAGGTTTTTGAACGTTTCTGGGGCATGAGCATGAATGAACTGCGGAATATTCAACATAGCGACATGATGAAATTCGGGATGCAATTTCGTGAGTTAATCGCATCCATGCCTTTTCAGATTCCTGAAAACCTCCTGCTTTTGGGCCGCACCATTGGGATTCTGTCAGGCATGTGTACAGGCTTGAATGCCGACTTCAACCTCTGGTTGCAAATCGCACCCTATGCTAAGAAGTTGACTGAGGGCGAAGGTGGCTCGGTCTTTGATACGTTTTTGAACGAAGCGGGAGAATTGCTCAAAACCCTGGTCGCCATCCCCAGCAGGGCGGAGCGTGTGTTGAGTCGCATCGAGCGTGGACAGTTGAATGTGGAAGCGCCGCTGGTCAATTTGCAGATCAGTTACTTGGAACGTTCGGTTAATCGGTTGACGGGCGGGATCGTGTTCTTAGGTCTGCTGATCGCAGGAGCGATCTTGTATGATGAGCATACCCTGCTCGGGCAGGGTATGTTTGGCGGGGCGGGCTTGACGCTGTTCTATACCTTTTTCCTGGCGCGCGGAAGGCGTCCGTTTCGATAGAACCTAAACCCCCTGTCTGAATTGCTATTGCTCTATTTCTCTGATAACTTTGGCGGGGTTGCCAGCTACAACTGTATTGGCGGGAACATCTCGTGAAACGACTGACCCTGCGCCCACTACGGCGTTCCTGCCAATCCGCACTCCAGGTAATAGGATAGCGCCTCCTCCGATCCAAACATTGTCTTCGATCACAATGGGTTTGGCGGTCTCATAACCCTTGATCCGGGACTCCGCTTGAAGATCGTGGGCGGCAGTGTAAATTTGAACGGAAGGTCCGATCATGACATGGTTTCCGATCCGAACTTCATTGTTGTCCAAAATGACGCACATGTAATTGATAAAAACGTGGTCACCAAGATAAGTATTCTTGCCGTAACTGCAATAGAAGGGCGCCCAAACAATTGCGTCCTGACCTACTGCTCCTAACATTTGCTGAAGGATGGTATATCTTTCAGAATCCGCTTCCGTTTTATTATAGCGATTCATGAGTTCCTTGGCTTTTTGGCGTTCATTTTCCAGTTCAGGGTCAAGGATGTTGTAGTTTTCTCCCGCCAACATTTTTTCTTTTTCAGTTTTTAAAGACATCTCGCGCCTCTGTGTAAATTCTTAAATTAAAAACTCCAACACAGGTGGTGTGTTGGAGTTCACTTAAATCAGGATGTTTTTTCTTCAGTTTTTTTTATGGCAGCATCGATCAGGCTGCGGAAGGCGAGAAGTGCTTCCTTGCGGGCGGCGCGACGATGCTCCAAAAAACCGGGCGGCAGGATGGTCTCCATGCTCTTGCGCATCTCGGCGCGGGCGGCCTTCATGTGTTCCAACGCCTCAGGCGGAAGTTTATCTCTCATCGCTTTTCGTTTTTCTGCGTTCATGATTAACTCCTTTCTACTTTTATTATAGCACCGATGATTTTACGGTCCCGGCGTCATCGGCGGAAATTGCGACATATCCATGTTTGGGTCGATATCCATGCTGGAGATCTTGACCCAACAGGGGTTGTTGAAATACGGGTTACGGATGACGATCCAGCCCGGCTCCGTACCCATGCCCAAGATGGTTACATTCTTTCTACCCTTGGCATTCGTTTCGATATTGCTGATCAGTGTGTAGGCCTCGCCAGGGCCGGTCCAACAACCTGTATTTTCGATGAGAGCGGCCGGGCGGATTTGCGGTTTCTCTGTCGGGGGGAGCGGAGTGTCGGTGATGCTGGGAGTGGGGGTCTCAGTGGGAGGGAACGGGGTGGGCGTTACGGCTCCAGCAGTTTGGGTGAGCATATAGACGACCAACTCCATGGCCGTTGTACCGACAATATCCACCGTGGGAGTGACAGGGGCCTTCGGCGTACATGCGGCCAGAAGGGCAGACAGCAGGATAAAAATGGTGACCTTGCGAGTACCAACAATTTTCATTTATTCACCGCGCTTATTTTGCTTTCTTTTCCATTTTTGCCCAGGTGTCTTTCAAGTTAACGGTCAGGTTGAAGACAGGCTTGTCGGTTGTTGAGTCCTTATCAACACAAAAATATCCCAGACGTTCAAACTGGAAGCGTGAACCAACCTCGGCTGTGGAAAGAAGCGGTTCGACATATCCGGAAAGAGTTTCAAGCGACCTTGGATTTAAACACGCCAGAAAACCCTCCTCGCCTTCTTCAGGGTCTTCCTTTGTAAACAGGCGATCATACATGCGGATCTCTGCCGGGTGTGCGTGAGCGGCCGAGACCCAATGGATCGTAGATTTGACCTTGCGCCCGTCGGGCGAATCACCGCCTTTGGTGGCTGGGTCGTAGGTGGCATGGACTTCCACAACTTCGCCCGCTTCATTTTTGACCACATGTGTGGCTTTAATGAAATAGGCATAGCGCAGGCGAACTTCATTGCCGGGGAAGAGACGGTAATACTTGGGAGGCGGAGCCTCTCGAAAATCATCCTGCTCAATGTAAAACACTTTCGAGAAAGGAACCTTTCGTGTTCCGGAGTCTGGATCTTCGGGGTTGTTGATCGCGTTCATTTCTTCCACGAGATCATCGGGATAATTATCGATAACCACTTTAAGTGGGCGGATGACCGCCATGCGGCGCAGGGAGGTTTTATTGAGGCTGTCGCGAACGCATTCTTCCAGGAGTGCAACATCACTGATGCTGTAATTCTTCGCCACGCCTATGCGGCGAATGAACTCCAGTACGGCTTCGGCGGTGTACCCGCGTCGCCGCATGGCTCGCAGGGTTGGCATGCGCGGGTCGTCCCAACCGTTGACGACCTTTTCTTCCACCAGGCGGCGCAGTTTGCGTTTGCTCATGACGGTATAGTTTATATTCAGGCGCGCGAACTCGATCTGGCGTGGCTTCCAAACACCAAGTTGCTCCGGGAACCATTCATAAAGCGGGCGGTGGTTTTCGTATTCCAGCGAACAAAGTGAGTGGGTAATGCCTTCCATGGAGTCGTTCTGCCCATGTGCCCAATCATACATCGGATAGATCTTCCACTTGTCGCCAGTACGATGGTGAGGAGGGGTATGGATGATGCGGTACATGGCCGGATCGCGCATGTTAATATTTGGATGTGCCATGTCGATCTTGGCGCGCAGGATCCGGGAACCGTCAGGGAATTCTCCGTTCTTCATGCGTTCGAGCAGGTCCAAATTTTCCTCCATCGAACGATCGCGATATGGCGAGTTCCTGCCAGGCTCGGTTAAAGTACCCCGATTGGCGCTCACTTCCTCCGGAGTCTGATCGTCGACATAGGCTAATCCTTTTTTGACCAATTGCACTGCCCAATCATAGAGCATGTCAAAATAATCGGAGGCATAAGTCACCTTGACCCATTCAATTCCCAACCAACGGGCATCATCCATTATGGCTTCGACGAACTCGGTCTCTTCTTTGGCCGGGTTGGTGTCGTCAAATCGCAGGATCAATTCCCCACCGTTTTCCTTGGCGATCAGGTAGTCGATCATGAACGCTTTGACATGGCCAATATGAAGATACCCGTTTGGCTCGGGAGGGAGCCGCGTGCGAACGTAATTGAAGCGTCCGTTACGCAGGTCTTCTGCCACGGCTTCGCGGATAAAATCGGTGGGTTTGTTATTCTCTTCTGGACTCATTCTCATATGACCTTGATTTATGGGATTCTGCGGATTAATAACTCCGCTTCTTTGACTAGCGGACGTCTGTTCGGCGTTTCGGGAACTTTTCCCCGCCTTGGGCGTCTGATTCGTACCAATTATAACAAAGTATAATAATCGAACAAAAGACCGGAGGCATACATGGAAGAAAAACGCACGACTTTTTACGGAACGTATTTCAACAAAAGCTCAGTTCTGGCTGTATCTCGTTGGGCAGGGATTATCGCATGGGTGGTTTTGGCCGCTTATTTGATCGTCTGGGTACTGACATTTTCACAATTTGTGCGGCAAATGTCTTTTGGCCTGCTCTATGAGAAGGGGTTTGTCTTACTTGATGTTCTCAACTTTTTTACCCCTTATTTAACGCAAGCCATCCCCGGGGTCGCTTATTTCTTTGGTTTAAAATTTGTCGAGCAGACCCTTCTTATTCTGTTGGATATGGAAGAAAACGCACGCCGGGCAGTACGTTTGGAGAAATAGCAATAATTCCCAGGTTTTCCTTGCGCTCTATCTCTGAGAGTGGTAAAATACCGCCCGCTGGAAAAATAGTGAGGCTGCTTTATGGCAAAATCACAGGTTCTGATTCTTGGGGATTGGTGAAATGGCATCACGTCGCGCTCTGGACGCGAAATTTGAGGTTCAAATCCTTGATCCCCAGCTAAGGCCCTCGTAAGAGGGTCTTTTTTATCCGTTTATTGGATTTTGTCGCAGGTTCGTTACAAATTTTTATACCTCTTGTTTATTGTTGTATCTTAAGCGCATGAAAGTTTGACGTTTCTCATCAACAGGAGGTTGGCTGTGAAAGCATCGGTGAAAAGGCCGCTCGCAAAATTTGAAAAGAAAGTCGACGCACATTTACGGCGAATGTGGATCAACACGATAGATCGGATGCCAATGAAAGAACATGATCTGTCGTGGAAGATACGTTGGCGTATGAAAAATGATCGAAACCCCAAGTTCGTTCTTGTTCAAGACAAGTATAAAGTGAAAGAATATGCTCACCACAGAGGTGTGTTATCGGCCGATACGTACTTTGTAACTGAGGAACCTGATACCATTCCTTTTGAGACCCTGCCTGCAAACTATTTCTTGAAAGCCAACCATGGGTGCAAGTGGAACATCATGTGCAAAAATGGGGAATTCTATCTTTTCGATGATGGCGAGGATTTGATCGGACGAAAGAACTTTGACGATAACCGCTTGACGCGGGATGAGGTGTTAAAGTATTGTGAAACGTGGCTGAACACCATTTACTCGAGAAGAGAATGGGCCTACTCCCAGATCCCACCCAGAATTATGGCTGAGGAAGTTCTTGAGCAGCGCGGCGGCGGGGAATTAATCGACTATAGGTTCTTCACTTTTCATGGGAAGGTGAAAGCCATATATGTCGATTCGGCGACGTATTCCATTTATCATCAAAAGATATTCTTTGATACGAATTGGAAAGAGTTTAAGATAAATAATTTGAAAGAATCTTTCCCGCACCCTGAACTTCCTAAACCTGAAAAATTTGAACTTATGATTGAGTCTGCTGAAAAGTTGGCAGAAGACCTGGATTTTGTTCGTGTTGACTTGTATGATACAAAAAAGGGCATTGTATTAGGGGAAATGTCAATCTACCCCATGGGTGGGGAAGAAATGCAGCCATCCCCAGATTCGCAATTTAATAAGTGGCTTGGTGATCAGTGGTGCCTGCCGGGATAATAACCTCCTGATTTCCTTAAACCAAAAGACTGCCTGCAATAACAAAAGCAGGCAGTCTTTTGGTTTTTGTGCCCGAGTGGAATTAATGACCCTACCTGCTGTGTTCTGAGATCTTTTGTGCTATTTGCTTTTGTAAAATCAGGGCCTCTCCGGGTGTGGGGGCAATGGTTAGGCAACCAAAACGATGGTATTTCAATGTTGTTGTCACTGTTATTACAAGACCAATATGTTCTTTATTGATTGGGTACAGGAATTCCGCCAGTAGATTGATGAGTTCGTCAGCACTGTTGATGCGACCTGAATCCATTGCTTCAAAACTCAGAAGAGATGTATTGTCTATGTAATCCGGTCCGATAATGTGGTACGCAAGATCGTGAACATGCGTCCCGCCTGTTCTTCGTGAATTGATTTCAAGCAGGTAGAGCTTTTCGTCATCGCTTATAATGCAATCAAGATCGAAATGCCCGACATAACCCAGGTCTTGAAGTTTATGGGCTATCAGTATTCCACACCGCTCCAGATCTGGGAACCATTTCTCCTGTTGTAAATTTTTAGAGACTTCTATGCCGCAAAAATCGCCAAATTCAATGAATAACTGCTTTGAGAGATAGGTAATTTCCGGTTTTCCCCTTTTGGGGTGTGGGACAAATAACTCAAGTGAAGGAGAGTTTTGTTTGGTTGCAGGAATACATTCTTCGACCACAATTAAATCGTCCGTGTAGTATGTATCGTCTTCAATTTTTTTATTGATTTCCTCTAAGGTGATGGGGATGTCAGGGCGGATGATGAATATCCCTATACCATTTTCACCGGTATTGGCTTTTACCAGGCAGGCCTTTCCGCGTTGATAGAACCAAAAAGCAGCATCTGCGGCCTGCTTGGAGTCGTAGCATATAAAGCCAGGCGGA
>Ga0268298_10003964_pt1 | contig 14728 bp, 10 predicted proteins | sample WWTPWeurt_MetaG_FD_194462 | JGI IMG/M metagenome (GOLD analysis project Ga0268298, IMG submission 194462) | Activated sludge microbial communities from WWTP in Nijmegen, Gelderland, Netherland - WWTP Weurt | ecosystem: Engineered > WWTP > Aerobic digester > Activated sludge | place... | reverse complement strand
TTGATCGGGCTCAGTGTGGAATATGTCTCGAATTCAGTAGTCGGTCCGAGCTTCGGCGCTTATATTTCAGAGCAATCCACCGAGGAAACACGCGGACGAGTTTTCGGATTGTCCTCGGGAATATATCAAACTGTCACGGTCATCGGCCCCGCGCTGGCGGGTTTTCTGGCATATCAATTCAATTTTCAATTCATGATGCGGGTGGCATTTTGTTTTTATCTCGCCGCGACCCTTCTCCGTGTTTGGATGGCAAATAATGAACGTTTTTCGTCCCTGAAAGAGGCAGCCAAACCCACCTTAATCGGATTCAAAGTGCAACTCACTGCCATATTTGCCCTGCTCCTCTCCGGAGGTATTCTTACATGGATCTGGATCACAGACGCGGTTGGCGATACATCCTATAATCTCATCGGCCAGCTCTTCCCGATCTATCTTTCCGACTTCGGCGAACTTAACGTTCAGCAGATCGGTATTGTCAACGCTGCGATCGGCGTCACAGCCATTTTTGCCGCACCGCTGGCTGGTTCACTGGTGGATAAGTTCAGCGAACGGGCTGCCATCATCACAGGCTTCGCGTTGAACGGTCTGGGCCTGTTCACTTTATTAAACTCGAACAGCTATTCAGGTTTCATTCTTTCAATGTGTTTCTTCGGCCTCGGCACTGGCTGTCTCATGCCCGCCTACGAATCGCTCATCTCCAAAGTTGTGCCTGAATCCAAACGCGGCATGGCTTTCGGCTTCTTCGGCACCACGCTCGGCATCCTCTCCCTGCCCATGCCATGGATCGGCGCGCAGCTTTGGGAACGATTCTCTCCCCGCACCCCATTCTGGTTTGCAGTCGCCGCGAATATGATCTCGATCATCATCGCATGGTTTAAATTCATACCTCGGGATTCCCAGCCCGCAGAACTTTCTGGCAAATGATACGCGCTACATTCTTGGTCTGATTCCTGAATCTGCTTCATTCGCAGATCCGCATCTGAAATATTTTGTTGTACAATGACAGCATAGGAGATACCATGAGCGACTTCCTTAATTTTCTTAACACCGCAGACCACGCTACGCTGAAAAAAATCTCTGGAATTTCAAGTGCGCTGGCAGATCATATCATTGCCGCGCGCCCGTTCGATGCAACAGATGACCTATTGCTTGTGCATGGCGTGGGAAAAAATCTGCTTTCACGGATGCAGTCCTTTGCTGAGACGCAGGAAACTGAACCAGAAAGCAGCGCCATGATCCCCGTCGAAGAAGGAGCGCAGCCTGCCCAGCTTGAGATGATCGAAAGGAGTCAGCCTGCGCCCGAATCACCTGTCAAGGACAAACCATCCTTCTGGTCGCGTCTCGGGCAGGCATTTCTTGTTTTTGTGAGAGCGCTATTCAGGTTGATCGCAACAGTTCTGGTGATCGGCGGGATCGGGGCTGCCATCTATTTTGGCGTGCCGTTCATCAACAACAATATTGTTGTGCCCATACAAAAGAACACCTCGCAGATCAGGCAGCTTGAGGTGGAGCTTGCCGCCCAGCAAGCCCGTCTTGACGAAACGAGCGCCCGCGTAGGCGAACTTGAGAAAAATATTGAAGCGCACACTGCGAGCATAACGAAACTTGAAAAAATGCAAAGCATGCTTGAGCAGGAAATCTCGGATCAAAATAACAGCGTAATGGTCGCATTGAAACGTGAAATTATGCTGACGCGTTCGATCGAGACGGTTGCGCGCGCGCGTTTATTTTTATCGCAGAGTAATTTTGGATTGGCGCGTGATGACGTTCAGGCTGCGCGCGATATTCTCACAGAGTTATTGACCGATGCCCCCTCGTATCAAGTGACCTCTATAAATCAGATCATCCTGCGGCTGGATTTTGCGTTGAACAACCTGCCAGCCTTCCCCGTCATCGCCGTAGACGATGTGGATATCGCCTGGCAATTATTGATGATGGGGTTGCCAGAGAGTGAAGCAAATATTGTTGCGACATTCACGTTCACTCCTACGCCAGCTCCTATTTTAACCTTTACACCAACACCCGAAGCGATACCAACTTCAACACCATAATATTTTCTTAATTTATAATCTGCAAACTATATCAATACTTGGAGAATGAGCATGGGACATAAAATTACGTTCGGTACGGATGGCTGGCGCGGGGTGATCGCCGAGGATTACACTTTCGACAATGTTCGCCGCTGCGCGCAGGGTTTTGCAAACTATATGCTGTCACAAGGCAAGCAAGGACAGTTCGTTGTCGTCGGCTACGACAAGCGCTTTAGCAGTGAACACTTCGCCGCGGCAGTTGCGGAAGTATTGGCTGGTAATGGCATGAAGGTTTATTTGACCCAGGAAGCCACGCCCACACCTGTCATCGCCTACGCGGTTGTAGACAAGAAAGCCGCGGGTGCGGTGAATGTCACCGCCTCGCATAACCCACCCACCGACAACGGATTCAAGGTCCGCAATGAAACGGGCGGCGCGATCGACCCTGAAGGGCTGATCCAGATCGAAACGGGGATTCCGGATGATATTAAAGATGTCAAGCGCAAGAATTACAGGGAAGCCGAAGCCGCTGGTGAGATCATCGTGTTTGACGCAGCGACTCCCTATATTGATCACTTAACCAAAGACGGCTTAATTGACCTGCAACCCATCAAAGACGCTGGCTTGACCGTGATGGTCGATACCATGTGGGGCAACGGCGCGGGCTGGTTCCCGCGTTTGCTGGCAGGCGGCAAGACACGCGTGATCGAGATCCACAATGAGCGCAATCCTTCCTTCCCTGAGATGAAACGCCCCGAACCGATCCAGCCGAATATTGATGTCGGTCTGCAGGCGACTGTGGACAATAAAGCCGATGTATTGCTCATCACGGATGGTGACGCTGACCGCTGCGGCATTGGCGATGAAAACGGAAAGTTTATTAATCAATTACGAGTCTTTGGTTTACTCGCCTATTATATGCTCGAGGTGCGTGGTGACCGCGGCGATATTGTAAAAACATTGTCCACGACCAATATGCTCAATAAACTTGGCGAACTGTACGGAGTCCCCGTCCATGAAACAGGTGTGGGCTTCAAATACGTTGCGCCGAAGATGACTGAGACGAATGCGCTCATTGGCGGCGAGGAATCTGGCGGATACGCCTTCCGCGGGAATGTGCCTGAACGCGATGGAATTTTAGCCGGTTTGTATATGCTCGATTTCATGGTCAAGACAGGCAAGAAGCCGACTGAATTACTTGCAGATCTGTTCGCCAAAGTCGGTGGTGAATATTTCTACGACCGCGTGGACAGCCCCTTTAGCGGCGACCCCGAAGCCCGCAAGCAGATCATCCGCGATAACAATCCGCAGACTCTTGGCGGTTTGAAAGTAACTGAGCTGGTCACTGTAGATGGTTTCCAATTCAAACTGGAAGATGGCGGCTGGATGTTGATCCGCTTTTCTGGCACGGAACCAATTATGCGCGTTTACTGTGAGACCCGCCATGGCGATAAGGTCAAAGCGATATTGGAAGACGGTTTGAAAGTCGCGGGAATCAAATAATTATTTACCAATTGGCAGGTTGGAATGTGGAAACGTTCCAACCTGCCAAGCTTTTAACTTTCCAACATGTTGACCGATACCCACTGCCACCTCGACTACAACAAGTTTGACTCTGACCGCGCGGAAGTAATTCAACGCGCGAATGATTCAGGGCTGATTCGGATGCTCGTGCCGGGCCTCCAGCACAAGTCAAGTGGAGAAGCGGTGCGATTGGCAGAGTCAAATCCCAGCGTGTATGCGGCGGTCGGGTTCCATCCAACCGATCTGGAGGAATTCTCCGAGAGCACATTCCAGCAAGTGAAGGACCTCGCCAGCCGCCCAAAAGTCGTAGCCATTGGCGAGATCGGAATTGATTATTATTGGATCAAGGATAACGACAAACGCGCTCTTCAACGCGAGATTCTAAAACGACAATTACAATTTGCGAAAGATATCAACAAGCCAGTTATCATTCATATGCGTGAAGAGAATGATGCATGGTTCGGCGACGCATCGGTTGACTTACTGAAAATTTTAAAAGAATGGCAAAGTGCTTTGCAAAGCCCGCTTGCAAATCAACCCGGGGTACTGCATTCATTCAACGGAAATCTTGAGACCGCGAAAAATGCGCTGGCATTGAATTTTTATATTGGCGTCACAGGGCCTGTCACATACAAAAACGCGCAGAAAAACCGCGACCTCATTCAGCAATTACCGCTTGACAAATTGTTGATCGAAACCGATTCGCCTTTCCTTACGCCTGTGCCGCATCGAGGAGGACGAAACGAACCTGCCTATGTTCGCCATATTGCTGATAAAATTGCAGAAATCCATTCCAAAAGCCCTGCGGAGATCGCTGCCATAACAACCGCCAATGCGGCGCAGCTCTTTGCATGGGGAGACTGATTTGAACGCGGTAACTTTTATCTCACCTGTCCTTGAAGAAATTAAACTCGTTGAAGAACGAATGCGGAAGCAAGCGGATGAAGCGCATCCAGACTTGCGCGCCGCGCTTGAACATTTGCTCGCGGCTGGCGGCAAACGCGTCCGCCCGACCATCAGCCTGCTCGTCGGAAACATGCTGAATGCCCCCCTGGAGAAACTCGTCACCCTCGGCGCGGCTGTGGAATTATTGCACACCGCCACCCTCGTACACGATGACCTGATCGACGGATCATTACTTCGGCGCGGCATGGCGACGCTGAACGCGCGCTGGTCACCGCCCGCGACTGTGTTGACCGGCGATTTCCTTTTTGCGCGCGCGGCAATTACCGCCGCCGAAACCGATCATTTAGCTTTGATGAAATTATTCTCTGAAACCCTCGCGACCATTGTGAACGGTGAACTCACGCAGATGTTCACATCACGAGGACTTATTAATCGCGAAAATTACTACAAACGGATTTACGCAAAGACCGCCTCTCTCTTTGAAATGACAGCCCGCGCGGCAGCCATGGTCAGCCCTGTCAATGACGCAGTGATCGAATCTATGCGCGATTTTGGATTTCAGATCGGTATGGCGTTTCAGATCGTGGACGATATTCTCGACTTCAATGGCGATCAAAACGCTGTTGGAAAACCGCTCGGTTCGGACCTCTTGAATGGTCTGGTGACCCTGCCAGCCATTTACTACGCCGAGGCAAATCCGGACGACCCTGATATATTATCCCTGCCCCAGGGGGGCTGGACAAATAACGAAAACATGACCCGCCTTGTGGATAACATCCGCGCGAGCAATTCCACAAAGAAGGCCATGCTCGAAGCAGACCAGCACATTGACCGCGCCCTCACGATATTATCTTCAATGGAAGCCTGCGCCGAACGTGATGCGCTCGAAAACCTCGCCAAATATATTGTTGATAGAAAAGTTTGATTTATCTGCGAGTCTGCTGGTTCTATAGCCGCCGCGACTCATCCTTCATAATTCATTATTAAATAATTTTCTCTCCATGCCTAGTCCTAAAAAACCCTTCCGTATTAATGTCGGCTTCATTGCCCATGAAGAAATCGGCCGCAGCCACGATTTCCCGTTCGAATTCGATAAGATCGTGCTCGGAGATGATCTTGAATTGCGTGGTCTTGACGGCATTGTCAACATTGGCAGAACACCGCAGGGATTGGTGCTTCAAGCTGACTTTTCCGCTGAAACAACCGTGATGTGTGTGCGTTGTTTGCAGGATTTTAACCAGGAACTGGATTGGTCCTTTACCGAGCTGTACGCCTTTGATAAGCGTTCCGAAACTGAATCAGGGTTGATCCTGCCGGAAGATGGGCATATCGATCTGGCTGAAATGCTGCGTGAATACGCGCTTTTGGAAGTTCCCATCAGCCCGATCTGCAAACCCGATTGTCAGGGACTCTGCACCGAATGCGGACAGAACCTGAACGAGATGGACTGCGGGCATTCTCCCGAAGAAAACGATTCACCGTTTGCAAAACTTAAAGACCTTCTATAACCAACTGACAGCCACCTCGGAAGGGGCTGTCAGTTTTTTTCTATGAAAGATTCAATCGGAAAAAATATTGGGATTTTACTCACTGTCATTTTGCTAGGGGGAATGATCGCCCTGCGATCCATGCAAAATTACTCTGACAAGGATTACCGTGGTTCCAATTTCTTTGTTTTCTGGCTCTCAGGGCGGCTGTTAACCGAAGGCCAGAATCCTTATAATCCCGACCAGTGGCAGACAGGTCATGAAGTGTACGGCGTCACGAATGCCAGGGAAGCGATCTTTCTCTATCCCCTCCCGCTGGCGGTATTAATGATCCCGCTCGGATTACTCACTTTGGACCAGGCATATCTCGGCTGGCAGATTCTTGCGCAGTTATCAATCACGATGGTAATTTTTACCCTTTTGAACAGATGGGACAGACCAGAGCACCATCGTTTGTTTATACCGGTCGTAATGTTCATATTCTTCTTTGGACCGACCTACCTGACGCTACAGCTCGGATCGATCGGTCCGCTAACCCTGATAATCCTTTTTGCGGCAATACTCTTCCTTGAAAAGAAAAATTCGTATGCCGCGGGAATATTGCTCGCATTGACCATGCTTAAACCCCCGCAGGGAATATCTTTTCTATTTCTGATCAGCGTCTGGCTGTTGGCACGCAGAAATTGGAAAGCGCTGCTTGGCATACTGCTTGGCGGCATACTTTTATGGGCGCTCGGCATGAGCATTGACCTGGATTGGGTCAGCAAGTTCATTCATAGCGGTGAGGCAGCATTCGATCGAAGATTGGGATATCAATCCAACCTTTGGAGTTTCTCTTACCTTGTTTGTAACAACAATACGAATTGTTCTTTTGCGCTGGGGGGAGCCCTGTCATTGATTTTCCTTGGAAGCGCTTCTTATTACCTGTGGCGCAACCATGCGAAACTGACGATCTGGCAAGCATTCAACATCAGCATCCCGGTAGGCTTCATTTCCACAATTTATCTATGGTCGTATGACCAGCTTCCTTATATCATTCCGATTGTATGGATCGTTGGAACACTTGTGAAAAGGACAAAAAGTTATATTTATGCCTTTTTGTTCCTGATGGTACTTGACCTGTTTTCATTGTTCGCACTTGAAAAACAAGCCTCCACAGGCAGAGACCTGTGGAGCTTGGGAAATACAGTGATCGTGCTGGGAATGGTAATAATACTTTTATACAGACAAACTAATTCAATTGTCGAGAAAGATATTCCTGCAAACGTGTAACTTCACTTTCGATCTGCGCAACCAGCATGGGGGCATCTGCCAGGTTTTTCTGTTTTCCGCAAGCTTCAAGTTTGGCGGCCAGCGTGGCAACTGGAGCAGCGTTAAAGTTCAAAGATAATCCTTTTAAGTTGTGGGCAAACCGTCCGAGTTTTTCGGCCTCATCCGCCTGTAAAGCAGCTCTTATTTCGTTGACGCGGTCAGGCAGGTGATCCTTGAACTCCAGACACATCTCTTTCATAAAATCGCGATCCCCGTCAAAGCGGAAGAGGGCAGCTTCGAGGTCAGCGGGGAGTTGTTCGGGCTGGGAATCTGTCTGCGCTGCAGGAGCAGGCTTGGGCGTCTCTTGAAACGCGTTTGCTCCGTTCCAATCATCACCAAAATCCGGAGCAAAATCTTCTTGATCAGAAGAAGTCGAATCCTTTTTAGGTTCAATTGCGGTCTCGGGTTCCATGGAGCTACTCTGAGTCCAGCGGTCAATGGCGCTGAACAATACGCGCGGCTCAAGCGGTTTGGTGACGTAATCATCCATACCCGCATCGATACAGCGGTCACGGTCGCCCGCCATGGCATGTGCGGTCATGGCGATGATCGGAATGTGCTGACCATTGCTTTGCTCCCATAAGCGGATCTGCTGCGTGGCTTCAAACCCGTCCATATCCGGCATTTGAACATCCATCAGGACAAGACTGTAATGGTTGGTCTGAACCTTTTCAAAAGCCTTCAGCCCGGTATCAACAGCATCTACCGAGTAGCCGGCTTTCTGCAGGAGGACGATGGCGAGTTTTTGATTGATGGGATTGTCTTCAGCGAGCAGCAGTCGAAGATCGTTTTGCCTTTTTTCCGCAAGCACATGGCGCGTAATAAGGGCAGGCGTCTTATCTTCCTTGGTGCCCAACACAGCGGCAACCGCGTCAAACAGCATTTGCTGTTTAACGGGTTTGAGCAGATAGCCGGAGCAGCCGAGCGCTTCAAGACGAACTGCGTCTCCACGCTGCCCCATGGATGTAAGGATCAATATTTTTATTTCTTTTAATGCAGGGTCGCTTTTGATGGCGCGGGCGGTCTGTTCCCCATCCATGCCGGGCATTTGCATATCGAGCAGAACGACATGATACGGATCACCGGCACGATAGGCGTTGCGAAGGACTTCAAGGGCTTTTGCGCCGCTGGGAACTGTATCCACCCGAGAGCCAAGCGCCTCGACATTCTTGGTGAGCACCATACGGTTGGTCTGATTATCATCCACGACAAGGACGCGCGCCTGGGTCAAGTTAACCGCCGGCCCAAGACCCAAGGGGGCGGTATCGCGTTTTTCAAGAGGCGGCTGCTCAAATTTAATATCAAACCAGAAAGTGGTTCCAATCCCGGGCGTACTGGTCAAGCCAATTTTGCCGCCCATGATCTCAACCAGCTGCTTTGAGATCGTTAGACCGAGGCCAGTTCCGCCATAGGTGCGTGTGGTGGAGCCATCAGCCTGGGTAAATCTTTCAAACACCGCAGCTTGACGTTCGTACGGGATGCCAATGCCCGTATCCTGTACCGAAAAATGGATCACGGCATGTTGATCTTCCTGCGAGATCGTCTCCGCGCGGATGATGACCTCACCCTGGTGAGTAAACTTAATGGCGTTCCCGACCAGGTTGACAAGAATCTGCCTGATACGGCCAGGATCACCGCGCAGGTTCGTGGTCAAGTCCGGATCGATCAGACAGGCGATCTCAAGCCCTTTGTCGTGCGCGCGCTTGGCAAGCGTGTACGCCACATCTTCAACGGCATTGCGCAGGTTGAAATTGATCGCTTCCAAATCGAGCTTACCTGACTCAATTTTTGAGAAATCCAGGATGTCGTTCAACAAAGAGAGGAGCGCTTCCGCGCTTTGAAGCGATGTTTGCAGAAAATCCCTTTGCTCGGAAGTAAGCTGTGTATCCAGCGCAAGTTCGAGCATACCCATCACGCCATTCATGGGGGTGCGAATCTCGTGACTCATATTGGCAAGGAATTCGCTCTTGGCGCGGTTGGATTCCTCCGCCTCACGCTGCGCGCGGACCAATTCGGTAATATCGTGATACATGGCTAGAATACCGGCCCGCTTTCCATCCACAATGACCGGGACACCAAATATCTCAACATCCACCCATGAGCCGTCTTTGCGGCGGCGCTTTCCAAGGGTATGTACTGTCTGGTCCAGGACAGCGCGAGTATAACGTTCGGCTTCAACACGGTTCTCTTTATCCGTGATCAGAACATCCAGATCTGCCCCTAAAATTTCAGCACGATCATAACCATACAAATTTTCAAAGGCCGGGTTGCAGGACATGATCTTCTCGTTTTCATCAAGTACAACAATGGCGACCGGGCTGTTCTGTACCAGAGATTCAAAATATTGTTTTTCCCGCGCCAGTTCATTCGCATTTCGTTTGGCTTCGGTAATATCGCGCGCCACCCAGATCACAGAATCAGCTGTCATGGGTGAAACATTGGCTGAAAACCATAGTTCCTTATTTTCAATGAAAAGACTATATTCCACCGTTGTGACACTTCTTGTCGCAAGCGCGCGCTGAATGGTTTCAAGGAAGAAAGCCGCCTGCTCCGGGAACATCTCGATCACTTTCCGGCCTATATATTCATCAGGCAGGCGGGACAACTTTGACTGATCGGTATTTGCGATCTGCAGGTAACGACCTTCAGAATCGTAGGCGATGATGACATCCGTCATCGCCGAAAAGAGCGCGCGCATTTGCGACTCGGAAGCGCTTAAAGCCTCCAAAGCCAGTTTACGCTCGGTAATATCATCCTTAACCGCAAGAAAATGGGTGATCTTGCCGTTCTCATTAGTAATTGGAGAGATGGTTGCAGACTCCCAGTACAACTCCCCATTTTTTTTCTTGTTATGAAACTCCCCATGCCATTCTTTCCCGGAGGTGATCGTTTCCCACAAGTGGGAGTATTCCTCTGACGAGGTATGTCCTGATTTTAAAATACGCGGATTATTTCCTATGGCTTCTTTTAGTGTATAGCCGGTCGTCTCAGAAAACTTCTTATTTGCATATTCAATGTGTCCGGCAGCATCTGCGATGACGATCGTGGAACCGCTTTGCTCAACCGCTCGTGAAAGCTTGCGCAGTTTTTCATTCGCAAGATTGCGCTCGGTGATATCGCGCATCAAACAAATAACATTTTCGGGCATACCCTGCATTTTTACAGGAAAGAATTCCATATCATACAGTCGGCCCAACCAGGGGAATTCATTGCCGGGATATTCGTTCTGTCTTGAATCGATCTGCTGGCCCATTCCAAGAACATCTTTTAACTGTCTGCCAAGCAGATCCGGATATTTGGCATTCATCCGATCAATTACGGAACGGTTACAGCGAATGATCTGTCCATCTGCATTGGCGATAAAGATCAGGTCAGAGAGCGCATCAAAGGTGGTCTCCCATTCCCTTTTGCTGCGCGAGATAACAGAATTTGAGCTGCGCTGCTGGCCCACCAGGCCAAACAAAATCCCAAAACCAAAAGGTGCGAGGTCCAACAAAAAATAAACATAATGGGTTCTATGCAGGTAAAGATAAGACCAGTACGTCATAGGCAGGCTTTGCTTGTGCATTTCAAGCCACAGACCAGCGAACAGAAACAACACCCCCAAGAAAAAACCCACAATTGCAAACAGGTACATCGCACGATTTTTATACCAGACCATGGCATCCTCCAGAGAGGTTCAAAAGGATAAATTCCTGAACGGGATTAAGTTTAGCACATTCACGTTACAAAATTTCCAGCAATTCGCTTCCAACATAATCCAATTGCGAGCTTATCTGCCAGTACGCCAAATGGGGAATTTAGATTGATTGAATCTTTTAATCTGGCAGATAGTTTTTATACTACAGGATTTTTTCGGCAACAGGAGCAAGAAGAGGCGAATATTATTTCCGGGTAATCACGCTCTTTTCCATAATAAGTCCGTTTTTGGTCACATTATAGGATCAACATGGCATCGCCAAATGAATAGAAACGATAACCTTCTTTGATGGCTGTTCCATATGCAGACAATATCTTCTCACGCCCAACAAATGCGCTGACCAGCATGATTAGCGTGGACTTGGGTAAGTGGAAATTCGTGATGATGGCATCCACGATTTTGAATTGATAGCCAGGCAGGATGAAGATGGAAGTTGGGGCGGAAAACGCAGTAACAAGTGACGAGCCATCAGTAATCTGTTGTGCAGCGGATTCAAGTGTCCGCACCGAAGTTGTTCCAACGGCAACCACCCGCCCGCCATTTATTTTTGTTTGGTTAATTAAGTCCGCGGTTTCCTGCGGAAGTTCGCACCATTCGGTATGGATCTTATGTTCTTCAGGGTTATCTTCAGTGACAGGTGCGAATGTATCCAGGCCGACATGCAAAGTTACATAAGCGATCTTCACACCTTTTTCTTTAAGTTCATCAAGCAATTGGGGTGTGAAATGCAACCCGGCAGTTGGTGCGGCGGCGGAACCAACATCCCGTGAGTATACGGTTTGATAGCGTTCAGGGTCATTTAATTTTTCGTGAATGTACGGCGGAAGTGGAACATTGCCTACTTTGGGGAAATACGACTCGATGGATTCTGAAAATTTGATCAGCCGTTCTGAGCCTTCGAGAATTTCAATAATTTCAGCGTCAGGGCCATTGTCCACTCGCACTCGCTTCCCTACACGCAGTCCCTTGCCGCCCACCAACGCTTCCCAGGTCAATTCATCGCGGCGGCGCAGGAGCAGCAATTCCACGCGTCCGCCTGTTTCTTTTTTGGCGAAGATCCTCGCAGGGATGACGCGTGTCCTGTTGAGGACCAGGAGATCGTTCGGCCGCAGAAGCAGGCTGAGGTCGCGAAAGATGCGATGCTCTACATCCAAAGGATCACGATGGACCACCATGAGTCTGGATGAATCACGCGGTTCGGCGGGAGTCTGTGCGATGGAGGTTTCGGGAAGATGGTAGTCGAAATCGGAAGTTTTCATTTTGTGGTTCAATGATAATGGATTAGAATCAAAAGTGGAAGCAAAACTGCAAACCACGGAGGCCAATATGAAACTCAGTTTTCACGGGGCGGCGCAAACTGTGACTGGTTCGATGCATTTGGTGGAAGTAAATGGTTCACGGATCTTGCTGGACTGCGGCATGTATCAGGGGCGAAGAAAAGAATCGTACGAAAAAAATCACAACTTTTCATTTGATGTAAACACGATCGACGCGGTGATCCTCTCTCATGCGCACATTGATCATTCAGGGAACCTGCCCAATCTGGTCAAGCAGGGCTTTCACGGGCAGATCTACGCCACACGGGCAACCGCGCACCTGACCGACCTGATGCTGCGCGACTCGGGACATATTCAAGAAAAGCAGGCCGCCAGTATTAATTTTCATAATAAAAAAAAGCGCGGCGAGCCATTGGCTGTTCCGCTTTACACGGAAGAAGATGCAAAACTGGTCAAGCCTTTATTGCACGAACTGGATTATGAGGAGGAGTTTGAAGCCGCGCCTGGCGCAATGGCATCCCTTCACGACGCGGGACATATTCTCGGCTCGGCAGCGGTCGAGTTGAATCTTGAAGAGAAAATGAAGAAAACAAAATTATGGTTTTCGGGCGATATCGGACGGCGAGACCTGCCGATTATCCGTGACCCTGTCCTGCCAAAACAGGCGGATGTCTTGATCATGGAATCGACCTACGGCGATAAACCGCACCGCGCCCCGGAAGAGGCCTACGTCGAAATGCGCGACGTCATTTTGCGGACGCTTGATCGGAAAGGCAAGGTGATCATCCCCTCTTTTGCAGTGGGCCGCACGCAGGAGATCGTGTACAACTTGAGCCGCATGTATGACGCGGGAGAACTCCCTGCCGTGCCAGTGTATGTGGACAGCCCGTTGGCGGTCAATGCCTCGAATATTTTCCGCAATCACAACGAGTGTTACGACAAGAAAATGAACGACCTGATCAAGAGCGGACATCCCGCGCTGGACTTTAAATTATTGACCTATGTTTCTGACGTGGCAGAGTCTAAGGAATTGAACGAACGCAAAGACCCGATGATCATCATTTCCGCGGCAGGCATGGCAGAAACGGGGCGCGTGGTATATCACATCCGCTGGGCGATCGAGAACAAGCGCAATACGATCATGATCGTTTCATGGCAGGCGCCTGAGACCCTGGGACGCAGGATCGCTGACCGTGATAAAAAGGTGAAGATATTCGGCGAGGAGTATAAACTTAAGGCAGAGGTTGCCACCATCAACGGGCTGTCCTCTCACGCGGGACAGGACCTGCTGATTGAATACGCCACGGGAGTCAAGAAGAGCGCCCAGAATATATTTTTAGTCCACGGGGAGGAAAGGGGCGCGCTGCCTTTGATGGAGAAATTAAGGGAAAACCGCGTGAAGCATGTACATTATCCCGCCATGAGGACGGTGGTGGATTTGTAAGGGGGGTCAAAGGTCGCAGGTCGAAAGTCGTTGACCTGCGACCTTTTTTTATTTCGGGTTATCTTCTACTTTTGGAGCAAGAACAAACGCAATATACAACATCCAAACAATCAGACCGATATGCAGCACATCGTTCTCAGAGAACCACATCCCTTTTGCCCATAAAGATGCCGTGTTGCCTGAAATGAGATACAGAAAATAAGCCGCGATGGTGACTCCCAGCCAGATCCATGTGCCAAGCAAGGTCAGGTCAAGACTCTGTTTGAATTTGAAATATCGCCAGCCATTGATGACGAAGAAGGCAATGATGCCCGGGGCGGAAACCACCAGAAGCAGTTCAAATGAGATCAAAAACTTAACAGGAATAAATGCGCCGATCATGACAATAATGAAATAAACGAGCGCGTTGACAATCGCATAAATCGAAAGCGCCTTGCGGAGTTTGCCCGTTGTACTTGAATGGGCAACCGCCATCGTCAGGGCATCTATACTCCAGACAGAAGCGATCAAGTACAAGACCTCCCACCAACTCGTCCACAGGCAGGCTTCGCGTCCAGCGCATTTGATGGCATAACTGAAGGCTTCGTAACTTGTCCCTGCGAGAAGCGCGCCGATTCCCCACAGCAGCAAAGCGATTCCCCACCAAAAGCGGGAGAGTTGACCTGCGCGGATTTTCAGAAAATACGATCCCACCGCAATAGCCAGAATGCCAAGAAGATACACAATGATCGAAGTGCTTGGCTGAATAAAAATAATGTTCTGGGAGGCAATTTTGATCTCAGCATAGGGCTGAATTTGAAGCCAGGATTCTGGCGTTTGCGCGGGGATGTAAGGGATGGAATCCAATTGTCCACAGGCGGTGAGGAGGAAAGAGGAAAGAAGAAAGATGGGGAACCGTTTCATTATTTCTTTATCAACCGAATAATCACATTGGTCACGATCGTTAAGATCACCGAAACCAGGATCGAACTTGTGACCGGGAAATAAAATCCGCCATTTTCCCCTTCAATGCGGATGTCACCGGGTAGTCGTCCCAGCGGGATGCCGAA
>Ga0268298_10003963_pt1 | contig 14729 bp, 17 predicted proteins | sample WWTPWeurt_MetaG_FD_194462 | JGI IMG/M metagenome (GOLD analysis project Ga0268298, IMG submission 194462) | Activated sludge microbial communities from WWTP in Nijmegen, Gelderland, Netherland - WWTP Weurt | ecosystem: Engineered > WWTP > Aerobic digester > Activated sludge | place... | reverse complement strand
TGCTGGGTGTCACGAGGACTGGTGCCACTCAAAAGACTGACCCCATTTTCGAAAACGCCACATTCAAAAGCTGGGATGCCTCCGCCGTCCCTGCGAGCCCCCCACCAAACGGAGCCGAAACCAAGTCCGACGGAAAGGCGCTGGGCGCGGCTTGCGCGCCCACGCAGCCCGCTTATGGAGCGGCGGCTGATGTCGCGAAACTCCCTGCCGGAGGATTTGGCTGCATCGAAATGGAGTTAACGGGAGTCGGTGCAGGTGAATACAGCGGAACGCTCGGGTTTACCGCGAACTCGTATCGGCAGAAGACCGCAACCTTCTCGTTCGCGGTGCGTAAGTCAGCCTTCTTGGCCCTGTTCTGCATCTTTCTGGGAACCCTCATCACGTTTGTGCTCAAGCGATTGGCCTCGAGTGTGCGTCCTCGACTAGTCGTGAGGACGGCAGTGTCTGAGCTGCTGCAGCAGGCCAACCCGCTGGAGCGCCCGGACCTGACGGGCACGGAAGCCTTGGTACTCGGCGCCATCCGCAACCGCCTCCTAGCCATCTTCGACGAGACCCTGGCCCCTGGCGACCCTCCGGCCAACTTCGAGGCTGACATGAGCACGAGGCTTGCGCTCGAGCGCAAGCGGCTGCTGGCGTTCCCCTACTGGGCCAACGCAAGGCGACTGTTGGCCAGCGCAACAGACCTGCCTCCGGATGTCAGCGGCCCGTTCGAGACGACGCTGAAGGATGCCGAAGCAGCACTGACTGGCGGACCCGTGGCGGACGGCTTGGCCACCAGGCTGCTAACCCTTATCGGGGACCTCAAGGACGCGATAGCCGCCTCGGCTAAGAAGGCCGTGGATGCCGCCCAGGCGGCCATCACGAATGCGCAGAATACGGCCACCACTGACGCAACCAAGTCGACGCTGCAGTCGGCGGGCACTGACATGGCCCAAGCGGCCAAGTTCCTGGCGAACCACGATTTCGCGCGGTTCAAGAGCACTTACGATGCGGCTCGGCTGACCTACTACAAAGCAAGCACGACAGGCATGGCGCAGTCGGCTGACGAAGCCGCAAAGGCGCCGGTTGCAGACCACATCGCCAAGGTTCAGAGCGGCGGCCTGTTCAACCTTGAAGACGTGGCAAAGTCGTTCGGTGCCGTGAGCGGCACGCTGGGCACCAATCAGGCCACGCGCCCGGCACCAGTTCCTGGCTCGGGAATCGACGTTCCAGCGCGCTTGCTCGCACCCCTGGTTCCCAAGGACCTCGAAGACCCTGGTCGACTGCGACAGCAGACGCGCAGGTTGGACTTAGCAATCGACGCCGTATCCGTGGTTGCGGCGTCCTTGGTTGGTGTGCTGACGGTATGGATGCCCTCACCAGGATGGGGCTCAACGACCGACATATTCGCCGCGCTGCTCTGGGGGATGGGCTTGTTCACAGTCGGGAATGCAGCGGCTCTGAGCACTATTGGCGCCGTCGGCGCAAAGAACAAATTGACGGGCAATTGACAGGCCGGTCGACAGCCGGGCGGCTTCTCGCCGTCAGTGCGCAAGACGGAACTGGCGCACTCCTTCAATGAATCGAACACAGGAGTCCATCACATGCTTCGCCGATGGCTTTCGGGAATTGCGGTCACGCTGAGCTTGCTGGGCTGCACGACGATGCCCTACCATCCTCCGGTGTTCGTAGACGGCACGCCGGACTTCCCGGGCGTGGTCGACCTGCTGGACCCCTCCCGGCCACTCGACGTAGTGCTAGTCCATGGCATGTGCACGCACACGACGGAATGGGCGACCAAGAGCATGGCCCAGCTCGTGGAGGCCATCAACGCCAATGTCAATCTCGACGTTCCGGCACAAGCACAAGCCGCCGGCCCGTTCCCAACCATAGAGGTCGTCCACGGCACGGGGGTAGTGGCCGGCAGCCAGCTGCGTTTCACCGGCCTGGTCTGGTCGCCCTTGACGGCCGGGTTGAAGAAGCAGCTTGCGTACGACAAGACAGGCCCACCCACGAACTGTGCCGCGAGCGGCGAATGCAGTCCTGAGCGGGCCAAGCTCAACGGGAAGTTCAAGGACGGCCTGCTCAACGAATGCCTCGCCGACGTCCTGGCCTATGAGGGCGTGAGCCAGCCCATCATCCGCGCCAGCATGGCGCAAGCGCTGCAGAACGTGCTCGACGGCATGGCCACCGACGGACCGCTCGTGGTCATCTCGGACAGCCTGGGCAGCAAGCTCGTATTTGACGCTTTGGCCGAGATGCTGGCGGGGGCGGCGACTGGCGGCTCGGCCGCAAAGGAAACTGCGCGCAAGGCGTCGCAGCGAATGGCTCAGGTCTTCATGAACGCGAACCAGATGCCCATCCTCAGCCTGGGCGACCAGAGCATTTCCCAGCCGCCGCTCGCGCTGGCATCAATAGTACCGCCTCCGCCGGAGCGGCCTTCGATGCGCACCTACCTGCGCCAGCGCCAGGCCCTGAACCTGTCCAAGCTGATGGTCGTAGCCTTCACCGACCCGAACGACCTGCTTTCGTATCGGTTGCTGCCATCGCACTTCGCCGGCGAGCACGTAAGCATCGGAGATGTGCTCGTCTCCAACACCAAGACCTATTTCGGTCTGCTCGAGGACCCGGCAGCGGCCCATCTGGGGTACAGCCTCAACCCCGATGTCGCGCGCATCATCACGTGCGGGCGCGAACGGGACGCCAAGAACCCGAAGTGTAAGTAGGGAACAGCTGGCGGCGCGCCGGGATTTGAACCCGCTCAAGTCACGACAGCGGGCCGCTCGACTTCAAGCAGTCAAGACCTGCCTGCAGAGGCTACTGCCCCAGCTTTTCCTTCATGGCCGCCCAGTCGTAAGACATGGGTTGGCTCGGGATTTGGGCGTAGGTGGGTACGGACACGTCCCAGTCGCTGAGTCCCTTGAGGTCAGCGAGGTCATGCTCCTCGACCTGAGCCTCCACCAGCGTGCTGGTCTTGGGTGTAAGGACAATTTGTGGCAAGCGGTGCTGCAGACGCGTAACCGCGTCCGCCAGCGATGAAGTTCCTGTGAAACGTAGAACAAAGGACGTCAAGGTGGTGCTCCAGTCAATACCCCGAAGCCGCTAAAGGTATCCGACCATGTGAACCGAGGAAGTCGAATCTTTTCGCACAGCAGTTGGATGATAGCATCTGCTCGCGCCGCTCCTCTGGGCATGTTAAGCAAATTCGGTGCCTGCGCCAGCAGCCTGGCGGCCATACCGGTGATGTAGGGTGTAGCCATGGACGTTCCCGACATCATCGCGTAGCGATTGTTCGGGTAGGTCGACAACACCGCCACGCCGACGCCGATGAAGTCGGTGCCCATGCCGTGGTTGGAGAAGCTGGCCACATACTCGTCGTTGAAGACCACATTGGTGACGTTGAAGAAGGCTGGCGAGTCGTCCGGGCACGTCTGCTTGCGACCCAGCGCGCCCACGGCAACGGCGTGGCTGTAACGCGCCGGGTAGCGCAGGGTGTCGCGACTGTCGTTGCCGGTTGCTGCAAATACCACCATCCCGGCGTTTCGGGCCTTCTCCAACACGGTGGGCACTTCCGGCATCGCCTCACTGCTGCCCAGGCTGATGTTGACAAAGTCGCACTGGTCGACGATGGCCTGCTCAATGGCCGCCGCGACGTCCACCGATTTCGCCTGCTCCCTGACCGCCGGGTTGTCGGACCGGGGGCAAACGCGGTAGGACATTAGGATGCACTCCGGCGCCAGTCCGTAGACCCCGTTGTTGCTCAGCGGTGTTCGCCGTGCAGCGATGATTCCGGCAACATGCGTGCCATGGCCGACGCCGTTGTCGCTGAAGTCGTTGTCGCCCTCTTCTCCTGTGACGAGGCAGGCACCTCCGGGCACTGTCAGGTCGGCATGGGGCCCCACCCCGGTGTCGATGACGCCGACCTTGACGCCCTGGCCGGCGTCGGGGTCGTAGGCGGCATAGTTCGCCATCAGGCCGAACTGGTCCGTCAGTAGCGGAGTCACGGTCACGTTTAGCACCCCGGGCGCGGAAGTCCTGTCGAAACCCATGACAAAGCGAGACCAGTAGGTGTGGTCGGGCTCCGCCATGACGACTTCGACCCTCGGAACGGTTGTTGGCACCTCCAGGATAGCCACGCCGTCAGCGCCTGTCAGGGCGCGAATGTGCCGACCGGTGAAGTCAACAAGGCCACGAACGGGAGCGCCCTCGACGGGCTGGCCGGTCAGGCTATCCGTCACACGCACCGCACACTGGGTGATGGGGTCGCCGGGCCCGGCCTTCACTTCGAGTGTTGCCAGGTCGTCGCCAAGGGCCCGCAGGTACTGAGGGTACAAGAGCGTCGCCGGCGCCATCTTCAAGCCTGGACTGGTGCGCCGTATTTGCAGGAGCGTCGCTTCGTCGACTTGCAAAGCCATGGCGGTACCCATGCGCCGCACAACCTTGACCCCCTCGGCTGGGACACCCTCAACGGCTGACTCGCTGGCCCCCGCGGCGGCACCTCCACCTTGGGCGGCGGCGACCATCGCAGCGATGTTGCCTGCATTGAGCGCGGTGACCGACTGCATCTCGGCGCTGCCGGGTAGCAGGTTCTCGTCCGGGCGAACCACGACAACATCGGATACGGTGGCCTCCCTGGCGCTTCGGCCGGTCCACGAGCTATATAGAAGTTGCGCCAAGGAGCGCTGTGCGTCCTGGGAGATAGGTCGAGCGCTTTGGGTCTGCAGGTGGGATGTGGAACGGCGGCTTCCTGAGGGCCTGGGTTCTTTGACGCCTGCCGTCTTCCGCGGCGCGGCCTTCGCGGCGCCCATGGCGGGGGGCTTCTGGGGCGCATCGGTAACCCACTTTGCTTGCGCAGTCTTGCTGGCTGCCGTCGCCTTGTGGGTTGCCGGCTTCTTAGTTCTAGATTTTCGGGATGCTTGTGTAAGGGCCATAGTGGCCTTCCCGGTGGTTGCTCAGGGCCCGAAATACTACTGGTGCGCGCCGTGCGGATGTAGATTTTTTTGGGTGCCGCTCGAATGGCAACCTGCGTAGGAATGGTGATACCGCTTCCGTGTGGCAAAGGGCCACCGCGATGACGTCTTGCTTGGCGACGCTGAGCACGCCTGCTGCCTTCTTGGCCAGTTTGAGCCTTGGACTCTTGTTGCCCACCGGCTGCTTGGCCAGCCACCGCTCGAACTTCAATGTCGACGCGAATACAACAACCCTGCCACGAGCCACCACGCAGCACTGCTGAGCCGCAATGTCGCGCGTGCCTGCAGTTGTGTGGTGGCCGTTGAGAGCATGACGGCACTTGTACGCGGCGCCGCGGCATGAGTCGGTTCGCTATCGCACAGAGTCCCGGGCGGAGGCCGCTTCGCTGACAGCGGCAAAGCAGCTCGCAAAGAATCAACGCGGGGCTTGTGCTCTCCACGCCTTCGCGCCTGGGTCTGCTCGTTCGGATAGCTTTGTGCGCCGGGGTTAGCGCAGCGCAATCAAGTGCCTACTTTCCGCCAGTAGGCTCCGCGCTAAGCATGTCTTGGGGGGCTATCAAGAATGAAACACGGGAAAATCGAATTTACCGAAGCGATGCACCCAGCAGAATCGGCCGCCGACCCTAGTTTTGCCGTGCCGCCGGGGCACTACGATGGCTTGACGGACCCAGCTACGCTCCTCCAAGCTGGACTTGAGGATGTTTTGCATGCCCGGCTGCGACGGGCCTACCAAGCATTCTTGCGGGCGAGTCTGCTACTTGAACAGTCTGACGATGTTCACATGTACTGCCGCGCCTTGGCGCTCCTCTCGTACGCTGCCATCTCCCTAGGCCACAACGACGAGGCCATGGAGTCTGCATTTCTGAGTTGCAGATTGTTGAGCGGCGTCGGCTCGCCCGAACAGATTGCATTTGCCCGGAACTATCTGGGCGTGACCATGATGTGGAATGGAAACTACGACAGGGCCGCGGAAGAGTTTGGTGAAGCAATTGCTGGCGCACGTGCCAGCAGCAGCAGCTTCATGACGCCATTTGTAAACAGGTGCTATACCGAAATTCTTCGACAGATGAGCTACCGCGAGACGCTTGGCCAACAGCCTGACGTTGGCGCGCTGTCTGCCCTCCTCGGTCCGACAGACCTGGACTCTCAAGCGGGGGATGCGGGCATGGTCCACACTGGCTCGCCCAAGCATCTTCGATTCATGCTCTCTTGCTGCGACGGCATGCGCGCTGTGTGGGCAAACGACTTGCCCATGGCGAGGACAAGGCTCGGGGAAAGCTGGGCTATTGCGGATGGAGTCGACTTCCAGGTGTGGGCGACACCCCTCCTGGGTTGGCTGGCGGCTGAAGTCGCATTGGCAGAGAGCGATTTGCCTGCAGCTGTGCAGGCTACCCACGCGATGGTCGAGTCTGCAATTGAATTGCAGCATGAAAAATTCGCCAGCCTGGGGTTGAACCTGATGTCCTTCATGCTTTCAAGGCAAGGCAGGAATACTGAGGCGCTCGACGTCCTGAAGCGGCTCTCCACACGCGAGCAGGCAATTCGTAGCGAGAGCCTTGTTCATCGACAGCGCATCGCCGACTGGCAAGCGAAACTGTATGAGCAGCGAAATGAAGCAACCCTCTGGCGAGCAAGTTCGATGCGCTACCACGAGCTGTCAATGCAGGACCCCCTCACTGGCCTAGCGAACCGTCGCTGTCTTGATGAAGCGTTGCAGTCTCACTTGGGATTGAACAGCACGCTGCAATTGCACGTCATCACCATCGACGTAGACCAATTCAAGTCCGTGAACGACAACTTTTCACACTTGGTTGGAGACAAGGTGCTGCAAGCCATCGGCGCGACTTTGCAAGAGCAACTTCGACAGAATGACATTGCCGCAAGAATCGGAGGCGACGAGTTCATGCTGGCACTGCGAGGTGTTGATGACAACCAAGCCTCGACTGTCTGCGAGCGCATCCGGAAGTCAGTCGTCGCCCACCCATGGTCGGCAATCGCCCCTGGTCTATCGGTCACCGTCAGTCTTGGCTGGTCTGCAGCGGAGACAGGGGACACGATTGATTCGCTAACCGCACGCAGCGACAAGCGGATGTACGTCGACAAGGGCTCAAGCAGGCAGGCCGCACGGGTAGGGCACTCCGACTGATTGCAAGTGGGGCGATAGCGGCGCGCGGGTCGCATGAAGTGGGAACGTCACGTGGCGTCATGCCAGGTCACTTGAAGCCAATGCGATATTCAAGCAGCTCCAGCGAAGCGAGATGGTCAACGTACAACAACCCCTGCCCCACCGACCTTCAGGCATTTCGTGTGGCGTCAGCCCTTGGACATGGTCCGACTTCGGTACCAATCAATCTGCTCACCACCATCGTTTCGCACGTTCAGCTTGAACGCTCCCGACTCATGGAGCAGGTGTCGCCACCCGCGACAGCCGTACTTTTCAGGAACTTGCTCAGGGTACTTCTCGGCGACGAATTTCACTGCCTGGTCAAGGTTCGTCCATCCGTCCCTCGCACGAAGGCATTCGGCTTCTCGCAAGCAACGCACAATTCCCGCATCAATCCAACTGACAACACCGTCCGGCCCAATCCCATTGACGAAGAAATCAGTGAATTGGGTCGTTTGCATGAACGACACCATCTCCTTGCGGGCATCATCAATTGCGTCGGCCCAACGACTGAGTTCGACGAAGCGCTTGTCGATTGTTTCGTAGCACGCGCTCAGATGGGCGTTTCCGGCCAAACATCCTGCACTCGTCCACAGGTCGAACCGTTGAATGAAGTGGTGAGCCAACTCATTGCGCATGTCGACCAGCTCCTTGACGGCAGCCTTGGTCGCCTCATACTTTTGGGGCGGCATTTCCAGCTGACTTCGAATGCGAATGCTGACAGCGTCTTGAGGCGGGCCCTCCTCGACTTCAGGTTGCTCGGTGCCGGAAAATGCTATCGCGCCAGTTTGTGGCAACACGACGCTCTTGAAAAGCGCCTTAGCGAGTAGGCCAAGGGTCGTCGGCGCACGCTCCTCAGCTCGGCTCGACACTTCGGCACCCAGACTTATGCCGCGACTTTCGACGTCGCACAAAGCCACTACGGCCTTCAAAAGCAACTCGTACTGTTGCAGCCTCAGCATGCATCGGCCGAGGAGCCGCTGAACCTCGTGTTGAGCCTGCCCGACCTGAGGAGACACAGCATCGCCAACAGCTGGCACGTCCACTTCGTCAGCGTTGTGGGCTTGACCGGAACCACCGCAGGGCTCGGATGCTGTGCTCAAGTTCAACTCCACCTTCTGCAACGACAGGTCCACCTAACAGCATGTTTCTTGAAACGGCGTCGCCAGTCTCACCGAATCTGTGACCTATGCCAAGTCGACAAATTCCACCCGCAGGTTGCCGCCATCCAAGTACAGCCGCGCAAGCGTCACCGGCAAACGAAAGCGTCGCGGCCCAGCGGAGCCCGGATTGAGATATAGGACGCCTTCTCGGTGCTCCGACTTCGGTTGATGCGAATGGCCAGCAATGACTACGCCAATCGCACCTTGCCCGAAATTGCACCGAAGCTGCGCCAGGTCGTGCAACACATGGACTCGGACGCCGTCGAGCTCAATCGTGCTGATGTTTGGCAAGACCGAAGCCCAAGCCCCTGTGTCGTTGTTGCCCCGCACGGCTGTTACCGGCGCAATGCGCAACAGCGAGTCAAGAATGCCTTGCGCGCCGATGTCGCCAGCGTGAATGATGTGGTCAGAGCCTCGCAGCTCGTGGAGAGCCTCCGGCCGAAGAAGCCCATGCGTGTCCGAGATGACGCCCAGCTTCATTGCCACCCACCCCTGCGGTCACCCCGGTTCGAAGCAGCGGCCGACCCCAGAAACCTGCTGGCCCTGGCACGCAGCAGCTCAATCAATTCTGGCTGCATGAACTCGTAGTTGTCCGGGATATCCATACAGACAACCCGTTTGCCGGCAAGTTGCACCCGGAATCGACGCGCGACCTTCGTTCGGTGCTGCTTTTCCATCACGACAACTACGTGCGCCCAGGCAACAAGCTCAGCACTCAATGGATTTTCCGCGTCGTTGTTCGTTCCCGCCGATGAGCAGTCAAGTCCAGGCACCGCCGAGAACACCTGCTCAGCTGTCGGGCTACGCAGCTTGTTCTGGCTGCAAACAAAGAGAACACAAAGCATCAGCACTCGCGGTCACGCCGCGATTCTTTGACAAGCGTTCAAGATTATCGAGTGTCTCCGAGCACTCGCAGCGCGCGAATTGCCGCAGCACCAACCTCCAGCGCGTATCTCAGCGCATCAGAAGCCTGCGGCCAAACAATGCCATCCTTAAGTCATTCGTCGCGAAATAGGTTTCGTGGACATCCATCGCCGTCGCGCATGAGCCCCACGCCGCTTGAAGTTGCGTAGTGCCGTGTATGGCGCAATGGCCGGACCAGCGCAACGCCCAAGCGCCAAATAACACTAGCTATCGCCTCTCAGTATGGGGCGGCGGTTGCGTCATGTAAGTTGCGAAGTCGCGACTTTGCTGCGCTGGGCGCACAACGGGGTCCAAGCTCTGCGCATGGTCAGGAGTCAGCTTGACAACGCCATTCGTCGCGGCCTGATGCAGCGCGGCCTCGCCATCGCGCCACGCTTTCGGGTCCGTGAAGACGACGCTGCAACCGGAGCACCGAAACAGGGACGTTGGCCGCAACGCACCCGATGCGTCGCGCTCAATGACTGGGCGGTAACTGGTCGCGCCGCACATGCGGCACGCGTAGGGGTGGAGCGAACTGGGCACGCGACAATACTGGGTTTATATCCAGTATCATGATACGCAGTCCATGCCTCTGAGGCAATCACTCATGCGGAGGGTGAGCCAATCAGAACTTTGCTGCTGGCGACACGGTCGCGCGCCCGGCGAGTGCCCCGCTTGTGCTGACCGCTAGGGGCCGCACCACCTCTGTTTGAACATGGCTGAACGCGAAAGCCGCTTCGGCACGTGCTGCAGCAAGCATTGTGTTCTCGAGGCTTGACTCCAGATAAGGCGTTCACAAGGAGCGCAGGCATGGGAGCACGCCCAAACTTTTCTGACGATGCACCGGTCCCGCTGACAGGCGACGACACGTTGCTCGATGCGTATTCGGAAGCCGTCGCATCGACTGTGGAGCGCACCCAGGATGCCGTGGTGTTCATCTCCGCGCGCTCCGACCACAACGGCAAGTCGAGGTCAGGCACAGGTTCGGGCTTCGTATTCACGCCCGACGGCTACGTGCTGACAAACAGCCACGTCGTGCACGGTGCGAGTTCGCTGGAGGTTGCGCGTCCCGACGGAACGAAGTCAGCGGCCGAGCTTATCGGCGAAGACCCTGAAACCGACCTGGCCGTGCTGCGAATTGGCTCCAGCCGACCGCTGGCGCACGTCGCCTTGGGAGACTCGTCCAAGCTGCGTGTCGGGCAGGTGGCCATCGCCATCGGCAATCCGCTGGGGTTCACGCACACAGTCACGAGCGGCATCGTGTCGGCGCTGGGTCGGTCACTGCGGTCCACGGCTGGCCGCATGATTGAAAACGTGATTCAAACCGACGCGGCGCTCAATCCCGGCAATTCCGGCGGACCCTTGCTGGACACGCGTGGCAATGTCATTGGCGTGAACACGGCCATCATCCCGGGAGCGCAGGCGTTGTGCTTTGCGGTGGCCATCAATTCAGCCAAATGGGTGGTCACGCAGTTGTTCACGCACGGCCGCGTCCGCCGCGCATTCATCGGCCTGTCAGGGTCGACCGTTCCCATCTCGCGCAGGGTCGCGCGGTTTCTTGAAATTGACCAAGACAGCGCGGTCCGGGTTTCGCTGGTGCAGCCGGGCTCGCCGTCGGCAAATGGTGGTTTGCTGGTCGACGACCTGGTCGTGGGAATCGATGGCACCGCCGTTCGCAACATCGATGACCTTCAACGTCTACTCGACGAGTCTCGCATCGGCAAGCAGTGCATCGTGCGGGTGCTTCGGGCCGCGCGCCCTCTTTTCATCACCGTGCAGCCGGCGGAGTCTCGGCGCGCCTAGCCAACAGGCATGCGACGCGACTGCATGCTCAGGTCATGCGGTCGCCTTGCCCTCATCTTGGGCCTCGATGAAGGCCTTTCTGAATCCCATGGGGTCCGCGATTCCGGCGAGGGGCGCGTGCGAAGAACCTGTGCCTGAAACGACCAGCGTTCCGAAATCGAAGGCGCGCCCGAGCAGGCCTTGCTCGACCTGAATGCTCTCGACCTTGCTCAGGTTCATCTCAACGGTCTGACGGCGAATGAACCCGTGTTTGACAATGACACGCTTGTTCGTGACGGCATGTTCAACGGATTTGTAGCGAACATAGGCAACTGCAAGGAACACGAGGCCGAGACCAAAGGCAGGGAGCAGGACAACCCCCAGCGCGATGAGGTGCCAAAGGGACCATTTGCTGATGTGTCCCACGTGAACGACCTTCTCGTCCTTGACCAGCGCGCCTTCAACATAACTCGTCATCCGAATACCTCGTCGGTAAGATTTGAAGGCGTATGGGCATTGCCGCCGGCGAACGTTGGCGGCCCACCCGCTGGCCACCGAACCGCGAGCTTACGAGAGTTCATGAAGGGGCGCGGACAACCAAGGGCCTACCTGGCCCGCTCAGCCTCTATCGCCATCAACGATTCCAGCGCTGGGCCACGAATCGATACGTCTCTCGGCGTTGGCACCACGGGCTCACGCGGGTTGATGCGCACCAAACGCGCACCCTGATGCACCACCAAGCCGTGGCTGAAGTGCCGCACAGATGGAACGGCTGTGCCTGCGCCCAACTCGACCACCACGAGCCTCCGCACGGCGTCGAGCCAGCTCCGCAGGGAGCTCTCCTGACCGCGCGACCGCCTGTCCTGCCAGGCACCATCGCCAAACATCAGAATGTTTGGCCTCGCCAGCGCCCCGCACGACGGGCACTTGGGTGGCTCATTCAGCTGCATGCAACTATCGGCGTCCACCTCCGGCTTGAACTCGTCAGCTGGCCAAATGGTGGTGCTGCAGGGTACGGTGCACTGCAGGTGGTGGATGCTGCCGTGGCACTCGGTCGTCAATCGTGCGCTGAAGCCAGCGCGCTGGAAGTGCCCATCCACATTGCTGGTGAATACGGCGCTGCCGTGAATCGTCCGCTCTCCCCACGCGCGCAGCAGGTCGAAGCCGGCATGCGGCGCGGTCTGCCGGTACAGGTTCAGCCTGTGCCCGTAGAAGCCCCAAGCCAAGGCCGGGTTCGTTTCGAACGTGCGTGGGCTGGCCACCTCGTAGAAACTCAGGCCGCGTCGGCCCAGGGCGGGGTAGGCCTTCCAGAAGCCCTCTGGGCCGCGAAAGTCAGGCAGACCGCTGTCCACACCCATGCCGGCGCCTGCGGCCACCAACAGGCCATCGGCATCCTCAATGAGGTCGGCGGCACGTCGGATGGCGTCTGTGGGCATGATGAGCACATGCTACCGGCGCATGGCGACGGACATTTTCAACTTGCGACACCAACGCTCGTCGGCGAATCTGCAGCGGCAAATCCGCGAATCACAGTAGCGCCGGCGCGCTTCATCGACCACACCGCAAAGCGCTTCTTCCAAGGCGCGTTGGAAGCGACAGCGTTCTCGTCCACAACGACCCGGTAGCCGCGCTTCAACGCATCCAGCACTGTCGAACGGACACAGCCCTCAGCGAACACGCCAAGAACATACAGCGTCTTGACCTTGTTGGCCTGCAGAAAGTTGTCGAGTTGCGGGTTCGAAAATGCGCTCGAGCTCCCTTTGGCGAAGGCCTCTGCATCCTTGGCGCCCTGCACCCTGTCATCAATCTCTGCACCCGCGCTGCCTGCGACCGCTGCCCCCTTGCGGAAATAGTTGCCGATGCGGTCCGTCGACGGGAACTGGTTCACGATGAGGACGGGCAACGCACCAAGAAGCACACGTCTGGCCATCACCTCATTGGCCGCGACCAGCACTGCCTCGGCGCCCGCGTGGTCCACGGGCATGCGCCCTCGCTCCGTGTCGAGAAAATCGCGTTGCAGGTCCATCAACAGGACAGCGGCTTTCGGCATGAGGCAAGACATGGGAGGTGACGGTGGGTGCAGCATCTTCCGCCATTCTGGTTGTCATGTCCTACCTTCGTGCGTACTCAGGATTCCGCCTGCTGCCTGCTTCCTCGCGTCAGACGCCAGTCAGAAGAACCACACCGTCTTGATGAGTTCGCCTTCGATTTCGTAAACCGCGATGGCCTCGACCACTTCGGCTCCGAGCCCAACAATGCGCTCATGGTCGACCACCCTGTTCCCAGCGACCATGCGATTCACGACAGTCGCGTGAAGCGCTGGAATCGTGAACCTGTTCTTGGCGTAGTGCTCGGCGAAGGCACCTTTGCCTGAAAGTACCGGCGCAACCGCCGGGGGTCTGAAGACCTGCACGTCTTCTGCATATTCAGCAGCAAAGCGCTCGACGTCGTGTGAGTTGTAGGCATCTAACTGCCTCTGAACTGGCGCTTCTGGGCTCATGATGGCTCCTGGTTGCATTTGGGACCTGAGGCTCACACGATACGGGATACCGGGGCAGACAGCGGCAGCGAGGCTTCCACAAGGATGCGAGCGCCAGAGTCGGCATGGTCTGACCGGTCATCGCCGTTGACAAGCGGCGCGGCAAGCTCGACGCCTGCGTCAGGCCCTACAAAAGTGCCCCTACCGCCCGTACGCCTTTCGAGCACGCGACTATCGTGCCCAAGTCAAAACACAAAGGGCCAAAGGTGGAAGCTCTCAGCATCCTTGTCATTCCAGGCAGCAACCGCAAAGGCTCCCTGAGCAGCATGCTCGCCCAGTACGCGGCGGGGCGCGCGACGCTCGCGGGGGCACACGCCGAAGTCCTTGAGCTTCGCAGCCTCGGCCTCTCGGTCTACGATGGTGACGTCGAAGCGGCGATGGGTGTCCCAGAGGGCGCACACCGCCTGTGTGAGGCCATCGCCGCGTGCGACGCCGTGCTCGTGGTGACGCCCGAATACAACGGCTTCCCGACACCTCTCGTCATCAACGCGTTCGATTGGCTCTCGCGCATTCCGGCTGCAGGCGGCACGCCTTCCGGACTGTCGGCCACGGCAAACAAGCCAATCGGATTGATGTCTGCTTCGCCTGGGCCAGGAGGGGCCTTGCGCTCGATGAACTTCATGCGGCAGTACCTGCAGATGGCCTTTGCCATGCTGGTGGTCCCGCAGCAATTTGCACTCGGCGTCGCCCATGAAGCATTCGACGAGGCAGGAGCGCTCAAAGATGCACGAGCCGCGCACTCGGTCGAGACGGTGCTCCAGTCGCTGTCAAAGCTTGCCATCGCAGTGCGAGTCCCAGGCTGATTTCGCGGTCATGCCACTGCTGCCGCACTGAAACGACAACGCTTGAGACAAGCGGACCCCGCAGTACTATGCGCCTTCTGATGGTCATCACCGCGGCATTTGCAGCAAACGCGATTGCCGCTCCATCGACCGACCCTCTGCACTCCGACGGATGTGTCAGTGCGATGAATGCGCTCCATGATGTCGAAGATGCGGTGGCGGCGTCTGCCAAGTCCAGCAAGCGACCCAGCCCCGTCGACAGCCGAATCCTCTCCCAGTTGGCGGACCTCAAACGGCTCGCGGCACGGACTTGCCTCGGTGGCGATGGCACCGTGTCACAGGCGCCACGCCGGGCGAGCCCGCAGCCCGTCTTCGTGGCGCCCACAGTGGTGTCCCCATGGCCTTCGGGACCCCAACTACCAGCGCGCATGCCCACCCCGCCTTCGC
>Ga0268298_10003962_pt1 | contig 14730 bp, 11 predicted proteins | sample WWTPWeurt_MetaG_FD_194462 | JGI IMG/M metagenome (GOLD analysis project Ga0268298, IMG submission 194462) | Activated sludge microbial communities from WWTP in Nijmegen, Gelderland, Netherland - WWTP Weurt | ecosystem: Engineered > WWTP > Aerobic digester > Activated sludge | place... | reverse complement strand
ACCGAGAAGACTCTCACGTTGTCGAGCGCCCAATCTGCAGCCCTCAGGGTCGAGCTCGCCAAGGTCGGGGCCACCGCGGTCACGCTGAACATCCCCGGCCACGGCCAGAGCCTGTGCGTCGATGGGGGCAGCGACGCAGGGAGCGACGGAGGAGTGGATGCGGCGACCGACGGGGCGGTGGATGGCGGCTCCGACGCCGAGCCCGAGGCCGGCAACGATGCAGGCGACGGCGGTACGGACACATGAAGACTCACCGCGTAATCGTCGCGTTGCTGGGGCTCGCGTCGTCGAGCTGCTCTCTAGTGTTCGGCCTCGAGTCCGAGCAGTGCTCGGTCGACGCCGACTGCCAGTCGCGGGGCGGGGAGTTCGCCGATTCGGTCTGCGTGGCGGGCTATTGCCGTTCGCCCACTCAAGCACTCGGCTGCAAGTCGAACTCCGAGTGCAACGGAACCGAGCTGTGCCTCGACGCGCATTGCATCAAGGTCACCAACGCGGACTGTCCGCTGGTGCTCGGCGAAGAGAACCTCCGCAGCGAAAACCCGATCCTCTTCTCCATTTTCGCACCCATCGACGAGCTCGACCCGGACAACACCGTCGACATCAAGAACTACCGAATGGCCATCGACGAGTTTGCCGCTGAGCTACCGGGTGGGCCGGCGGGCACGCACCCGTTCGCGGGCCTCGTCTGCAACAGCCGTCGCACGACGACTGCCATGCCGCACGTGGTCGAGAAGGTGCACGTTCCGGCGATACTCGCTGGGCTGGCCACCGACGATCTCGCCAAGTCGTTCCAGAACGTCGGCAAGAAGGGCGGCGTGTTCTTTCTCTCGCCCTACGACGCGGACAGCACACTGACCGCGATCCAAGACGACTCCTTGATCTGGAACATCTTGGGTAGTTCGGTGCACCTCGCCTCCGTCTACGATCCGCTGATGCAACGGATCGCCTCTCACTTGAACGCCGCGGAGCCACTCCGAGTAGCGCTGGTGGAAGGCGCGGAAACCTTCGAGCTCGATCTGGCCGAGGCCGTTTCCGCGAGCATGAAGATCGATGGCGTGGTCGCCAACGCGAATCCGAACTTCGTCCGCTACGGTGTTTCGCCGACGGACGCCACACTGGCCGTACAAGCGGTGCAGCAGCTGCTGACGGTCCACCGGCCCCACGTGATCCTCTCGGCGGCGGGGGACGAGTTCCTGGCGAGTGTCGTGCCGTCGCTCGAACAAGGCTGGAAGGCGGTCAACGGGACGCTGCCGTTCCCGTTCTACGTGCTCTCGATGGAGAACCGTTTGAGCGAGAAGACCGAGGAACTCGTCCAGGCATCCCTGAACGATCTCGGCGGGCGGCTTGTGGGAGTGAACTACGCCGCGGCCGAAGACCCGAGCGTGAAGCAGGCCTATCTCCAACGCTTCGCCAAGAAGTACCCGAGCGACAAGAACTTCGCAGACTTCGAGAACCACTACGACGCGATGTATTTCCTGCTCTACTCGTTCGTAGGCGCGGGCAACGTCGCGACGTATTCCGGCGCCGACGTGGCGCGGGGCATGAATCGATTGCTCTCCGGTCCGCGCATCGACGTCGGCCCCCTCGGTATCGGAAGCGGCACCGCGGCGCTCCAGATCCCGAACACCAAGATCTCACTCTACGGCGCGCTCGGCCCACCGGATTTCGACGCCGGGACGGGTTCGCGCATCTCCCAAGGCAGCGTGTGGTGCCTGGAGTGGAAAGGCGCGGCCGCTCTCCCCGTGATGCACGACGACGTGCTGCGGCTGGACGCCACGAAGAAGACTCTGGAGGGCGACTTCCCATGCTTCGCGTTCTGATGACGCTGGGCCTCTTCGTCGTCGCGGGCTGCTCGGCCGCCGAGCGCACTGGCGAGCCCGTCTCTTCGAACTCGGAGTCGATCTACGGCGGCGCGCCGTCGGGCGCCGAGGACGACTTCGTGGTGCGAATCGAGTCGACCAACAGCTGGGGTCAAGGCGTGGACTGCTCGGGCGTCTTGGTCTCACCGAAACTGGTGCTCACGGCGCGCCATTGCTTGGTGAACGTTCCAGCCGGTCCTTTCCAGTGCAGCTCGACCGGTGAAATCATCTCCGACGGCGAGGCGGGGAAGTTCGGCGCGGCCCTGGACCCTACGACGGCCAAGGTCTTCGTCGGACCCGGCTACCCGCTCGACGTTCGAGCTCACGGAGTGCAGTCGTTCGTGACCGAGACCGCCAGTGTGTGTCGCGACGACATCGCGCTGCTCTTGATCGATACGCCGATCGAAGTCCCGGCTGTCCCGCTTCGGCTGATCGGAGGCGTGCAGGTCGGCGAGCAGGTCTCCGTGGTCGGCTACGGCGCGATCTACCCACCCGAAGCGAAACTCTATCGGAAGCGCGTGTCGGGGATCCCCGTGGAGTCCGTCGGCCCGGAGGCAGTCGATCCGAACGACGACTCGTCGACGCCGCCGCGCTCTTTCGCTGTGGGTCGCTCGAGCTGCGGTGGCGACAGCGGGGGTCCCGCGCTGTCCGACGAGACCGGCGCGGTGATGGGCGTGGTCTCGCTGAGCTCGGACGCCTGCGACCTCGAGACCGTGCGGAACTTCTTCCCGCGCATCGCGCCGCACTCGACGCTCTTCGACGAAGCTTTCGCTGCGGCTGGCGCGGAGCCCTGGATCGAAGGCGCCGCACGGCCAGGCTCGGGAGACGCTTGCACGGATTGCGAGAGCTCGGGCTGTGCTCTCGTCGGACGCACGAGAGACGTGGGAGTCGGCGCTGTCGTGTGGAGCGCGCTGGCGTGGCTCGGGCTCGCGCGGCGCGCCTCAAGAAGCCAGCGGAAGCCCGAGGTCGACTGAGTCGAGCAGCGCGGCTGCGAGCTCGGCCGCGCTCTGGAAACGCCGCGCACGGTCCTTCTCGAGACAGCGAGTGATGGCCGCGGCGAGCTCGGGCGAAACGTCGCGGCGATGGTCACGAAGCGACGGCGCCTCGTCCTCGGCGATGGCGCGTGCGAGCTCCTCGAGGCTCGCACCTTCGAACGGGTGATCGCCGGTCAGGAGCTCGAAGGCGACGATGCCCGCGCTCCAGATGTCGACCCGCTGATCCAGCTCCACGTCGGGCGTGAGCTGTTCCGGCGACATGTAACGCGGAGAACCCGCCCGAAAGTCCGACGGCTCGATCGAAGGAGCCCCGAGGCGCTTCGCGATGCCGAAGTCGAGCAGCGTGAGGAGCGGTCGCTCGCGGTCGCTCCTCGACATCAGGTTCTCGAGCTTCACGTCGCGATGGACCACGCCCGCCGCGTGGACGCGCGTGAGCACGGCGCAGAGGTCCAGGAGCCAGCGCACGACCTCGTCGGTCGAGAGCTGCCCTGCGCCGTCCAGGAGCTCGGAGAGGGTTCGACCTTCGACGTATTCCATGCAGAAGTACGGGAGCCCCCCGCATTCGCCGCGGCTCTCCAGCCTGGGCACCTGGGGGCTCGAGAGCGAGCTCAAGATCTCGGCTTCGTTTCCGAAGCGAACCAGGTCGGCGCGCGTCGTCTCGGCGGGATTCGGGAGCTTGAGGGCGACTCGCTTCCGCGTCTCGAGATCGCGCGCGGCGAGGACGATTCCCATGCCGCCCGCGCCGAGCACGCGCTCGATGCGGTAGCGGTTCGCGAGGATCTCTCCCGGCAGCGCCGGCAGTCGGTCGAGCCCGCGCACCTTCCAGGCAGGCTCAGACGGACGCCGCTTCATCGTCGGCCTCCTTGGATGCGATCCCGTGCTTCTTCATCAGGCGATGCAGTACGAAGCGGCTCTTCAGACCGAGAGCGCGCCACACCTGCTCGCGAACCCAGCGATGCTCCTCCAAGGCGCGAATCAGATCTTCGCGCGTGACGTCGGCGGCGGCCTCGACCAGGGCAGGCGGTGGCCGGCTCGGCTGGAATGCCTGCTTGGCCTCGTCGCTGAGCGACAACGTGTCCCCGCGGCTCGACGAGAGCGCTCGCCAGAGCAAGGCCTCGAGTTCGCGCACGTGGGTCGAGTAGTGATGGTGAACCAAAGCGAGCATCAGCTCGTGGTGCACGCGAGGCACGCCCGTGGTGCCGTCCCAGCTCTCGAAGAAGCGCCGGCCGACTCCGGGGTCGCGCTTGGCCAGGCGCCTGAGCAAGTGGATCGCGAGGAGCGGAATGTCCTCGCGGCGTTCGTTCAACGGGTGAACGTGCACGCGCAGCGCGAGTCGCGCCAAGAGGTCCGGCTTGAGCTGCTCGGGCGGGCGATTGGTGGCGCCGATCAGGCGGAAATCGGCGGTGCGACGCCGGCCTTCACCGAGCCGGTGGTATTCGCCGCCTTCGTCCAGCACGCGCAGCAGGTGGGCCTGGGCATTGGTGGGGAGCTCGCCGATTTCGTCGAGAAAGAGCGTGGAGCCATCGGCCTCACCGATGAGACCCTTGCGTTCCGGCATGCCCGCGTTGGGGTAGTTGGCGAGGTTGCCGAACATCTCGGCATCGATCAGCGTGTCGGGGATGGTGGCTGCGTTGCGCGCCACGAGCTTCTTGGCGGCGCGCGGCGACATCTCGTGGATGGCGAGGGCGGTGAGCTCCTTGCCGGTGCCGCTCTCTCCCGTCACGAGCACGTGGGCCCCGCGCGGACCCGCGAACGCCACTCGCTCGCGGAGCTCCCACGCCGACGGGCTCTCGCCGACGATACCGTGCTCGTCGGGAAGTCCGAAGCGGTGACGACCCGAAGGGTAGTCCACCACCGCCGGCAACGTCTCGGGTCGCATCGTGACGAGGAACCCCACCACGCCATCGATCAGCACCGTGTCACCCAGCGCGGCGTAGCCTTCCTCGCAACGCCGGCCCGAGAGCATCAACGAGCGCCGCCCGACGTTCTTCACGTGCACGCGCTCACCGTCGCGCCGGAGCACGAGCTGCGCCCGGGAGAGGTAGGGCGTGTCGAGGGGCAAGCGCGGGATGTTCCGGCCCGGGAGCTGCTCGAGAAGAGGGAGCGAAGTGTCGTCGCGTCCGAAGGTCTTGGGCTGCTCGTCGGGAAGGAGCGCCTGGCCCAACCGATCCAGGGACGTGCCCGCCCAAACCACGACGAACGCGGGGCGCCGGGCGGGGTGGCGTGTCGCCTCGTCGTCCGTGAGGTCGTCGCGGGTGGTCGTACGGGTCTTGTCGTCTCGCACGGGCGCCCCATGAGCACGATGTGTGCCGAACCCCGTGTGCGGCAAATGTGCGGGAAATGTGCGCTCCGTTGTGCGCGCGCACGGACCGGCAGCGTCGCCCCGATGCGACCACCGCCGCATGCGCGCGACTCCCCCGGGCGGCGCTCACCCACCCGAGGGCAGTCGCCCCTTGCTAGCATCAGCGTCCGTGACCCGGACTCATCGCGTTCGCCTCGGGCAGGGGCCCCGAGTGCTGCGTTTCCACGTCGCCGTGCTGTCCGGGCCCGACGCGGGGGTGGAGGTGACGTGCACTCACGGGCGGGTGGTCGTGGGGACGGCCGAGGGCGTCGAGCTTCGCGTGAGCGACCCCACAGTGAGCGCCTACCACCTCGAGCTCGTCGCCGACGACGAAGGGCTCAGCGTTCGAGACCTCGGAAGCACGAACGGAACCACCCTGGGGGCGCATCTGATTCGGGAGGTCGTCGCTCGCGAGCCCATCGAGCTCGGTATCGGCCACACGCGGATTCGCGCGACGCTGGGTGACGAGAAGCTGCCGGTCGAGACGAGCTCGGCGACGCGCTTCGGCGAGCTCGTCGGCACCTCGGCGGCCATGCGCGCGGTGTTCGCTTTGCTCGAAAAGGCGGCGCCGGCCCTCGCCCCTATCCTCATCACGGGCGAGAGCGGGACCGGCAAAGAGCTCGCGGCGCACGCCATCCACGCGCACAGCCCTCGCGCCAGCGCACCTTTCGAGGTCGTGGACTGTGCGTCGCTCTCGCCCACGTTGATCGAAAGCGAGCTCTTTGGCCACGAACGGGGCGCATTCACCGGAGCCACCGCCGAGCGAGCAGGTGCATTCGAGCGGGCCCACGGCGGGACCTTGTTCCTCGACGAACTCGGCGAGCTGCCGCTCGAGCTCCAGCCCAAGCTGTTGCGCGTGCTCGGCGAGCGGGAGGTGCGCCGAGTGGGCGGCTCCAAGACGCGAAACGTGGACGTGCGCATCGTAGCAGCGACGAACCGCGATCTGCGGCGCGAGGTCAACGCGGGCCGCTTCCGTTCCGACCTCTACTATCGCCTGGCAGTCGTCCAAGTCCCGATGCCTGCATTGCGAGATCGCTACGAGGACTTACCGCTCCTGGTCGCGGAGCTCTTGAACGCCATCAGCCCGGGCATGAGCATCCCCGAATACCTCGACGTGGAGCAGCTCGTGCGGCACACCTGGCCTGGAAACGTGCGCGAGCTCCGAAACTACCTGGAGCAGCTCCTGGTGTTGCGGACGCGGCCGGCGCTCGAGGCGCCGCCGACCAGCGAGGCGCCGACGCTCGCGGCGCTCGAGAAGCTGCCTCTCCACGCGGCCGTGGACCGCTTCGAGCAAGACTACTTGGCTCGCCTGCTCGAGAGCGCGGACAACAACGTGGCCGAGGCCGCGCGGCGCGCCGGCGTGAATCGCGCGACGTTGTTTCGCCTGATCAACAAGTACGGCCTTCGCGCCAAGTGATCAGAACGTGGCGCTGGCGCTGATGAAGGCGCTCTTCTTGGCGGGCTCCGCGCTCACCAGAAGATAGGTACCCGCGCCAACCCCGACGGCACCCGCAACGAAGGCGATGGTGCCGATGGTGGACCAAGTCTGTCCGCTGTCGGCTGCGTCTTTTCCGGCTTGGCTCTTGCACACCAAGTTCGCGTCGCAGTCCTTCTCGACGGTGGCCTTGCGATCGAGCACGAACAGGGCCGCCACTCCGCTCAGCGCGAGGGCGCCGGCGCCGGCGCCGAGGACGACCCAACCGAGCGTGGTGTCGCGACCCTTCGGACGGGTGTCACGGTCCGGCGGAGTCGGCTGGTGCGCAGGCGGTGGGACGGCCACGGCCGTCGGGGACGCCCGCGGCTCTACGTTGGGCGCCGGCTCGGTGTGCGGAACCGCAGCGATCTCGAGCTCGCGGTGTTCCGCTTCGTTCAGGGTGACGTCGTAGGTGCGTGCCACACCGTCTTTGCGCCTCACCTCGACGACGTGCTTGCCTGGGTCGAGGCTCGAGGCCAGCGAGAGCTCGGCGGACGCGAGCAAACGGCCATCGACGGAGACGCTCGCTCCGAGACTCGCGTCGTCGCTGGCGAGGCGCAAGCGGAGCGTCGGGACCTTCGGCTCGAGCCACGCGAGTCGTTTGGTCGCGTACTCCGCGCGTTCGCTCCCGGCGGGCGCTTGCGCCACGACCTCGCGATAGCGCTGCACCGCGCTTGCCAAGTGGCCCTGCTCTTCCTCGCACCGAGCGATGTTGTGCAAGGTACCGAGCGCCGGATCCAGGGCGTGGCTCTCTTTGAAAAGCCGGCACGCGGTCGCGTGATCTCCTCGCTTACTGGCGTCGCGGGCCATCTTGAACAGCTTGTCGGCATCACCCGACTGGGCGAGCGCAGACCCAGCGCACAAGAGGAACGTGAAGAGCAAGGCCACAGCGCGGGTCATTTGCGTTGGTCCAGTACGTCTTCCTCGGATCGGGGCTTGGGCAGGCCCTTCTGGGGCTTGACGGGCGGCGCGGACAGCGAAGGAGCAGACGACGCCATCGTCGGTGCGGACGGCGTGGGTGGCAACGGGGAAGACGCAGTCACGGGAGACGGGGTCGACGAAGCTGCCGCCGGCGAGCTCGGAATCGGCTCGGCCCGCGACGAGATCAGCGTGGGCTTTACGGGCTCGGCCGTGTGTCGGGATGCGAGGAGCGCTACCCCCGCGAGTCCGATCACCGCGAGCAAGAAGAAGCCCAACGCGCGAAACCTCTTCGGGCGAGGGGTTACCGCCAGCGTGGTGCCCAACGCTGGCGCGTCGGTGCGCGCGCTTCGGACCAGAGGCTCGGCGGAGCCCACCGGCGTTGGCGAAAGCTCGGCACGCTCGATCCGCGCGCCGGTGATTTCGAAATACGCCTCGTCGACAGCCTGGCGAAAGGTGTCGGCATCCGGGAAGCGCCCCGCCTTGTCCACCCTGAGCGCGCGGTCGACCAACTCCGCGAGAACGCGCGGCGCGCCGGGCAGCGCTTCGACGAGGGGCCGCGCGGGCTGGGTCATGGCCGCGAGCAGCGCCTCGCTGGGCGTGCGGCCCCGATGCACCGGTTCGCCCACGAGCCCTCGATGGAGCAGCGCACCGACGGCCCAGAGGTCCGTGCGAGCGTCGAGCTCCTTCCAGAGCCCTCGCGCCTGCTCGACCGGCATGTACCCAGGCGTGCCGAGAGCACCGGGGACGCTGCCGGTGACGGGCTCTTCCCCTTGCACGCGCACGCGTGCGATCCCGAAGTCGAGGAGCTTCACCTCGCCGCCCGACGTGATGAACACGTTCGCCGCGGTCACGTCGCGATGCAGGATCTCCGCGCGGTGGGCGGCGCCCAAGATGTCGAGGAGCGAGTGAACGATGGCCAACGCCTCTGCCGGGTCGAGGCGACCGCCCGCGCGACGACAGCGACCCTCGAAGGTCTCGCCTTCGAGGAGTTCCATCACGAGCAGCACGCTGCCATCCTTGTCCACTGCGTCGTCGAGCACGGCGACCGCGCCCGGGTGCGCCACCTTGTTGGCGACGTAGCCTTCGCGCAGGAAGCGGGCTTTCATTCGCGAATCGACCGCGAGCTCGGGGTGCAGCACCTTCACCGCCACTCGGCGACCGTTGCGATGCCGCGCAGCATAGACGGCAGCGACGCCACCGAAACCGAGCAGCGCTTCCAGCGTCCACTTCTCGCACAAGGTGCGGCCGATACGTTCGAGGACCGACTGCTCGAGGCTGTCGGGTTCGTCGGTCATGGGCGTCGCCCTCTCGAGTTCACGGCGTGCAAGCTCCGTCGTGTTCCGCAGCGCCCATGGACGGCGGAGCCGTGCGCGCAGTATTGGCGAAGTCGTTCGTCACACTCAGATCGAGCGAGCTTCTCGCGATGCTGCAGGGGACGTTGGGCGCTAGGGTCCAACCCGGGCCGAACATGGTGTCGAGGCCGAGCTCCGAGGACGACCAGGCGGCAAATACGCTCTGCAGACACATGATCGAGTTTCCAGCGCAATCGCTCCAGGCGATGCAGCCGCTGTCGCCCGCGCAATTCGCGGCTAGTGTGCGGTTGCCCCCGACCTTCGTGCCACCGAGTCCGGTGCAAAGGCCCGGCGTCGTGGACGCGCACACGCTGGTCAGGTGGCTCTCGAGGGCATCGACGGTCGCGAATCCTTGCCACTCGGAGCACACGTCTTGCCCTGGCGAGCCGTAGCCGAGAACGTTCAGCACGTTGTCGGTACCGAACACCCCGGCCTTGAACAGCAGGTTGTTCTCGAAGCGCGCATAGACCCCCATGGATGCACAAGGCTCCGAATAGATCGGCTCCGTCCAGCCCGATGCCGCAATCAAGATGTTGTTCTGGAGCACGAGCGCGGTGACGCCGAGATACAGCTTGAGCGCAGTCCCCACCGTGGGATAGCCGGAAGGGCCCGAGAAGATCGTGTTGTGACGCACGACGGCGCCGTTCACCGCGGCGAGCGACAGCCCGAACGACGGCGACCCACCCGTGAAGTTCAAGACGGGGACGCCGCCGTAGATCAGGTTGTTCTCCACCCGGAGGCTCTTCGCGCTCTCCACCAGCACCGCGACGCGGAACCCGTCACCCGGCTTGTTCGGGTTCGAGACGGCGCCTCCGAAGACGCGGTTCTGGTAGAGCCCGACGTTGCCTTTGGACTTGGACTCGATTCCGCGAAGCTCCACCGCCGTTCCCAGCGAGCTCCCGGGTCGGACGCTGTTTTCCACCAGGTCGACGTCGCTCGCACCCAGAAGCAGAACACCCGACGAAGTGACTCCCGGCAGCGTGCCGTTGCCGTTTCCACCTTGGATCGAGTTTCTGCGCACCGGCTTCGACTGGCTCGACGTGAGCCCGCTCGAATCACGGATCACGAGGCCCGCAGAGGACAGCCCAGCGCTCGGCGCCGGGTCGCCATTTCCACCCCGAATCGCGTTGTCGTGGAGGGAGGGGGACGCCCCGTCTACGGTCACACCGACGCGTCCGACGCGCGTGGCGGCGAACGTGTAGCCGGTGCCACCGTCGATGTCGTTCTGGAATACCTCTGGCTGAGCGCCCGTGTCGATTCGGAGCCCCGTGGATCCATCCGTGTTGATGCTCACGCTGTCGCCGCCACGGATCTTGCAGTTGGAAACCACCGGAGCCGCGCCGCCATCGATGCGCAACGCGCATGCGTCGTCGACGGCGACCCCCGAATCTCCTGGGCCGGGGACCACCGCGCCGAGGATCGTGAGCCCATCGAGCACGATCGAGCTCCCCACGAGGGCACCGGTGACGCGCAGAGCAGCCGGCAGCTTGGTTCCGCCGATGACCGTCTCGTGTTTCCCGTCGAAACTCGGATGACCGTACGTCGTGGTGCGCGTCCACGACGTACAGTCGTAGCCTCCCAGGACGGCGACAGGCACGTCCAAGGTCAGGGCTTCGTCGTACTTGCCCGCGCAGACTCGGATCGTACCGACGTCCTTCCGCACGTGGGCCAAGGCAATCGCCGAGGAGACCGTACGCTTCGGCAGGCTCGGATCGCAGCCGTCGCGCTGGTCGTCACCCGCGGGTGACACGTGCACCACCTTGCATTCGGGAGCCGCGTCCGCATCGGCGTCGGCATCGGCATCGGCATCGGCATCGACGAAGCTCCCGCCGGTGCCACCCGTTCCGCCAGTCGCACCGAGGCCACCCGCCCCGGCGTCCTCACCCGTCGTTCCCCCACTGCTGGCGACGGTCGCGCCCTCGAAGTCCGCCCCGAGAACCTTCCCGCAAGAGATCGCGCAGAACAGCAGAAAAGAAGCGGAAAGTGCTGCAGCTCGAGGGCCCACCGGGCGTAGCGATGACATGCTGCACCGAGACCGTCAAGGTCGCGAAGCTGGACACGAGTCGCACGTTTGCGACGGCGTCGCGTGCGTGCGTCGATCGGGCGGAAAGAACCGTTAGGCGGGTTGGGTTACCACGGCACCCGCACGGGCTCGCGCGACTTCTCTTCGCGCTCTTTTGCCGTCTTGCGCCGGAGGTCCCAGAAACCCCAACACCAGATCTCTCCGTCGGAGCGGATGGCGCAGGCCCCGGCGGGACCGAGCGCGAGCTTCACCGCGCCGGTGACTCCGCCGACCGGGGTGGGCACGTGTCGGTCGCTCGAGGTGCCGTCCCCCACCTGTCCCTCGTCGTTCAGGCCCCAACACCAGACCGAACCGTCGTCGCGGATCGCGCAGCTCGTGTCGCGGCCTACGGCGACGTGGGTGACGCGGTCGAGGCCGGATAGCGTGACCGGCCGCGTTCGCGTGGCGGTCGAACCGTCGCCGACCTGACCGTGGTCATTCTTGCCCCAACAGGCCACGTGCCCATCGTCGAGGCACGCGCAGACGTGTGAAGACACCGAGACCTCGCTCACGTGGCTGAGCGCAGTCACCTTGCTAGGCGTGCGCGGAGGCAGCGTGCCCTCGGCCACGGGCTCCGCTTTGCCACGACCGAGCTGCCCGTACTCGTTGCCCCCGAAGCAGCTCAGCGTGTGATCGGCGTGAACTGCGCAATGCGTATTGAAGCCCGAGGCCACGAGGATGACGTTCTTCAGGTTCGGGACGATGCACCCGTCGCACCAAGACTTTGGGGGCTTCATGCCTGGTCCCAGGAAGTACATGCGACTCGTGAGCGACTCCCACATCCGCACCTGCCCGTCGTCCAGCCGGGCCAGGAGCTCGCTCCCCGTCGACGCGAGCTCGACGACATGCTCCTCGGTCTTCGAAATCACGGACCCGTCTGCCGGGTCGGGATCGGCACCGACCAAGTGTTGCGCGGCGCCCCAACAGGCGAGACGCCCGCCGCGGAGGGCCGCACAGCTGTGATCGTAAGCTGCCACGACGCTCACGGCATCGGCGACCCCACGCACGCTCGTCGGCGCAACCACCTCCGAGATGCCACTCCCGACTCCCGTGCGGTTGTCGCGATTGCTTCCCCAGCAGGTCACGCCTCCGCCCGAACGCAGCGCGCAGGCGTGGTCTTCACCGAACGTGATACCGACGACCCGTTCCCTCTTCGCCGTGGGTGTCGCTGGTTCGAGCGCGGTGACCGTCGGCGCAGCCGAGACGCTGGTCGTGGGAACGGCGCGCGCCGACTCCGCCACGCCCGGCGGAGACGGCACCGGCTCGAGGGGCGCGCGCGGCTCGGCGCAGGCGCATGGCAGCAGAGTCGATAGGCCGAACCAAACGCCTGTCCGCATGCGAACTCCGAGCGTGCAGCGACCTTGTCACGAGCGCTACACCCGAGCCCCCGGAACGCAGCTTTTGCCGGCGGGGCTCGTGCCTCACTCCGGCTTGCAGATCTTCGCTTTGAATTCGCCGACGACGCGCGATCCCTTTGCGGGGTCGTCGGCATCGACGCGAGCCGAGATGGTGTCGCCGTCGATGGACAAGATGGTGAGCTTCGCCTTGTCGAGATCCATGTTCGAGATGCCGTTCACCACCGAACCGTTGAACTCGCCTTTGGAGCGCACGAAGTAGAAGCGCGGCATGAGGCTCGGGTAGATGACGTTCTTCTCGCGGCCGGAGACCGGATCACCGATGGGGCTCATCTCGAGGGACACGGCCCAGTTGGTGCCGCCGACGGGCTTCTCGTAGCCGAGGTCCGTCTTGCACGGCGCGGTCTTCACGCCCTCGTTGTAGACCATGAAGGTGTAGAGCACGCCCTTGCCGAAGGGCTTCGGGACGGCGAGGGCCGTTCCGACCTTCATCTGGGTCGCCTCTTCTTCGAACTTCACGTCCAGGGTGCCATTGCCGCTCGAGCCCTTGCAGGCGAAGAGCGCGGCGAGAACCAGGAACCGACCGAGTTTCGGAGAATGCACGAGCGCGAAGCTAGCGGATCCGTGGCCGATTGCCGAGAGTTGAGCTCGGCGATACTCTCCCGTGGTGCGTCGATCCCTAGCCCTCGGCGTGCTGGGTCCGTTGCTCGTCAGCCGAGCTCTCGCCGCAGCTCCACCCGACGATCTCGCCAGCGTCGAAAGTCCGAAGGCCGCTTACGACCGCGGAACGCACGCGTGGCAAGCGGGTGAGAAAGAGCGCGCCGCGCATTGGTTCGCGCGGGCGGACGCGCTGAAGCCGAGCGACCTCGCGCTCACGGCGGCCCTGCGAGCCGCCGACGCGGCCGGCCTCTCCGCGCTCACGGTGGCGCTCACCGAGCGGGCGCGGCGTGGGGGTGTCGGGCGCGATGCGGAGAAGCTCGCAACCGAGCTCGGAAAGAAACACGAGCCGCGCGCCGGTCGTTTGACCTTGCGCTGCAAGGGCAACGACGACTGCGCGCCCAGCGTCGATGGCCAGAAGAAGGTCGAAGGCGACTGGGTCGACGCCGGGGACCACGACGTGAGCTGGTCGTGCGGACAAGGAGCGAAGTCCGAGCGCGTCTCGGTGGCCGCTGGCGCACGCGTCGAGTTCGAGGCCAGCTGTCCCGAGCCAAAACCCGCGGCGCCCCCGACGCCCGCCGCGGCGCCACTCCCCAAGACTCGCGCGACACCCGCGCCCTCCCCCGGCCGCGACGCGGAGCGACACCACGGCTCGCGCGGACTCTCGCCGGTGTGGTTCTGGGTCGGCGTCGGCGTCACCGCCGCGCTCGGCGCCGCGACGACCTGGTCGGGTCTCGACACCGTGTCGAAGCACGACGACTTCGAACAGAGCGGGCGCAAAGATCGGGACCTCAAGTCGCAAGGAGAGTCGGCTCAGACTCGCACCAACGTGCTCGGCATCGGCACGGGTGTCGCCGCGGCAGCGACGCTCGGGCTCGGGCTCTTCGCCGTGGACTTCTCCAATGGTTCGCGCGTGGGCGTGACCCCACTGCCTGGCGCGCCGGGAGCGCGTTTCGAGGCGCGTTTCTGAGCATGGAAAAGTCCGACCCCACGGCGTCTCCCGCCACTCGCTACGAGCTCTTGACCAAGATCGCAGCGGGCGGCATGGCCACCGTCTACGTCGGACGCGTGCGCGGCGCTGCGGGTTTCTGGCGCCTCGTGGCCATCAAGCGGGCGCACCCCCACCTGATCGAGCAGCGCGAGTTCCGCGAGATGTTGGTGGCCGAAGCGCTGCTCGCGAGCCGGATCCACCACACCAACGTCGTCAGCGTGCTCGACGTCGAGGAACGCGAAGGCGAGCTCTTGCTCGTGATGGATTACGTCGACGGTTCTTCGCTCTCTCACCTCGCGCAGAAGGCCAAGGAGCAGAACCAACCCATCCCGGTCGCGGTCGCGGTGCGCATCGTGCTCGACGCCAGCGCAGGGCTTCAAGCGGCGCACGAGCTGTGTGACGTCGACGGCACGCCGCTCCGAGTGGTGCACCGAGACGTTTCGCCGCACAACGTGCTCATCGGCACCGACGGAGTCGCGCGCATCGCGGACTTCGGGATCGCCAAGGTGTTGCACCAGGGGCTCGGCTCCACGGCTTCGGGAGTGCTGAAGGGCAAGCTGAGCTACATGGCCCCCGAGTACGTGCAAGATCACACTCTGGATGCACGCAGCGACGTCTACGGCATGGGGGTCGTCTTGTGGGAGCTCCTGGCCGGTCGCCCGTTGTTTCGCGGCAAGAACGAAGTCGAGACCCTCTCGAACATCACGAAGCTCGTGCCCGAAC
>Ga0268298_10003961_pt1 | contig 14733 bp, 10 predicted proteins | sample WWTPWeurt_MetaG_FD_194462 | JGI IMG/M metagenome (GOLD analysis project Ga0268298, IMG submission 194462) | Activated sludge microbial communities from WWTP in Nijmegen, Gelderland, Netherland - WWTP Weurt | ecosystem: Engineered > WWTP > Aerobic digester > Activated sludge | place... | reverse complement strand
GGCCATTCCCGGCGGCCAGGACGACTGGCCTGTTGCCATCTCCGGCGGACGGGACGACTGCCCGGCGGTCGTCCCCGGCGGCCAGGACGACTGACCCGTTGCCACTCCCGGTGACACCACACGTCGTGACGCAAGGCGCCCATTCGGCCCGTGCGTGGTCTCGACGCGGCCGCCGTCCGGGAGCCACCGGCGGGTCTCGTGGCCAAAGGCGTCGGCCTCGTGCCGCAGCTCGTGGGCGCTGTCGATCACCGTGCGGCGACGCAGCCCGAATCCGTCCCGCTCCACGGCGACGCTGTGCCCCCGCGACGTGGACCGGCCAATGGGGAGTCCCGCCGCATCGCGCGCCGTGCGGACAGAGCATGTCACTCCGTCTACCACCTGGGTTTCGCGCACGACTCGGCCGCACGCGTCCCGGTCGAAGGCGAATTCGTCCCCCCCACGTGTCGCACGCACAATCTCGCCTCGTGCGTCGTATTCAAAAGTTTCTGTGGTGTCGCCGCTGGTCCGCGCGAGGAGCTGTCCCGCGGCGTCGTAGCTGTTCTCCACCACGCTCTCGGCGCCCTGGTCGACTCGCACGATCCGGCCGGCCTGGTCATGCCGATACCGCGTCACGCGCCCGTCAAAGGTGCGCTCTTCGATGAGCAGCCCGCTCACTTCGTATGTGTTCCGGTGCTCTTCGCCGCGCTCGTTGCGGACGAGCACCAGATTGCCCTCGCGGTCATAGAACAAGCGCACCGGCTCGCCAGCCCCTGTCTTGCGAGCGACCACCTTGTGATATCCCCCCCAGCCAATCTGGGTCGTCCGGCCCTCCGGGTCGGTGATGCACGTCAAGCGGGCTTCGCCGTCGTACTCGTAACGGGACACTCCGCCGTCCGCATGCTCCGCCGACAGCAAGTCTCCGCGGCGCGACCACGTGAAGCGGCTCACCCGGCCGGCGGCGTCCCTCTCGGACTGGCACCTTCCCAGCGCGTCGAAGGTCCAGCACCACACAGCCCCGTTGGGATACGTGGCCGAGGTCTTGTTGCCGTGACGGTCGTACTCGAAGGCAAACCGGCCGCCTGTCGGACTGACAATGGTCGTCACAAGGCCGCGGCTGTCGTACGCGTAGTGCGTCGTGCCGCCGCAGGCATCCGTGACGGCGACCTCGTTGCCCCGGCCGTCGCGCTCGATCTTGGTGGTGCCGCCCGCCGGGTCGATCACGGCGACGGGTCGCCCGCCTTCGTCTCGGAGAGTGACTGTCACACGGCCGAGGGGGTCTGTCTCCTTCAGCACCCGTCCACGACTGTCCCTCTCGAAGAGGGTCGTTGCACCCTCTTCATCGGTGCGCGACGTTTGAAATCCCCTGTCGTCGTAGGTCGCCGTGAACACGGCTCCGCCGCTCACCGCCTTGTCGAGCAGACCGTGGCTGTTCCCGAAGAACCGCCGCACCTCCTGCGAGTCGACGACTTCGGTGTAGCCGTCCGCCTGATAGTCCAGCTTCGCATGGTGAATGCCTTTCGCGGGCGTCCCGTCCGCCAGCGTCGTTGGCACATCGGGCGCGAGACTCGGATCCGGCCGGTCGCCATAATGCCCCCAGCTCTCCACGCACCGCCCGGCGCTGTCGTACACAAACTCGAAGATCAGCCCCGTGCGGTCGGTGTCGCGGGTGAGCCGGTGTTCCTCGTCGTAGGCGTAATGCCACGAGTGCCCGTCGGCGTCGGTGGCCTCGATCAAGCACCCTTCAGCGTCGTGACGATACCGCACGAGGAGCTCCCACTGCCCCTCTCGGATCGCCGTCCACACCCGCACGCCCTCGATCCGCCCGTCCTCGCCCGCGTCCACGCGCAGCACCCGTCCGGCGCTGTCCGTCACCTGGACAAGCCGTCCACTCTCGTACTCCAGGCCGATCGTGTTGTCGTTGCGGTCGCGGATGGACGTCAGTCGGAACAGCGCCCCCTCCTCCGCCCGCTCGGCAAACCGCCGCCAGACTCCATCGTCAGCGTCCAGCACATACCCGCTCTCATCGCGGCGCAGGAGCCACCCAAAGGGCCCCAGCACTTCCCCCCCGACCTCCAGGCTCGGAAAATCCAGCGCTGTGCCTTGGTCCGTCCACACACGCAGAGTGCGCCGTCGCACCTCGATCTCCCACCCGAGCGAGTGCGCCCATCCCCACCCCATCCCAAAATCTCGCTCGCGAGCGGCCGTGGAGTAGACTCGATGCCACACGAGCGGCAGCGGCCCCGGTAACACGATGTCGCGCAGAGGATGAGTGAAGGCTCTGCCGGTGACCACGTCGACCGGGTGAGCGGCAGTCCCGCAGTCGGGGTAACGATGGGGATCCGGGACGGACCTACCGTCTCCGGGCGCGCCCTTCCCACCGCCCTTGCCGTTGCCACCTCCGGCCCCCTTTCCGTTGCCACCTCCGGCCCCCGAGCCTCCGCCGTCTCCGCCGCCGCCCATCACGAAGACACCGGGGTTCATGCCGGGGATCGCGGCCACGTTGGGGAAAGGTGCTGTGCGTGCCATGACTATGCTTCTCCGGTCTTCCGAATCGTGTGTCTCTCGTCGCCGCGGCCCGTCGTCATGGCGGCGGCGACTCCCTCGACTCCCCCGCGGCCGCCTCTGCTCCGAGCGCCCCTGTCACCAGACAAGCCAGCAGCGCCCCGCAAAACGACCGTCGCGTTCCCCGTTCCATCCAGGCCCCCTTTCTGGGTAGCTCGCCGAGCTTCGTCGCCTCCGCCGTCTCGCCGCGCGCTCATGGGCACTGGCCTCCTTGGCCGCCTGTGGCAACCCCGCCCGCTCCCGCGCTTGTTTGTCCGCCTGTTGCTCCACCGGCCTGTCCGCCCGTGGCGTCTCCGCCTGTTCCCCCCGTTGCTCCCGCGGCGCCACCGCAGTGTCCCGGCTTCTTCAACGGATCATAGAAGTCCTTCACCGCGCTGCGACAGGCCCCCAGCCCCGCACAAAGCGCGACTCCGAGGATCAAGCCCGCTGTCCAGGCGCTTGCCCTTCGTCCCTTCCTCATGATCTCTTCTCCGTCGGGGCCGGCGGAACGCGGAGCGAAGGCGGCCCGTGGGCGATCATGTCCACCTCTCCTCGCACGCCCTCCACGGCCCCTCTCACGCCCTCTACCTCCCCTCGCACACCCTCCACCGCCCCTCGGAGAGCCGCCATGTCGCCCCGTGCGCGGCCCAGCTCGGCGCTCACCGTCGTCAGCGTGCTGGCCTGTTCGTAACCCCGCGCGTCCAGCGAATCCGCCCGCTGTTGCAGCGCTTCGGCCTCTGTCTTCAACGCCTGATGCAGAATCCACCCCACCAGCCCGATCAGGCCCATTCCCCCGATCGCGAAGGCCGTCATCACCACAAGGCTCGTCTCAAAGTCGTTCATGGATGCCTGTTCCAACTGCCGCCATCCCATTGGCGGACACACATCTCCCGATCACGCCGCGGATTGCGGCGCGCACACGTCTCCCATCTCAGCTTCATCCCCCGAAGTGAGAAAGCCCCTGTGCCCTGGCGACTCCACCATGGACTCTGCCCAACCGGGGACGCACAGCGGCCCTCTCACCCCGAGGGGCGAGCAAGGCAATCACAGCTCAAGTGCTCACTCCCCCCAGAGAGCGCACGCCAACGGTTCCATCGGGGTCGCGAGCAGAAGACGACCGGCGTGCGCTCACTGCGAAGAGCGAGCAAAAACGGCTTTCGTACCCCTCTTTGAATCAGATCCGTCGGACCGCTAAAAGGCTCCCTCCAGGAAGAGACCACCCTTGTCGGAGCCCGCCACGGGCAAGACACGCAGCTTGTTCCACGAGAAAGCGCCGTCGGCGATGAGCGCATACACAAGTGCAGCATGGGCGAAGCCCATCCCCCCGATCGCGAAGCCGATCGCGGCGTCGATGAGCAGGCGCGTGTCTCGCTGGAGCTGCAACAAATGAGGGCAGTCCGCGTCCCAGCCCGCCGCACCCAGACACCGATTCCAGAAGCCCATCCGCTGGGCTTGCTGCACCTTCAAGCCGACGATCCCGACATACACCCCGGCAGTCACGAAGGAGGCTCCGGCCATCGCGAGGCCACCATAGACAATCTCTCTCCGCGCCCCCGGCGACCGCGCCGCACTCGCTGCCACTTCGGGGGGCGCCTGTCGGACGGCGCTCGCTGCCGTGGACGACCTGTCCTCCGAGGGCGACAGAGTGTACGAGGTGGCCAGTCGTGATCCGGGGCCGGCCGGGGCCACACCTCCATAGCCGCAGCACGCGAGACTCAAGGCTGCGAGCCCGACGGCGATGCACACGTGGAGCCTCGGCCGCCGACTGGCCACCCAGGAATCCTTTTCGAAAAGTGCACGTGCTCTCATTTTTTCTCCGTTCGATTTCGGACACACGTCCGCCGTTGGGCGCTCGCGGCGGATCGCCCCACGGATCTCGTGAATTGTATGCCTCGTCCGTTTCAGGGAGCGCTCATCCGGCCGGGGAGGGGTGGCTCGGCTCCGAGAGGAGCGCTCGCTGCAACAGACGAGCGTCGCCGTTTGCTGTGGACGGTCCCCCCGTCAGAAGGCTTGCGTGTCGGCCGCGACCCCTTTCGCTCCCGCGCCCATCGGGCCGTCCCCGGCACCACCGTCGCCGGGTGTGCCCTTCGTGATCGTCGCGGCCTTCACGTCGGGCGGATCGCCCGTATATGCGATGCCGATGGAAGGGCCGCCTCGCCCTCCTCCTCCTTTTCCGCCGGCTCCCCCGTCGCCGCCCTTGCCACCGGTGCACGCGGTCGCCTGGTTCCCAGCGCTCTCCGCTTTGCCGGGCATGCCCCCCGTTCCGCCCGTTCCGCCGGGTTGCCCCGCGCCGCCGTCGCCGCCCTTCCCGCCGTTCTGGACGGTGATGGTCACGCTGGTCAGCGTCAGCTTCGAGCCGAGCGAGACGATCCCGAACGAGCCGCCGCCGCCTCCTCCTCCTTTTCCACCAGCGCCTGCGCAACCCCCCGAGCCGCCGCCTCCGCCGGAAGGACCTGCCTTCGCGTTCGCGCAGCCTTTCCCACCGCCGCCGCCTCCTCCTCCTTGTCCAGGCTGCCCAGGCTTGCCGTCACTTCCGGCAACGCCCGTGTAACCGCCGGGGCCCCATGTGCCGGGCGACTCGGGAGCGCCGAGACCGGCTTCGCCGGCCACGCCCGGTGCCCCCGCAGCTCCGTCGCCGCCCATGTCGCACGTCACACCGACGTCTTGCCCCTTGCCCCCGAGGCCCGTGACGCCGCTCGGTTTGCCGTCAGAGCCATCACCACCGCTCGTGTTCTTGGTGCCATTGCCGCCATCGCCGCCCGCCACGTTCGCCGCGTCGCACGTGAGCTGCCCACCGCTCCCCGGTGCGGCGAACGCATCCTGCGTACACGCATCCGTTCCAGCGCTTCCCACTTCCCCCGCCGTCCCCGTTCCGCTCGGCAGCTCGCCGTCCGCGCCCGCAGCCCCGTTGCCTGCGCTCACGTCGCAGTGATCGAGATGCACCTGCGTCCCCGCCTCGGCGAGCAGCGCGATCGACGACCCGCCCGCAGCGCTCGCATCCGTCGCCGCGATCACGAAGTCCGCCATCGTGATACGCGCGCCCGCCAGGACGTGCACCGGCGTGGCGTCCGCGTCCGCGGTCCACGTCGTCTTCTTCGCCGGCCCCACGTGCGCCCAGTCCTTCGCGCAGTCGAGCCCCCCGTAAAAGGTCGCGTCGTCCTTCAGCGCGAGCGCCTCGCTGAAGGTCTCCGAGCACGCGTACACGGCCTTGCCACTCGCCGCGTCGAGCGCTCTGGCCAGCGTCGCGAACGGCGCCTCCTTCGTCCCGGCGTTCGTGTCCTTCCCCTTCGACGACGACACGAACACCCCACAGTCGTCGTCGATCGGTCCGCTGATGTTCGACGGGATGCATTCCGGCGGGTTCGTCGTCGTGGTGGTCGAGTCGTATCCCGGATCGAGGTCATTCGGCTCACAACCAAGCGGCAGCGCCAGCACGGCACAACAAACCATCCACGTCGTAGGTGCCCCCCAAGGCGCTCGTCGCTCGCGCTCCTCCCGCCTGCTCCCCCCAAGCCCGTGCTCGCTCCGCGCCCCAAGCCGCGCTCCGCTGCGCGCGGGCGGGGGGAGCCCGTCTTCGTCGCGGCAAACGGGTGCAGCAGCGCCGGCTGTGACTTTGGCCATGTCGGGCATCCGTTCGATCTGGAGGGTGTGGTCCTTCACGGCTTTCCCTTTCGGCTTTTCGTTCTCTTGACCGCAGCCGGCGTCTTCGCGTTCGAGGGCATGCTCCGTCCCCCCGCCCGAGTGACAAGGGCTTTCGCCACGGGATAGCCCATCTCTCCGGCTTCTTTCACCACACGGGCCAGATCCGCCTTCGCATCGATGCGCGACACGATCTCCCAGGACAACGGCTCGCCGGCATAGACCCGACGCACCGCCGCCAAGCCCGGATTGACCTCATAGGCGTCCTTGGCCATGGCCACGTACGACTCCGGCTTGTCGTCCAGCAATTCGAGGTGCTCTCCCGAACCGTCCGGCTCCGCTTCGCCCGCAGGGAACTGGACAGGACCCTTCGCCCATGAGCCGCCCGCCGGATGCCAGAGACAGTAGGTCACCTCTTCGGGCGGAAACTCCGTCATGTCGCGCACCTCGACCAGCTCGGCGGGGAGGCCGTCAAACAGGCCGGGCCACGGCTCTTCGTTCGGGCGCTTGAACGGAGTCATGGGGCTCTCGTGGCCAAAGCCCTTGATCACGGCCGTGTCCGGGCCGCCGAACCAAGCGAGGAACCAATCGCCCGAGCCGTCCCGGAAAGAGGCGAGCTGATGCGCTCCCCAGGCAGCGTCAAAGGAGTAACCACGCGACTCCCAGTCCGGGACGAGGATCATGTCGAGCACCGCCAAGGAGCGGAGCAGCTCGCGAAGGCGGGCCGGAGGCGGGATCGCGGCGAGGTTGCGCGAGGAAGGGCCTTGGGTGCTCGCGGAGACACCGCCGGAGCCGGAGCGCTTCGCGAGGGCCAGAATCGTGCCTTTCACGTGGTCGAAGAGCTGATTGTACTCATCCCCAGCCAGCATCTGGGCACTGACAAGGGGTTTGCCATGAATCAGCATCTGGAGGAGAGGGCCCTTTTTATGCACCGTGAAGAGCGCTTCTCCACGAATCGGCGGCGCTCCATCGGGCTTGCCATTCTGGTCGGTCATGACTCCACCTTTCACATGCTGGACTTTGCACGGTTGCACCGTCGGCACAAGACTTGACAGTTTTCTCGCGTATCGGGCCCGCCCCTCGACTTCGGGTCAACGTGATCAAGCTGCCACTCGCGCATCATGCTCGGCCGTGTCTCGCGCGTGTCGCCCTTGGTGCTCTTCACCGGCTGGATGCATGTGACGCTGCACGCGGGGTTACTGCACTTCACGTCTCCACCATTCTGCATGCGATTGTCGTCCAACGTGGCCTGTTTCACGGAGTCAGGAAACCGGAGCCCCAGCGGATCCGCCCACTCCGTCGGATCAGGCGGATAGCCGTACAGGTCCGCCCCACCCCCGATCCCCAGCGGATCCGGGCTCAGAAACCGCCCCAGCGCCGGGTCGTAGTACCGGAAGCGGTGGTAGGCGAGCCCTGTCTCTTCGTCGATGTACTGCCCCGGCAAGCCGATCGGTGACAGACTCCCCTGCTCCAGCTTCCCCCAAGGCGAGCGCCGCACCTCTTCCACGATCCCGCCGTCGCCGCCCACCAGGAAAAGGGGGGCACCAAGGGCGTCAGTCACGTAATGCACCCACTCGCCGCCAGTCCCCGGCTGCGCGGGAGCACCGTCCCGATGAGCCATCGGTGCCCAACTGCCGGGCTCGAACAGATACGTCCGGACCGCCGTCGCGTCCCCCGCTGTCCGCACGTCGTGCAAAAGCTCGTCCCCCGCCCACACGAAACGCACCGCCGTCGCCCGCGTCCGCTTGAGCAAGCGCCGGCCAAAGCAGTCATAGACGAAGTCGATCCGCTCACCTCCGGGGGCGACGACGGAACGAAGCCGGCCACCATCGGTCCAGTCGTACAGCCAGCGACCCTCCTCGCCCGGTAGGCAGCGCTCGGTGATGCGGCCCTCGCTGTCGTACCGCAACGTCGCCTCGCGATACCGCGCCACGCGGCCGCCGGGCTCGTAGGCGCGACCGTCCCCCTCCTCGAAGAGGTTGTTCGCCGCGTCGAACGAGAAGGCACGACGGGCGCCATCTTCACTCACCACGTGCGTCAATCGCCCGGCCTCGTCCCGCTCGCGGCGCGTGCCCCCGTGCCGCGAATCCCAGGTGAGCGCGGTGCTGCCATCTGGACGGTGCTGATTCCGGATCTCCACCGCAACCCTCTCTGGCGAAGCCACCTGGATGCCGGCGAGCCGACCGGCGGCGTCGTATACACGGACGATCCGCCCGCCGCCCGGCAGGCTGCGCTCTCGCTCTCGGCCGAGCATGTCCGATGTCGCGCCGTGCACCACGACCCCGTTCACCTCGCGAGCGAGCATCTCCCCGCGAGCGCTCCATGAGAGCTTTTCGACGTGCCCCAACGAGGAGCGGCGCCGCACAGGCTGCCCCGTGGGGGAGTATTCCGTCTCGACGACACACACGTCGCCGCCCATGCGCTGCTCCTCGCGCACCAACCGGCCCGCGGGGTCCCATGCGAACAAACAGGTGGTCTCGCGGTTGGCCGCGAACACCACGTGTCCCAGCGCGTCGTGCTCGTAGGTCTCGACCTCCCCGTCCGGGAGCTCTCTGCGAATGAGCCGTCCGGCGTCATCGTAGCTCAATGTCACCACGGCGCCGGAGGGCTCGTAGCGCGCGCCGATCAGCCGGTCGCCGAGATCATGACGGTACGCGATCTCGCGGCCGTCGAATGTCTCTTCCCGGAGGAGGTTGCCGCGGCTGTCCCACGACTGCACATGACGATCCCCGTTCTCGTTTCGCACCTCGGCGATCGCGCCGTCGAGCGTCCGTCGGATCTCGAACACCTCTCCTGTCGGGCCGGCGACCTTGTGGAGCTCGCCGGTCACTCCATAGCTGTAGTGGGTCTGTGCTCCTGTCGGCGTCGTCTCGCTCGTGACGCGGTGCTCGCCGTCATAGGTGAATGTCGTGACGCCGCCCGCTTCGTTCTGGATCTCCAGCACATCGCTGCGCGGGCTCCGCCGAAAGCGCTTCACCCCACCCTGCGGGTTCGTCTCCGAGACCTTGCGCCCGAGGCCGTCGAAGGTGCGTGTCCAGCGAGCTCCCCCCGGGAGCGTGACAGCCACCCAGTTGCCGGCCTCGTCGTATTCAGCGCGCGAAACAGCGCCGTTCGCGTCAGTCCAGGTGAGCATCTGACCGCGAGAATCGTAAGTGTGCGTCGTGATCGCACCGTCTGGCGCCTCGATCTCCACCGTATTGCCGCGCTCGTCGTAACGAGCCCGCCGGACGCCCCCGGCCGGGTCCATCTCCTCCACGATGCGACCGTGCGTGTCCCGGACACACGAGGTCACGCGGCCCCCCGGCTCGGTCTTGCAAAGCCACCTCCCGCGGGCGTCGCGATCGAGGACAGTCGCGTCCCCAAGCCCGTCTTCGAATCCGACGAGATGGCCCATCTCGTTATATCGCCGCGACACGACCGCTCCCCCGTGGATGCTCGTGTCGATTCGGCCCCCCGTACTGCCCATGAATCGCTCGACCGTGCGGACGCCGGCCACTTCGGTGTACCCGTCGCCGCTGTACGTGAAGACGTGGTGGTGGGCGCCCTTCGGCTTCGTGGAGCCATCGGCGAGCGTCGCAGGCATCACCAGGCTCGTGTCCGCGCGCCCCCCGAGATCACTCCACGTCTCGACGCACCGGCCGTGGGCGTCGTAGCGGTAGTGGGATGTCACGCCACAGCGATTGGTCGCACCGATCAGCCGATGATCGCCGTCTTCATCGTAGGTGAAGCGCGCCACGTGCCCATCCGCGTCGCTCATGCGGACGAGGTTCCCCGCAACGTCGTACGCGTAATCGACCAAGTGGACCCGTTCGCCGAGCTCGTCCCCGACAAGGGCCACGAGCCGAGTCACGCGACCGTCCTTCCCCCTCTCTGCCTCGACCCGCCGTCCTGCGGAGTCGCGAAAGGCCGAGAGCACGCGACCGGAGCGCTCGATTTCGAGGTTGTTGCCGTTCCGATCACAGACGCGCTTCAGCACGGCGATCGGATCCCCTTCCTCCGTGGTGGTCTTTTCGAAGGTCCGCCGAATCTCGTCCAGCGTCTCCAGCTCGAACGTGTCACCAGCACACCGCAACGACCATCCTCGCGGCCCGAGCGCCTCTGCCCCGCTCTCCAACGTGGGTAAGCGCACTGGCGATCCTTCCTCATCCCACACGACGAGGTCGCGCCTGCGGATCTCGATCTCCCAGGCGAGCGGATTGCTCCAGCCGAAGCCAAATCCGGTGTCGCGCTCGCGAGCCCCCGAGTCGTATCCTCGCGCGAAGGAAAGGGGCAGAGGCCCCGGAAGACAGAAGTCGACGGCAGGCACCGTGGAGACACGGCCGGACAGCACATCGACCGGATCGCCGCGAGACGCGAGGGGGTGCGGCCCGCCGCAGCCGCCCCCGCAAGGGGTGTTTCCGTCCGCCGACTTGCCCCCTCCAGGGGCATCTTTGCCGCCGCCCTTGCCATTGGCGCCTTGCCCGCCCCCTTTCCCATTGCCGCCTCCGGCCCCCGAGCCACCGCCGTCACCGCCGCCGCCCATCACGAAGACACCGGGGTTCATGCCGGGGATCGCGGCCATGTTGGGGAAGGGTGCTGTGCGTGCCATGACTATGCTTCTCCGCTGTTCCCAGCAGGCCCCGAGCCCCGCACGACCGCGACTCCGAGGATCGGGGCCATCCCGCCAATGGCGAGGGCCGTCATCACCACAAGACTTGTTTCAAAGTCGTTCATGGATGCCTGTTCCAACTGCCGCCATCCCGCCTTCGGACACACGTCTCCCGCTCGCGCCACGGACTGCGGCGCGCACACATCTCCGGTCTCGGCTCACCCTGCGAAGTGAGAAAGCCCCTGTGCCCTGGCGACTCCACCATGGAGTCTGCCCAACCCGGGACACACAGCGGCCCTCTCACCCCGAGGGGCGAGCAAGGCGCTCACTGCGAAGAGCGAGTCTCGATGTTCCCTCTGCGTCTTTACCTACCTACCGACAGGGTCTGTCCCGTCGGTGGTGCGACCGCCATGCGCCGCGCGGGGGTGATCCAGGGCCGGTATCTGCGTGAGCTTTGCCTTCCCGACGGTGCGGTGGGCGAAGGCGACCGGCCCGGTCCCCGCGCGGCAGCGGTCACCGCACTCGTGGTGTTGGTGCCGCTCGCCGCCACCTCGGGCCCGAAATCGTCCAGGCCCTCTCTTTTTTCTCCCGCGGGCTCCAGGCTGCCTCCGACCTCTGGAATCCATTTCAAAAAGTGCATGCGTCGTCATTTTTCTCTCCACTGACCGCAGACACACGTCCGTCCTCCGGCGCGCGCAGGGGCACGTGCCGTCCTCGCGGGCTCCAGGGAGCGGTCGCCGGTCCGGTGAGGGAGGGGCCGCTCCCTCTTCGGCGACCGCTCGCTGCAACCGGCGAGCGTCTTCTTCCTCAGAACCTTCTCGTCCTCAGAACTTCTGCGTCTTGGCCGCTGCTCCCATCGCGCCCGCGCCCATCGCGCCGTCGCCAGCACCGCCGTCACCGGGGGTGCCCTCCGTGATCGTGGCGCCTTTCAAGCTCGGCGCGTCGCCCGTGAAGGCGATGCCGATCGAGGGACCACCGGCGCCGCCGCCACCTCGTCCTCCAGGTCCGCCGCTGCCACCGGGACCGCCCGCGCATCCGTCCTTCAAGGCCGACGCACCGCCTTTGCTACCGCCCAGTCCGCCATCTCCACCTTTGCCGCCGAGCTGGCCGAGACCACCCGCGCCGCCGTGGCCGCCGGCCTTTGTGGTGATCTTCACCGCGTCGAAGGTGAGCGACGCGCCGATCGACACGATGCCGATCGACGCGCCGCCCGCTTGTCCGCCCAGACCGCCGAGGCCGCCACATCCGCCAGCGCCACCGCTGCCGCCGCTCGCGCCGCCCGCCTTCATGGCGTCGGCGCACTGGTTAGCAGCAGTGCCACCTTTGGCACCGCCGCCACCGCCGCCGCCTTGCCCAGGTTTGCCTTTCTCGCCGCTGTTGCCAGTCGCGCCAGCGTAACCCTGCGGGCCGATCGTGCCGTCCCCTGTGGCACCTGTGGCGGACATGCCCACGGCGCCATCGTCGCCCACCGTGCCCGCGGTGCACGCGTTCGCGTTGTTCTCGCCCTTGCCGCCGTTGACCGTCGCACCAGGTTGACCATCTCCGCCAGGACCGCCCGCGCTGTCTTGCCCGATACCCCCCGAACCGCTGATGGAGTCGTCGTTCGGGTCGGCGTCATCGCAAGCGTTCTGGACGCTCTTCCCGCCAATCACCACGTCGGCCGTGCAGGCGTCGAGTCCGGGGTTGCCCATCGCCCCCGCGCTCGCGCTCATCGCGAACGCCTCCCCCGTCGCCCCGTCCTTCGCGTTGCCGGCCTCGATGTCGCAGCGGGTGAACGTCACCTCCGCGCCGTTCGTCACGATCACCGCGATCGATGAGGCTCCCGCCTCCACCGCATCCTTCGCGCGCCACACCACATCCTCCGCCGCGAAACCAATCTGCGGATCCACCACCAGCGGCACCTCCCCTGCCGTCGGGCTCACCTCGCTCTTCGTCGCGGCGCTCCAGCTCCAGTCCTTCGCGCAGTCGAGCCCGCCGTAGATCGTGCGCCCGCTCTTGATCTTCACCGCTTCGGCGAAGCTCTCGCCGCACAGGTAGATCGGCCCGCTATCCGCTGAAGCGAGCGCCTTCGTGATCGTCGCGAACGGCTTGCCCTTGCTCTTGCCGTCGTTCTTGTCGTCGCCCTTCGAGCTCGACACGAAGATCCCGCAGTCATCGCGCACCGGGTTCGGCGTCTGGCTCGGGATGCAACCGGGATCGATGGTCGTGCTGCTCGTCGTGCCCCCGCCGCCGCCTCCGGTGCCGCGTTGCCCGTCCGGCCCCGGCTCCTGCAAGAAGATCGACACGTCGCTGCCGTAGTCGATGCACGCGACCACGCTGCTCATAGCGCCGACAAGCCCGCACGCGAGAAACAGATGCTTGCGTCCCATGATCGGCTCCTAAAACTTTCCCGTCCAAACCACGCCGCCCGCATCGGCACCGACGACCGGCACCACCGTCCAGCTTCGTGCAGACGAGGGCGGCGTCTTCGCCGCCCACAGCCAGTACGCTGCGGCACCTGCGACAGCCACCCCGCCGCCGATGAACAGCCCCAGCGCCGCGTTCGCTTCGGCGCTGGCGGTCGCGCTCTTCGCGCGCCACGCATCGCACTCCGCGGTGGTCGCGGCGCCGCCGGGCGTCCTCCTGCAAAGGAGCTGTCCGTTCTCCCCGCGCGGGGCGTCCGCCTTCAGCTCCGCGTGGGTGCTCTCGGCCACACCGATCAGCACGCCGCCCGTGAGCAGGCTCGCGATGCCAACCCCGCCGAGCACGTACGCCGGCGCCATGCTCCGCTCGCTGAGCTGCTCCTTCTTCGGCTCCTCGAATTTGAGCATCGCCTCGTGCGTGCCCCCTCCCGTCGCCGTCACGCTCGTCTGTGCCGCGGCGCCGTCGAGCTTCGCCTCCAGCTTGTGCTCTCCCGGCTCGACGAACACCGCCGAAGCGAGCGGGCTCCGCCCGAGCGAACGACCGTCGAGGAAGATCTCCGCGCCCGTCTTGCTGCTCCCGATCGTGATCTCGGCGACCTTCGCCCGAACCTCGGCCAGCAGCTTCTCTGCGAGCGCTCGCCGCTCCGCGGGGGCAGTCGTCGGCATCTCATGGAGCGAGAACGTGATGTGCTCCGCCGCATCGACGTAGCGGCCGAGCTTGGCCTCGCAGGCGGCGAGGTTGCCGGCGATCTGGTAGTAGCGATCGATGTTCCACGCGGCGAGGAACGACGCGCGGCAGTCATCCCATCGCTGCTCATCCATCGCCTTCATGCCGCGGTCGTAGAGGTCCGTGGCGGCAGCCTTGATCGCATCGTGCTGCACGGACGCAGCAGGCTTGGCGGGGACAGTGGGCTTCGCCGCCGCTTTCGGTTGTGCCCGCACCGGCAGCGCTGCCGCAAAGACCAGCAGGCAGACCGGCACGAAGGTGAAGAAGCCAGGGGAAGGTCGAGGAGTGCGCATAGAAAGACCTATCAATGATCATCGAGCCGTTCGCCGAACGATGTCGCCGTGGATTTCGCGGTGCCTGTCGGTGGAGCGGACGGAATGGTCGGAGCGCTCGCCGGCACCTTCGTAGACGGCTCGTTGCTCGGCGCGCTCGTCGTGCTCGGCACGGCGGTCGGCAACTTGGGCGGCGCGTGCTCGTCCCCGTAGGGATCTCCGCTCGGCTTCGGTGCGGACTTCGGGCTCGTCGCAGCGCTCCCTGTGGGACTTGACGTCGCGCTCGGCGCATCCGGCGAAGCCGCCGTCGCCGTCATGGTCGCGCTCGTCGCCGCTGTCGCCGTCGCATCCACGTTCGCGCTCGTCGTGGCGCTCCCGCTCGTCGCCGTCGCCGTCGCCGCCGCGTCCTTCGATCCCGTCTCCATCGCACCCATGCTCGTCGTCTCACCCGCGGCCCCGCGCCCCTCGCCGCTCTTCGTCCGACCCGCCCAGAAGGCCACCACGCACACGACGACCACGCACGCCACGGCAAGCACGGCGGCCTTGAGCTGCCCCGGTGTACCGCCTGCTCGACCTGCGCGCCGC
>Ga0268298_10003960_pt1 | contig 14735 bp, 9 predicted proteins | sample WWTPWeurt_MetaG_FD_194462 | JGI IMG/M metagenome (GOLD analysis project Ga0268298, IMG submission 194462) | Activated sludge microbial communities from WWTP in Nijmegen, Gelderland, Netherland - WWTP Weurt | ecosystem: Engineered > WWTP > Aerobic digester > Activated sludge | place: Netherlands... | reverse complement strand
TCGGGTCTTGGGGCTTCCGGAGGGGGAGGCGCTCGGGAAGAAATTCAACGTGTCATTTGTGGTGACGGGGAGTCTTTTGGGCGAGGGAAAGGCGAAGAAGCTCGAGTCGACGGATGCCGAGTATACGATACTCGGTGTCATACCCGAAGACAAAACACCTATTTTTTATGTGCCGTTTCTCGATGTTCGGACGCTCGGCGTGACGAATTACTCGCAGGTCAAAGTTACTACGGCGACACAGGAAGCGCTTCCCAATGTTCGTCGGCAGATCGAGGGGATGGGGTATGTGACGACGTCCGTTTCGGACACGGTCGAACAGATCAATAATTTTTTCGGGACGGCGCGCATCGTCTTGGCGCTCCTCGGTATGGCGGCCTTGGGTGTCGCGGCGCTCGGGATGTTTAATACGCTCACCGTGTCACTCCTTGAGCGGACGCGCGAAGTGGGACTTATGAAAGCAATGGGGATGAAGGCGTCCGAAGTGCAGGAACTTTTCTTGACCGAGTCTATGGTGATGGCGTTTTTTGGAGGCATTTTCGGTTTGTTGATCGGGTTTCTCTCGGGGAAAGGCTTGGGACTCATTATTTCCACGGTTGCGTTTTTGCGCGAGAAGCATATGGGCGTTCTCGATGTGTCCTATATTCCCACGATGTTCATCGTCACCATCCTCCTTTTTTCGCTCGCGGTCGGTGTGTTGACCGGACTTTATCCGGCGCGCCGCGCGACGAAAATTTCCGCCCTGAACGCTCTCCGATACGAGTAGTTTCACGAGTAGTTTCAATTTATTTTTCTTAAGTTCTCCTCCCTTGAAAGTTGCCTCGACCAAGAAAAAGAATTTTTCTCACACACTCCTCCCGGGCTCGGAGCGAAGTTTCGAAAAATTCTTTTTCTTGGTCTCGGCGTGCATGATAGAATCATCGGGGTAATTTCGTATCATTCTCCATTCTCCATTCTCCATTCTACATTCTCCTTATGACTCTTCGAAAAAAAATATTTTTTATCGTCGCGTACGCGGTGGAAGGAACGATGATTGTGCTCTACGCGGGGATCAGCTTCTTCTTTCTTGGGAATCTTATCGATAACGAGCAAGAAGATGTGCGGCGAAATGTCGAGTGGGTCGGGCGAGCGATACGACAGGATATCGCGGATATGAATCGTCAGATTCTCGATTGGTCGCATTGGGATGATATGTACGCGTTTGCCGACGCGCCGACGGAATCGTTTATCGAATCAAACTTGCCGGTTGAATCACTTGATATTCTCGATCTGAGTTTTATCGTGATTGCCGATCGGGACGGGAAGATACTTGCCGGGCAGGGCATGGATCGGAAAACTCGCGAGAAGCTCGCTGTGCCGAGTGAGGTTGAAAAGCAGGTCGCGCTGGGAAATATTCTTTCGACATTCGCGTCGCCATCCGATGGGCACTCGGGTATCATTTTGTTTGCTTCGGGACCCGCGCTTATCGCGACGAGACCGATCGTGACCTCGCTCGGTGAGGGACCGCCTCGAGGGGCGATTGCTTTTGTGCGAATGCTTGATGACGGATATCGTCGAGGGCTTTCGGATTTTCTCGGGTATCCGCTTGCGTTTTCGTTTGTCGGTTCCAATAATTTTTCGTCCGACTTTTCTGAGGCGGCGAAAGAACTGCGGTCTCCCGAGGATGTAAAAACAAGCGTGGGTGAAACTTCGATTTCTGGGTACGGATTTCTTCCGGATGTGTTCGGGAGTCCGCTTCTTTTTTACCGATTGGAGAAGGCGATTCCGACATCGTTTGGAACGTCGAAATTGATGGCGGCGCTTTCACTTATCGGTTTCCTCCTTGTCGCGACGCTCCTCATTTTCTTTCTTTTACACTGGACAGTGCTATCACGCGTCAACTTCTTGAGTCGCTCGCTCGCCCATGCCAGGCGGAAGGGATTATCCAAAGAAGGTATTGATTTCTCCGGAAGCGACGAGATTGCCGACTTGGCGAAAGAGATAAACGCGCTTCTCTCGGCGTTTCTCTCGGTTCGCGAGCGGGGCGATGTCGCCGAACGGCGATTTGAAACGATTGCCGATACGATTCCGGCGTTTCTCTGGATGATTGGAACGAATCAACAGTGTCTCTACGTGAATAAACAGGCATCCTCATGTATTGGGGCGATTGCGGCGGAGGAGTTTATGGAAGCGTGGCGGAAACATATTCATCCGGATGATGTCGCGGGGTGCCTTGCTCGTTGCGCGAGCGCCTTTGAAAGGCGGAAACCACTCACGATGGAATATCGGGTGGTGTGTTCGGGCGGGGGATACCGGTGGGTGCTTGATAGTAGCGTCCCGTTTTCGAGTTCGGTTGGGGTTTTTCTCGGATTTCTCCATGTGGCGGTTGATATTACCGATCGAAAGGACTCCGAAGAAAAAGAGGTTTCGAAGCGCAAAGAGGCGGAGCGCTTGAACGCGATTATGGTGAGTCGCGAGCTTCGTATGATTGAACTCAAGAAGGAAATCAAGGAATTGCGCGGAAAGAAAGAATCTCATTCCTAATCTTTTGATTTATGACATCAACGAAACAGAGCGTAGTCGCGCATGGAGAATCCGAAGGCGCTTCGGTATCGCCGGAATACGTGAAAGAATTGGAAAAGAAAGTGCATCAACTCGAAGATACCGAGAAGGCGATTTTGAACGTGCTCGAAGATGCGAGACTTCTCGAAGATCAACTGCATCGGCAAACCGAAGAGCGCGAATCGATTCTGCGGTTTCTCCGCTCGATCGGAGACGGGGTTATCGCGGTTGATCTCGGGGGAAATATACTCTTTGTCAACGAAACCGCCGCGCGCCTTTTGGTTCCCGATGGAAATTCTTCGGAGATATCGGAAGCGATGAAGGGGGCTCGGTGTCCGGAGGTGTTTTCGCTCGAGTCCGAAAAGGCGCCGCATATGTCTGTGGATTTTCTCGAGCGCGTGATTCAGGAAGGAAAAGTCTTTGAAGACACTCGGGGTGTTTTGGCGCGAAAGAGCGGCGGTCAAATTCCGGTGGCGTATTCCGTGAGTCCGATTCATGGCGAAGGCGATCGGCTTTTGGGATGTATGATTGTTCTCAAGGATATGACCGAAGAGCGCGAGGTAGACAATGCGAAAGATCGCTTCTTGTCGGTCGCGGCGCATCAGCTTCGAACTCCGCTTTCCGGTATGCGCTGGAGTATGGAAATGGTTTTGAACGGAGATTCCGGAGATGTTTCAGCGGAAGTGAAGCAGACGGTCGCGCGAATACATGAGAATACGATCCGAATGATCGCGCTCATCAATGATCTTTTGAACGTGGCGCTTCTTGACGCCGGGCAAGATCCCGAATCCGCGGAGCCGGTCGCGGTTAAGGAAACGCTCGCGGATGTCTTTCAAGAACTCAAGCCATATGCCGACAAATCAAATATCGTACTCGAGTTTTCCGCTCCGCGAGAGGCTTCCGAGTGGCACGTGCTTTCTTTGCCACGTCGCCTCTATGAGGTGTGTGAGAACTTGGTACACAATGCCGTGAAGTATAGTCGGACGAATTCATCGGTTACGGTTGCTCTCGAATCTGTCACCAGCGACCGATGCCGGATTTCCGTGAAGGATAACGGTATCGGTATTCCGAAGGGCGATTGTGACAAGATTTTTGGGAAGTTTTTTCGCGCTTCGAACGCATTTCGATGGAAAACGGAGGGGTCCGGTTTGGGACTTGCCGTTGTCAAGAGTTTTGTCGAAGAAATGGGCGGACACGTTTCTTTTGAGAGCGAGGAAGAAAAGGGAACGGTCTTTATCGTTGAGCTTCCTCTCGTAAAGTCTTGTAAAAAGTAGCGTCGTCTATTTACTCGGCGCGGGTATCAAATAATAAAAATTTTTTGAGTGTTATGAACGATGAGAAAAACAAAAATGCAACGAAATACATTCTCGTCATCGAAGATGATGAATATATTTCCGACGTGTACCAGAAAAAACTTTCGCTGGAAGGTTTTGAGACCGCGCTTGCCCGAGATGGCGAGGAGGCGCTTCGGATGATTCGCGAGCGGAAACCCGATCTCGTGCTTCTTGATATTGTGATTCCCTTGAAAGACGGCTTTCAGGTCCTCTCGGAAATTCGAAACGACGCGAGTCTCAAGGGAGTTCGCGTACTGGTTATGTCCAATCTGAGTCAGGGAAAGGATATCGCTCGCGCCAAGGAGTTGGGCGCTGTCGACTATATCGTGAAATCGAATGTTGGGCTCCCCGATATGGTGGAACGGATACGAAAAGCCGTGTTTTCGGAATGAAGCGGATTTTGTCGTATAGGGTGTCTCGATCCGGACAGGTGTCGGAATTTTTTTGACATATCGCTTTTTCCTTGCTATTCTGTCAAGACCATAACGGCGCTTGCCGTTTTTTGTTCGCCTTTCGTTTTTCGGCAATTTCTATGGACATTCGAAATATCGCCATTATCGCGCATGTGGACCACGGGAAGACCACACTGACTGATGCTTTGATGCGCCAAACCGGCATGATCGAGGAAGGGGTCAGTATGGACTCGAACGCTCTCGAACAGGAGCGCGGCATTACGATCTATTCCAAGAACGCGGCGCTTTTTTACAAGGATACCAAGATTAATATCGTGGACACACCCGGGCACGCGGATTTCGGGAGCGAGGTGGAGCGAGTGCTTCGCTCGATTGATTCAGTGCTCCTCGTGGTCGATGCGCAGGAGGGTCCGATGCCGCAGACGCGGTTTGTGCTTAAGAAATCACTGGAGTTGGGGCTCAAACCGATTGTGGTTATCAACAAAATAGACAAACCGGCGGCGCGCGTCGAATGGGTGCTTGATCAAATATTCGAGCTCTTCCTTGATCTGGGCGCGACCGATGAACAGCTTGAATTCAAAACTGTGTACGCGATCGCGAAGCAGGGTATCGCGAAGCGTCGTATGGAGGATGAGTCGAGCGACCTCTCACCGCTTCTTGATATGGTGCTCGAGGCGGTCCCCGCGGCGGGGCAGGATACCGAGTCGCTCTTTCGCGCGCAACCGTTCAACTTGGGCTATGATAATTTTCTCGGGCGTCTCGCCGTGTGTCGCGTGTATGAAGGAAGCGCCAAAGTGGGCGACACCGTTTTTGCCAAGAAGCCTTCGGGAGAAATTTCTTCGGGGCGCATTACCAAGATCTTCACCTTTCGCGGGTTGACGCGCGTCGAAACGAATGAGGTGTCCGCCGGTGATATCGCGCTCATTGCCGGTATCGCGGACGTGTACATTGGCGATACGATCGCGCACACCAAGGACGTGAAGAATTTGCCGTCGATCGCGATCGATGAACCGACGATCACGCTTCACTTTCTCGTAAATGATTCACCCTTTGCGGGACGCGAAGGGAAATTTGTGACGCGCGAGCAATTGCGCGAACGCCTTCGTCGCGAACTGGAAATAAACGTGGGACTCAAAATCGATTTTGATTCGGGGGAAAACTTCCTTGTCTCGGGACGCGGCGAACTACATATCGCGATTCTTTTGGAAACGATGCGTCGCGAAGGCTATGAGTGCCAGGTGTCGCAACCGAAGGTGATTATGAAAGAAGTGGACGGCGTGAGGTGCGAGCCCTTCGAAGAAGTGATCGTCGATGTGCCGACGGAATATACGGGCGCGGTCATTGAGCGAATGGGGCGACGAAAAGGCATTATGACCAATATGAAACAGGGGCAGGGCAATGACTCGCGACTGCTCTTTGAAATTCCGACACGCGGACTCTTGGGCTATCGCGGGCAGTTCACCGTCGACACTAAGGGCGAGGGAATTCTCTCGTCGCGCTTCCTTGAGTTTCGTCCGTATGTCGGTGATATCGAACACCGAAGCGTCGGCTCGATGATCTCGATGGCGACGGGGAAGGCGCTCGGCTTCTCGCTCTGGAATTTGCAGGATCGCGGGACGCTCTATATCGGCGCCGCGACCGATGTCTATGAGGGACAGGTCATCGGCAATGCCTCCAAAGGCGACGATATGGCGGTGAATCCTACCAAGGGGAAACAGCTCACCAATATGCGCGCCTCGGGTTCCGACGACGCGATTCAACTCACACCGCCGTGGACGCTCTCGATTGAACGCGGTCTCGAGGTAATGGCGGAAGACGAATACCTCGAAATCACGCCAGAGAGCGTCCGCCTCAGGAAGCAATACCTTACCGAGAACGAACGGGTGAAAATGGGGAGAAAGGGGAAGTAAAGTAGTGAGGAGCGAGGAGTTAGTAGTCAGCAGTGAGGAGAAAAAGGGAGTAGAAAACAGCCGTGTCCGGCTGTTTTCTTGCTTTTCTCTCGAGAAAATCCCACCGATACGCCGCTTTTGTCGGTTTTCATTGACAAAATGTCGGTCTTGTGCTAGGATGGCAAACGTGTAGTTCTTTTTCCTGATTTTTGAGAGCTTGAGTTGAGTGGCTCGAGATTCTCAAGTGGTCGGAAATTGAAGTTTTTTACCAACAAAGGTCGTCAGAAGACGACCACTTTCGGAGGAAAGAGAAGATGTGTACTGCGAGTATCTGTAGAACGTCGGATGGAGATTTCTGTACGATGTCATGGACGATGCGGGAGCCTGCCATGGCTCACCCATCGGAAGTGATGACGGCAAAGGACTTTGTCTCAATGCTTTCGTGGTTTATTCGCCACGATCGCGAAAAAGCGGAGGAGTTTGCTTTCGCATGGTACCATGACAACACGGCTACCGTGAGAAAGATGGTGGTGGCGGCGGGGATTCGGCACTGAATTATGCTTTGGGGCGGATGTGGAAATAGATTTCCCTCCGCCCCTTGAATTTTTTTTGGCGTCTCTTTGGAGGCGTTTTTTCGTTCTCTTTCTTTTCCCACTTCCTTCGTTCTCTCTTCCATCTTTTGCGCTTCAGGTGCTATGCTTTCGGTATGATGGAAAGAATGCAAAATCTTCTGTGGTACGCCTTTGTGTTTCTCTTGCCGTGGCAGATGGTGTGGATTGTTCGGGAGACATTCGTCGGCGGGGAGAAGTGGCAGTACGCGACGATGGGGCTTTATGTGTCGGATGTGGCGCTTCTCGCGTGTGCTGTTTTCTTGTGTCTCGGCGCGTCGCGCGACGTGTGGCGGGGAATGTTTCGTGACGCGATTGTGTGGATTTTTGTAGCGCTTCTTGCGTGGTTGCTTCTCTCGATAGCGTGGGCGATGGAAAAAAATATGGCGCTTCTCTCGGCGTGGCGTGTTTTTCTTGTGATGCTTACGTATGCGTGCGCGCGGTATGGCGGGGTTTCTTTTCGGAAGACACTTCTCGTGTTTCTCATTTCGATGACGCTTCAGGCGGGACTCGCGATTTCGCAGTGGGTTTCGCAATTTGTCTCCGCGTCGAGCCTTTTCGGTATCGCCGAGCATGATCCGTCGCGATGGGGGAGTTTTGTTTTGAAAACCGAGAGTGGACGGTTTCTGCGTGCCTACGGCGGATTCGAACATCCCAATGTCTTGGGCGGCGCGCTTGCGATTGCGACGCTTTTTGGTGTGTGGCTCTCCGCGACGGCGAAGGGTATTGTTGCGAGGATTGGCTTTCTGGGGATGACCATTATGTCGAGCTTCACCCTCGTGTTCACTTTTTCACGGAGCGCGTGGATGGGATTTGGTATCGGGATGAGCGTGTTGTCTCTTGGTTCGATATGGCGTTTGTGTGAGGTGTGTGTTTCGTCATTCCCGCGAAGGCGGGAATCCAGGCTCCACAAAATGAAAGAATTTTTGAAGGGAAATTTTATTGAAACAATTCTCCGAAAAACTGACGCTCCCGGAAATCTTTCGAAGAAAGTTCGTTTCGATATGTCGGTAGTCCTGTGGTACCTGGATTCCCGCCTTCGCGGGAATGACGGAAAGAAAGATTGGAATTGCTTGGAAAATTCTCAAAGGCTTGTTCGATATGTGGGCGCAGTATTTCTTATACTCCTCTCTTTCTGTATCGGATTTTTTCTCGTTCGCGATATCGCGATGAGTCGGTTTTCGGAAGAGACGCTCGCGCGCGAAGGGTCGCTCTCGGATCGCGCGGCATATATGCAACAGGCATTGGCTGTCATACGCGAACATCCGATACTCGGTGTCGGCGGCGGGAATTTTACGGCGTTTACGCAAGCTCGTTTTCCTGAGAGCGGAAAATTCGTCGGCGATTTTCAACCGGTGCATACGGTGCCGATATTGGTCTTTGCCGAGCTTGGCGCGGTCGGGTTTGTTCTTTTTGCGTCGCTTTTCGTTTTTGCCTTTCTTTGCGCGTGGCGAGAAAAAAATATGTTTGCCGGCATGATACTCTGCGCGCTTCTCTCGATGCTTTTTCTTGATCACTGGCTCTGGAGCGGACATTTCGGCGCGGTGTTTCTCGGGTTTGTGTTGGGAATGTGTAGCCGAAAAGTTTCAAATCTCGAATTTTTTGAAAAATAGTGAGAGGCGAGATGTCTTTGACAGAAAGACTTTTCCATGAAAGACTTTGATTGATTTCAACCGCAAGAGGTACATTAACAATGGACGAAATGAATGAAGTTCGGATTTCGGTAATATCCGAAAAAGGAAAGTTTTGGTTCAGCTATGGCGATCTTAAATTTGATCGCTTCAGCTGCCGTGGAGAATATCATCTTGGAACCTTAACCTTGCTTCGGGAAGGAGAGGATGACAAAAAAGCTATCGTTTTGTGGCATGGCACGCACGCCGCATGCCCTTGCTTTGTAGGAGATGGTCTTATTCCGGATGCTTATGCCCTTAGTTCTTTGGCCGCAGAACGGCTTAAAGTGGGAGACTCGCTTATTTTGCGTGTTCCCAAACAAGAAAATTTCGACTTTGAGCGTCTCATCCGACAAGATTGGACTATTCGTAAAGCATGTGAGAATTTGGAGCCTGGAAAACCGTACACGTCAGAGGAATTTTTTGAAACGATGCTCAACGGAATTTCCTCATGTAAAGCAGAAGCAGAGAAAGATACTCTGAGCTTCTAAAATAAGTAACTCACAAGGTCCCTCTATCGGGACCTTTTGAATTTGAGGCGGAAGTATCTTCTTTGCGATAATGTGAATGCACTCTCGACATCATCGAAACAAGAATCAGGATAACGATGACGATGAAAAGGGACAAAAAAAGTAGCGAGCAAACGCGACCGCGCAAGCTCGCGCGGTCGCGCGTGGAGGCTATTCTTGCGGAGAGGGCTATGATGATGAAGAATTTCGATTTTTTCTCTTTATCATCGAAACGAGAATCGGGATGATGAGGAGGGTGAAGAAGGAGGAGACGGCGAGGCCGAAGATGATGGCGGTGCCGAGGGCGCGCCAGAGCGCGTCGGAGAGGGTGATGGGGACGAGACCGAGAATGGTGGAGAAGGACGTGATGAAGATTGCCTCGATGCGGGATTTTCCGGCATCGATGATGCCTTCGGTATATTCGAGACCACTTTCCCAGTTGAGGTTTATTTTGTCAATGAGGATGATCGCGTTTTTGACGACGATGCCGAAGAGGGCGAGGATGCCGATGAGTCCCGGGAAGGAGAGGGGGACGCCGAAGATTGCCATCCCGACAAAGACGCCGATCATGGCGAGGGGGAGTGTGGCGAGGACGATCACTGCTTGCGTGACGGAATTGAATTGGATGATGAGGGTTGCCACGATGAGGATGATCGCGATGACGAGCGCGTTCAGGATAGATTGCACGGATTCTTGATTTTGCTCGTTCTCGCCGCCGTAGGTGATTGAATAGCCGTCGGGGAGTCGGTATTCTCCCGCTACTTTCTCTTGGAAAGCGGAGAGGACTTCGTTGGGGCGCGTGCCGGTTTCGACGCCGGAAGAGAGGAGGACGGATCGTTTCTGGTCGATGCGTGTGATCGATTCGAGCGAGGGCTTGAGCTCGATCGTGGCGAGCTCGCCGAGTCGGACGGTAGCTCCTCTGGCGTTTTTGAATTCGATATTTCGCACCTCGTCGAGGGTCGGGATTGTGGCGTCATCGAAACGAGCGACGACACTGATTTCGTCGTTGTCGCGGAGGACGGTAGTGATTTCGGTGCCGGAAATCGCCATACGAAGCGCGCTTCCGATACCGGTCGCGTCGAGTCCGAAGTAGGCGAGGCGGTTATGGTCGAGGGAGAAGGTATAGTCGGCGGGCGCATTCTTGAGCGAGGTGCTGATGTTCGTCGTTCCGGGGATATTCGCGAGAATTTGTTTGAGATCGCCGGCGATGCGTTCTATTTCTCGGAGGTCGTCTCCGGAAATTCGCGCTTCGAAGGATGCGCCTGACGGAGGACCGCCCGCCAAACTGGCAACTCGAATATCGGCGCCGGAAATGGTTTTGAAATCTTCGCGCATTCTGTCGGCGAGCTCGAAGGAGGTGCGGTTCCGATCGTGTTTGTCGGAGAGCTTGACGGTGATTCCGGCGAGGTGTGAGGCGTTCCCGCCGACGCCTCCCGTTCCATCTTGGGACGCGCCGGCATTGCCGACTACGGTGGAAAAGTCCACGATTTCCGGATAGCCCAAGAGTCTTTCCTCGACTTTTTGAATGAGGCGGTTGGTTTCTTCGAGCTTCAAACCCGTCGGCGCTTCGAGGTTGACGAAGATGAGTTCTTCATCGGAGGGCGGGAAGAATTCGGTTGGCACGATACCGAAAACGGGAAGGAGTACGGCGCCAATGAAAAGCGCGAACGTCCCAAGAAGCACGGTCCATTTCCGTCGCGCGCTCGCAAGGACGCCTCGGAGGAACTTTTCGTAGGGTGGGATGATGTGATCGAAGTGAATGACGCCGTGAATGAGGCGATCCTTCCAGGCTGTGTCTTCGCGATTTCCCGCCTCTTTGAGGCGCGCCTTGATGAGTGCGTCGCTTTCCCATTCGCGCTCGACCAAGGATGTGTTGTTGGTAAGAATGCGATTTCCGTTTTTGAAAAAGAACCAGAGCGCGAGACGAACAATGAGGATAAGCGCGACTCCCGCAAGCGACGCGCCCCAGATATTTTTTAAGAAAATGCCGTACGCGATAATTCCCGCCAGAGTCGCCAGCGAAATGAAGAACCAGTTTCGCGTGAAGCGAACGCGCTCGAGGGCGGCGGCGAGCGGATGATTGATCATAAGCGCGATACCGAGCGAGGCGATGAGGGTGACCGTGACGGTGATCGGGATGGATTTGATGAATTGCCCGATGATGCCGGTCGCGAGAAGGAGCGGCAGGAACGCCCACACGGTGGTGAGGGTTGTCGTTGTGAGGACGACCTTGAAATCACGCAGAACGAGGAGGACGGCTTCTTCCGGTGTGAATTTGCCGGTACGGAGATATTGCTTGGTCGCGGAGACGACGACGATCGCGTCATCTACAAGGAGTCCCATCGAGAGGAGGAGGGAAAAGAGCGAGAGGAAGTTCAAGGAAATGCCCGAGAGGAGCATGGTGCCAAATGTAACGAAGAAGACGAGTGGAATGGTCATACCGGCGATGATCGCCTCTTTGAGTCCCACGACCAAGAACAGTGTCGTCATCACGAGTCCCACGGTGATAAAGAAGTCGCGCGTGAGTTCATCGAAATTCTTGCGAATCTCTTTGGCGAAATCGACGGTGACGGTCCACTGTGTTTCCGGGGGGAAATTTTCCGACAGGCGTTCCATGGTGCGATTTGCCTCATCAACCGTTTCGATGATGTTGCCGCCGGTTCGTTTCACGATGTCGAGGGTGACGGCGTTTTCGGGAGCGGAGCCGTTGATCGAAAGCCTCGAAAGAATCGTGCGTTTTCTGGCAATTTCTTCAACTTCCGCGATGTCTCGAAGGAGTACGGCGCCGCCGTTTTCGTAGAATCGAATGGGAATATTTCCGAGTTCTTCGGCGGTGAAGAAGCGGGCGTCGGTACGGAGGGGGTAGGAGAATCGCGCGCCGTCCTTGGCGCCCGCGGGAATGGCGCGATTGGTCGCGGCGATCGCGCGGTTTGCTTCGTCGGCGGAGATGCCGAGCGCGGAGAGTTTCGCCGGGTCGTAGGAAACGGAAATTTCCCGTTCGTCGCCGCCGGAGACGCGCACTTCGCGGACGCCCTGAATTTTTTCAAGCTCGTCTTTGGCGCTATCGGCGAGGTCGCGAAGAGCGAGTCCGTTGAGCGAACCCGAGAGGGCGATGGTAAGAATCGGTTGATCATCGAAAGAAATTTCTTTGACGGATGGATCCTCAGCGTCATCCGGCAATTCGCTTTTGATTTCCGAAACGGCATCGCGGAGGCGGCGGATGGCGTCGTCGAGGGGTTCGCTCGCTTCGTATTCGACCGTGATCGCGGAGAGGGAATTCGCGGAATTCGAAGTGATTTTCTTGATGCCGGAGAGTCCGGCTATTTTCGTCTCTATTTTTTTGGTGACGAGCTCCTCGACGTCTCCCGGAGAAGCGCCCGGGAAGGGGGTCGCGACAATGGCGATCGGAATTTTGACTTCCGGATTGGATTCGCGCGGGAGCTTTCCAAACGACCAGAGTCCCCAGAGGGAAATGCCGGCAATGAGGAGGAGGACGACGCGCGGGCGCGTGACGAAAAAGTTGAACGCGCTTTTCCTGAGCTTCGGATCGAATTCGAGCTTTTCCAAATATTCGGAATCGGAAGAGGGATTGTTGGATTTTGGATTCATGGGAAATTGTTACTTGTTTGATCTACAAAGAAATTTTGTATTCGGCACGTTCAAGAAATGCTCCGGGGCTTGGTAGTAGCGTCTGTTGGTTTTGGATGGAAATAACCTCCCAAAGAAGCTTTCGTTTGTGGTTTTCGTAGGTCTGCCCGCCGCTGCGTTAATTTCTTTCTCCCTGCCTTGCCGGCAGACAGGTTAGCCGAATACAAAATTTCTTCTTTTGTACTTCTTTATTCTTCGGATATCTTCATTCCATCCTCGAGTGTCCCCGTGCTTTCTATGATGACAGCGGCGTTTTCCGGAATATCGGCGGAGACGATGCCGGTTTCGCCGGAGACGATGATGGAGGTGGCGGATATTTTCTTGGCTTTTTCGTTTTCCGCTACGAAGAAGAACGAGCCCTCTTGGTTGGTGGTGATGGCGGAGAGGGGGAGGAAGAATGAGGAGGCTTCAGATGCGATTTGGCGAATTTCTATGATGGCGCTCCCGATGGTGCCGGAGGGGATGGAGTCTTTTTCGAGGCGCGCCTCAATGGGGAATTTGCCGGTTGCCGGATCGGCGTGCGCGGCGATTGAGGTGACGTGTGCCGTTTTCTCCCGGTTTTCTTGGAGGAGGATTCGCACGGAATCACCAATCGCGAGCGAGTCGCGAACGCGTTCCGATACTTGGAAGCGCGCCTTTGGAGCGCTTCCTGTGGCGATCTTCGCGAGCATGGTGCCCGGCGTGACGGAGCTTCCGACGTTGACGTATTTTTCCGAGATGATGCCGGAGAGAGGCGCGCGGACGGTGGAAGCATCGAGCGCATTGGCGAGGGCTATCTCGGCTTCTTCGAGACGGAGTCGCGCGAGGTCGCGGTCGAGATAACTCTCTTTGTTGGTGTTCTTCTCGGCGAGGCGTTTCGCTTCTTTGTAGGATTTCCGCGCGGAAGAGACGGCGATTTCGGCTTGTCGAATCGCTTCCGATCGGATGCCGCTCTTTGAGAGTATGGAACCGTTGGGATCGGTGATGCGGACGAGTGTGGCGCCCTGCCTGATAGAACTTCCCACCTCGAAGCTTGCCGAGGCTATCGTGCCGGAAGTTTCCGCCGTGATCACGGTTTCATTGTCGGCGACAATGACGACGGGGAGACGTTCTTCGGACGTTATGCTTTTCAAATCGCCCGCTTTTTTGACCGAGACTTCGAGGGCACGCTCGTCCGCTCCCGCTTCACTCGGTGTTTGTGCGGATTCGTTTTTCCTTGCGGCAAAGTACCAAAGACCGAAGAGTCCGAGGAGTATAGCCGCGAGAATGAGCGCTGTTTTGGTGCGTATCATAGGGAATTGTATTCAAATGAGCAATTCGTCAATTTTCCTTGAAAAAGAGAGAGATGTCAAGGCTTGTGGGAAGGATTTTTCTGTGTCAACATTGAAATGTTTCCTGATTTGGTACAAATAGAGCATTTTATGGGGATGTTGTGGAAGTTTCTTCGGATGTATTGGGAAGAATGCGCCCTTCTGGTGGCGCTTGTTTTTGCTGTGGGAATTCTTTTGATTCCACAAAGAACTATTCTTTATTTCTCTTGGCTGTACGTGTCTTTTGTGGCCATTGGTATTGTTTATTCTGTGCGGAAGAAGTTTCAAGAAAGCGTGAAAGAAGCAGAATGGGGAGAACAAAAAAGACGAAAAGATTCGCCAACATCAATTTTTCTTGATGATAAAGAAATAGAGGATGAAAAACATGATGTTCTTGGCATTGCGGAAGATGCCAAGCATTTCGGGGAACAGGTTTTGAATGGCGGCGCCGATAATGCCATGATTTTTGGTTTGGATGCGGCGTGGGGGAGTGGGAAGTCGAGTTTTCTCAACCTCTCTAAGAAACAGGTTTGGGAAACAAAAGAAAACAAAGAAAAGGTTGCGGTCTTTACTTTTCGACCGATACTTTTTGACGCGCGCAAACAGGATATTGCGGAGATTTTTATTCGCGAGTTTTTTTCTTTTCTCAAGGAGGAAAGAATGCTTTCCAGAAGGTTGGAAAGCGATAGATGGAAACTTGTGCGCTTAATAAGTGATGTTTCGATGGGAGGCGATCTTTTTGGTATACGATTTCGCGTTCCTCAAGAATCTTTGGATGAAGTACTCGAGCGAATTCGAAATGAAATCAAAAAGCTTCCCAAGAAGATCATTGTCATT
>Ga0268298_10003958_pt1 | contig 14741 bp, 11 predicted proteins | sample WWTPWeurt_MetaG_FD_194462 | JGI IMG/M metagenome (GOLD analysis project Ga0268298, IMG submission 194462) | Activated sludge microbial communities from WWTP in Nijmegen, Gelderland, Netherland - WWTP Weurt | ecosystem: Engineered > WWTP > Aerobic digester > Activated sludge | place... | reverse complement strand
CCCCCGACGATCCCGAGGCCCGCTGCGAGCGCTGGAAAAGCTTCGATTCCCCCGCCAGGGAAGGTGGCGGGCGCGTCTCCGGCCGCGAAGATCGGCCCCTCGATGCCGCCTGCCGCGAAGGCCGCGCCCGTCGCCGCGCCGTCGGCTCCGGCTTCGTCGCGCCCTGCGATCGCCAACGTGGCTCGCCCCCCGACGGTGCCGCCCGCACCGGCGATGATCGCGACCGCTCCTGCATCGGTGCGGCCCGCGCCCGCATCGACGCCACCGGCACCAGCTTCGTCGCGTCCCGCGATCACGAACGTCGCGCGCCCCGCGTCGACGCCGCCAGCGCCTGCATCGTCGCGTCCCGCGATCACGAACGTCGCGCGCCCCGCATCGACGCCGCCCGCGCCCGCATCGTCGCGTCCCGCGATCACGAACGTCGCGCGCCCTCCGACGGTGCCGCCCGCGCCATCGATGATCTCGAGCGCCCCCGCGTCGGTGCCGCCCGCGCCTGCATCGCCGCTGCCTGCGACGACCGCGCGCCCCGCGACCGCGCCTCCTGTGCCCGCGAAGACGACGGGCCCCGCAGCTCCGCGCCCCGCGACGGTGCCGCCGGCTCCCGCGATGTTGCGCCCCGCGACGGTCCCACCACCCCACGATCCGTTCGACAGCGATCCGCTCGGCCCGAACGCGTTCGGCGGCGACACCTTGCCTGCGCCCCCGCTCGACGTGAGCGCGACGACGAGCGCGAGCTCTGCGCCCTCCGCGCCTCTCCACTTCGATCCGGCGCGCGCGACATTGCCGCTGCTCATGGGGATCGAGCCCTCGGAGCGCCCGCTCGAGATGCCGTCGATGCGCGCGACGCTGCCGATGCCGCTGGAGCTCCCGAAAGATCTGGAGGCCATGTTCGCCGAGACGGGCGACGTCCCTGTGCGCATCGAGGGCGTGCGCCTCGACACCGTGGACGTGCTCGAAGGGACGCCGCGCGCCGTGCAGGAGATGCTCGCGGACAAGGCCGAGATCGTCGAGCTCGGCCCCGACGAAGAGGTCTCGGGCTTCGGCGGCGCGATGCTCGTCTCCGGCATGGCGATCCTCTGCGCCACGATCGTCGACGCGGCGGCGCACTGGGCGAGGCCGGGCGAGCTGCTCATCGCGCGGGGCTCGCTCGTCGAGGGCCTCGCCGTGCGCGTCGTCGGCGCGGGCGACGGCGCGAAGATCGCTGTGTGGCCGCGCGGCTTCATCGAAGAGACGATCGGCGGTCACCCCGGGGCGATCTCGCGGGCCCGCGCGCTCGGGGACAGGCTGCAGGCCCTCTCCGGGGCGACGATGGGGCCGTTCGGCGAGATGGACGACGACGCGCGCCGCGCGCTCGCGATGGAGCTCTCGGTGCGGTGCTTGAAGCCGGGGGAGGTCTGGCTGGAGGACGGGGCCCCGGCGCCCGGCGTGGCGCTCGTCGGGGCCGGCGCGGTGGAGCTCTATGGCCCCATCTCCGAGGAGACGAGCGAGACGATCGAGCCCGGCGCCCTCGTGTTCCCGGAGCTCGCTGTCTTTGGCGGGGACGCGCCTTCGTCGGCGCGGGCGGGCGCGCAAGGGGCCTTGTTGCTCCTCGTCGATCGCGACGCTGCGAAGCGGCTGTCGGCGCGGATACCCGATCTCGCGGATCGCCTTCGCGGCGCCTGATCGTGGGCTCCGCGGCGCCCGCGGCCTGTCTCGATGGAAGCTGCAAGGGGCCCAAACTCGGCGCCCTGCGCTCGTCCGCCCGCTCGAGGGCCAGTCAGGATACGGCGTGTGCGGAGGAACCCCCGCGCCTGGCCGCCGCGCGGAGCAGCGTAGCCTGGAGCATCTCGGGGGTCATCGGCTTGGGGAGATAATCATCCATCCCCGCCTCCAGGCACTGCTCGCGGTAGCCTTTCATCGCGTGGGCCGTGAGGGCGATGATGCAGGGGCGCCGCGGGGCAGGGACGCGGGCCTGGATCGTGCGAGAGGCCTCCATCCCATCCATCTCGGGCATCTGGATATCCATGAGCACCACGTCATAGGGGCTCTCTTCCACGGCCTGCACGGCCTCCACGCCGTTGCTCGCGGTGTCGACGTCGCTGTAGCCGAGCTTGCGCAGCAGCGCCTGAATGACCTTCTGGTTCATCCGGTTGTCCTCGACGACCAGGATCCGGAGAGGGTGGCTCTCTGCTGTCTCGCCGAGCGGCAGCTCCGGCGCGCGCAGCGTCGGGGCTCCGTCCCCCAGCGTCGGCCGCAGCGTCGGGACTCCGTCACCCAGCGGCGGCCGTGCGCGCTCCGGGAGGGGCTCTCCGCGTCTAGGTGTATTCTGCGTGATGGCCCCTTGTCTGGACGCCTGCTCCTCGGGCGGGAGCCCCGCGCGGATCGTGAACGAGAACGTGCTCCCTTTGCCCGGCTCGCTCTCGAAGTCGAGGCTGCCGTTCATCCGTTCGACGAGCTGCTTGCAGAGGACGAGCCCCACGCCGACGCCCCCGTATCTTCGGGTCGCGGAGGCGTCGATCTGCCCGAAAGGGACGAACAGGGACCCTCGGCGCTCGGGCGGGATGCCGATGCCCGTGTCGCGCACCGAGAACGCGAGATCGACCTCGGGATCGCCTTCGTTTCGAGCGGATCCGCTCGCGGGCGGCCTCACCGAGACGCGGACGGACACCGCGCCTTCGTGCGTGAACTTGACGGCGTTGTCGAGGAGATGAACCAGGACTTGCCGCAGCCTCGCCGGATCGGCGCCGACCTGCGCGGGCACGTCTTCGCCGATCTCCACGTGGATCGGGAGCCCCTTCTCCGTGGCCGCGACGTCCACGATCTTCACCGCCTCTTCCACGCACGCCCGCACGTCAAAGGTCAGGATTCGAAAGGCCAGCTCCCCGGACTCCAGCTTTGAAAAATCGAGGATGTCGTCCACCACCCCGAGCAGGTGCGCTCCGGCGGCGCGGACAGTCTCGCAGATCTCGTGCTGCTCCGGGCCGAGGGGCGTGTCCAGGAGCGCGCCAGTCATCCCGATCACGGCGTTCAGCGGCGTGCGGATCTCGTGGCTCATGTTGGCCATGAAATCGCTCTTCACGCGGCTCGCGCGCAGGGCGTGATCACGGGCTGTCTCCAGCTCGGATGTGCGCGCCTTGACCTCGGACTCCAGCGAGTCATTGAGTCGGGCCAGCTTCTGCCGCTCCGCGTCCAGCTCGGCGTGCTTGTCGCGGAGCTCGGCGTTGCGCCCGCGCAAGGCGGAGAGGTAGCGGTCGGACTGGTGACGAACGATGCCTGTGAGCAGCGCGAGGACGAGGAGGACAAGCTCGACGCTGAGGAGCCAGTTGAGGTTCAGCCGCGGCGGGATATCGGGGTGCGGCGCGATCATGAGCAGGTGGAGCCCGGCCACGTTCACGGCGCTCACAAGCCACGTGACGACCACGGCGCGCCACGACACCAGCGCTCCGGCGAGCGCGATCGGGAACAGCCAGACATAAGCGGTGAAGGCGAGGGTATGGACGTCCTCCGGGTTCCAGAGCGCGAAGAAATTCACGAGCGCGAGGACGAGGAAGACCGTCAGCTTCGCCGTGCGATCCACGTTCCCCCGACGATTGTCGAGGTACATCAGGAACAGCACCAGGGCGGCGACGATGTCCGGGATGCTCGGCCTCACCGTTCTGTCGATCACGACGTATGCCACGAACGCGGCCAGGCTGAGCGCTGTCAGGACAAGCAGGGTCGCGGCGAGCGTGCGACCGAGGCGCGCCTTCTCTGGATCTTCGGCGTGGCAACGGAGCAGAAACTCCACGATCGCGGCTCGTCGTCCGACGACGGGGGCAGATGGAGGCAGGGAGGGGGGCGCGCCTACTTCGTACGGCGCGCCGCGCGCCTTCTCCGTACGGCGCGCATTCAAGGAGTCATCCGGGGGAGCCATCGGCTCACTCGGGGATCGGCGGCTCGTAGATCTTCTTCACGTCCGCTCCCCCCACGAAGGCGTACGACCCGGCCGATCCGTAGCCATACGCCACGATTCCATACGGCTTGTCGCCGGAGAGCCTGTGCGCGCCCTCGTTCACGAGGCACACGCGCGACTCGAAGGACTTGCCGCCCAGCGTGCCGGACGAGGTCACCGTGCAGCCCGCGGGCGCCTGCCCGTCGATCGTCACGTTCGAGCCCACCTCCGCCTCGATCACGACATAGCTCTTGGTCCACGATCCCGGCGTGAGGATGAGGTACTCCGTTCGGAACTGCTCGACGGGCGGATACACCGTGAGCGACGGATCGCCGATGTACGCGCCGTCGCAGTACTGGTTCGACACGAGGATCTGACTGACCATCACCGGCTTGTCCGACTCGACGATGAGGTCGCTCTGCGTCCACGTCGTCTTCACCTCGCCGGGGGAGATGGTGAACTGATTGAACGGCGCGGGCAGGTTGGTCGTCACGTTCGCGGGCTCGGCGGCGCCCACGAACCGGATCACGTCCGGCTCCTTGAAGCCCCCCGTCGAGCGCACCGGGCTCCGCGGGATCACGTAGTTGGACCCGATGCTCTCGACGGGGAAGAGCTGGTCCTCGAGGTGGTCAAGACAGCACGTATCCTGATCGGTCCACCCTGACGGCTTGGGGATGTCGACGACGCTCCCGGGGGCGCCTGTGCTCTCGACGCCCGAGAACACGGCGACGGGCAGGCTGGACGTCACGAGCGTCCCCGAGAGATCCGCGACCGTCTTCGGATCATCGTTGAACGTCCCGTCGTCCGTCTCCAGGTTGAGCACGTCGAACGGGCCGATCGTCACGGTGATGTCGCCGCCCGCGGGCGTCGCGGCGACGGGCGGGTTGCCCTTGATCCGCCAGCTCGGCTTGACCTTGACCTGCGTGTTTGGCTTGGTCCCGACGATCGTGACATACGACCGATCCAGGATGTTGAAGCCCGGGACCTTCACAGGGTGCCCCGCGCCCCAGCCCAGGACTCGGTAATAGCTCCCGAGGGCGTTCGTCGGCAGGAGGAGCGACGCGTCGTTGGAATACGCGTTCTCAAACACGTTGTATTGATAGACCACGATCGGCGCGCTCGACGTGATCCGGAAGGCCTTCGACGAGAGGCACGTCCCGGGAGAGGCGTAGTCGTTGGGCTTCACCCCGCAGTCGAGCTCGCGGGTCGGCAGCACGAGGGCGAGGAGCGCGCCGGGATCCACCGAGACCTGCTCCACCGTCGCGAGCGACAGGGCCTCTCCGGGGGCGGCGTTGTTCACCTCGATGGTCACGTTGGCCTTGGCCTGACCGGCGTTGGAGAGGGCCACTCCCCAGGGGGCGCTCGCGGGGTCGTTGAAGCCATCCTGTTGATCCAGGTCGACCGCCCAGAACTCGCACCCCACGTTCGAGGGCTGATCCGAGGCCACCGCGCAGGCGTTCTTGCACTCGCCGTTGGAGCACGCGAGCCCCGCCGCGAGGTCGCACGTCTCGACGACGCCGCCCGGCTCGCCGTCCGCCGTGCACTCGTGCACCTCGTTCCCCACGCACGTCTTGGCCCCGGGGACGCACGCCACGCAGCCTTTTCCTGCCACGCAGGCCTCGGGGCACGGGACAGGCTGACCGGGCGTGCCGTCCGCAGTGCACGGCGTGTATCCCTGGTCGTTGCAAAAGTCACAGACAGGCGTTCCGCCGACGCCGCCGCTCCCGCCGGAATGAGCGCCGCCGGTCCCTCCGCCCCCGTGCCCGGAGCTCTCCTTCGTGGCCGAGCAGGCGAGCGAGAGGACGAAGAGCGGAGCGAGGCAGGCGAAGCGGACGGTGTTGCGCATGACCCGAGAGCGTGCCCCAGAGCTGCGAAAAAGTCCTCTGGAAAGCGGCCCTGGCGACCTCAGTCCGAAGGTCCGGCGCCCGCAGTTTTCGCGGGGGTATCCAGGGCGGTGGTCGTGGTGGTGCCGGGGCTCGGCACGGGCGTGTCCTTCGGGATCTCGGAGGGCGCGGCGGGGGCGTTCTCGTCGAGCTGCCAGATGAGCTGCGTGTTGCCCTGCGCGCCCGCGAAGCGAAGCCCGAACCACTTGGCCTTGGCCGAGATCGTGGGTCGCCCGTCGGCGGTCGTCCGCGGGAAGTGGATGCGGAACGCGCGCCTGTAGACCGTGTTGTACGGAAAATACACGCGCTCGATCACGTTGGGCTTGCGGATCGCGACGATCTCCTCAGGGGCCGTCTCGTTCCCCGTGTCGTCGATGAGGCGGACGATCCAGGCGCTGTCGGGCTTCGTGAGATCGTTGAAGCGATAGTTGCCGCCGTAGATCGCGATGAAGAACTGGTGGCGCTTCCGGGTCTCTTCGAGCGCCTTCTCCAGGAGCTTCTTTCGCTCGTCGATCGTGAGGCGATAGTCCTGCACGTAGCGGACGGTGTACGCCCAGCGAAAGTCCCACGACTCGAACGTGGCGGTGGCGGTCAGGAAGTTGTCGAGCTCGCTCAGCGCGAAGAGGCGCTCGGTGCGGGTCCACTCGCGGAGGACGGTCTCATAGTCGGTCGCGACGTACTCGCGGGGCCCTTCCGAGAGCGACACGACCTGCGCCGCGCACCCGAGGAGCGGCGCAGTCGCGAGCGCGAGGCAAGCAAATGTGGCGGCGAGGCGGCGCACGACGTGACCCTACCACGGTCGGGGCCCGCGAGGTCAGCCGGGTCGTTCGCTAGAACGGGAAATAAGCGGCGCAGCAGCCGTTGAAGATGTCGCAGGTGAGGTCCACGTCGGTGCACGTCGCGACCTGCCCGCCGTCGACGAAGCACACGCACTGGATGCCGTCCGGCGCCGTCTTGCAGTCGGTCTCGAGCTGGTAGCCGTTGCACGATCCCGTGCAAAAACAGTCATTCCCGGTGCCGCCGCAGCCGTCGCTGCCGCACGTCGACGTGCCGCCGGCGCACGTCGCGAACGCGTCGTTCTGCTTTTGGCAGGCCGATCCGTCGCCGTTGCACCCCGTCTGAGGGAGCTGGTCCACGAAGCACTGGTAGAGGCCCTGCACCTCCACGGAGCACTTGGGGTACTGATTGAACACGTCCTCGCAGCCCTTCGCGCACTCGGCCACCGAGGTGCCGTCGAGGCACCCGTAGTTCGCCGCCGTCGTGCAGATGCTCGCGCAGAACGTCACCGGATCCGTGGTCGAGGACGTCGTCGTGACGGAGCTCGACGACGTCGTGTTGCCGCCGTTGCCGCCGTTGCCGCCGCCACCGGCGCCGCCGCTGCTCGGGTCGACGATGACGTTGCCGCCGCAGCCCACGAGGCCCGCGAGCGAGAGCGCGGAGAGCGCAGAATAAAAGGCAGTCTTGGTGATCATAGGAAGTGCGCGCATCCTATCGGACAGCCGCCTTTCGCGTCACGTTTTGCGGACGTCGGCCTCGAGATCGGCGAGCGCCGCGACGTAGCCCTCGCGACCGGCCGCGCGCAGCTCCAGCAGCATCGCGATGTGATGGATGCGCCGCTCCGCGAGATCGGCCCGCGTCGTCGCGTCGCGCACCGCCTCGAGCTGGCCCCTGCGCAGCCGCGAGCTGATGCTGCTCACCGCGAGCGCCGACACGAGCAGCACCCCGAGGCCCACGCCCACGAGCATCGCCGTCGAGTCGCCGCCCTTCGTCGCGAACAGCGCTCGAAACCCTGCGATCGAAGCGAGCACCACGCCCCCCACGAGCAGCAGGATCGAGCTCGTCACGCCGAGCCTCTCCGTCCACGCCGCGCGCGCGAGCTGCCGCATCGCCACCCCGCGCCAGAAATCGGCCTCACGATCGAGCCGCTTCGCCAGCGAAAGCAGCGGATCTCCGCCCGCGAGCTCCGGCAGATCCGCCTGCGTGAGGAGCTCCGGCGAGACGATCGGCGCGTCGTCCACGCGCAGCGCGTCGCCGACCTTGTCGAGCCCCTTCTTCACGCCCGCGCTCACCGCGTCCGCGACGGGCCTCACGTTCGCGGCCATCTTCCCGCCGATCTCGACGGCCTTCCCGCCGATCTCGGCCGCGCGATCCTTCGCCTCCGCGAGCGCTCCCTTGTCCGATCCAGGCTTGTCGGAGGCCTTCTTCTTCGCCTCCTCGGCGTCGAGATCCTCGGGCTTGCCCCAGGCGCTTCGCGTCTCGCTCATCGGCGCAGGATGCCTGTTGTCTCTCGCAACGTCGACCCCTGTGACGCGCAGGTCCCCGCTCGTCGCGCGCCGCCCGAATCCACCCCTCCGTCCCCGGCACAATCCATGGTACGAGGCGCCCTCTTGCCCGCCGGCCGCGCCACGAGAGCGCGCCGGTCGCAGGAGAACACCCTCTGCGCAGGACACGAGCATGGACGTCTTTTCGCACCTCGCGAGCTACGACTACGGTGAAGTTCACTTCGCGCGCGACCCCGCGACTGGCATGCGCGCCATCGTCGCCATCCACGACACGCGCCTCGGCCCGTCGCTCGGCGGGTGCCGCTTCCTCGGATACAGCCGCGACGAAGACGCGCTCATCGACGCGCTCCGCCTCGCCCGCGGCATGACGTACAAGGCCGCGCTCGCGGGCGTCCCGCACGGCGGCGGCAAGAGCGTCGTGCTCCGTCCCCCCGCGCCCGTCTTCGATCGCGCGGCCCTCTTCCTCGCCTTCGGCCGCTTCGTCGACTCGCTCGGCGGCCGCTACATCACGGCCGAGGACTCGGGCACCGGCCTCGAGGACATGGAGCTCATCCGCACAGCGACGAAGCACGTGACGGGCGTCGGCGCGGAGCACGGAGGCTCTGGCGATCCCTCCCCGTTCACGGCGCTCGGCGTCCGTCGGGGCATCGAGGCGTGCGCGAAGCTCAAGCTCGGTCGCACGTCGCTCGAGGGCCTCACCGTCGCCGTGCAGGGCGTCGGCCACGTCGGCTACCACCTCTGCAAGGAGCTCGTCGCGTGCGGCGCCAAGCTCTCCGTCGCGGACGTCGACCCGCTCAAGAGCGAGCGCGCGCACCGCGAGTTCGGCGCCGAGATCGTCCCCAACGAGTCCATCTTCGACGTCGAGTGCGACGTCCTCGCGCCGTGCGCCTTGGGCTCCGCGATCAACGACGACACCGTCCCGCGCATCAAGGCGAAGATCGTCGCCGGCGCCGCCAACAACCAGCTCCACGAGCCGCGCCACGGCGACGACCTCAACGCGCGCGGCATCCTCTATGCGCCCGACTACGCGATCAACGCCGGAGGCTTGATCAACGTCGCCCAGGAGGTCGCCGGCTACGACGCCGAGATCTCCCGCGACCGCACGATGAAGATCTTCGACACCATCCACGAGATCGCCGAGCGCAGCATGAAGAGCCTCACGCCGACCTACCGCGTCGCGGATCTCCTCGTGGAGGAGAAGCTCGCCCGCGCGGGCGGCGTCCCCTCGCGCATCGCCTCCGCCCGGTGAACATGGAACAACGTTGATCCATTGATCAACATTGACGCTCCCACCGCGGTCGGGCCCCTTTCCCGGCACCTCTCGCTCGATCGGAAGCGCGCTCTTCACGTCGTCCTTCCCCGGCCCTTCGCCCTTCACTCGATCGCGAGCGCGCTCTTCACGTCGTCCTTCCCCGGCCCCTCGCCCTTCACTCGATTCGCAGCGCGCTCTTCACGTCGTCCTTCCCAGGCCGCACGTCGAAGTTGAACCCGATGTTGAACCTCGCGGCGTAGTACGACGCCACGTCCCCGCGCAGGGGCGTCGCGAGCGGGAAGAGGAAGCTCACGGCCGGCTGCACGCGCGGCAGCATGAACCGGATGCTCGGCGACAGCGCGAACGTCGCCCGGTTGTCGTCGTTCGGCAGATCCTTGGTCACCTCGTAGATCTCCCACATCTCGATCCCGATCCCGATCGCCTCGCTCAGCCGGTAGCCCATGTAGAACGTGAGCCGCGCCGTGAAGTCCGTGGCCCGCGGCTTGGACCCCGACGCCGTCTCCGTCCCCGTGGGCCCCTTGAGGTTGATCGACCAGTCGACCGCCTGCCGGAGCTGAAAAATAAGCCCTCCCGTGACGTGTCGGATGTCGATCCACGGCCGGAACGTGAGCGTCAGGCTCGAGAAGCTCGCGAGGTCCCACGGCCGCACCGTGCGCACCGTGCGCAGCACCTCGTCCTCGACGGGCGACAGGGTCCGCGGCACCGGCAACACCACGCCGAGCCCGCCGCCCGACGACAGCCCCCGCACGCTCGACCACACGCCGCGCCCTGAAATCTCGGGGTTTCCGAGCAAGAACGCCGTCCCCACGCCGGGCACCGCCGCCGACGCCAGATCGTTCGCGAGCCCCACGAACCAGCTCCGCGGCACGATCGGATACTCCCAGTCCGTGTGCGCGAAATAGGCGAACGCGTCCCCTGACCGATCGTCCCCTTTTGTCTGGATGACGGCCGCCGTGTACTCGAACGTGAACGTCAGATCGCGGTGCGCGAGCGCGGGCAGCGTCGGCGGCGCGGGGGCGTCCAGCACCGCCTGCTTCGCGTCGTCGGCCGCGGTCGTGGGCGCAGGCTCCGGCCCACCCGCGAGCGCCGTCTCACAGGCGAGGAGCGCCGCGGCCGAGGTGAGCGTGGAGGCGAGTCGTCGCGCGCGGAGCAAGCGCTACTTGGAGCCGAGGCGGAAGTCGTTGAAGAGCGTCACATAGCCCATGAGGCCCAGCAGCATGATGAGCCCCACGCCGTGGATCACGGCCTCGATGCGAGGGTTCGCGCGCCTGCGCGTCGCGGCCTCGTAGCCGAGGAAAATGAGCCTCCCGCCGTCGAGCGCCGGGAACGGGATGAGGTTGAACGCGCCGAGGTACGCCGAGAGCGCGGCCATGAACTCGAAGAAATCGGCCCACCCGCTCTTCGCGGCCTCCGCTGTCGCCTCGACCATCTTCTTCGGCCCGCCGAGGTCCTCCACGGTCCGCTTTCGCAGCCACTCGCCGAGCCCGAGCACGAGGTCCTTCAGCACGAGGGCCGGCCGCTTCACCGCGAGCACGCCGGCCTCTTTCAAGCTCACCGGCTGCCGGAAACGGTGCGGCCCCACGCCGATGCGCCCCTTGCCGTCCTCGTTCGCGGGCGTCACGTCGATCGTCACCCGCTGCCCCTCGCGCTTCACGATGATCGGGATGTTCTCGCCCGGGTGCTTCGAGATGTTCTCGGCCATCTTCGTCCACGTCTCGACCTCGACGCCCGCGACGCTGACGATCTGATCGCCGTCCTTGATCCCGGCCTTCGAGGCGGGGCGCCCGTCGAGCACGCTGATGACCGTCGACTCGCGCTCGACGGTCACGATCTTCCCGGCGATCGCGTACACGCCGAGGAACAGCACCGAAGCGAACAGATAGTTCGCGAGCGGCCCTGCGAAGATCGCCACGATCCGGGCCGGGAGGCTCGCGTTCGCGTAGCTGCCCTTGTCGTTCGGCTCGACCTCTTCGAGCGGGTTCATGCCCGCGATCTGCACGTACGCGAGGAACGGGATCGCGGCGACCTGGAACACCGTCGGCCCGTGCTTCTCCGGATCGTGCTTCCACATCCGGAGCCGGATCTTCCCCGCGGCGGTCGTGAACCAGAAGTACCCTTCTTCGGGCACGATCTTGAAGATCGTGGGCCCGAAGCCGATCGAGAACTTGGTCACGCGCATCCCGTAGGCGCGGGCCGCGAGGAAGTGGCCTCCCTCGTGCACGATCATGAGCAGCGCCAGACCGAGGGCGCCGATGAGGTACAGATACCAGGGCATCGCGGCCAGCATAGCGGCCGGCAGCCGCGTTTGCACCCAAGGAGGATCACGTACGCCCCGAGGCCCCATCCAAAGACGGAGCCCTTCGGAAGGGCGTGGCCGTGCCGCATCGCAGACGATATGCACCCCACTTGCAGCCAGAACGACACGCTGGATGGGGGGGCCCGACGCAGTCGGGGGGAAGGGCGAAGCCCTTCCCACGTAAGCTTAGATGAAGAAGCTCACTCCCACGCTGATGAAGGGGAACCCGAGCCGCATGGTCAGCGTGATCTTGTCCCGGAAGTGGTACCGCCCGCCGATCTCAAACATCGGAGCGACCCACAGATTTCGGTAGAACCCGTCCGAGAACGGCACCACGCCCACGTCGGCGAACACGCTCCACTTGCGGGTCAGGAAGAACGTCCACTGCGCGCCGATGGGCGTCCAGAACGAGAACTGCTCTCGCCCGTCGTAGCAATATTCACAGTTCGTGAAGTCCAGACCGAACGTCACGCCGATGGTGTTGTTGAGGCGCGGGATCACCGGATCGGCGACCTTGATCGTCGCGCGGAAGCCGACACCTCCCTGGAACCCATACCCCCGATAGAAGTACCTCCCTCTCCCGTAGCCAAGCGAGTCGCCCCACGGGACGATCTCGCCGTGAGGCTCCAGCTCGGCGCGAAAATCAGGGTGATCTGAGGGGTTTCGGATGATGAGCTGCGCATTCGCCTCGTTCGCCACGAGGAGCGCGGATGCGGCAAGGAGAGTACCCGAGAGGGCTTTCAGGGCTCGCATGCCTTCTTCCTATCCGAAGGTGTCTCTCCCGCGCAACCGTTCCCTGACATCTTTTTTTTCGCGGGATCGCTGCTTTTGCGACCCTTCTTTCGCGCCACCTTCCCCGTTCGCCCCTCTCACCTGCGTCTCTCGGATACCGTCGCGCACCCGTCTTCGTTCATCGGGCCGATCGCTGCCGGGCTCGCAATCGACCCCTGGACCACGCGAATGCGTTGGTGATAGACCGCCTCGTACAGCTTGCGTTGCGGATCATCCGCCAGCGGAATCGCGCTCGCGACGAAGCCCGAGATGCGAAACGGACACACCCACGCCGAAGGAGCCCCCGCCTTCGAAAAGCCGATCTTCGCCAAGAAGCCGATCCCCGTCTCGGTGTGCTCTCCATGTGTTCTCATGAGGTAGTTGCCCAGGCTGTAGAAGATGGGCTTGCCCTTGTACACCTCGATCCCCTGCGCCACGTGCGGATGGTGCCCGATCACCGCGTCCGCGCCGGCGTCGATCGCCGCCCTGTGCAGGTCCACAGCGAGCTGGAGGGGCACGGACACGTACTCCTCCCCCCCGTGGTAACTGACCACCACGAAGTCCACCCCCTCCTTCGCCCGCGCGGCCCTCACGCTCTCGACGACGCTCTGCCGCTGCGCCTCCGCGACGTGGTCCTTCGCCTCGTGGAACCGCAGCTCGCTCTGGTTCCAGATCCCCGTGAACGCCAGGAAAGCGACCTTGCGACCGCCCGCCTCGACGATCACGGGCCCGTACGCCTGGTCCCTTGTCCGCCCGGCCCCGGCGTACTTCACCCCTGCCTTCTCCAGGTTGTCGAGCGTCTGAAAGAAGGCGTCCTTCCCGTAGTCCCACATGTGATTGTTCGCCGCGGACACGACATCGATCCTCCCCGCCGCGAGCGCCTTTCCCCCGCCCGGCGGCCCCGTGAACTTCAGCTTCATCGTCGGCGACTGCGTCTCTCCCTTCTGGTCGCTGAGCTGGCTCTCCAGGTTCACGAACCGGATGTCCGCGGTCCCGAGGATCCGCGCGCTGGAAGCGAACGGGTTGAACCCCGGATCTCGCAAGATCGTCTGTCCGAGGAGCCTCCCCAGGCAGACGTCGCCCCCCGCGATGAGCGTCACTGTCTCCTTGGCCGCGGGCTCCTCCGCGCCTGTCACGCCGGGGCTCCCGCTCGCCGCCTGCGCGCCTGTCACGCCGGGTGCGCCGCTCGTCGTTTGTGCCCCCGCGCCTGTCTCCCCTGTCGAAAGAGCCGTTGTCTCTCCCCCCGACCTCTCCGATGTCGACTCCGACGCGGGGGCCGCCCCCTTGCCGCGATCGCCGCACCCCGCGACGAGGAGGACGATCGCGACCGCGCTGGCTACTGAGGCACTTCTGTCGGGGCGCATGTGGAGACTCCGGCGCCCACGATGTTGAACCCGACGTTGCCGTTGATCAACGTCGTGATCTGGGACATCGGATCATACTTCCGGATCCCCGTCCCGCTCATGATGTAGAACGACCCTCCCCAGAACGCGAACGCCCACGACGTCCCCGTCGGGATCTCCAGCAGATCCGCGTACGAGACGATGTGCGCGTTCGTCTTGTCGATCTCCGCGAGGCGGATCGGCGTGTCCTGGAAATACCCGAAGAGCTGCGCGTTCCCCGTCCCCGTCAGCTCCGCGCCCTTCCCGGCGAGCAGGTCGTAGTCCGAGATCGGCTGCAAGACGAGCGTCTGCGTGTCGATCTTCGCCAGCCCGAGCCCCGGAGGGCTGTTGTATACGCCCGACACATAAAGGGTCTCGGCGTCCGAACCGGGCGCGTCCGCCACGAACCCCATCCCGAAGTTGCAGAAGCTGCTCTGGCACGGAGCGAACCCGCTCGGCGAGCAGGCCAGCGTCTTCGTGTCCACGTGGAACACGTTCCCGTCCTGGAACAGCACCCACGCGATCCCTTGCCGATCCACCGCCATCGAGAACGTCGACGCGAAGTCCTCCCCCGGGCAGGAGAGGGTCCCCATCACGTTGAACGCCAAGGTCTGCGGCTCGAACCGCGCAAACTGCTTGTCTTGCCCGAGCACGTAGATGCTCCCCTTCGTCGCGTCGTCGCACCCGTCGCCGGCCCCGCCGCTGCCCCCGGGCCCGATGCCGCCGCCGATCCCCCCGCCGATGCCGCCGCCGGTCCCCCCTGCGGCCCCGCCGATTCCCCCGCTCCCGCCCACGATCGATCCCCCGTCGCCCGCCGCTCCCCCGTCCCCTCCGGAAGCGTGGGTGTTCCCCTTTCCGGCGCTGCACGCCGCGAGCGACCCACACAAAGCGAGCGCGATCCCCGCTCCCCGCACGACCCCGATGCACTGCGATGACAAGCTCAT
>Ga0268298_10003957_pt1 | contig 14744 bp, 5 predicted proteins | sample WWTPWeurt_MetaG_FD_194462 | JGI IMG/M metagenome (GOLD analysis project Ga0268298, IMG submission 194462) | Activated sludge microbial communities from WWTP in Nijmegen, Gelderland, Netherland - WWTP Weurt | ecosystem: Engineered > WWTP > Aerobic digester > Activated sludge | place: Netherlands... | reverse complement strand
GGTTGCCGTCGGCGTGTTGGTCGGAGTCTGCGTGGGCGTATTCGTCGCTGTTGGCGTCGGTGTATACGTCGGCGTGGCGGTTGGCGTGTTGGTCGGGGTCGCCGTCGGCGTGTTGGTTGCTGTCGGGGTCGGTGTGGCTGTTGGAATAAGAGTCCCTACAAAATCCACACCCGCCGCCAGAGGCGGGACAGACACAATTCGAGAAGCCGGGGCAAAGGTGTACCCCACCATGGCGGGGGTTACCGTGTAAGTACCCTCTGGCATGACCAGACTGTAATCGCCGTTGGCATCCGTCACAGCCTGGGCGCTGCCCACCTGCACTGTCGCCCCTGCAATCGGCAGCCCACCCTGGGTGGTGATCCGCCCGGAGACGGTCAGAATATCCTGGCGCAGCAGCAGAGGGATAAATGCACTCCGGGTCTGGTCTTCAAAGGCCCCGATATCCAGTCCGGCTCCCACCGGGCGGAACTTACCGCGCTGGTCGGCCCAAACATACGAAACCGGCTTCCCGGCATCAATCGCCGGGCTGCCTTGCAGCAAAGCCTGGGTGAAAGTACCACCTCCATTGTCCTGCAGCGGGCCAAGCAGCGGGTTCACATTCAGCAGGTCTGTCAGCGTAGTCGTCATGCCACAGCCCTGGGTCGAACCGATCAGGTTAGAGCCAGAGGATGTCAGCGGTCCATAACAATCCGGGCTGCCAGCCGAGCTGCTGTTACCCGCCACGATCGTATTGGTCAGAGTGGTCAGGCCGTCGCCATAAAAATAAATCCCACCGCCGCTGCCATTCGTAAAGATTGGAATACCTGAACCAGCGACGGCATGATTATCACTGATTGTGCTGTTTACCAGGTCTGCCCCCTGATTGGTCCACAGCCCCCCTCCAGCTGTGCCATGGTTGCCGCTCACCGTGCTGTTAACCATGCTCAGCGATCCCACAATCCGCAAGCCGCCCGGCCCGCTGTTGCCGGTGTTGCCGCTGATCGTGCTGTTCAAAATAACCGTAGTCATATCTGAAGAAACGCCCCCCCATCCTCCGACGTTGTTTGTGATTGCACTATTTTCAAGCCACAGAAAGCCAAAATTAAGGCGTACACCACCGACATAATTCACAAAGGTATTATTGGTAATCGTACTGTTCTGGATGGTCACATCCCCTGAAGTGGCCCAAACACCCGGACCAACATTACCTTTCACAACCGAGGAGTGCAAAACGAGGTCAGCACAGTCGCTAAAAATCCCGGCGTGCTCAACCATAACACCTTTAATGATAACTTTGGTCGTTGTCCCGGCAGGTTGAAAACATCCAATTACGCCGATATCCCCGCTGTCAATCAACGTGGCAGCGCTGCCTGCACCGGACAGGCTCAGCCCCTCGGAGATTATCAGGGTTCGGGTGATCGGGTTGGTTAAGAAATAAAGCCCCGCCGGCAAAATCACATTGTCAAAGCCAGGGGTTTCATTCGCCGCCGTGATCGCTTCCTGCAGCGAACAATCGGCGTTGCAGACACCGTCATGGGTGTCGGCGGTCTTTGTCACCACCAGGTCATGCGACTGCATCTGTGGCGTATAGCGCAGGACGGCGCCGCCAAAACCCACAATCCGCCCGCTGCCATCCGGCAGCATTGAAATTGCCCGCAAACCGCTTACCGCTGGTCTGGCAGCCGTCTGCCAGGAAACACCGTCCCAGCGTAAGATGTTGCCGTAATCCATTCCCAGCCCCCCTCCGCCAGCCAGCGGCAAAATGGAGACTGCCCAGCCTTCTGTAGCAGACACCATCTTGATCCGCAGCGAACGATTGATCTCCGGAATGGCGAAATTCGTCCAGGCCGTCCCATCCCAATGCCATATTCGAGCCGCCCCAGCCAGCGAGTCCCAGGTTGCGGCCCATCCGTCCGTCGCCGAGATCATATCCAGCGATTCAATCTGTCCGCCAGCCGGGTAGACCCGTTCGGTCCAGTCGGTCCCATTCCACTGCCAGAACCTGTCACCGGCAGCCCAGCCCTGGCTCGCCGAAAGCATATCCACAGCCAGAATATCGGCCGTTGGGGTGAAGACCCTTGTCCAATCCAGTCCATCCCAGTGCAAAATCTGGTTCGGCCCAACTGCCCAGGCATCATTCGCACCCAGGGCCTGCACAGCCTCCAGACTGCCGCCCGCCCCCCGGCTCAAGACCCAGGATGTGCCATTCCAGCGGTAGATCTCACCAATTGAATTCACCTGCCAGGCATCGTTTGCCGCAATAAAGTCCATCCCCGAAAATATCGTCGCAGCCGGGGTTCTGCTCAGGGCCGTGTTCCACTCGTACACATAAGTCGCCCCCGAGGCCAGTACATCCGACCTGGAGAGCATTTTGACCGCATAAATATTGTCTGCCAGCAAACTGGCAGACTGATACATCCATTCCTGACCGTTCCAGCGAATAACTGTCCCGCCTGCCCCAAACAACCAGCCATCGTTCGCCGAGGCCATCGCCATTTCAGAGATATCCGGCTCATAGGCACTGCCAAACAGATTGGTCGCCAGCATGGAACGCCCCCAGGTGGAGCCGTTCCAATGCAGCGCCACCGGCCGGCTGATCCCGGGGCCCTGTTCTGTGCCCAAAATCCAGCCATCCAGGTTGGTAAGCATCTGAATTTGATAGCGGGAAAGTGAAACCGCATCCGCGCTCAAGGGCAGCGCTGCCATCGTCCAGGCTGAGCCATTCCAATGAAACGAACTGGGGCCGGTGTTGGTCGTCCCAATCACCCAGACATCACTGCTGCCAACCACGCTCACCGCAGAACCCAGCGTCCCGGTCGTTGGCTGTGTAACTCCCAGCCACTGGCTGCCATCCCAACGGGTCAGGTGGTTTGAATTGGTCAGCCCCCAGCCATTGGCCGACGAGGTCATTTTGAATGCCCCTATTGCATCCGCCCCCAGGTTGTCCATTTTTGTCCAGGTCACGCCGTCCCAATGGGCCAGATAATCCAAACCGAGCACCCAGACATTGGTCGGAGAAACAACCGAAACCCCCAGCAGACCGCCCGTCCACGGCAGGGTGGTGTAGGTCCAACCAGTGCCATCCCAATGGGCGGCTGCAGACAGGTTCGTCCCAATTTTAGCCCCAACCGCCCAGCCTTCTGAGGCAGAAAGCATATCCACATCCATAAAGCGGAATTTCCAGTCTGCCGGGATATAGGGCAGCCAGGCGCTGCCATTCCAGTGCAGCAGTGTGCCATCCTGCCCAACCGCCCAGCCGTCGGACCCCGAAACCAGATCCACTGAATATTGATCGTGGCAGGCATTGGGCGTGCCGGCATCCCAGCACTCCCATAACCCATCCGTGGCAGCGGGCAAAACTTCTACCGATCCAATATCGCAGGAGGCCGCCCGCCAGCCTTTCCATCCTGATTACGCGGATACAGGCGCTGGTCATAGCTCAGCGCCAGACCATTTAAATCTTTGCAGCCCGCCGGGTCGCCGGCGTCAATCGCCGGGCTCGTGGCCCGCAGGCTGTAGGTCAGGGTTGGCCCGCCGTTGTCGCTCAAAACCGGAATAATCTGCGGATCAAGGCCAAAACGGTCCCCCGTCGCAGCCGTAATACTGCAGCCTGCCGTACTGCCGACAAGGTTGTAGCCATCCGAGGTCACCTTGCCCTTAAAGGGTGTCAGACAGCCTTCGAGAATTGTGTTCGAAATCCGCGCTTCAGATTGTGCCCCCACAATCAATCCGCTGGTCAGCCCTTCATTGTCCACAATCGTACTGTTCAGAATGATCAGATTGCTTTCATCGAATGAAATCCCGCTGCCCAGCACACCGCGGTTGCCGCCAATTGTGCTGTTGACGATCCTCAAAGAGCTGACCCCGCCGCTGATCCCGGCAAACCCGGTACTGGCACTTATATCCATATTATTGGCAATCGTGCTGTTATAAATTTCAAGGTTGCCCATAATCGTGTGGATTCCGGCCGGCGCCATGTAATTGGCGTCCACGGTCACATTTTGGAGCACAATCTGGCCCCCGCTGGATTCAATCCCGCCACCGTAGTAAAACCGGCAGCCCGTGATCGCAACCTCCGAATACATCACCACCAGGCTGCCGCCTCGCACTTCGCAGTTGCTCATTTCAAGCTCTGATACACCAGTCAAAATCCCCCGTCCGGAGATCAAAACTCCATGGATGGAGGTGTTTTTAGATGCTTCAATACAATATTCCGTCCAGGTGTCCGAGCAGAGAATTTCCGTACCACCCGGTCCGCTCCCAATCAACACCAGCGAATCCAGCACATCCAGATCCCCCGCAGCCGAGGCGTCTTCGCCGCTGCCGGGCAGTGTTAATTCATAAGTGCCTTTGGGCAGCGTGACCACATCCTGCCCGAGAAGGGCGTTGGCTTCCATGACAGCCGCACGCAGCGAACAATCGCCTGCCTGATCGGCGCACAAACCATTACCCGGAGCAGTGTCAACGCTGTCGCCAGTTGTATTCACCACGAAAGTTAAGCCTGGCCCGCCTGCAGCCAACCGCTTTATAAATTGCTTCGATTGGCCCAGTGTTTGCGCCGGTGCTGCAGGATTGGCCTTGACAGACAATACAGCCCCACCCCAAAGACCAAAGATTAGCGCCATTAAAAGCCCTGCCACAAATAGTCTTCGCATAAACAGATCCTTTTACAAATATGAAAAAACTGCCAGGGTGACTGAGAGCCTGCCCTGACAGTGTTAATTCCTAGCCAACTCCATCCGCATCGGCATCCCCGGCTGGCGCGGCGAATTTCGATACGGTACGAGCGCTGCTGCCATCATCCAGTTTTTCCAGTATTGCTGCATGGTTGTAATCTTTGTTGGCGAGGAAGGATGCCCCCCTATCCATCTTGAAGTAATAGAAAGGGAAAAAGCAGATATATCCACAGTAGATCTTACTCCAATCGGCTTGCATTCGTTGTAAATATCGGATTAATTTTCCAGTCTGGACTGGTGTCGTTCAATTGGTCAGAAGGATCCTCACTGAACCAGATGCCGCTCACTCACTCGCACAGACCTGATTTTTCCCCTGCCGCTTGGCACAAAAGAGCTGCCCATCGGCCCGTCCCGTCACCTGGACTGGGGTTTCCAGCTCGTGGTCTGCCTTGAGGCGGTAGCTGGTCACCCCAATACTCAAGGTTACCCCAGCCAACAGCGGATGGAGCTGCTGCCAGTGGTATTCGGCGATCCGCTGGCGCAGCCGCTCACACACACTGCAGGCGTTTTCAAGTGTCGTCTCGACCATGATTGCCATGAATTCTTCCCCGCCATAGCGACCTACGACGTCCATCGTGCGGAAATTTTCGCGCATCATGGCGCTCACCTGGACCAGGACCGCATCGCCGACCTGGTGTGAAATCCGGTCATTGACCTGCTTAAAATTATCCAGGTCGAACATTGCCACTGCCAGGGCATGTCCAAAGCGGTTGGCGCGCTCGATCTCCTGGGCCAATCGCAAATCCAGCCAGCGCCGGTTGGCGAGACCTGTCAGCCCGTCCTCACGCGCCAACTGTTCGAGCAATTCCGCCTGCTGGGTCAGCCGGCTTAACAGATGCGTCTTTTCTTCGCCGGCGATCTGCAAAGCCTGGAGTGCATGCGAAAGCTCAGGGATTAAATCAGATTCGCGCCGAGACAAATCCTGAGAGCGCTGCTTCTCCCACTCCGAAGTCAATTCTTGCACCCGGCGGCGGCTGCCCCCGTCCGCAATTTTCTCCCCGACCTGGTGATAGGTCCTGAAATGTTTAAGCGCCAGCCGAAAATCTCCCTGCGCTTCATAAGCCTGCGAAAACGCCAGATGAATCTCAGACGCCAGACTATCCGCTTCCACTTCCTGGGCGGCTTGCAGCGCCTGGGTCAAAAAGTCCAGCGCCTCCAGAGGATCCCCTTGCAGCAGGCAGCCCTTCCCAAGCGCAGTCAGCACCTCGACTTCGTCAATCCGCGGCCCCAGGCGGCGCATCAAACCCAGCGCCAGGTCCAGGTTTTCTCTCGCCACTGCATACTGACCCATATTCTGATACAACCGCCCAAGTGCCAGCAGGGCATCGCCCTCATCATTCAGGTTTCCAGTCTGCCGGCAGACTTCCAGGCTGCGATTCAAATAATCAATCGCCGCCTCATATTCCCCGAATTTGTCGCTGATCTTACTGAGCAGCGTCAGGAGGGTGCTGTCCAGCGCCCGGTCATTGGTCTGGCGGTTCATCTCCAGCCCGCGCTGGGCGTAAGCCAGCCCAAGCGTAAACTCGCCAGTATCTACATACACACCGGCGATATTGGCCAGGGCATACGCCTGGCGGCGGGGGTCGGCGCTTGCCTCAGCCATCTGAAACGCCTCAATCAGGTATTCCAGCGCTTTGGCATAATTCTCCTGCGAGCGGTACACCAGGGCGATATTGTTTATCGAAGCCGACTGCCCGGCCAGATCACCGATCTGACGCCGGATCTGCAGGCCGACATGGTGGTATTCGAGCGCCTCTTTAAACTTATCCTGGCGCTCGTAGATCAGCGCCAGCAGGTTGTACATCTCCGCTACCCCCCGCTTATCCTGCAATCCTTCAAACAGGCTCAGCGCCTGGAAAGATTTCTCCAGCAGACCCTGTTCGTCCGCCAGAATGAAATGACACAGGCAGCCCAAATACAGGCTGTATGCCAGGCCCCGCTGATAATCAATTTGGAGCGCCATATCACGAGCCTGCTGACTGAGCTGCAAGGCTAGGCGCGTATTTTCGAGCCGCAGGCTGCGAGCCTGTTGGATTAAGTCGTCAATTGCTTGAATGGTGGGTAATGGAAACGCAAACGTCATGGCTGGCCTTCCATTGATATGCCAAAACCTGGTTTACAAAGACAGCGTACCATCTCAATAAGTCGGGGGGTGTGGGGTGTTTTCGGCGGGCGAAGCCCGCCGAAAACACCCCACACCCCACTTGATTGAGAAGTTACTAGACAGAAGTGGTACAAAGTGACAGTAAACACCGAACCAGGCTTAGAGTTGTTCGCCAACCTGACCCCGGCAAAGGAGACAATCACCCTCGAATAGTATAACCCATTTTCAGCTTGCGCCGGCTTGAAGCCTCTTGATCAACAGTGTCACCTGCAGCAGGGGCGGGTCCCGACCGATCAACGGCATTTCGCCATTCCCGATGACCCGCCCTGAGACGCCAAAACCGGGCAGGTTTTCGGTAATGGCCTTTATTGCTTGCCCAACCAGGCACCTGCCCCATGGCCAGGCCCAAATGGGTAGGGGCGAGCCCGTCTGGCATGAAAAATGGCGCGGCCATCAAATAAAGGGTCGCCCGGTTTGGTCAAACCGGGCGACCCTTTATTTGATGGCAATGCATTAAAAATGCCGACCGGGCTCGCCCCTGCGCAGGCCCAACGCCATTTGCAGTGGAGCGCGTCCCAACAGATAACCGGCGTCTCTCCGTAAACGATGACCTGCCGCGCTTAAAATTTCAGCTCAGGCCGGACAAAACCTTCAACACCAGGCGCACAAACAAATCCAGGTGCGCCTCGATCCGCCCCGGGAAGGTAGTCTGAAGATAGTCCAGCGTATCATACGTTGTATGCCGGATCGCACCCGCCTCTCCCAAACCCGGGTCCACCTGGGTCATTCCATCTTTTTCGCCCAGCTTCCAGTTGGTGGCTTCAAAATATAAAAAAGGCACACCAGCTGCCTCGAACGGACCATAATCGGCGCACTCGCAAGCCGAGCCATCCGCGTTGCGCAGCTCGCTGTCCGGCAGGGTCGTCAGGTCCAGTCCCTCGGCCTGGGCAAAGACCGCCGCCAGTTCCAGCATCCCGCCGGATTCGGTGGTTCCGTAGGCATACGCCAGGTCACCAGCCGCAAGGCTGTCCAGGTTAATCATCCCCACCAGGTCAGCCTGCTCGGATCTCGAAAGCTGGTCCACGAAGTGGCGTGAACCGTCCATGTCATTTTCTTCGGCGCCAAAAGCCGCAAAGACCAGGGTATAGGGCGTATCCAGCCCGGCAGCCAGGGCTGCGATCTCCAGCAGCACCGCCGCACCTGAAGCGTTATCATCCACCCCGTCCGCCTCGTCGCTCGAGTCGTAGTGAGCCCCAATCACAATCCGGCGCTCCGATTCGCCCGGCTTTACCGCCAGAATATTGCGCGATTCCACCTCCTCGTCATCCTCGTTGGTAAAGGTAAAGTCCTGCACTTCAACGGCGTAGCCCGCCGCCTCAAAGACCCGGGCAATATAATCGCCGGCTTGTGTCTCCTCCTCTGAACCGGGCCAGCGCGCCCCCATCTCCGCCAGTGCCTGCAGATGATCCAGGGCCAGGGCGCCGTACACTTCCGCCGCCGGTGCACCAGCCGGGGCCTCGGTCGGGGCCTCGGTCGGATCGGGCAGTGTGTCCGTTGGCGGGGTCTCAACCACCGGGGCCAACGGCTGTGCCGCCGGCGCCTCGGTGACAATTGCAGCCTGCACCAGGGGTGCTTCTGCTTCAATGGCCTGGGAGGGTTGTTCCACAGTCTGAGCGCAGCCGGCCAGCAGTACACCGATCAGGAGAATATTTATCCAGCCAATTTTTCGAGTCATAGAATTCCTTTACAAAACAAATTTTGTGTCATCTCAATAAAGTGGGGTGTTGGGTGTTTTTTGAGACGATACCAAATTTTCGATTATCGTTTCCAGCGCTGTACAAACCGTTCCTGCTCCGTCGAGAGCGGCAGGCGGATCAGATAGGGCAGCACATCCAGCCAGAAATCGCTCACTCGGGCGATGGCTTCATCAGCCTTCAGCCCCTGGCGGATCAGCCAACAGGCCAATGTCATGGGTGTCCGGCCTTCAAGGTTGTGCCCGGCATGCAGGTAGATCCCGCGGCGCCCCTTGCCCAGGGTATCCAACTTCTTCAGGAGGTCATTCATCCTGATCTGCGCAGGCGCTCTAAAAAAATCGAGCGGGAACCGGGTATATCCAACCTGGATGTTCATTTTCGTGCCCGCCTCTTTCAGGGCCTGCAAATACCCCGCATCCGCTTCCTTCTCGCCAGGCTGGGTCAGGTCAATAATCTGGCGCACCCCCTGTCCGATTAGCTCCTGGCAAACTCGCACCTGAGTGGCGTAATCAGCCTGCAGGTAAGCCCCCGCCCAAAGCCGGCCGGGAATAAATTCAGCCCAGCCCTTAACCAGCAGCCTGCGCTGCTCAGGTTCAGGCGGGCCCGAAAAAGTATGCAAGAACTGACCCGAACCACCGGGTAGATAGACTGGATCGCTGTCGGGTCCACGGGTTTCCAGACTCCCCCGGGTCTGCTTCAGCACAACCTGGTGCAAGGCGTGTTTATCACCAACCATTTTCTCAAGTTCCTGGCGGGTAAGTCCATTCTCATACCAGGAGCGTCCCAATATCCGCTCACCGGGTTCAAGACCAGCAATAGACCCCAAGAACATGGGATCGCTCATATCCTCCAGTTCCACAGGCGGCAGCTCACCAGCCTGGCGCTGAACAGCATACCGGCAGGCCAGGGAAGCCGCCCAAACCGGGGCCGCCAGCACCTGCTCCAGCCCCACCCGCCCAGCCATTTTTTGGACGGCTGGGTCAGCAGGGTCCAGCGGGCGCCACTCCAGGCTTTCAGGAACGACATCCTGCGTGCCGGTGATCAACGGCCTGAGCTCGTCCTGCAGGTCGTTCAGAACGCGTCCCGGGCTGCCGCTGCCGGCATCCTGGGGGATTTCCACAGCCAGCTCAGACGCAAACTCCTGCAGCCAGGCAGTTACAAAATCGTTTGTCAGGTCCTGGTCGCCCGCCACAATCCGCACCTGGGCCGCCGGATACAGCGTTTCGAGTAGTTGCAGGGCGATATAACAGGTTCGGAACCCGCCAAACAGGTCATCCACCACCAAAATCCGCTCTGACGCACCGCTGAAAACCGCCTGCACCTGGCGCTTCAACCCAGCCAGCCAGGCGTCCTGAGCTGTAATCCAGGCCAGGTAATGCCCCAGCCGGTTTGGGCTGGATTCGCAGCACACCCCGCAGCAGTAAGCCGGCGGGGCATTCTGGAACCTCTGCCGGTAGATGATGTGTTTCTCGCCGCCAATATTACTGCGCATCGCTGGGGGGAATGGCGCAGCATGTCTCTCTGCCCACAGAGCCCTGGCAACCACCACCGGCATCCAGCCCGAATGCGCCAGCCCAATCAGCAGATCGGGCTGTGTCTTTTCCACTTCTCCACAAATCCGCTCGCCCAGGAGATACAGCGCCTCCAGAGTCGGAATCAAAATTTCTGGGTAAGTATTGATCATCATCCAATCCTCTCGACTGTAGATATCATTCTGCGCTTAATGCTCCGTCAATCCGCAGATTGCATCCCGACTCCCGCCTGCCACCCTAATCCGCTAACCGAATTACCCGGCTCTGGCGATACAGTTCCTCAAAATTGCTCACCCACTCCTGGATCGCCGGATCTTTCACCTCTGTCTCAAACAGGCGGGGCGACCCCAGCACCACCCGCTTGACCCGCGCCCGGGTGATAGCTACATTCAGCCGGTTGGGCTGAAAATAAAACTCAGCCCGTTCTGCAGCATGGGCCGGGTCACTGGTGGTCAGCGAGAGGATCACCAGCTCGCGTTCCTGCCCCTGGATCCGCTCCACCGTATCCACCACAATCCCCGCCAGATCCGGCAAATCCATCTCTGCCGCCATCTCCCGGATCCGATTGCGGATCAGGCGGCCCTGTGCCCGGTACGGGGCCACAATCGCCACCTCGGCCGGGTCCAGTCCGCAGCGCACTGCCTCCAGAGCGATCCCGGCAGCGGCCTCGGCCTCCTCTGGCGAGCGCATCCCGCGGCCGCTGTGCGCAATCTCCACAAACACATCCGGCTGGGCTGGGTCAAGGATCGCCTCAAAACGCTGCGGCGGCTGGTTCAGGCGCAGCCGTTTGGCCTTCGCGTCGTTCGAGGAGGCCAGTTTGCCGCCGTAAAAGCGGCGGCTGGGGTAGGCGTTCAGTTCTGCGCACATCCGGTAGGTCGTGTCCAGCATCGTGCCGGGCGAATGCCGAAAAAGGGCTTCAAAGATTGACTGTTTGACCCAGGGCAGGCTGTGTTTGCCGACTATCACCGGGGCCATCTGCTTGTGGTCGCCAATAAAAATATACTTCTTGCCCGCCAGCATCCCGGCCAAAGCCAGCGGCAGCGTCACCTGGCTCGCCTCATCAAAAATAATCGTATCAAATTCAACCGCATTCAAACGTCTCGACTGGACGGCGAAACAGGTGCCACCCACAATCAGCCCCCGCTCAGTGCTGCGGTAAGGGCTCTCGGCAAAGTTGTTGTAATTCGGCACCCCGCCGCCATCCCAGGTCAGGTCGTCGGCATACATCGGCTGGCCGATCTTCAACAGGCGCCCAAAACCGGTGGTGCGGGCGATCTTGCGCAGGGCGTTGTTGATCGCCCGATGGGTGAAGGCCGTAATCAGCACCCGCTCGCCGGCCTGGGCCAGGGCGGTCGCCAGATATGCCAGCACCCAGGTCTTGCCTGTGCCGGGTGGTCCCTGGATCATGTAAAAGTTTTCGGCTGCGTAGGCGTTGACAAAAGCCTCCGTCTGGCTGAGGTTCAACCCATAACCGGCCGCCAGCAGGCGGGCCTGAGCCAGGCGCTGCGGGTTCAGCACCGGGCGGGCACTGCCTTCCACAAAACTCCGAAAATAACTTTCGCGCCCGGGCGTCTCGGCGATCAGGTCCAGTGCGCCCAGCAAAATATGGCGCACATCCACCTTGTCCTGATCCAGGCACCAGCCTCCGCCCCCAAAAAGCCCCTCAAAACTGACATTGTACCCGGCCGAAATCACCAGCTCCTCGCCGTTATCCTCATCCAGGTTGCACGAAAAGCCGCCCAGTGAGGGCGTCCCGCGGTTCAGCAGGAGCGCATCGCCCTGGCGAAACTTGGAAAGGTTCTCCCGGCAGCGCAGCACCAGCCGGTAACCCGCCCGGCGCACAATCTCCAGGTCGGCTACTGCCACACCTTCCGCCACTCGCTGCGCTGTGGTTTTACCCCACAGCTCATAAAGCTGCTGGTTCTGGGTATCATATTCAATGTTGACAAACTTTTTTAACGGTGGGATTAAATCCATGCTTATCCTGTCTTTTTATCAGTCAAAAAGAGATATTATGGGTATTTTTGGGTGGCTGCGCCACCCAAAAATACCCATAAAATTCCATATCCCGCCCTCCGCCTGCTGGTTAACAAAAAATGGATACGGTTGTACCCTCGCCGCCCTCAACAGTAAAACGCCCCTTGATTTGCCTGGAAAGCAGTGAAATGAGCCGGAAACCCAGCCCGGTCGAAACAGGCTGACCCGGGTTGTTTTGCATCCCAACCCCATTATCGGATACCCGCAAACAAATCGTCTCCTGAAGCTTTTCCAAACTGACCACGATCTGAGCCTCGCCGCCATACCCTGCCGGGAAAGCATATTTAAGCGCATTGGTGACCAGTTCATTCAACATAATCCCTAACGGCAAAGCGCGCCTCAAATCCAGGTACACATTTTCCACCCGCAAATCCAGCTTTACTGGTCTGTATTCGGAATTGTAAGATTTCAGCAAATCACCCGCCAGGCGCTGTATATACGCACCAAGGTTGAGCTCGTCAATATCACCTTCCTGGTAAAGCTGTTCAAAGACCGCAGAGATGGATCGAATTCGATCCTGGGCATTGGTCAAAATGTCTTTAGCCCGCCCAGCCGGCAGATCAGTCATTTCAAGTTCCAGCAGACTGGCGACCAGATTCAGGCTGTTCTTCGTCCGGTGCTGCAGCTCTTGCATCAACAAATCTTTTTCTTCCAGCAGGCGCTGTGTGGCCTCTTCAGCCCGCTTGCGTTCCGTAATATCCTGATCAATCCCAATCATCCGGATTGGCGCACCTTCTGCATCCCGGATGACCTGTGCATCCGCTTTGAGAACATGAACCGTACCATCCGGCCAGACCACGCGGAACTCCGTGTCATATTCCTGCTCACCGCTCAAGGCCAGCTCAGACCGTTTCGTACTGTAGGCCAGATCATCTGGATGGATCCCGCCCATCAAGGACTCGTAGGGAGAGCCTGCTTGCGACTTATCCAACCCAAAGAGCATATACATCCGCTCATCCCAAACCAATTCGTTCGTCCGAACATCCCAATCCCAGACCCCCAGGCTGGCTGAGAGCGTCGCCAGCGTAAATCTCTCATTCAGCGTGCGCAAATTTTCCTCCACCTGCTTGCGTTCAGTGATATCGATAAACGAAGCCATCATACCGATCGGCAAGCCGTCTTCGCGCTTTATCAGATGTGCCGAAAGCTGCAAATCCAGGTTGGAGCCATCTTTGCGCCTGGCGCTCAGTTCGCCAAACCAACTGCCCTTGAGCGGCAGAGATTCCTGAACGGCCTGCGCCAGTTCTTCTGAAGCCCAAAATTCGGTGACTCGCCGCCCCACAACTTCGCTTTCAGCCCCATACCCCCACAGCCGGAGAAATGCCGGGTTGATATAGGTTAGAAAACCATTCAGGTCAGCGATAGCCACGGCACTGATCGAAGACGAGATCGCGGCATCTTTAATTTGCAGCGCATGCCGGACCTGGATCCGGTCCACAATCTTGCCCAACTGGTCCGCCACAGCATCCAACAGCCGTCCTTCCTGGCGCAGGAATGGCCCCTCGTCCCGGGCAGGCTGGGCTTCCAGGTAATACACTTCCACCTGCCCAACCTCCGCACTTCCCAGCCAGATCGGGCGATGCAGCCGCCAGGGTGTATTGCAGAAATTCTCCTTCTGATAGGTTTGCCCGCCCAACGTAATCCGGGCGCAGACCATCTGCGGGTGCTGCCAGGCAGAAGGCAGCAGCTCAACCACCTTCTGCATCAACACCTCGAGGGATTCGCCGTTCGTTTCAGCCAGGTGCGAAAGACTGTAGAGACAATTCAATTCGCGAATCCGCTCGCTCAACTCGTTTGTCCGCAGCTCGAGCATATCCGAAACCTTGCTGCGCTCTGTGACATCCTGAACCGTCCCCATCACACACAGCGGCTGCCCAAAACTGTCCCGCAGCACCCTGGCTTTTTCCACCACCGTGCGCAGCTCGCCGTCCGGTCGCACAATCCGGTGCCGGATTTCCGTATCGGTTTCCTGCGCCAGCATCTGGTCACGTGCTGCCAGGAACGGAGCCAGGTCGTCCGAGTGGATAAATTTCTCGAAATTTTCGACAGATACCGTAAACGTTTGGGCATCAACCCCAAAGATGCGGAAGATCTCCTCAGACCAGGTCAGGCTTCCAGAGGCAATATCCCAATTCCAGTGCCCCATATGGGCGAGCATTTGGGCGTTTTTAAGCAAAAATTCGCTTTCACGCAGGCGGGCATGGGCCTTATGCAGTCTGAACGCCATTTTAATGGAAGCATACAGCACCGCCGGATTGCTGTTCTTGACAATATACCCGTAGGATGAAACCTGTTCAGTCTTTTCTACAACATCTTTTTCAGTATGCGAGGAGAGAAAAACAATCGGGATGTCACGCTGCGCCAAAATCTGACGGGCTGTCTGCGTTCCGTCCATTCCAACCCCCAGATTGATATCCATCAGAATCAGATCAACCGATTCGTTCTTTTCGCACACAATCTCAAAGGCCTGTTCACCGCTGTCAGCCTGGATAACTTGATACCCTTCTTTTTCCAACAGCCGTTTTTCGGCCATAGCGATTAACACTTCATCTTCAACAAGGAGGAGTATCTGGGGTTTGGATTCTGGCATAATATCCTTTTT
>Ga0268298_10003955_pt1 | contig 14746 bp, 26 predicted proteins | sample WWTPWeurt_MetaG_FD_194462 | JGI IMG/M metagenome (GOLD analysis project Ga0268298, IMG submission 194462) | Activated sludge microbial communities from WWTP in Nijmegen, Gelderland, Netherland - WWTP Weurt | ecosystem: Engineered > WWTP > Aerobic digester > Activated sludge | place... | reverse complement strand
GAATGCGCCCTCGGCCAGTGGGTTGTTGAGGCCAACCAAGCCGCGACTGATGAACATCCCAGGCCCGGCGCCATGCCGCATCCACTGGACCCCCAGCTTGGCGGCCTGCGCGATGACGCGGTTGCTGAACGACGAGTTCGGCGTCGGGAACAAGCTGGCCGCCGATCCCGCTCCCATCAGCGCAATCTGCTGGCGGTTGCTGTCCATCTCGCACAGCAGCACGCCGTCATCGGTCAGCGCACCCATGCTGTTGTGGCTGGCACTGTGCTGCGCGATGTCCCAGGTGTTCGTGCCGTACAGGCCCTGCAACCGCGCGACATCGGCCGCCGTCAGCAGGTACTGAGGCGACGATGGATTACCGTTGGCGCTGGGGATCGCCGCATAGCCGATGCCGCCCAAGCCGTACTTGGCCATGATCTGCTGCGCCACCGACAGGCCCGATCCCTGGATGTCGAAGCCGATGGTCACGCGCGGCTTGTCCCGGCCGCCGTAGAAAATTCCCTCGACCCACAGCCGGCAGTTGTTGCTGACGACGCTCATGTCGATGGCGATGTAATTCGGGGCACCGGCCGCGAAGTCGAACCCGCTGCCCACCACCGTCCAGCACGTCGTGCTCGACCCGCTTGACTCGAAATCGACCGAGCCATTCGGCGCCGCACCGGCGCCAACTGGCTCGCCGGTGTGGCACAGCAGCAGGTTCCAGCCCTCGCGCAGATTCGTGCGAGGCACAGACCAGGTGTAGGTGACGTAGTTGTTGGCCGCGGAGCCGATGCGCAGCGTGATCCCGCTGGTGGCCGCCAAGCGGTGCGCGTAGACCAGCAGGGCAACGGTCTTGTTCGCCAGCGCGCCGGCAGCCAAGCCGCTGGCGAAGGTGCGGATGTTGCCGTAGGTCAGGCTGTTGCCGTCCACCAGGACTTTGCCGTCCACCAGGATCGCGGCGCCCTCGCGCCGGAACATCGACGGGCCGGCCGTGGTGTTGGCGGCGCTGACGTATGCCGCGGCGGCGTTCGGCGTGGTCAGCTCGGTCGAATAGGCCCAGGGGGCGGCGCTGAACTGGTTTGGGCCGGCCAGGCGCACCCAGGGTGACGGGCCATCCACAAATGCGGTGGACAGCGACTGGCCGTTGCTCAGGAAATTGACGGGATTCCTAGCCCCTGACACCAGGGCTTGAGTAGCCAGAGTCTGCTGCGGCGTCAGCACGCCGACAGAGCCAAACCGCCCGCCCGCGCTCGGCTCGGTGACAGTCCAGCCGCCAGCCCCCAGCGTGGCAAGCCCAGGGGAAACGCTGTTCGCGTCGGCCATTTCAGTTCTCCATCAGGGAATCAGGCGGCCTTGACCGAGCGCTGCATCGCAGTCTCGGCAGCCATGGTCTGCATCTGCTGGGCCTGCGCTGCCTGCTGCGCCTGCGCCTGCTGCTGCGCGCGCTGCTCGCGGAACGCGGCCAGCTGGTCCTCGTCGCGGATGACCTTGAGCGGCACGCCCAGGCCCTCGACGATCACGTCGACGGTGGCGTCGAAATCCACCTTGTCGAGCGCGGCCGCCGCGGCGGGCACGGCCTGGCCCAGATTCGCCAGCGCGGTGAGGTTGCCCGTCATGCGCTCGACGGCGGCCACGTCCTCCTGCTTCTGGGCACGGGCCAGCGGGTTGTTGTACTTGACCTTGAGGTTCTGGCCGCCCAGCGACTCGGGCGCCATGCCGAACACGCCGGCGCGGTACATCAGACCGAAGCAGCGCTCGACCAGCGGCGCCAGGTACTCGGCCTGCAGCCGGCCGTAGATCGGGCCCAGCAGCTGACGGATCAGGCCCACGCGCACGTGCACCTCGGTCGCGGTCATGGCCGGCCCGTCCTGCGGCTGCAGCTGGTCGGCCATCAGGATCTTGCGGATGGCCGCGTGGTACTGCGCCACGCGCGCGTCGGCCAGCTGCCAGTTGCCGCCCGCGCTGAGCTGCTTCATGGAGTCGACCGAGTTGGCGACGATAACCTTGCGCGGCCCGACCTTGACGGTGCGCGGGTTGAGCACGCCGTCGTCCTCGGCGATCCACATCCCCGCGATGGCCAGCTCGGCGTTCATGCGGTCCATGCGCAGGAACTCGTTGAGCTCGCGGGCGTCGGGCAGCGCGTCGAACATGGGGCCGATCGCGTACACGCTGTCGGGAATCACGGCCCAGCGCGGCACGATCACAGGCATCTCGTGGTAGCCGCTCTCGCGCAGCAGCTGCTTCGAGTCGACCTCGAAATGGCAGGAGGCGATCGGCAGGTTCTTGGCCAGGCGCGCGCCCACGGCGTAGGTGCTGCGCGGGTAGATCGCGTGGCAGATCGTCACCGGCGCGTCGGGGTCGACCTCGGCCTTCTTCGCCGTGTCGGCCGAGACCTTCTCGACGCCGAACTCCTTGACGGCCTGCTCGGCGGTCAGGGTGTACTCGCGGAACACGGTGTCGACCAAGCCGCCGGCCTTGGTGGTCGAGCAGAAGCAGCTGGACAGCGGCCACTGCGTGAAGGTGAAGCCGCCGGCATCGCGGTCCACGTCGATGTAGAGCGCGAACCAGCCGGCGCCCACCAGGTCGAGCGCACACTCGAACGCGGCGGCATCGAAAGTCGAGGCGTGGATCTCCTCGTGGAGTTGCTTTCCCTTTTCGTCGAGCCAGCGACGGCCCTCGCCGTCGGCGCCCGTCACGTCGAGCAGCGCCCAGATCGAGCTCGACGGCGTGGCGCCCGAGACGATCGCGGCGGCCAGCGTGCGGCCGGCATCGGTGGCGGCGGAGTGCAGCAGCCGTGCCTTGCGGTCCAGTGCCTGCTGCGCGTCGAGCGGCGCACCGCCTTGCAGCCCTGAAGCCCGGATCGGAAAGGAGTGGTCGAAGCAGTCGCGCCACACCGACTCGTGCGGCTGGCGCAGCTGCTTCAGGCGCGTGAGGCGCTTGCAGAGGGCGTCGACGTTGGCCGGCATCAGACAGCCTGCATGCGGTCAGGCGACCTCGGGATGCCTCCACCGGCGCGGCCCATGCCGCCGCTGGGCGACCCAGCGCCCAGGGCCGTGCCGGCGCTGTAGCCGGCCGAGGTGCCCGGGTAGTACGACGCAACGCGCGCGGCCGCAGCCGGGCCGCCGGAGGCCAGCGCCGTGCCACCGGCAACACCGCCGAGCGCGTCACCGGTGCCGCTCGGATCGCCCAGTGCCAGCGCGCTGCTTCGCCGGCGGCGCTTGGACTCGGCGAGCTTGGCGTTCGCGGCGACCTGTGCGGATGTCTCGGCCTCGGCCGCCTTGCGCGCGTCCTCGTCCTGCTGCGCGCGCATCGCATCCTGCTGGCCGTGGATGGCCTTGCGCTGCTGGTCCGCGCTGTACGCGCTGGCAGCGACCGCGGTGCCGGCGCCGATCATGGCCCACGTGGCGGCAGAGATTCCGAAGCTCATGCGTGTTGCTCCAGCGGCACCACCGGTGTCGTGCCGAGGGTGAGCCGGCGCGACTGCAACCGGCCCGAGTCTTCGACCAGCGTGTCTTCGAGCACCGACACGTCGCGCTCGTTCTTCGGGTTCGCGTGCACCGTCGTCCACCAGGTGTCGGCGTGCGCGTACCCGACGCGCTTGGCCCCGGGCTGCGATGGCAGCACGTGGTGGCCGGTCAGCCGGCGCATGCCCGCCTCGGTCCACACCGTGATGTCGCCGACGGCGATGTTGAGGTGCTCGGCCTTGTGTGCCGCGCCGGTCAGCACCGTCCCGGCCGGGATCAGGATCGTCCGGGCCACGAGGCCGTCGGCGAAGTGGTGCCACGTGCCGAGCTCGACGCCGTGGCCCTGCGCCTCGGCCTGCAGCAGCAGCTCCTCGAACCGCACGATCTGCTCGCGCGTCGGCGCGCCGGGCAGCAGCAGTTCGTCGCCGTGCGCAGCGCGTTCTTCGCTGAGGGCCTGGCGCAGCAGCATGCTCAGGCCCGCCGTGCGTAGTAGCCGTCGACGCAGAGGTAGCTCGTCACCGGCTCGGGCAGCCGCTTCTCGTCGATGGCCTGCTGCACCTGGGCGACCGTCATGCTGCCCGTGGCGCTGGCGGCCAGCTTCTCCTTGCCGTGCGGCGTCTCGGGCTCGTACACCACCTGCGGCAGCTTGGGCTGGCTGGACGCAGCAGCGGCGCGCAGCCGCTCGTTCTCCTCGGCCTGGGCCGCCAGCTGGGCCTCGAGCTCGGCGATCCGCGCGTCGGGATCGGCAGCAGCTTCGGTCGAGGTGGTCAACGCGGCCTGCTCCTGCGTCGCGGTGGTGCTGTCGTCGGCGGAACCGGCGGTGTCCGGTGCGGGTGCTCCCGGCGTCTGGACGGGCTGCGAGGCGGATCGACCCATGGCTTTCGCTCCTTTGCGGGTGGGTGGTGGGGATGAACCGGCGGTGTCCGGTGCGGGGGAATGGTCAGCGAGGCCTGCGGGCGGTTTCCAGCCAGGGACCTACCTCGCGTGTGCCGACAGCGGGCGGCGATCGACAGGCGCGAAGATCCGGGCCTTCCCGGTGAGACGAACCCAGCGGTCGAGCAGGCGCTCGCCGTCGCCGTGCTTGGGCTCGCTGCCGTCCATCCAGCCGCGCAGCGTGCCGCGCGCAACGCCGAGCGCGGACGCCAGGCGCTCCTGCGGGCACGGGACGCGCACGTCGGGATTGCCAGGGTCGGGCTCGCCCAGCATGTAGGCGATGTCGCCCAGCAGCCTGGGCCAGTCGATACGCGGTGCCGTCATCAGGTCATGGTCCTCTGCCCGAAGTGCGCCAGCAGCAGAGCGTCGGCGCGGTTGTGGTCCTTCTTCCGCTTCAGGTGCGACTCGGCCAGCGGGTACAGCGCCCGGGCCTTCTCGATGCCGTCGGCCTTCTCGCTGCCGATCAGCCCGTACCAGCGCTTCCACGTCGCAGGCTGCACCGCACGCACGTCGAGGCGCGCCAGCTCGAGCACCGTCTCGACCACGCCGCGCGAGTGCATCAGCGAGCCCTGCGACTGCGGTGAGTTGGCACGGCCGGGCATCGTGTGCACGTCCTCGATGAGCGCCAGCGCCACCTCGCCAGGCGGGACGAACTGGCGGACCAGCTCCATCAGCCCGCGCGCGTCGATGCGCCTGCGCACCATGCGCTTGCCCGGGATCTCGAGCGTCGGCAGGTCCGCCACGCTGCAGGTGCCGCGAGCGTCCACCGCGGCCAGGGCGCCGGTGACGCCGATGTCAACAGCGATGACTATGGTCATGCCGCCCTCCTGATGCCGCGACTGACGACGCTGATGTGCCGCGGCGTGACGCCGAACTGCTGGGCGAGGTCAACGCATCGTCGACCAGCGCTGCGCATGGCGCGGATCGCAGCGCAGTCGGCATCGGTGATCTTCGCGTTTGGGTGCCGCTCGCCGGCGTCCTTCCACGCCTGAGAACCAGGCCGGCACTTGCTCACGCGGTCCGCGATGTTGTCGTCGTTCGTACCGAGGAACAGGTGATCGGGCCGCACGCACCGCCGGTTGTCGCAGCGGTGCAGCACGTGGAGGCCGGCCGTGATTGGCCCGTTGAAAGCCTCCCACGCCAGCCGATGGGCAAGAACCGCCTTGGCTACAGCAGCCCCGCCGATGCGGCCCACGCCGTAGCCGCCAGCATTCAGCGAGCCGCACCACTCCCAGCAGCTGTCTCCGATCGACGTGCGTTCCGCCACGAACGTCAGCGCGTCGCTGACTGGCTTCCGTTTGGCGATCACGACGCGCACCTCACGACGCCCCAGGCGACCAAGACCCAGAACACGGCCAGCACCAGCAGCACCCAGCGCAGCGCGCTCGGATCGCGTGGCACGTTGGCCGGGCAGCGCCGGCCCTGCAGGCAGTGGCCCGAGCACGGCGGGCACGACTCGACGATGGCGCGGTACGCCTCCCGCTCATTGCGCGGATGCATGGCTCTCCTCCCAGGCCCCGACGGGGCGATGAATCACGACGGGGTGTTCGATGCCGACGCCATCGGCACCGGGCACGCATAGCCGTTCGGCCGGCTGCCGCCGATCCGTGGCGTGGAAGTGCGGGCAGTGATCGCGCTTCGCGCACCAGCCGCCCATGCAGGCCTGCGCCGGGGACCAAAACGCGCGGGCGCGCGCGGTCTCAACGGCGGGCATCACGGCTCCACCTCCTGCTGCAATGCCTGGTCCTAGGCACGCTGCAGCGCGGCTTCCTGCTCCTGCGGCGTCGAGTAGCCGGTCATCTTTCGGCGCAGCTCGCGCAGCTTCTCGCGAGCCTGCGCTGCCAGCTCGGGGTTGAACGTCTGCTGCTCGGGCGCGGCGATACGGCGCTGCGTCGGGTCGGCGGGCGTCGCCCATGCACCCTTCGCGAACTCGGCGGTGAGTGCAGCGGCCCAGCGCTTGCGGCATTGCTCGAAGCTGCTGCTGCGCAGCTCGAAGCCGAACTGCCGCCCGGCCCAGTACACCGCGGGATGCGTCCACGCGAAGCGCTCGCCCTTGGCGTGGCTGGCCATGCCCTGCTCGGCCTCGATCCACGCGACCTCGGGGTCGAGTGCAGGCCGGCACAGGTGCAGGAACTCGGGCAGGTTCGGCGCGAACTTGCGCGTGCGCGTGGCTGCCAGCCCGCGCTTGACCTCCTCGGCGCTGAAGCCCGCCAGGGCCTCGGCCCATTCCGCCTTCACGCGGTCGGGGTCCGCGCTGGCGTAGACGTTCGACATCGAGCCGCCGAGGATGGCCGCGAGGCGTGCGAACAGGTCTTCGACCCATCGGGTCGGTACCGGCGTGCCGTCAGGGGACAACACGGGCATCGACATCGACGACGTTGGCGGGGTCGGCTGCAGGGGCTGGTCCATGGCTTCGGTCCTTGCCCGTGAGGGCGTTCATGGTGGCGATCTGGCGGTCGACGGCGGTGCGTCGTCCGGGTGGTGGTGCGTCGGTGGCCATCGGCCCGCGGTGCATGGCCTGGGCTGCCTGGGCTGCTTCGATCCGCTGGCGCTTGAGCGCGCCGATCGCGTAGGCGAAGCCCTTGCCCTTGCCCGCAGCGGTCTGCGCTGCACCGACGAACTCGGCCTCTGTGGCGCCGGCGTCGATGAGGGCCAACAGGTCGGGGTGCCCGGGGTTGGTGTCGGCGATGCCTGAAGCCCTCATGGCGCGGCACACGAGCCCGGCTCGGGTGGGCTGCCCGGCATCCGTGGTCGGCTCAGGCGGTGGGGTGGTCGGCACACGCGCAACACCGGTGGCAGTAGCACGGCGTGTGTGTGTATTTCTGTCCCTGTCTACTGTCCACTGTCCCTGTCCACTGTCTAAGCCATCCCCGGCGTCCCCGGAAGCGTCCCCGGAAGCGTCCCCGGAAGCGTCCCCGGAAGCGTCCACGGAACGTCTCCGGAGATTCGTCATGGCGTCCTCCACGGCGTGTTCCAGCGCCTCGATACTGCGGTTCTTGGGCACTGGCACTCCGAGTTCGCGTAGTTCGGCAGACAGTTCTTTGAGGCGCTTGCGGTACCGTTCCTTGCGGTCCTCTTCGTTCTCGCGCACCTCGCGGAACTGCTCACGACGGCCCCAGGCCTCCATCGCTGCTTCGGCGATGACAGGGTGGTACAGCCTGCCGTCGGAGCACTTCACGAAGCCACGCAGCGCCATCGCCTTGACCTTGCGCCAAGCCGGCCCCGCCCCGCTGCGCGCGGCCAGGATGCGGTCGTCGTCGGGCAGGCTTGCGGCTGGCTGCTGGTGCCAGGCGAAGCACCACAGCATCACCGCCGCGCGGAATTCGTCGCCTGTCGCAAGCACCATCAAGTCGGAATCACGCAGCCGGCCGACGTGCAGCGGCATGAAGCTGAAGTCGCGCAGGTCGACCTCGGCGGGGACAAGTGGAGCGTGCAGATCGAGCGACAAGATCACCACCAAAAATCAGAGCGCGGCGAGGGCAACCGCATGCACTGTCGCCACGCACAGAACCTCGCTCTCGGGGTTCTTCAGCCTGTCGGCAAGGTAGGTGGCGTTCACAGAGTTCGCGTAGCGGTGCGCCTCCAGTTCGTCGTGAAACGGCGCCACGTCATCCGGGCCTGCCACATGCACGGTGAATCGCGGCTTGTCTGCCGCCAGCGTGGCGCCACCAGCAGGCCCGCACAGCGCGTAGCAGAGGTTCTGCACCAGGGCGTCGGGATCGAAGTCCTGTGCCTGCCCGCACATCGTGGCACCCCGGATGGCGTAGCGCGCGGCGGCGGTTACGGCCTGGCGCTGTGCGTTGGTCAAGATCGGGCGCGGCGTCTCCGCAAAGTCGTCGCGCTCGTTGTCCCACTCGCCGCGGGGCGCATAGAGCCAGTGGTCTTTCGGCAGCGGCCAGCTTGCGGTGGCAAACGCGCTGCCATCCGGCAGAACAGTGCATTGGTTGTCCATCATCAGTCCTTTGTTGGGCGCGCTTCGTGGGTAGGCGCCTAACCCGGCGCTCAAGCGGACGGCTTGCAGCCGCCGCTTAGCTCTGCGTTAGGCGTCATGCTCTTGCTCGCGCATCGCCATATCAATTGCGTCCCGCAAACTACCAAGGTTGGCGGTTACGCAGTGCGTCGGCAGTTGCACATTGCCAATGCCGTTGCTCGGGTCGGCCAGCCAATCCAGCCGGGCTGCGTCTGCTCGCAGACGGACGTTCTCCCGCTCAAGCTCGCGCATCTTGTTCGCCGCCTGCCTCATCGCTTCGGCCTTCACTGGCGTCGCCGCATTGGTGGCTTCGCGCTCCAGGTATCCTGCGTATCTTTGGGTCATGCTCACTCTTCAACCTCCTGCGCCTAACCCGGCGCTCAAGCGGACGGCTTGCAGCCGCCGCTTAGCTCTGCGTTAGGCATCAACAAGACCGCCAGCCGCTTCGTACTGCTGCTTCAGGCGCTCCAGCGTGCGCAGATCGCTCAGGCGCTGCCGCTCGGCTTCCTGCGCGCGGTAGGCGTCACGCTCGGCGCGTTGTTTGTAGGCGGCTTGCTGATGCGCAAGCACGCCCGCCTGCGCTTCGGACTCTGTGGCAAAAATGTTCTTGCCGTAAGTCCAGATAGTGCCGCTGCCCACTCCAGTCTCAACGCACATGTACTCTTCTTTGTAGCAGGGTTCTTCAGTAAAGAACCGGGCGCGTGGCAGCGTCTCAGTCACGCGAATCTGCCCCACAGTCAGTCGCTGAATCGTTGGGTCAAGGCCGCCGCTTACGCCAAACGCTTCGCCGCCCAGCTTAAGTTTCGTCGTAAAAGTTCCCATCGTTGTTTCTCCATCTATCGTTCGTTGATGCCTAACTGTCGCTTCAAGCGGACGGCCTTCGGCCGCCGCTTAAGCTGGCGTTAGGCAGCATCAAGCCGCCCGCGCAGCGCTGCCATTGCCTTCTGCACATGCCATGCCGTACTTCCTGGCTTCGCCTTCTTGGTGCTCGGGAACAGCTTGGCACCCAGCTCGTCCAGGTACTCGCTGGAGAATTGCAGCGCCTCCAAAGCCTGCCGCATCAACGCCTCGTCGCTTTCAATCATGCTGGCCGCGCACACAGGGCAAACGTGCGAGCGACGGCGCTTTGTCGTGCTGCATGGGTCGGCGCAAAGCGATTGACACGGCTCGCCGCCGATAGGGCAGTAGTCGGGCCTCATGCCTTGGCCCCGCTCCGCTGCTGGCGCGCAAACCGCTCAAGCATCCGCGCTGCAATGGTGCCGTCGTCGCAGTTGTGCAGCGTCATGGTTGCGCCATTGCGTCCCTCGACGCAGATCGCAAACGCCCGCTTGTCGGCAATCGCCAGCCGCAGCGCAGCGCAGATTTCCTCAAGCCCTTCCGTGGCGTTGCGCCATCCGGCATAGTGGCCGTCGCGGTAGGCGTACTTCTCGCGGTCGCTGGTGCCGTCCGTCAACCACCCGGACATGCTGCACGTCTGTTCGTAAGCCACCTGTTCCGGGTGGTTCGGCGTAAATGGTGCTTTCACAGTAGCGCCCCCTCGTGTCTGTGCGGGTCTTGCGCGCGGTCAATGGCTTCGAGCATCTCGCGCAGTTGTTCGGCCTCGTCGCCGTCCTCGGGGTCAATCGACCGAATCACGCCTGCGGCATCGCCCAGCAGGCCCAGCAGCACAGCGTTCTCACCGCGCAGCCGCTCAATTTCCTGCGCCGCTTCCTCGCCCACCGTGCCGTCACAGTGATGCGTGCCAATCGTGCGCAGGTTGTGCAGTAGCAAGTCCATCTCGTTCTCCAACAATGCTGCCTAACACGTCATTCCAGGCGACGGCCTACGGCCGCGCCTGAATTCCGGCGTTATGCAGCACCCTCACGCCACCGCCCTCGGCGACGGCCGTTCCAGCTGCTCGATGCGCTCGGGGTTCAGGCACGCGAGCAGGTGGCGCTGCGAGGCCTCGACGCCCTTGGCGGGCCACAGGGCGATGCCGGCGACCTTGCTGCCGCCGATCGCCTTGACGCACTCGATCAGCGTTTCGTAGATCCCGTCGGGGGCGGTTCCAACCGATTCCAACTCGCGCGAACGAGGTTGTAGTGCGTCGGATGCAGCGGAGCGACCGCGCGATGACGATGTGGCCATGACCTACGCCCCCGCCTGTTCGCGCAGCACACCCCACGCTACGTCAGGGCGGAGTTCCTCGCACAGAACGGGCTGCCCCTTCTCTCGCGTTGCGCGCTCAATCGCAGGGCATTTCTCGGCGGGAACCCGCCGGTCGGTGTTGAACCACGGCCAGACATGACGCCGATCCGGATACCCGCACGCAGACGCAAGAGCGGCTTGCCCTCCAAGGATCTCGGCTGCGCGCAGCAGGGCCCGTCGTTCGGGAGTGAGTGGTGTGTCCATGAGCGCTAGTCTACTCGCCGTAGACGAACCGCGTCAACGACGCGTAGATTCCACTGGCGCGCCCCTCTGTACCGTCTACCCGTAGTTGACATCAGATGTCTACGCGCTGTAGACTTGCTCCAACGACAAACGAAAGGAGCACGCGATGTCGATCAAGTTCCAGCACACCCCGGGGCCGTGGGTCGCGGCCCGCGCCGCCATCGCCAAGGCCACGAAGGCATCGACACCCGTTGTCGACGAGGTGGCAGCGTGAGCGGCGGCCTGCACCCCATCTTCGCCGGCATCGTCGCGTCGATCCAGACGGCGCCGGTCGCCCTGCGCGAAGCCCAGCGCCGAGCCTACGTGACGCTGCTGCAGCGGCACGACTGGTCGCACGAGTTCAGCGATGACCACAGCGCCTACACCCGCGGCCGCGAGCAGCTGGCCGAGCTGCGCCTCGTGCAGCGCGAGATCGACCCCGACTTCGAGATCTGGAACCAGCACTGCCCGCCCCAGTGCGTCAACGGGAGGATCTACCAATGACCGCCACCAACAGCCGGCGCGTGCTGCCGACTCGGCGCAGCTTGTGGTTCCGCCTCGTCCGAGCCTGTCGCCTGCGCGTCCTGCGCTGGCAACTGGACTGCCTGCGTGATGAGCGCAAGCACTACGCCGGCACGGGCCTGACCGGTCCGATCTACCTGCGCAACAGCTTCCAGCAGGAGCTGGGCCTGCTCGCGCGCATTCGTCAACTGGAGCAAGCATGAACGCACGCGAAGACTGGCTGAAGGCCAGAACCACCGGCATCGGCGGCAGCGATGTCGCCGCCATCCTGGGCCTGTCGAAGTGGAAGACCCCGCTGCAGGTCTACCAGGAGAAGCGCGGCGAGATCGAGCCGCAGGCCGACAACGACGCCATGCGCTGGGGCCGCTATCTCGAGCCCGTGGTGCGCCAGGCCTACGCCGACGAGACCGGCAACGAGGTGCGCGTGCTCGACGAGTTGGTGCGGCACCCCGCCAACGACTTCATGATCGCCAACCTCGACGGCTTCGTGCTGCCGACGGACGGCCCGCGCCGCGTGTTCGAGGCCAAGACCGCGCGCACCGGCGACGGCTGGGGCGAGCCTGGCAGCGACCAGATCCCGCAGCCCTACCTGCTGCAGGTGCAGCACTACATGGCCGTGACCGGCTTCGTGGTGGCCGACGTGGCGGTGCTGATCGGAGGCAGCGACTTCCGGCTCTACGAGGTGCCCGAGGATCGCGAGCTGCAAGACATGATCTGCGACGCCTGCACCGAGTTCTGGGAGCGCGTGAAGGCGGGCGAGCCGCCTGAGCCGGTGAGCTATGCCGACGTGCAGGCGCGCTTCGGCCGCGCGTCCAAGACCAACAGCGTGCTGGCCGGCGACGACGTGCTGCAGGCGCTGCAACAGCTGCGCGAGTTGAAGACCCAGGCCAAGCACCTCGAGCTGGCCGAGGAGCAGTGGAAGGCCGTCGTGATGAAGGCCATGGGCGAGAGCGACACGCTCATCGACGCCCGTGGCGACATCCTGGCCACCTGGCGCGCCTCGGCCGCGCCGATGCGATTCGACTTCGCTGCCTTCAAGACCGCGCACCCGGACCTGCACGCGCAGTTCCTAAAGGCCGGTGAAGCGTCGCGCCGCCTCCTGCTCAAGTAACGCCCTACCGACCACCGGAGACCCTGACCATGAACGAAGTTGCAACCCGCCCGGCCAACCCATTCGGCGACGCCCAGGTAGCGGCGCGGCCCAGCGGCAACGCCGTCGCGCAGACCGACCAGCAGCGCGCGATCGCCGAGGTGCAGGCCGCAATGGTGATCGCGCGCATGAACCCGCGCGATCCAGTGGCCGCGATGGATCGCATCCTCAACGCATGCACGCGCCCGACGCTGGCCGACGCGGCGGTGTACCAGTACAGCCGCGGCGGCTCCGACGTGTCGGGCCCGTCGATCCGCCTGGCCGAGGCGATGGCGCAGCAGTGGGGCAACATCAAGACCAGCGTGCGCGAGCTCGAGCAGGCCAACGGCGTGTCGACCGTGCAGACCATCGCCTGGGACCTCGAAAGCGGCTACCAGTGCGACAAGGTCTTCCAGGTGCCGCATATCCGCCACACGCGCCAAGGCGCCAAGCGACTGGAAGACCCGCGCGACATCTATGAGCTCATCGCCAACCAGGGTGCGCGCCGGCTGCGCGCGTGCATCCTGGCAGTGATTCCTGGCGACGTGACCGAGGCTGCCGTCGCTCAGTGCGAAGCGACGATGAAGGCCAAGGCCGACACGTCTCCCGAGGCCGTGAAGAAGATGCTCGACGCCTTCGCGACGTTCGGCGTGAGCCGCGAACAGATCGAGCGTCGCATCCAGCGCCACATCGATGCCATCCAGCCAGCGCAGATCGTCGCCCTGAAGAAAGTCTACGCCAGCCTGCGAGACGGCATGAGCTCAGCAGCGGACTGGTTCGACCCGATCGAGGGCGAGCAGCAGGCGGCAACCGGAGCGCCCAGCGCGGCCGACAAGGCGAAGGACGCGATCCGCGCGCGCGGCAAGAAGCCCGAGCCCACCGCCGCGCCGGCGCCGGCCCAGCCGCCGGCCAAGACGGTCGAGCAGTACAAGGCCGACATCGAGAACGCCACCGGCATCGAGATCGCGCAGCTGGTGATGGACGAGGCGCGCGACGTGCTCACGCCGACCGAGCTGGAAGACCTGCAGCAGGCCTACCGCATGGCGTGGGAGAGCTGACCCGATGGCCACCCAGACGCGCATCTACAAGGTGGCCCCGGCCAGCGAGGGCGGCACCGCCCGGCTGGTCCGGGCCTCGCACCCGTCGCACGCGCTGCGGCACGTGGCGGCCGACGCCTTCACGGTGAAGGTCGCATCGCAGGATGACCTGGTGGCCGCATTCGAGCGCGGCACCAAGGTCGAGACCATCGCCGCCGAGCAGCACGAGCTGCCGACCTGAACAGTTTCCCGGGCGCTGCGGGGTGGGCCTTCTCCTCCCTAACCCTCCCTGATTCCCACGCCGCGCCGGTCCGCCGGCCGCCCGCCTTCTTCACCATCACCAGGAGCATCCGATGAAGTTCCCCGGCACCAACAGCATGACCCTCAGCGAGGACGCCATCAAGGCCGCGCTCGCTGCCCAGATCGAAGCGCTCCAAGGCGCCGACGTGCGCATCACGTCGATCGACATGCGCAGCTACCCGACGCGCCTGACCGTCGAGTTCACCACCGATCCCGAACGCGCCCAGCTCGTACCGATGACCGGCAGCGCCGAGGCGGCCTGATCACCCCACCATCCAGGAGCCCCGCACCATGCCCAGCCAGTTCGCCATTGAGTCGATGGCCAAGGTCACGATCTTGAACGTCAACGTGCGCAGCGAGCTGCACGGCGACGAGCACGTGCCCGCGGCCGACATCAGCGTCAAGCTGACCACCAGCAACCACATCCTGTCGGAGTTCGACGGCGCGCTGCGCGGGATGCTCTACCAGAAGGCCAAGGGCGAAGCGGCCCAGGGCCAGCTCGAGGGCGTCGAGCCCGTCACCGACATGCCGCTGTTGCGCTGCACGACGATCGAGCAGCCGCTGAAGCTCAAGAGCGAGTACGTCGGCTACACGCTGACCATCGACCGCGGCCTGGGCGGTGGCTCGAACATCGTCGTCGGCGAGTGCTCGGTCAACAAGGTGCGCGCCGACTGCAAGGAGGGCGGCACCGTCGACCTGCTGTTCCGCGTGCAGGCCTCCAACCTGAAGGAAGACGTGATCGGCAAGCTAGCCACGCTGATCGGCTGCGAGACGAGCATCATGCTCACGCCGCCGGCGGTGAAGCAGGCGCCGATCGACGGCACGGTCAAGGCCTTCGAGCGCGACAAGGCGAAGAACGGAAAGGGCGCCGCCAAGGATGCGACCGAGACGTTCGTGGAGCAGCACGGGGGCAAGACAGCCTGACCATGCTCTACCTGACCGACGCCGAGATCGCCGACCTGTGCGCGCCGCTGACGCATCAACAGCACAGACCATGAAGGCA
>Ga0268298_10003953_pt1 | contig 14750 bp, 12 predicted proteins | sample WWTPWeurt_MetaG_FD_194462 | JGI IMG/M metagenome (GOLD analysis project Ga0268298, IMG submission 194462) | Activated sludge microbial communities from WWTP in Nijmegen, Gelderland, Netherland - WWTP Weurt | ecosystem: Engineered > WWTP > Aerobic digester > Activated sludge | place... | reverse complement strand
GCTACGGCACGCCGCCGCGCTGACAGGAGCCGCGTGGCCCATCTGTTCATCACCGGAGCGAGCGGCGCCATCGGCAGCGCCTTGATCCCGCGACTGCTGGCCATGCCCGGCCAGCGGGTCACGATGCTGCTGCGATCGGCGTCCGATGCCGCGATGGCCGAGCGGGTGGACCGCATGGCGCGCTACTGGGGCCTGTCGAGCGAGGCCCTGCGCGACCGCGTGACGGCGGTGCGGGGCGACATCCGCCAGCCTCATCTCGGCCTGCAGCCGGCGCAACTGGCCGAGATCGCCGAATCCACCACCCATGTGGTGCACAGTGCGGCCGATGTGCGCCTGAACATGACGCCGGCTGAAGCGCATGCCTCGGCGGTGGTGCCCACGCAGACGCTGCTCGACTTTGCCCGACGCGCGGCCTCCAACGGGATGCTGTGCAAGGTGGAGGTGGTCAGCACCGTCGGCGTCTGGGGGCGCACGCCCGGCAACCTGCCGGAGGCCCCGGTGCCACCGGATGCCGGCTTCCACAACACCTACGAGGCGGCCAAGTGGGAGGCCGAAGCGCTGATCCTGCGCGAAGGCCAGGGGCTGCCGATCACCTTGCACCGGCCCAGCATGGTGGTGGGGGATTCGGCCACCGGCCGGGCCAGCCGGTTTCAGGTGTTCTATCACCTGTGCGAATTCCTCTCCGGGGTTCGCACCTTCGGCATCATGCCCCGCTTCGGCCCGAAGCGGCTCGACACCGTGCCGGTGGACTGGATTGCCGCGGTCATCTGCGAATCCCTGGCCCGGCCCGAGTTCACGGGCCGCATCTTCAACCTGTGCTCGGGCCCGGAGGATGCGCTGCCGCTGTCCGAGCTGCAGCGCATCGTCCGCGCCACCTGGGCCAGCCGCGGCATCCGCCTGCCGACGCTGCGGGTCGTCAATCCGCGGCTGCTGCTCGGGCTGATTCCCGGCATCAAGGCGGTCAGCGGGCCCCGGATGCGGCGCGCGCTCAGTGCCTTGCCGCCGGTGCTCGAGTACCTGGCCGAGGAGCAGGGCTTCAGCAACGAACAGACCTTGGCCACCCTGCAGCCACTGGGCCTGGCACTGCCCCGGCCGTTGAGTTACCTGCCTGCGGTGCTCGGCTACTACCTGGATCACCACGCCAAGGGCCCGGCATTGTGATCGCCGCCGATCCTTCCACCTGGACGCTGCCCGCGCTGCTGGCGGCGCGCGTGGCCGAGACGCCGCATGCCATGGCCTTCATGGTCGAAGGCGAGAAGGGCACCTGGTCGGGCGTGACGTGGAGCGAATTTGGCGCCGGCGTCGCGAACCTGCGCGAAGCCCTGCATGCGGCCGGGTTGCGCCCCGGGGATCGCCTGGCCATCGCCATGCCGGTGGGCCTGGACTGGGAGACGCTGCACCATGCCGCCGTCGGGCTGGGGGCCGTCGTGGTCGGGCTGGATGCGCACGATCGCCACGATCGGCTGGCCGACGTCATGCGGCAGGCCGGGATCGCCGTGGTGGTCACCAGCGACGCCGGCGTGGCGGCACTGGCGCAATCGCTGGCCTTGCCCTCGCTGCGCCGGGTGGTGCTCACGGGCGCCGCCTCGTCAGCGGCTGCCGCCTCGTCAGCGGCCGACACGGTCGCCTGCACCTGGGCCTCGTTGATGGCGATGCCGCGGGCCAAGGTACCGGAGCACCTGCACCCCGGTGCCCGGGATCTGCTCACCATCATCTTCACCTCGGGCACCTCGGGCCAACCCAAGGGCATCGCCTACACCCATGGCCAGGTCGGGCTGGCGCTGGCCGGCATCTGCGAGACCTTCGCCTTCGTCGGCGCAGAGGGTCGCCTGCTGTGCTGGCTGCCGTTGTCGAATCTCTTCCAGCGCATGGTCAACCTGGCCGGCTTGCAACATGGCGCGACCACCTACCTGCTGGCCGATCCGCGTCGGGTCATGGACGTCGTGTCGACGGTGTCGCCGGACGTGTTCGTCGGCGTTCCTCGCTTCTACGAGAAGCTGCTCGACGGCCTGCGCAGCCGCGTGGCCGGGATGCAGGGTCCGGTGCGGGCCTTGATCAACGGCGCGTGGGGCGTGGCCCGCAGGCACCACCGGCAGTTGGCCGGCGGTGGACGTCCGGCGGCCTGGCTGCGGGTTGCGAACTCGATCGCCGATGCGGCGGTGCTGGGCCGCATCCGCCAGGTGATGGGGCGGCGGCTGCGTTGCATGGTCACCGGCTCGGCGCCGATGCCCAGGGCCGTGCTCGAGGAGCTGAACGCGCTGGGATGGACGGTGCTCGAGGCCTACGGCCTGAGCGAGAACGTGGTGCCGATGGCCATGAACCGCCTCGATCGCTGCCGGCCCGGCAGCGTGGGCGTGCCGATGGCGGGCAACGAGATCCGCATCGCCGAGGACGGCGAGGTGCGGGTGCGCGGCCCCGGGGTCTTTGGCGGCTACCTGGGCGCGGAGTCACCTGCAACGTTGGATGCGGAGGGCTTCTACGCCACCGGCGACCTGGGGCACTTCGATGCGCAGGGCTTTTTGCACCTGTCGGGCCGCAAGTCGGATCTCATCAAGACCTCCACCGGGCGACGGGTGGCGCCGATGGGCATCGAGGCGGTGCTGCAGAGCGTCTTCGGCGTCGACCATGCCGTGGTCTTTGGCGATGGACGGCCGTGCCTGGTGGCGCTGTGCACCACCGCCGAGCCGGTGACCGACGAGGCGCGGCAACAAGCCCTGGCCCGGCGATTGCGGGAGGCCGCGGCAACGCTGGCCCCGCACGACCGTCCTGCGGCCATCGCCTTCCTGCCCGCGCCGTTCTCGATCGACGCCGGCGAGCTCACCTCGAACCTCAAGATCTGCCGCCGGCCGATCGGGATGCGGCATGCCGCGCGCATCGACCAGCTCTACGAGCAGGTGCTTGGCCGGGGGGACGCGGGCGGCAGCACAATCCCGGTGGTCTTTCCGGGAGGGAGGGGATGACCGTGGCGCTGCTGATTGCCCGCGACGGACGGGGATGGCCCGGCGATGAAAGGGCACCCCGATGATCGATCTGCTGCTGGCCATCCGAAACCTGCTTCGCAACCGCCGCCGGTCGATGTCCACGCTGATGGCGCTGGCGCTGGGCCTGTCGGCCATCCTGCTGTTCAGCGGCTTCCAGGCCAACCTGGCGTCGACCATGCTCACCGCCGTCGTCCGCGGGGGCGGCCACGTCCAGATCCAGCACCGCGACTACTTCACCTACGGCAGCGCCAACCCGGCCGAGTACGCGATCGCCAACTACGGGGCCCTGGTCGACGAGATCCGGCAGGATCCGGTGCTGCGCGACCTGGTGCTGGTGGCCACGCCCCTGCTGCGCTTCGGCGGCCTGGCCGGCAACTTCGACGCCGGCATCTCACGCCCGGTGATCGGCACCGGCTGGGTGGCCGAGGACGTGGACCGCATGCGCAAGTGGAACGAGTTCCAGGTGCCCAACAGCCGGCCCGACTTTCCGCTGGTGGGCCGCTCGCCGGATGCCGCCATCGTCGGGCTCGGCGTGGCCCGGGTGCTGCAGTTGTGCGAGGCCCTGAAGGTGGACAACTGCCAGCAGGCCCCGAACACGCGGGGCGTGCTCGAGTCCTCAGCCGGCAAGCCGGGGCCCAAGGCAGCCGCGGCCGACCTGCCGGCAGACATCGCGGCACTGGCGGCCACCGAGGTGGCGTCAACGGCGGCGGCCGCCAAGACCGGCGGCGGGGCGCGCATCGAGTTGCTCTCGGGCAGCTCGCGCGGCACGCCCAATGTGGCCCAGCTGCAGGTGGTGGCCGCCGAAGACCAGGTCTTCAAGGAGCTGGACGAGATCTCCGTCATCGTGCACCTGGCCCAGGCGCAGCGGCTGGTGTTCGGCAAGCAGCCCCCCAAGGCCAACGCCATCATCGTGGTGCTCAAGCGCACCGCTGATTTGGGCACGGCGGCCAAGCGGCTGGAGGCCATCGCGGCCAAGGGCGGCTCGGCCCGGGCACCCTTGGTGTCGCGCGACTTCGGCGAGCTCAATCCGTTCTACAAGCAAAGCGAGATGATGTTCGACTTCATCTTCGGCTTCATCCTGGTGCTGATCGGCGGCATCGTGCTGTTCACCGTGAGCAACACCATGCACACTGCGGTGGTCGAGCGCACCGTCGAGATCGGCACCCTGAGGGCCATCGGGCTGCGCCGCGGCGGCATCCGCAAGCTGTTCATCGTCGAGGGCTTCCTCCTCGGCTGGGTGGGTGCCGCACTGGGCGTGCTGCTGGCCGTGGGCATCGGCGAGCTGGTCAACCGTTCCGGCGTGACCTGGCTGCCGCCGGGCAGCTCCGAGCGCCTGCCGCTGCAACTGCGGGTGCTCAACAGCCCGTGGATGGTGCTGGGCTATGCGGTGCTGCTGGTGGCCATCGCCTCGCTGTCGGCGTGGTGGCCGGCGTGGCGGGCGGCCAAGCTGAAGATCGTGGACGCGCTGCGGCACGCGTGAGGGCGGCCCGATCGCCGCTGCCTCGGTCACGCCAGGCGGGTGCCCGCGGGCGCACCCGGTCAGGTCTCGCGCCGGTGCTGCTCCGCCAGGGTCTTGCGATCGATCTTGCCGTTCGGGTTGCGCGGCAACGGGCCGGTGACCACCTCGATCGTGCCCGGGACCATGTACACCGGCATGCGCCTTCGGCACTCGGCCAGCAGCGCGTCCACATCCACGCCGACACCATCGTCGCGGGCGGTGACGATGACATGGATCGACTGCCCGAGCGTGGCATGCTCGACGCCGAAGGCCGCGCACTCGCCCACCAGCTGCGACGAGTAGAGGATCTCTTCCACCTCGGTCGGGCTGACCCGGTAGCCCGAGGTCTTGATCATCTCGTCCCGACGCCCGATGAAGTACAGGAACCCTTCGGCGTCGCGACGCACGGTGTCGCCCGAGAACACCGCGTATTCGGGCAACGGCAGACCTGACTCTCGGCCGGGCAGCAGTCGGTAGCGCTCGGCGGTCTTTTCCGGGTCGTTCCAGTAGCCCATCCCGACCAGCGCGCCCCGGTGCACCAGCTCGCCCGGCTCGTCCGCGTCGCACGGCGTGCCGTCGGGGCGCAGCACCAGGATCTCGGCATTCGGAATGGCCTTGCCGATCGAATCGGGGCGGCGGTCCACCTGCTCCGGCGGCAGATAGGTGGACCGGAATGCCTCGGTCAGCCCGTACATGAGGAAGGGTTTGGCGCTGGGCACGCGGGCGCGAAGCTGATCGAGCGTGTCGCGGGGCATGCGACCGCCGGTGTTGGCGAAGTAGCGCAGGTGGGCATCGATCGAAGCCGGCCACTCCGTTTGCACCAGCTGCAGGTAGAGGGGGGGCACCGCGGTCAGTCCGGTGACCGACTCCCGCACGATGGCGTTGAGCACGTCGCGAGGCAGCAGGTAGTTCAGCAGCACCGCGCGGGCCCCGCTGTGGAAGGCGGTGGTCAGCTGGCTGAACCCGGCATCGAACGACAGCGGCAGCGCGGCCAGCAACACGTCGGATGAGACGTTGCCGAGGTACGACGCCACGCTCTTGGCGCCGGCCACCATGTTGCGATGCGACAGCACCACGCCCTTGGGCTTGCCGGTGCTGCCCGAGGTGTACAGGATGGCCACCATGTCGACGTCGATGACGCGGTGTCCGTCACGGCCTGCGGTGCCGCTGGCCATGAAGTCGGCCCAGGCGACGCACCGGGCAGATGCAGGCGGGCCCGCTGGCGAAGCCGCCGCGCCATCCACCAGCACGATGGTGTCCAGCGCCGGGCAATGCTCCAGCACCGGCAACAGCTGGGACAACCGGCTGGACGACGTGACCAGCACCCTGGCCTCGCAATCGCGGGCAATGAACGCCACCTGCTCCGGCTTGAGCAAGGGATTCATCGGCACGAAGACCGCGCCGGCCGCCGGGGCCCCGAAGCTCGCCACCACCGTCTCGAAACGCTTCTCGAGGTAGATGGCCACGCGCTGGGATCGCTGGACGCCGGCACCGCACAGGGCTCGCGCAAAGGCACGCACCGATTCGCTCAGGACGGCGTAGGTGTACGACTGTCGACCATCGGTCAACGCCACCGAGTCGGGCGCCGAGTCGGCGGACAGGTGGATCAGCTCATGCAGCAGGGTCGCTTCAGACACGGTGGGGTGACCCGGTCAGGGCAGGTGGGAGGCGCAAAAAGTATGGCACGGGCACTTCCGGCCGCCGGCCGACGATCCGTGACCAAGTACTGGTTCTACCCCGCACGACCGGGGCGCAGCGAAGGCGGCCCGAAGGGGCTGCGCACCTAAAATGCGGGCCCTTGCTCACTGAGGAACCTGCATGGACATCGAGGCCACCGTGCTACAGACACTGGATGACGTATTGAGTCTCGGCGGCCGCGCACGCACCTTCGATCGCGACACGCCCCTGCTGGGCGCCATTCCGGAACTGGACTCGATGGCGGTGGTGGCCTTGATCACGGCGCTCGAGGAGCGATTGGGCATCTGCATCGACGACGACAGCGTCGACGGACAGAGCTTCGCCACGGTGGGTGCCCTGTGCGACATGCTGGCTGACGCGGCCGGCTGAGTCCTGCCGCGCTCACTCTGATCCGTTTGCCGGCATGGCACATGAACCTCGGCACTTCTTCCTGACCTCCGCAGTCGGGCAGCGCTTCGCCGTGTGGCATCCGGCGAGCCGCCGGCCAGCGCTCGGGGCCGTGCTGTCGGTGCAGGCATTCGCCGAGGAGATGAACAAGTCGCGGCGCATGGTGGCGCTGCAGGCGGCCCGTCTGGCGGAGTGCGGCTTCGATGTGCTGCGCATCGACCTGCTGGGCACCGGCGACAGCAGCGGCGACCATGGCGAGGCCACCTGGCAAGCCTGGCTCGATGACCTGGTCCATGCGGTCGATTGGCTGGCTCGCGAATCAGGGGCGCCGCTGTGGCTGTGGGGCCAGCGGGCTGGATGCCTGCTGGCCTGTGCCGTGGCCCGGCAACTGGCTCGCCCGGTGCGTTTTGCGTTCTGGCAGCCGCCGCCCCATGGCAAGCTGGTGCTGCAGCAGTTTCTCAGGCTGAAGACCATGGGTGATCTGTCGGAGGGCCGCGGCAAGGGCCAGATGGCGGCCCTGCGTGAGACCCTGGCCCAGGGGCGGTCGGTGGAGATTGCTGGCTACCGGCTTGATCCGGCATTGGCCGCGGGCCTCGAGGCCGCGCTGCTCGAGCCCCCGCCCGGCACCCCGGCGGCGGTGTTCATTGAGGTGCTTGCACCTTCGCCCCCAGGTCAGCCGCAGGCGGCCCCACAGGTGTCGCCGGGCGTGTCGGCGTCTGCGGCGCGTTGGGCCCAATCGGGCGTGCGCACGGCCACCCGGGCCGTGGCCGGCCCGCCGTTCTGGCAGACCGCCGAGATCGAGGTCGTGCCCGAACTCATTCGGGCCACTGCCGAACTCATGTCCGAGAGCGCCTCATGACTGCCGCGCCGGTGATCGAGGAGGTGCTGAGCATCCAGGCGGGCGATCATCCGCTGGTCGGCATCGTGAGCCTGCCCGCCCAGCGGCGTGAGGTCGGGATGGTCATCGCCGTGGGGGGGCCGCAGTACCGGGTGGGCAGTCACCGCCAGTTCGTGCTGCTGGCGCGTCACCTGGCCGCATGCGGGCATGCGGTTCTGAGGTTCGACTTCCGTGGCATGGGCGACAGCGCTGGCGCGCCGAACAGCTTTGAGCAGACGCAGGACGACCTGGCGCATGCCATCGATGCGCTGATGGCGCGCTGCCCAAATCTGAAGGGCATTGCGCTGTGGGGCCTTTGCGATGGGGCGTCGGCGGCGCTTCTGTACTGGAACCGCACGCATGATCCGAGGGTGCTGGGCCTGGCGCTGGCCAACCCCTGGGTTCGCAACGCCGCCCTGCAGGCGAAGGCGACGGTGAAGCACTACTACGTGCGCAGGCTGTTGCAGGCAGATTTCTGGCGCAAGCTGGGTCGCGGGCGAGTGGGCGGGGCGGCACTCAAGGATCTGGCCACCAACGTCCGCCGGGCATTCGGCCGTTCCAGTGCGGGAGAAGAGCCCACCGGGCGAGCGGTGTCGTTCCAGCAGCGCATGGCCCAGGGCTGGAAGGACTTTCGAGGCGGCATCCTGCTGATCCTGAGCGGCAACGACCTCACGGCCCGTGAGTTCGTCGAGGCGACGCGGAGCGACCCTGCCTGGGCCGGCCGGCTGGAGGACGGCAATGTGGTTCGCTCCGATGTTCCCGGCGCCGACCACACCTTCTCGGCGAGCGAGGACACTCGGCACGTGGAACGATTGACCTCTGATTGGCTGGCGAGCCTGGCCGTACCCATCGGGAGCCATCGATGAACGACGCTGGTGAACGACGCCAGCCGGCACGCGGGGCGATGACACGAATCGCTCTGGGCGCAGCCTTGCTGGTGGCCGCCGCACTTCCGGCGATGGCGCAGCAGTTCTCGCTGTGCGGCCAGCTGCAGAACGGCTACGGCCCGTTCGACTATCGCAAGGACCGCGACAAGCTGCCCATCGTCGACAACAGCCACTTCACCCCCGAAGTGGAGATGCTGATGCGTGGGGTGTCGGGCTACATCGGCGGTGATCTCGACTATGCCTTGCGGGCGTTTCCCAACCACCATCGCGCTCTGGTGGCGATGATGCGGCTGGGCGAGCGCGAGAAGACCTCCAAGCCCCGCGGTGCCAACTACACCGTGGAGTGCTACTTCGACAGGGCGACGCGCTTTGTGCCCAACGACACCGTGGTCCGCTCGTTGTACGCAACCTTCCTGTCGAAGGCCGGGAGGCGGGACGACGCATTGGCGCAACTCGAGCAAGCCGTTCAGCATGCCACCGACAACCCCTTTGCGCACTACAACATCGGTCTCGTGTACCTCGAGATGAAGGTGTACGACAAGGCCCTGGTGCAGGCGCACCGTGCCATCGAGCTGGGCTTTCCGCGCACGGAGCTGGCCGATGGGCTGAGGCAGGCAGGCGCCTGGAAGGACCCCGTCGAGCAGTCGGCCGACGATCCGCCGACCCCGATGCCGGCGTCGGCGTCGGCGCCGCAGGGCACGCGCCCATGACCGATCCGGATCGCGACCTGAATGCAGCGCCGCGGAGACGCGTCCTGATGGTGGCCTACCACTTTCCGCCGCTGGCCGGCAGCAGTGGCATCCAGCGCACGCTGCGCTTCGTGCAGCAACTGCCCGCCCTGGGCTGGCAGCCGCTGGTCCTGACCACCCATCCCAGGGCTTACGACCGCACCAACATCGACTTGCTGTCCGACGTCCCCACCGGCACGGTGGTCAGGCGCGCATTTGCACTGGACACCGCGCGGCACCTGTCCATTGGCGGGCGCCACATTGGCGCCATGGCCAGACCGGATCGATGGATTTCATGGCGCTTCGATGGCGTACGCACCGGACTGAGCATGATCGATGAATGGCGGCCCCAGGCCATCTGGACGACCTACCCCATTGCCACCGCCCACCGCATCGGGATCGAACTGCACCGCCGCACCGGCCTGCCCTGGATTGCCGACTTTAGGGATCCGATGGCGCAGGACGACTACCCGAGCGACCCCAAGACATGGGCAAGCTTTCTGGCCATCGAGCAGGACGTCTTCTCGCGAGCCAGCGCGTGCCTGTTCACCACCCCAGGCGCGGCCGCGATGTATCGCGACCGATACCCGCAATCCGCGGAACGCATCGCGGTGCTGGAAAACGGCTACGACGAAGACAGCTTCATCGGCCTGCCAGTCGGGGGTGCGCCGATCGCGCCGGGCAAGGTCACCTTGCTGCACAGCGGGATCGTGTACCCCGACGAACGCGACCCGCGCGCCCTGCTGGCTGCACTGGCTCGGCTGCGCTCGAGCCATCCCGCCATTGCCAGCCAGCTGCGCATCCGTTTTCGTGCCGCCGTGCACGACGATCTGCTGCGACGCTTGGCCACGGAGGCCGGCGTTCACGACGCGGTGGAGGTGCTGCCACCCATCGGCTATCGAGACGCGTTGGCGGAGATGCTGCGCGCCGACGGCCTGCTGGTGCTGCAGGCGGCCAACTGCAACGCGCAGGTGCCGGCCAAGCTCTACGAATACCTGCGCACGCGCCGCCCGATCATCGGCCTGACCGACGCGGCGGGCGACACCGCGCAGGTCATGCGCGATGCCGGCGTGGACGTGATTGCGCCGCTGGACAACGCCGAGGCCATCGCCGCGCTGATCGCACGGTGGTGGGCACAGCGGGCCGACGGTAAGGCCCCGATTGCGACCGAGCGTGCCATTGCAGCCGCGGGACGGCAGGCACGATCGGTCGAGCTCTCCCAATGGCTGAATCGGCTGACGGCCTCATGATCGGGCCAATGGATTCGAACGCCCACCCGGCAGGTGGCTGGACATCGGGCCAGCACCTTACCGCCTGGCTGCGCCGGTGGGCCAAACCCGGTGGCGCCGGCGCCAACTACTTTGCCTCGAACCCGCACCTCGACGCCGCATGGTTTGAGCTGCTGTGTGAGACCGCGATGCCCGAAGGGGTGCGGTTCGGAGCCCTGCTGTGCGGGCAGACCAAGGTGATGCTGCTGCTGCGCGAGGGCGATGATCTCCGCCTGGCCCAGAGCCTCAGCAACTTCTACAGTGCCTTGTACGCCCCCATCGGCGAAGGGCCGTGCGACCAGGAAATGGTGTGCCGCGCCATGGGTGAACTGCGGCGATCGCATTGGCAAGTGACCGAACTGCGGCTGTCGCCGATGGATCCGCAAGCGGCCGACTTTCAGACCTTGGAAGCGGGCATCAGGCAGGCGGGCTGGGCCGTCGACCGCTATTTCTGCCACGGCAACTGGTTTCACACCGTCCGGGCCGGTGGCTATGCCGCCTACTTTGCCGAGCGGCCGTCGCAAGTGCGCAACACGGTGACGCGATCGGCCAAGAAGCTCGCCAAGATGGCCGGCTACTCGCTGACGATCCATCAGGCGCCAGGTGAGGCGCTGGAAGTCGCCATCGACGATTTCGTCCAGGTCTACAACCACAGCTGGAAGCGCCCGGAGCCCTTCCCGAACTTCGTGCCCGAGCTGTGCCGACGCGCAGCTCGCGCAGGTTGGTTGCGCCTGGGCGTCATCAGGGTTGAGGATAAACCGGTGGCCGCGCAGATCTGGCTCGTCATGAGCGGCGTTGCCCACATCTTCAAGCTGGCCTATGACGAGCGCTTCACCGGTGCATCCGCCGGATCGGTGTTGACCGCCGCCTTGATGCAACACGCCATCGACATCGATCAGGTGGCCGAGGTGGACTACCTCATCGGCGACGATCCCTACAAGCAGACCTGGATGACCCAGCGTCGCGAGAGGCTCGGGCTGGTCGCCTTCGACCTGCATCGACCCAGCGGGCTCATGCGCAGCCTCTTGCACTTCGGCGCGCAACTGCGAAGGCGCTTCGCGAGCCCTGCGACCTGACCGCTGCCAACCCAGCCCCCCGAATGAGGCGGTTGCCGGCACTTGCGCTTTCAGCCGTCTGGTGCAGAATCGACCTGACCAGCCGGTGTGACAGTGTTTCAGGTGTTTCTGAAGCATCTGGCGCCCCTGACAAGACCGAGCGAGGATGCTTTTGCTGCGTAGTCGCTGCTGGCCGGTCCAAGTCAACTGAAGGGATAGTCATGAAGTCAGTCAAGCGCCTTGTCACCTTTGCAGGGCTGGGCATCGCATGCAGTACCTCCGCATTGGCGGTTCCGATCGCTGATCTGATCGATACCGGCTCGGGCCTCGGGTCAGCGGTGGTCGATGTCAATTGGGACTTCGGCGTGATTGCTGGCAATGCGACCGGAGTGGGTGGCCACGGCCAAACCACGGACGACACCCTCTTTCCGATGCAGTACTGGATGTCCAATGCCAGTTCGCCGGCCTCGAAGTGGCTGACGCCTGGCGCGCAGGCAGGCACCGGGTACGACCAATCCAGCGCCGGCATCTACACCTGGACCCAGACGTTCGACCTGACGGGCTTCAACGCCTCGTCTGCCACCATTTCCGGTCGTTGGGCCGCCGACAACACCGGCACCGTGTCCATCAATGGGGTTGTGCTGGCCAGTGGGCAGATCACGGATCCCGGCGCGTTCACCGGGTGGACATCGTTCTCGTCGGCCGGCGCAAACTTCGTATCTGGCCTGAACACGATCACCTTCACCGTGACGAACGACGCCTCGGCGACTGCCCTGAATCCCACCGGGGTGCGGGTGGAGTTCACCGCTTCGGATGTCACACCGGTTCCGGAGACATCCACCACGGCCATGATGGCACTCGGTCTTGCCTTGATGTCGGTGCTGGTGCGTCGCCGCGGACAGATCGACAGGAAGTCTCGGGACTGATCATCTGTTCCGCATTGCTCAGATCACCGACGGGGCCATGGGCCCCGTTTCTCGTTGCTGGACCCGGAGTTCTTCGCAGTGGCTGATCCCACCTACTTCACCCATACCCGCCCCGAGATGGCGGCCCTCGTTCCGGGCGAGGCCCGCCGATTGCTGGAGATCGGCTGCAGCAGCGGCGGGTTCGCTGCGTCCATCGCGCGCCCTGGTCGTGTCATGTGGGGCATTGAGCTTGACCCGACAGCCGCCGAACAGGCGCGCTCAAGGCAAGTGTTCGATCGGCTGTTCAACTGTGGCTTTGACGCCGCGTTACCGCAACTCGAGTCCAGTAGCTTCGATTGCATCATTGCCAATGATGTGATCGAGCATCTCACCGATCCATGGGTCGCGGCCCGCAGCATTCACTCTCTTCTGGCGCCTGGCGGCCAATTGGTGATGTCGATCCCCAACATCCGCTATTGGGAGGTCGTTCGTGACCTCTGGATCGAGGGGCAGTGGGAGTACGAGGATTCGGGAATCATGGACCGAACGCACCTTCGGTTCTTCACGATTAGCTCGATTAGGCGAATCCTGATGTCGACCGGCTTTCGAATTGATCGGCTGTTTGGAATTTCTCGCGGTCCGGAGCCACCCTGGAAGCTCAAGTTAATTTCGAAAGTTGTTTGCAGGGACTACGAAGAGCTGCTCTTTAGACAAATTGCAGTAGTAGCCTCAACGTCAAACCAAAACTGACAATGGCGGCGGATGATGCTCTCGAGTCGAATGGCTCGATTCGCAGAGACCTTGCCAGAAAAGGTAATGCCTTTGATGTGATCCGCTTGGTCGCTGCACTCTTCGTTGTTTGCAGCCACAGTTTTGCTGTGCTTGGGCTCCCGGAGCCGCATCCTGTTGGCTCGACAACCTTGGGCACGATAGGGGTTTACGTATTCTTTGTCACCAGTGGATATTTGATCACCAAGAGCTGGCTTGATAGCAGTTCGGTGTTGAGCTATACGACAAAGCGGCTCCTAAGAATTTATCCCGGCTATATCGTTGCAGTCTGCATTTGTGCGCTCGCCTTAGGTCCGTTGGTGACAACGCGATCTGCAATCGAGTACCTTTCTGATCCTCTCACCTGGAAGTACATCCGCGTCAATGCAGGATTTACAGCCCATGTCGATCGACTTCCTGGCGTATTTTCGGACTTGCCTTACTCGAATGCAGTCAACGGATCACTCTGGTCGCTGCGATATGAACTGCTGATGTACCTCGTGGTCTTGCTGGTTGGGTTGATAGCGTCGCGTGTTCGTTGGAGCCAGGCGGCTAATGCGCTTTGTCATTCGTTAATCGCACTGGTGCTGTTGGCTGTCTTTCTAGGCTTCTCTGTCGGGATGCTGTCAGACACATCGGCCCCGATACCACTTCTGTGGAGGACAGGGATTACATACGACCTTCGTACCCTGTCGACATTCGGCGCCTACTTCTTCATGGGAGCCTTGCTCTTCCAGTTTAGGCGGCGCGTACGGCTTCATGTAGGTATTGCCATTGGTCTGGTGGTCGCACTCGCAGTGTTCCCTGCGGGAGCAGTAGCTGATGTCGGCCTGATGATGGCCTTGCCCTATATCGTGATCACGGCCGCGTTTCGGGCGCCGGCATGGCTTCGCTCATCGCATCGCCAGATCGACCTGTCCTACGGCATCTATCTCTACTCCTTCCCAATCCAGCAGACTCTCGTCCATCTATTTCACCCTGGGCCTGAGATGCACCTCATCACCCTGGTGGCAGAAGTTGCCATCTCGTGTTGCGCGGCATTCGCGTCATGGAAACTGGTTGAGAAACCCGCACTGCGTATGAAGGCCGCGGTGATGTCCCGGGAAGTGGTGTAAGTCCTTCAGTGCGCGGCAAGACACGGTGGGTTGAGCTCGTGGAGCGATACCCGTAGCGGCTTGCCGCTCGGCTGCGGCTGCCCCGGTCGGGGTGGTCATCGTGATTCCGGATAGGGTTAGGGTGCGAATACCAACCTTGATAATTGGAAGGAAACCAGGATGACCACCTCCACTATGGCATTTGCCGAACTCGCCGAGAAGGTGCCGACATCGATATGCTGCGCCGCCGAGTTCGACACCAAACGGCCATTTCGGGCGCTTTCCGCCAGCTGATCGTAATGGGTCGGCCTAGCAATAGCCCGCCAGGCCGCATGAACCTTGGCTTTCCGGGGTGATTGCCGCTGGTCAGATTGACCTGCCCCCCCGAGTTCGACACCAAATGGCCATTTCGGGCGTTTTCCGGCAGTTGGTCCTAATGGAATTGACCTGCCCCCTGTAGCCGTACCAGTGATTCGTCAGGAGTCCTGGGTTTGAAGGTTACTGAGTCGGCCCTGCAATAGCCCGCCAAGCCGCATGAACATTGGCTTTGCGGGGTGAATGCCGATGGTCAGATCTCCCAGCAAGCGATGCAATTGGGTTCGTT
>Ga0268298_10003952_pt1 | contig 14754 bp, 12 predicted proteins | sample WWTPWeurt_MetaG_FD_194462 | JGI IMG/M metagenome (GOLD analysis project Ga0268298, IMG submission 194462) | Activated sludge microbial communities from WWTP in Nijmegen, Gelderland, Netherland - WWTP Weurt | ecosystem: Engineered > WWTP > Aerobic digester > Activated sludge | place... | reverse complement strand
GTTTTTCTCTCGTGCCAAAGACTACGGCTTTTCGAAAAATTATCTGGAGACGATGGAGGTCTGGGATAAGCAAGAAGTCTTATCCGACATTGTTCGAGTAATTAGAACCTTCAGACCGGATGTTTTGATTACACGCTTTTCGCCGAGCCCTGGCGGCACGCACGGGCATCACACAACATCCGCCCTGCTGGCAATGGAGGCATTCAAAATTGCCGGCGATGCAAAAGCTTTTCCTGAGCAGAATTTGGAACCATGGCAGCCGAAGCGCATATTGTGGAATGCTTCCATCTGGCAGAAGGACAAGAGCACCGACCAGCCGGTATTGAAAGTTGATGCGACCGGCAATGATCCGGTGTCTGGCGAGAGCTTTCATTCTATTGCCGGTGCCAGTCGAGCTATGCACAAGACACAAGGCTTCGACACTTTTAAAATGCCTGGCGGCAATGGTGAAAAAAGGCTCGAGCAATTCCAGTTGCTTGATGGCGCACCAGTAGACAAAGACATTATGGATGGTGTCGACACGAGTTGGCACCGCGTGGCTGGCGGCGATGTTATTGAGAGATTGGTCGGAGATATAATCGCGCATTTCGATATCAAAGACCCATCGAAAAGTGTTGGTGCTGTTCTTCAACTGCGCAAAGAACTCGAGAAATTGAAAGCGAAAAACAACAATGCCATTCTTGCCGAGAAATCTGAATTACTCGATCGTATTTTGCGTTCGTGCATCGGGCTGAACGTCGAGACGACAATTGCCAATTCTGAGATGGTGCCTGGTGAGACTTTGAAGATGCATGTGGTTGCATCTCTCGATTCGAAATTGCCGGCTGACTTGCAGGTCAGATGGGTTGACGTGCAATTTCCCAAGCTGAGCGGTGCCGAACGTATCAATAAAATTGATCAGACTCTCGATCAGCCAAGAAGTATCGATATCTCGAAAGTTCTGCCCGGCTCGACGCCTCTTACGCAGCCTTACTGGCTGACTGCAGAAGGCACGCCCGGAATGTTTCACGTCGATGTGCCTGAATTGATTGGAACATCTGAAAATTCTCCTGCGTTTCCTGTGATTGAAACTTTCGAGATAGCCGGACAAAGAATGGCAGTGCACGATGAACCTTTGCAAGTTTCTACCGATGCGCTCGGCAATCATATCCGCCGCCGCCTTGATGTGATACCACCTGTTTCACTCCGCTTTCTTTCGGACGTTCTTGTTATGAAACCCGGAGTTACTCGTTCTGTAGAAGTTGAAGTGCGCGCGTCTCGGGCAAATTCGAAGGGCTCACTGGAACTCGAAATGCCCTCTGAGTGGAAAGTAGACCCATCGAAGCAATCATTTGATTTGAAGAATGTTGGTGAAACCGGCAAATTCACTTTCACTGTTACGGCTCCTGAGAAAGCTTCTTCCGCACGCATAACCGCTAGCGCGAATATTGACGGTGAGCGCTATCACAATCAGCGTCAGGAAGTAAGTTATGCTCATTTGCCCAGGCAGTTGCTCCAGCCGCCGGCTCAAATGAGTGCCGTCAGTTTCGATCTGGCGACGCGTGGTCACACCATCGGTTATCTTCCTGGCGCCGGCGATAGTCTCGTCGAAAATCTCCAGCAAATGGGTTACGCCGTAAAGATATTGGATGACGCCAATCTCACTGCTCAAGACCTGGAGGGCGTCGACGCGGTGGTGCTCGGGGTGCGCGCCTTCAATGTGCGCAATAACATAGATAAGGCGATGCCTGTGCTCTTCTCTTATGTCGAAAGTGGTGGCACAGTTGTAGTTCAGTACAATCGGCACGATAAGTTGAAAGTAGAGAAGATCGCTCCCTATGATCTTCATATTTCGAATGATCGTGTCACCGATGAGAAGGCGCCAGTTACCTTTCTTGCGCCGGACAGTCCAATCTTGAATACACCTAACAAGATTACGAATGCTGACTTTGACGGATGGGTGCAGGAGCGTGGATTGTATTTCCCGAATCAGTGGGACGAGCATTTTACGCCGATTTTAGCCTTCAGCGATAAGGGCGAGCTTCCTCATGCCGGTGCTTTGCTGGCTGCGCAGTATGGAAAGGGTTATTACATTTACACAGGTCTCGGATTTTTCCGCCAGCTTCCTGCGGGTGTTCCTGGAGCTTATCGCTTGTTCGCGAATATGGTTTCACTAGGTAAGTAAGATGAACGCCCTGGACATCTTTGTGCTCATATTGTCCATTGTCGCTATAGCCTTGTACGGCGTCTGGCATACAAGAAATCGTCGCGATCTGAGCAGCTATCTCAAGGGCAGCGACCATACACCCTGGTGGGTGATTGGCATTTCCGTGATGGCGACGCAGGCGAGCGCGATCACATTTTTGTCCACGCCCGGTCAAGGATATCTCGGCGGATTGAGCTTCTTGCAAGTATATTTCGGCGTCCCGGTGGCGATGGTAATTATTGCTCTTTTCTTTCTGCCGATCTTTCATAAGTTGCATGTGTATACAGCTTATGAATATCTGGAGAATCGTTTTGATCGAAAGACGCGTCTTTTCGGGGCTGGTTTGTTTCTCTTGCAGCGCGGAATTGGGGCTGGTATCACTATCTATGCGCCCGCCATTGTCCTGTCGACAGTATTCGGTTGGTCTCTGCAATGGACGATTATCACTTGCGGATTGATCGCTACGGCATACACCGTATTTGGTGGAACAGATGCTGTCACAGTTACCCAGAAGTATCAGATGGCGGTCATCTTCCTGGGGATGACGACTGCAGCGGGAATTTTGCTTTCCAAGCTCCCTCATGAATTGAACTTTGCTGATGCTATGGGCGTGGCTGGCGGTTTTCAGAAGCTGAACGCGGTCAACTTTACGCCCAGCCTGCATGAGCGATATACATTTTGGTCCGGCTTGCTGGGTGGCACTTTCCTCATGCTTTCCTATTTCGGAGCCGATCAGTCGCAGGTTCAGCGTTATTTATCCGGTGACTCATTGAGAGAAAGTCGGCTCGGGCTGATGTTCAATGCTGTCTGTAAAATCCCGATGCAACTGTGTATTTTAATGCTAGGCGTCTTGATGTTTGTTTTCTATCAATTCGAGCGTCCACCCCTGTTTTTCGATTCTGCCCTGAATCAATATCTGGAGTCGCATCGAAATGACACCGGCGCAGGCAAGCAATTGGTGACCTATGAGAGCGAATTCAACAAGATCCATGAAGATGGAAAAGCGCATCTCGAGCGTTGGATGTCGGCAAAGCGCAGGGGCAATGAAAATGCTGCCACCGCAGAATTTGTCAGTGCCGCAGTTGCACAGCAAGAAGGAGAGAAGATTCGTCTGAAGGCTGCAGAACTAGCTTCCAAAGAATTGATTGAGCAACATGAATCTTCGCCTGGCAAAACTGTCAGCGCCACCAGTGCGGACTATGTATTTATTACCTTCATTCTTCGCGAACTTCCGCATGGCGCTATTGGTTTGCTAGTAGCCGCCTTCTTTGCGGCGGCGCTCTCATCGAAAGCGGCGGAGCTGAATGCATTAGGCACTTCCACTACGATAGACTTTTATAGATTGCTGATAAAACGTGATGCTACGGATGCCGAGTGTCTTGCAGCCTCCAAGTGGTTCACTGCTTTCTGGGGTGTCATTGCTGTTTTCGTCGCTCTTTATGCGAATCTTGCCGAAAACTTGATTCAAGCAGTGAATATTCTCGGCTCGATATTCTATGGTGTTTTGCTTGCTCTATTTGTTATCGGTTTTTTCATCAAAAGAGTCGGTGGAACTGCTCTTTTCTGGTCGGCGCTGATGGCACAGAGCCTGGTCTTTGTCTTATACTTCAATCTGACAATATCTTATCTCTGGTATCCGCTGATCGGTTGCGCTGTGTGCGTTGTGCTTAGCCTCATTTTGCAGACAATATTGGGAAGCCGAAGCAAGGCTCATGGCATCACGACTGTCGATGGCAATGCGGTGGAGGCGGCATGACTTCTCCTGTCATTTGTTTTGGTCAACAACCTTGCGGATTCTATCCGAAGCGGTTTCTTGCAGCAAAAATATTCACCGCCAGAAGGCTGCAAAAGGAAATTGGCGGCAAGATAGTTTTCTTCTATCATGACAGCGATCACGATCCGCGCGAGACACGCACTGTATTGCGTCACCGCACCACCAACGATCCGGCACAACTGAATTTCACTTTTGAGAATAAAACGCAGCGTAAGTTCTCACCCTTGTATGCAAAGCGAATTGCTGCTGGCTGGCAGGAAAAGACCATTTTGCAGTTGCCGAATTATATAGACCATTCGCTGATCGACATATTTAAGGCTACCAGCGCATCAAATGTCGCTGACTTCTGCTTGCAAATGTACCGTCGAATGGGTCTGCTCGATGGCATCGAAGTGGTGCGCTCCGGCAGCCCTGAGTTTCGCAGAAGTGCTTGCGATATCTCGGACTTCTACGTTGACGTTCAGTACGACGGAGAAGTTGTCCGCGCACGTCATGCCGGAGAAGTTCTCAAGCTTCATGAAGGAGGCAGTGCGTTTATCGATTTACCGATGGTGCCGTTTTCCAAGGAGCAGATCAGCCCGACGCGCGATACTCGCCTCAAGTGGATGCAGTCAGTAATACACTGCACTCACTATATTGCTGGAGCCGGCGAGCAGGACTATTTGCGCAAAGAAGATGCGCCGGAGATTGAGTTCGTCACTCGAGATGGCATAGAATTGTCCGATGAGGCTTATGTAGAGCTACCCTCGCCTGCCAAGATGGAGGAGAAGATTGAGCGAAATTAGTTCTGCTCCAGTACTGGCTTTTGGCGCTCATCCCGATGATATTGAATTCGGTTGCGGAGGCGTCCTGGCTTTAGAAGCGCTAAAAGGCCGCAGCGTTCACTGTGTCATTTGCTCGCTGGGAGAGGCCGCAAGCAACGGAACCCCTGAAGGGCGCAGAGCCGAGTCCGTCGTGGCGACCGAAGCTCTCGGCGCCACAGTCGAGTTTGTCGATCTCGATGGCGACGCCAAGCTGGAAATTCGCTCAGCGCATGCACTCAGGCTGGCGGAAATAATACGCCGGGTAAAGCCATCCACAGTTCTGGCTACGAGCTGCTTTGAAAACCAACACCCCGACCACTGGCGACTGGGAAAGATTGTCCGTGATGCTGCGCGTATCGCTAGATATGGCGGATTGAAAGAGATATCCGGTGAGTCGCATGCGGTTGGACAGCTCTTCTACTATGCAGTTACACCGGAGGGCGAACCGAATGATATTCAGCCTTTCTTGATAGATGTTTCTTCTCCAGATGTGGTCAACGCCTGGATGTCAGCTATGAATGCGCATGTATCGCAAGGGGCGACGCGCAATTATATCGATTTGCAATTGAACCGAGCCAGGGTCTGGGGAGCGCGCGCAGGTGTCGAGTATGCGATGGCTCTATTTCCCAATGACCCGATGATGTTTGAGTCACTCGCACATGCGGGTAAAGGAGCGCGAAATTTTTAGGTGTCCAACTCGTCAGCGCAGCCGTTGAAAATTGGTATCACTTGCTACCCATCTGTCGGGGGCAGTGGCGTGGTCGCCACCACTCTCGGCATCGAGCTTGCGCAGCGGGGGCACGAAGTTCACTTCATCAGTTATGAAAGACCTTTCCGGCTGCCTGAAAATTCTTCGCGGATCTATTTTCACCAGGTATCCGTGAACGATTATGGGCTCTTCAAATATCCGGATTACACGCTGCCGCTATCGGTTGAAATGGCGCGCGTAAGCTGTATGTACAATCTCGATGTTCTGCACGTTCACTATGCTGTGCCGCATGCATCAGCTGCATTGCTTTCGCGGTGCATGTTGCCGGAGGATAAGCAGCCGCGTATCGTAACCACTTTGCACGGCACAGATACGACTCTACTTGGAGCAGATCCCGGCTATGGACCGGCAATCCATCATGCTCTAATTCAGTCGGATGCCGTGACCACAGTAAGCGCTTGGTTAGAGTCAGAGACAAAACGCGTGATCGGCTTTGACGGACCGATGGAAGTTATTCACAATTTCTATGAGCCCGGCAGCCCTGCTCGCTCGCGAGCCGATGTGCGTAAAGAACTGGGCGTCGGCGATGAAGTATTGATTCTTCATTCTTCCAATCTGCGGCCTCTGAAGCGCATTGATTTGCTCCTCGAGTCCTTAGGCAAAATTCGCGATCGTAAATCTTTCAAGCTCCTGGTATTAGCGGGGGGCGAATTCAAGCAATTCAATGACGATGTTAAAAGGCTCGGTCTGGAAGATCGAATTATCGTCCGTGAAAACGTTTTGGAAATAGAAGAGTATTTGCAGGCTGCCGACCTTGCGCTGTACACATCCGAGAGTGAAAGTTTTTGCTTGAGTATTTTGGAAGCGATGTTTTTCGGTTGTCCTAGCGTGGCAACGAATGTGGGCGGAATTCCGGAAGTGATTGAAGACGGGCGGACGGGTCTTCTTGTGCCTTTTGGAGACTCTAGCGCTATTGCCGGGGCGCTTGAAAGCTTGATCGCTGATAAGGACAAACGGCAAGCGTATGGTAAGGCTGCTCGTGCTGAAGCACTCAGAAGATTTTCAGCCGATGCAATTATTCATCGCTATGAGGAGTTGTATCGCCGATTGATCAATAACCCGCCGTCGGTGCCTGTCGGCGATGTGGTTGAAGGTTGCCGATGAGTATGCACGAGGCGCCGACTACTCAGATCCATGTGATAGCAGCAGTGATCCGCCGCGATGGAAAGTTTTTGGTGTGCCAGCGCCCGCCGGACAAACGGCATGGAAATTTGTGGGAATTTCCTGGTGGAAAGTTAGAACCGGGTGAATCTTTTCTCGACGCTGCCCAGCGCGAATTGTGCGAAGAGCTGACATTGAAAGTGATTGAGATCGGCGAGATACGTTTCAAGTCTCAAGATCCTGGTTCCGATTTTGTCGTCAACTTCGTAGATGTGGTAGCGCAGGGCGTGCCCAAACCGATGGAGCACATAAGCGTAGGTTGGTATGCTGCCGAGGAATTGCTCACGCTTGCCCTGGCTCCAAGCGACCGCCAGTTCGCGGAATTTTTGGTGCGTGAATCTTTGTACGCCTGAGGCGAGTTTTAATTCGCCGGCTCCAGCGGGCGCGCGAATATGACTCCGATAATCTTGCCGGATCTTTGATTGGAGGCAGCCATGTACTGGCTTATCGACCCTGGCTCCAGCGTGACTTTCATATTCTCCTTCTTCGAGGATGCATCCATAAAATGCGGAATTCCATCTTTGTCGCGAATAACCAATCCAGTGTGCGTTATGTCGAGACCTGGAATATTGGTGCAAATTCCAACTATGTCTCCTGTTTGCAAGAACGGCTCTACATCGGTTAATTTGCTCAGCGGAACATACATCAATGTTCTTGCATTGATTTCCTCTTCCTGCCTCTTCATGATTTCGACGAGTTCAGGATGTGCAGCAAGTTGTTTGTAAGAGCCTGCATGCGTGGACATGAAATTGACTTTCTGAGGAAACACTTCAGCGCCTGGTAATTTCGATAACACTTCGACAATTCGTTTTTTCTCATTGTCTGCAAGCCAGTCGCTCGTATAATGCAGGCGCGAAGCATAGTCACCAATTGCGCCACCACGATAACGTGTTGCCTGTATTTCTGCCAGAAGGGCATCAGGAGAAGTTGTGTCCTTTTTGATTGCGCGCGCCAGATCCAAGGTCGTCTCAAAAAATGTGACACAATCCAAGCCATCAAGATTTACCGAGCGCATTTCTTTATCGACTGACAGTTCAAGCGTGTTTGCGACATATGGTGTCCCTTCGAATTCAAGGGCCACCTTGCCCATCAACTCACCAATGGGAAGCGCTCTCCAATTATTCGTGCTTGCCTTTGTCAAAATCGCATTTAGCTTTTTTTCACCGACAAATTGTTGTGATGCAGCTGCTGCACACAAGGTTATAGTCAGTGATAAAAGGACTAAAGATACGGCGCAAACAGCGCGTCTTAAGGGTTGAATTGCTTTGAAGTGCAGAGCCGACATGACTGACCAGGTTGAGAAAGTGAGAGAAAGTTTGACCCTCAGTTTGGTTCCAAATAGGACATAATTGAGTTTGCTATTGTCAGTTTACAGATACCCGTTAGAGGATGCACGTGTAATGAAAAAATTAGTCGCCGCAACACTTTCAGTCTTGGCTCTTTCCGCCGCCACCGTTGCTCCGGCATTTGCTGGCGACGATAACCCGGTCGTGAAAGCTCTTATGCTTCCGGTCAAAGTTGTGGCTTTTGGGACAACTGCGGTGGTCGGAACACCAGTAGCAGTTGTGCGCATGAGCGCAAAGAATTCCTGTGAGTCGACCAAGTCTATAGCCGGTGACAAAGGCAATCCGCTCGTTACTGGCATGGCGGCACTCGCCGGCGTTCCTTTCGGTATTTTCACCGGCACTCTTGAAGGCAGCTATTACGGCATGAAGAATGCTGCAATGAACACCGATAAGCCTTTCTCCAAGGATGCCTTCAGCCTGGGAGATCTGGACGAATAGTCCGGGCGCTGCAGTTTAAGGTTCTCAGGCAGGGGCGGATGGGTAAAACCACCGCCTCTTCTGCTTTGCGAATCTTTCTGGTTTAGGGTGATAGAGGGGGATGTCGGGGAGGCGCCCCCGTGAGTGCGAGAACTGCCTAACGCCCTCCCCCAAATGGGTGAACAGCCCACCAATTGACCGTTTGCCGTCCGGGATATATAAGGTGTAGCGTACTTTTATATAGGGAAGCGCCCATAAACACGCGGTAGTCAGTTTTCATCCGCGGGCAAACTAAGAGAACGAGCCGACTTAGTTCCTTTCAACCCAGCTAATCAATCCAATTACGTGCATTGGATGGGAGTTTCTCATGCTGACAAAAAATCGAAATGAAGTCCTGTCATTGCTGCTGACAGGCGCACGTTTGATCGATATGCCGACCCTCGAGCAGGGATATGCCTCTTCTGCTCGTTTGAGCACCCCACTTCACAAAGTCCTCGTCATGCTTGGCTTTGTGAGTCAGTTCAAAATGGATCGCGTCCTGCACGCAGAAACCATGATTCGAGTTCATGAGCTTTCGCCGGACATTGCAGTCAAAGCTTTGCGCATTGCCACGACACAACAGCTGACCTTCGAAGAAGCTCTGAATGCGCTGGGTGATGAGCACAAGAAAACTCAGTTGATGCCCAGTGCATCGAATCAGATTACCGACCTTCTGCTCGAAGCCGGCTGTATCAATCATGAGCAAATCGGTCGTGCGCTCAAGACCTCGCTGGAAAATGGCATGCAAATGGGGCGTGTGCTCGTATTTCACCGCGACGTCACCAGTCAGGTGATGAAAGCCGCTCTTACTTGCTGCATGCTGTTGCAAGAGGAGAAGATTGGCATGGCGTCGGCTATTGAAGCTGTGAAACACGTTCGCAATACGAATATGAGCGTTGAGCAAGCAATGTTTCAGCACAATATCCACCATGAAGAACCAGGTCAGGGACCGAGGATTCATGAGCTTTTCGCTATGGCTGGATTTGTATCCGACACAGATTTGATGGAATGCCTCGAATTGCATATCTTGCGTGGACGTCAAATTGGCCAGATCTTCATCGAGCAGGGACTGGTGAACAGTGAGGTTCTCGAGAATGCAATCGTCTTGCAAGGTATGATCGCCAGTGGCGCGATTAAGGCGTATCATGCCGCATCCGCGCTGCGCACCGCGTACAACAAGGAAATTTCTATCTACCAGGCTCTCGGAGAATTGCAACCGCCGGTCAGCCCTCTGGAGACCCCTCTCACTTTTGCTGAGTTGCTTCTGGCAGCGAATCTGGTCAAGCGCGAAACATACGATAGTTATTTTGAAGGACTGGAGCTTACGTCGCGCCAGATTGCTAAAAAACTTCTGGCAGCCGGGACTTTAAACGACAAGACATGCGTCACGGCTCTCAGATGCTTGTCCTTGAACAACGAGGGATTTCTCGCCAATAAAGATACAATCGAGATCCTGAGACATTGCGTCTCATACGACGCGAACCTCGATGAACAGCTTGCCACCTGGGCTCATTTTGCGCCGACGAGAATGCAGTGGATCTGGCGCTGAAGCCAAGAGTTACTTTAGAGCTATTGATTCGCGTATCTAGAGATCGCGGCGATCAAGAATGAAATCGTAATCGCCAGTTTATCTCTGGCTGTTGTTCGCTCGACTTCCTTCAACAGCGCGCGGATTTGTTTAATCCCTTCGCTGCAGTCCGGTCTGATGCCGCAGAATTCTCGCTCGGCGACTGCGAGCAAGCGGATATAGCGCGCTTCGAATCGGGTCACTTTAGGGCGAGACTCAATCTCTTCTCTAATCGCGCGGATTTGTTGCAGCTCTCTAGTCGTAAGCCGGTTTGCAGGCTCGAAAGAATCTTGCAGGTACTCTTCGGGCGTGACAGAGTAGCTGCGACCATAGGCTGTCGCATAGTTTTGCGAAAAAATTTCCATGTTTTTGGTTCAATTGGTTGGGGCTTGCGCGTCTGGCGCTGGTTTTTTGCACCTTAGCCCGGCAATTTTCAAAAAATCTTGAAATCCCAATTTATTGATGCCGCGAACCCTGAGTTTTGGACCCTGAAACCTGGAACCTGGCCTAATTACACCTGTCGCCCGTAAGATTTGCGTGCGGGCCCATTTTTTCGTCTTCCACGATTTCCAATTGGCAGAGACCATTAGGGTTTCTAGAGTTGGCTGTCTCGCGAATGTTTCGCCACAACTGTCGCTCCTGCTCCGCCAATTGATTGAAATATGCTTGCGAGCGCCTCATCGCCTCCGGCTCTCCGCTCATAATGGCTTCTCTGTTTTGGCTGACGTCTTGCGCGTATGCGGCTACGCCTGGCAAATTGACGACACATTCACTAATCAGGCGGTTGGACGCGGCTCGGTTGCCTTCGTTCAATTGTGTGGCGATGGCGTCTATTTGCGCCGGCGAACAGGACCTGTCTGACATGAGAAACCTCTAGAATCTGGTAAGAATTTGTTTGCCCTCACGCTAGCATTCCGGTATGACATTACCTTGACACGGCTGGTCTGGAACCAGGCTTGTAAGCCTGATATTCTTAGCTGGTTCATTTTTCAGCTTCAGCCACTCACCTTTCACCGCAAAGGCATTTGCAACCTTGAAGTCAGTTTTTCATCGAAGCCCAGTGACGAAATACAACCGCGCTGCCGGTCGTTCTGGTGCTCATTTCCTGCTCTTTGCTGCTTTGCTCTCCATTCAGGTTCTATGCTCTTGTTCGCTGATGCCGCCCCCGCCTGATGACACGAAAGGGGTTAAAGACTGGCTTGTTGTACCGGTTTTCTATGCGACAAATCGAGCGTTCGCTGGAAAAAACGGCAGCATAGAATATTCTGAAGATGAGAATCCGAGCGGGCTTCTATTCGGCGTAAAGAACTTTTTGGTGCCGTATCCGGTGCGCACCCCACTCGATTTTGCTACCGAAAATCGCATGCAGTGGGAGCGTTACAAGTTGGACACCGACTTGAAAAAGCTGAAGCCTGTTGCTCCACCCTCTGATCTTTGCCGCATCAAAAATTCGACTTTCAACAGAGAGCAAATGGTGGCAGCTCTCGATGCCTACAGAAAGCGAGCCGGAAGTCTCGAGGCGATTATCTTTCTTCATGGATGTTGTGCCACCTTTGATACTTCCGCACTGCGTGCGGCTAAGCTCGCGACCCACATGCAAGTTCCTGTGCTTCTCTATGACTGGGTTTCGCCCAAAGGTTTCAAAAATTACCTGAAGAATGAAACGCTGGCCGAGCAAACAGTCGATGAGTTTTTGTCGGCTTTGAACGCATCGGAAAAGGTTCTTGGTGCTCAAAATATGTCCCTTGTCGGGCACAGCATGGGCGCTTACATACTCGACCATGCGCTCATGCGCAGAAAACCTACTGCCGGCGAGAAGACTCCGGCCCTGTTCAATGAGCTCATCATGTCCAATGCCGATACTGATGGAAAGACATTTCTCAATCATGCCGGTGCCTTTGCCTCAAATGCGAAGGCGACACGAGTCTATTTCTCGCGGGCGGATGATCGCTTGAAGTATTCAGCCTTGTCTCATGGGAATTTTCATCGACTTGGTTTGCCTGGTCCTTTGGCCGAGCCCCTCGCCAGGGTCCCCGGTATCCAGATGATTGACATTACAGAAGCGAAAACGAATCACGAGCTGCCGTTTTGGCTTGTATCCAATATGCATCGTTTTGGCAATCTGGGTCCGGTGAAGGACTTTGTTCTAGAGAAGCAAAAAGACGGACCTTTCGAGGTCAAGCGTACAAGCAGTCCGCTTGCAGAGCCGTCCGGACTGGAGTGACCTTGGGGTTTGCCCTTGCAACAAAGCTGCAACAACGGTGACTTAAGCTGATGAAGTACCGTGAGCCCAAGCGGGCCGGTCGTTTCTAATCTTAAGGATGTGGCGCGATGAGTTTCCCCCCAGTCTCTGCCTCTGCGCAGAGCCTTCCTGCTGGATATTCCTCTAAAAGTGAAGTCGAAGCTTTCCAAAGGCTGTTTCGGGCTGCTTATGAAGGCGAGCGTTCGAAACGAGAGTTTGCCCCCTCAAGCTCATGCGATGCGATGCTAGGTGAATTTTGCCTGGACAATAAGGCTGATGACGGGTCGAAAGTTTACTTTGCTGTTCTCTGAAGCCCGGCGGCGTTGGCGGTCAGGCAGCCCATTGCGAAGATTAACTCGTATGCCGGGTATGTATTTCGAGGTGGGGTTCTGGGGCGGCTAATCTCGGGAATACTGCAATGCCTGGCAGCGACGACGAGACAAATAAGAATCGGGACGGTGCTGAGAAGAAGAAGCCGCCAAAAGATACTGCTGTCGAATCAATCGAGACTTCAAAAGTTGCTGAGGAATCTGGCAATAAAGACTTCGACGAGTCTATGCGCGAGGAGCGTGAGAAGACAGAGGCCGCCATTCGCGCGGGCGTTACGACTACGCAGATTGAGTTTAACCAGATTGGGTTAGACCCGAGGCTCCGTCCAAATGAAACCCTGCAGTCCCGAGAGCGTATTGAATTAGCGCTCAATCCCATAAGCGCGCAGGATATGAAACGGCTGGAAGATGGGCGGCGGCGCTTTTTCGAGCCCGGGCTTGACGAACGGTCGCGCCTGGTCGCTCTTCGTGACAGTTTTGACGCAATCGCGGCCCAGAGGGGCGCGGCAAACTCGAAAGAGCTGATCAGAGAGGGACGAGACCTTATCGGTCTGAGCAACTTTATGAAGATAGCCGACACGCTTACTTCGATTGACGGAGGACGGTCGACTGATACCCAGAGGAAAGCCACTGCCGCCGGAGCGCTTGCAGAGTCTCTAGAGGAAATCAAAAGGCTGTGTCAGGTGTCTCCGCCGGGTCAATCTGCGCTTAATTTGCAGAATATGCTCGGTGGTCGCCAGCAACTCAACGAGATCATCGGCGGTTTGCAATCGACAAATCCGGCTCAGCGCGATGAGGCTATCAGGGCCCTTGTGCAAGCAACAAGCGAGCGCGGTCGATTCGGACCCGATGCTGAATGGGAGCAAGGCAATCAGCTGAGCCGTACTTTGAATGAAAGACGCGAAGGGCGAAATGGTTCTCAGTCGGGTGTAGAACTCCTCCCGCCTGACCGATTCGGAAGACCGTTATCGCTGGACGGTCAACAAATACTGATTGAGCCTAAGCTGCGCGAGCAGTTAGATGCAATGAAAGCAGCACGTGACGAGTCGCGACGTGCGATGTCACTCGATGAAAGCAATCAATTTTTGTACAATTTCGGCAATGGAAAGACAAGCAAACCTGAGACACTTCCTGAACGAGTAATGTCTGTCTCGCAGTTTTTGCTAAACGATGCACGCGGCATCATCAATTCATCGATGGGTCCAAGAGCAAGATTTCCAGGGCTTCTAAAGCAAGAACCGTTTTCCCAAATTCTTCAACCTGATTTTCAAGACTTGCGCTTGCCACTTTCTGGTGCCAACCGTTTGGATACCGCTCTTTCTCCATTTGGCTCACGCCTTGATGGTTTGAATTCGCCGTTTGATGATTTGCGTGTGCGGACTCGCGAGCAACCAAAGGCACCATCGTGGCTAGCTGCAGGAGAAGGTGTAAGAGATCTTTCCAGCGCTACAAATATTGTCGAAGCAACTGCAGCATTGGATAGACTGGGGCAATTGGCGCATGAGGGAGATCCGCATGCCAAAACAGCCCTGGCAGCTACTCTAGTTGCTCTTACTACCGGTGCCGAAGGTATCGCGCTCATGCGCTCACGCACGCAGGGGCAAGATCCAGTTTTTGCGCCTGATCTCAGTCGACTTAAAGACTCAGATCGTGACTTGCTGAAATCCTTTGTAACAGCTCAACTTGGTCGTGATCTCTCAACCTCCGGCTTTCTTGATTTGAGGCTGTCGGGTACGCCGCTTCAATCCGACGCTGCAATAATAAGACCGCAAGCTGATGTCTTGCCGAAGGAAGCAATAACGGCTCTTGCTATTGCCTATGGTTCAGGATTGCCGTCTAATCTAACTGCCCATGATCGCTCCTCTATTGAATCGCTCCTGCGCAGTCAGGCTAATACCGAAAGCGGTGCTTATGCCCTCTGGTACGCGCTATCCGCTGCTGATGCACAGAGAAACGATGCAATGGAGCAGATGCTTGTTTCCGGACTTACCGGCAAGCGCGGCGACTATTTTCTGGATCAACTCATACCCAGTGCAATGAAAGGCAATGAAGATGCGATTCGCATCCTCGGTAAAGCCATTGGACAAGATGGATTTGAAAGCCATAAGAGCGAGCGGGTTGT
>Ga0268298_10003951_pt1 | contig 14754 bp, 10 predicted proteins | sample WWTPWeurt_MetaG_FD_194462 | JGI IMG/M metagenome (GOLD analysis project Ga0268298, IMG submission 194462) | Activated sludge microbial communities from WWTP in Nijmegen, Gelderland, Netherland - WWTP Weurt | ecosystem: Engineered > WWTP > Aerobic digester > Activated sludge | place... | reverse complement strand
CTGCTCGAAGAACCCCTCCCCGTCTGGCCCTCGGTGGGCGATCGCCGCGACCATCGCGCGGATCTCTGCGCCCTTGTCTCTCCCGGGACCGACGATGCCAGCGATTCCGCACATGCCTTTTCTTCTCTTCTCGTCACCAGCGGGCGAACCGCGAGATGCGCTTGAGGCGGGTCGAATACGCTATGTTTGGGTCGCCGAGCGGGGTGAGCGCGGGCTTCGGCGGCGCCTGCATCGCGAGCGCCGCGTTGATCTTGAAGAGCGTGCCATTCGAGATGTGCGGGCCCCACCCCTTGTCCGTGTGATCAGGCGGGTTGCCTGTGAGGGCCAGATCGGCCCCGAGGCTGTAATACCAGCAGCTCTGGTAGTGCTGCGTCACGTTGGCCCAGAGCGTGAAGCAGTCCCCGCCACCGGCGTAGTCGTGCCCCGCGCACGCCCAACCGGCCGCGAACTGCGAGTTATAGACCTCATCGCTCAGGTTGTCTGGCTGCTTCACGGGGTTCATGAAGTGCATGTTGTTCTGGTCGATGCTCGGCGCCTTGGCGTGCACCACCCCGATCGCCTCCACGCCCAGCGTGTCCACGATGTCGTCGCGGTACTCCGTCCCGTACTTGTAGAGCCTGCCCGCGTAATAGTTCTTGTCCGGCGAGGGCGACCCGTTGGGATTGACCACCTCCAGCCGCTGCTCATAAGGGATGTTCCAGAACGCCGTCGTCTGGCCCGCCGGGTCACCCACGCTGGTGTAGACAAGCGCCCACCCGCCGCCCATCTCCTTCTGATCGCAGTACACCTCGATCGCCGGCTCTGGCAGCGACTCTGTATCTGGGTCGATCATCACCAGGCCCGACTGGCTCATTCCCCCGTCGAGCGCCTCCTGGCAGGACCTCGGCATCGCCATCCCGCCGGTGCCGCCTGTCGCCCCTCCGGTGCCGCCTGTCGCCCCGCCCATCGACGAGGTGGTCACTCCCCCGGTGCCGCCCGTGGCGCCCCCGGTGCCCCCGGTGGTCGTCGTCGTGGTGCCCCCAGTGCTGCCGCCCGACGACGTCGACGAGGTGCTCGTCCCGCCCCCCGTATCGTAGGCGTTCGCGTTCAACAGGCACCCGGACCCGAGGACGGAGCTGATGGAAACAACAAGAAAAGAAGCATGGAACGCCGGCTCAGCGCGCATCGTGCGGCCTCCTGGCGGCGAGGATAGCACCCCGCGCAAAATTCCTTGCCACTCTCCGGTGAGCACGGAGCGCATAGGTGCGCTCGCCGGCCTCCCCGTTCATCCTCCCGGCCCGCGACCCCTGCTGCGGAGCGCCGTCCCGACGCTGCGTCACCCGCTGCGGAACCCCATCCCGACGCGGTGGCGCCCGAGATCCCCCCTCTTCACGATCGCCGCCTTCGCCGCGGGCAGGCTCGCGTACCTCACGCCCGACCTTGGATCCACGGCGTCCGGCGCCACATCCACGAGCGGCTGCACGGCGAAGGGCCGCTCCCCGAGCCGCGGGTGGGGCACCGAGAGATCCGCCTCGTCCACCGTCTCGCCCTCGATCCACAGCAGATCCACGTCGATCGTCCGCGGCCCCCACCGCACGGCGTCCGGCCGGATGCGCCCGAGCCCCCGCTCCACATTGAGACAAACAGCCAGCATCTCCCGGGCTCCCAGCTCCGTCTCCACGAGCGCGGCCCCGTTCAGATAATCCCCTTGCGGAGGCCCCCCGGCCGGCGGCGTCTCGTAGAGCGGCGACGCGGCCCGGACGAACACCCCAGGATGCGCGCCGATCGCCGCGATCGCCCGCGCGATGTTCTCCTCGCGATCCCCCAGATTGGACCCCAGTCCCAGGACGAGCCTCACCCGCCCCTCCTACCACCTCCGGGCCTCGGAGCCATACCCATGTCATCGTGCGCGTGCTCGGGAACGCCCGCGGGAGACGCCCCTGCGAGGTCTTCAGCTCGGACGTGTGCCTCCGCGTGCCGGCCACCGGGCTCGCGGCCTATCCGGATCTGTCCGTGGTCTATGGCAAGCTGGAGATCGACCCCGAGCATCGCAACACCATCACCAATCCCGTCGTCCTCGTCGAGGTCCTCTCCAACTCCACCGAAGATTACGATCGACAAGACAAGTTCATGCACTATCGCCGCCTCCCTTCCTTGAAAGACTATCTCCTGGTCGACCAGCGCGAGCCGCGCATCGAGCGCTACCAGCGCAACCTCTCGCGCGCCTGAGAACGCGACGGGGTGTCTGTCCCAGCTCGGGTCCGTTGCTCGCGGACCTTGCTTGCCGGCGGAGGCGCGCGCTAGGCTCCGGGCAGCTCCGCGAGGTACCGATGTCCAGCTCCGTCCAGTTCGAGTTGAAGGGTGGTAGTCCGCTCCGCCTGGAAGTGACACTTCCCAGCGGGGAGAAGTTCGACCTTCGCGTGGCGCTCGCCGTGACGGACGTGACTCTCCTCGAAGGACAGGATCCCTCGGATCCCAGCCTCCCAGCGTTCAACATCCAGGCAAACTTCGCGGCCACGACCAAGCGCCTCGTGCCATGATCCAGGCGAGCGGCTCCTCCTCGCTCGAGACCTCCTCCTCCGTGATCAGCGCGGGAAAGAGCGCCTTCAACCTGCCGTGCGGATTCCAGAGAACACTGAGCGGCAGCGGTCAGGTCGTCACGGACTCCAAAGCGCCCATCCGCCCGCTTCACACAACATCGGTCGTCGCGCACGGTGATGTCCTCGCGATCGAGGACACGCCTTCACTGCTGCTCGCACGGCTGGAGCGATTGTCGCGCGAGGGGAAGCTCGACACCGCGTTGGACCTCGTCTTCGATCACATCGACGATCTCCTCCTTGCAGGACATTTCGACGAAGTGAGCCGGTTACTCGACAGCGTGGCGGTGGAGCAGCTCGACCCCGCGATCCTCGTCGGCTTCCTCACGATCACGAGCGCGGCGAGCGCGGCGATCCAGGCTCGCGCCGCTTTCGTGGTTCGCGTGCGGGCCCACCTCCGCGACCGAATGCCCCGAGAGGAGTTGGAGAGCGTGCTGCAAGGACTGGAGTAGATTCTTGACCGACGGGAGCTGGCTCTTCTTTCTGTCCGATGCAGCGCCGGAGAAGCTGCGCTCCGCGGGCCTGGCCATCTTGGCGACGGGCCGGGGGCGGTGGCACGCGGGGATGCTCCATCGCGCCGCGGACGAGGCGGTCCGCATGCTCGACCTCGCCAACGATCACTGGCTTCGAGACTCACCTCCCAGCAGCAAGGTCGCCTGGGTCCAGCTTGCTCTACCGTCTGCCCGCTTGCTCAGCGTCGCCGCGATGTGTCGCCGGATCGCGAAGCTCTACGCGAGTCCAGGAGGCGGCCTCCCTTACGCGTTTCGATACAGGGAGACAGGTTTTCGCGCGGACGGGAGGATGCTGTTGGGGAAGAGCGAGCACGGCCTGACGTGCGCGACATTCGTCCTGGCCGTCCTCAAGTCGGTTCGCGTCGACCTCCTGAAGCTCGCGGATTGGCCTCATCGAGAGGAGGATGCGGCTCGTCACCGGGAGCTGCTCGCCATGCTTCGAGCGGATCCGCGCATCGCCAGAGCTCATGTCGATGCGGTGGCCGACGAGATAAACTGTATTCGATATCGCCCCGAGGAGGTCGTCGGCGCGGCTTCCAGGGCCGAACTTCCGGTTTCGTTCATCGACGCCGTGGCGGCCGCGGAGCAGATAAAGAGGGCTTTCGCGCTCCGCGGAGCGGGACCGGCCACATAGGCCTCTCGCGCGCTGATCGACCACGTCCACCCGTAGCTGAAACCGCACCGACCGCCGGGGGGAGACGGTGCGTGCGGTCGGCGCCACTCAAGGCGCCGCGAGCTCGTCCGTCTGCACAGGGAAAGGCTGCTCGGCCATGCCAACCACCTTCGAGGGTCCGCTCATGTTCCCGGAGAACACGTTCGAGCTCAAGTCCGGCGCCACCCCCTGATTCTGCACTACCACGCCGAATTGCCCGCTCCCGCCGATGGTGTTGCCCTCGATCTTCCCGCCCGCTAGCGCCGAGTCCAGGATGATCCCGAACCGCCCGTTGCTCTGGAGGGTGTTGCCCGAGATCGCCGCGTAGGAGCCGTCGAACGCGCTGATCCCATCACCGATGAGCTGGACGGCGTCGAGAAGCACCGGACCAGCCACCGTCCCGCTGATGGCGGTGTTCTGGGAGATCGTCGCCCGCGCCGCGCTCGTCAGCCCGACCCCGACATATTGGTTGCCTACAATCGTGTTGCCGATGATCGAAAGCCCGTCTCCGCTTGGCCCACCCGCGCCCGCTTGGGCCCAGACACCGGCGGCGAACGCCGCGCCGAAGCCGTTCTCCGTGATGGTATTGCCAGTGATCGAACCTCGCGCACCGGCGGAGAACAGCACACCTACGCGGGCGCTCGCCTGGATGGTGTTGCCCGAGATCGCGACATCCGACTCACCCAAGTAGACGTCGTTCACATCCTTCAGCCGTGACACCACCACACCATCGCCGATGTTCAACAGACCGGTTCCCTTGGTGTTCTTGATGATGTTGTTCGCGATGAGCGCTTTGGAGCTGTACACGCCGATGCCCGCCTCTTCGTTGCTGTCGAGCTCGTTGTCGTGGATGCTCACCTCACCGGATGCGGACTCCACGCGGATCCCACCTCCGCGGTTGCCGGTGATCGTGCTGCGGTCGATCTCCCCGGTCCCGCCGCTCACCAGCACGCCCGCGAGCCACGAGCCCTGGATCAGGCTCCTGCAAATGACCAGGCCGCCGTCCTCGGTGGCCAGGCCGCCATAGCCATAATCCGCGCCATCGGGCGCGGCGCCGTCGATGCGCATCCCGTCGAGGGTCGCCTTGCCGGACTTTTGCACCCACACGCCGACGCCGATCGGGTTCATGACGGCGAGGCCCCGGAGCAGAACACCCTGGGTGTTCTCGGCGATCGTGATCGCAAAATGCTCGGGCGCCTCCACGAGGACCGGCGCCGCGGCAGCGTCGTTGTTTGGAGCCGCGCCGAGCACCATCAGCGGCTTCGCAATGCTCACGTTCTCTGCGTAGGTTCCGGCGGCGACGAGCACGGCGCCACCGCTCTGGGCGTGATCGACGCCCTGTTGGATCGTGGGATAAGGGTGCTCGGCAGAGCCGTCGGCGCCGGGGGCCGGGCAGCCCGCGGAGACGTGGACCGCACCTGCCGCGTCCGCGGGAGCGGGCGGGTAGTCGGTCGTTTGGCACGCAGCGTCGCCGCTGTTGCACCCGGCGAGGAGATGGAGCGGCAGCATCAGCGCGCCGAGCGCGATGTAATCGAGTTGAGTCATCGAAATGGACTCCCGTGTCTTTCAGCCACCGTCCGGTGTGGGCGGGGTGATCGGCGACTCAATCAACACTCGTGCCAACAAGATGCGGCACTCGTCCGCCTTCCGATGAAGCTCTTCATCCTCGAAGTGTTTCGACAGCGAGGCGCTCAAGATCTTCGCCACCTCCACGGCACGCCCGCGCAACGCCTCCTCGCCAGCTCCTGATGCGTGGACGCACACACGGGCCAGAGAGACCGCAACGTCGCCGAGGTATACACGACCGGTGGTCTCGCCGATGGCCAGCGCCCTCTGGCCGGCGGCGAGCGACGCCTCGACATCGCCCGCGGCGAGCCACGCTTCAGAGAGGTTGCGGTAGAAATCTGCGAGGTCGTAGCCGGCGCTCACTTGCTCGCCTAGGCGCACGCTTCGCTGTGCGTGCTCCAGCGCTGCAGGGACGTTCTGAAGGCGCAGCTCGACCTCTGCGAGGTTGTTGCAAGCGATTGCGATCTGATGAAGATCTCCCACCCGCTCCTTGAGCCGGAGCGAGCGGCCGAACAGCTCGCTCACTCCACGGACTTCGCCGCGCGTCAGGCGAGCGACCGCGATCCCGTTCAAAGCGACGCCAGCGAGGTGAGGCTGTTTCGCCTCGTTGATCGCGCGGAGCGCTTGCTGGTAACTCCGCTCCATCCCGATCATCCGACCGCGGGCGTTGAGCGCCGCTCCGATGCCGAAGAGAAGCTGTGCTACGTCCTCGCGCCAGCGCTCGTCGCGCTGGCGGGCCGCGCGGCACACACGCAGCCCCTGGCGAGCGGCTTCGAAGCTCGCGTGCGGGCGGCGCTCGCGTCGGTGCAGGAACGCGAGCATCGCGTACATCGGCGGCGTCTCGTCGGCGGCGTCGCTCTCCAGGGCACGATGGATCGCGCTCTCGACCAGCCGCAGTGCCTGTGTGGTCGCCCCCCGCTGCCGATGGACGTGGGCCAAGCGGAAGTCCACACGCGCGTCCCACAGCGACGCGTCAAGAGGTTCTATCGACACCGTGCCGCGGCGCTCCGCGCGGAGGATCCGAACCCTCGCCTCGCCGTAGGTGCGCTCGGCCTCGTCGAGCCGTCCGACGCGCCGGAGCACGTCGCCGAGCTCGAGCCGCAGGCGGACTCGGTCAATCCATCGAGCGATCCGTCGCTCCTCCACGCTCTCGGCGGACCCATCTTCCGTATCGAACGCCTCTGACTCATCATGAATTTGGCGCGCCCGCGTGAGGAACCGCAGCGCCTCGGCGTTCTCTCCAAGGGAGGCCGCATGCACCGCGGCGCGGGCATACTCCGCTGCCGCGCGCGCGAGGTCGCCGCCCCGATCGTGATGCAACGCGAGCAGCGCTGCGCCAGCGTAGCCGTTCACTCGGGTCTCTAGCCATTGCGCTACGAGAAGATGCAAGGTCCGCCGGAGCTTGGCGCTCAGCATCTCGTAGGCGACCTCTTGCGTTGCCGACTCTGCGAAGAAGTACTCTCGCTCGCCGGGGAGCGTCGAAGGGTCACGGGCGCGGATGAGCTGCCGCGACCGGAGCTCCGTGAGCAGATCGCCACTCGTCACGCTCGTCGCGCGCCCGCCCTCCCGGCGCAGGCGATCGAGCGCGCCCTCCCAGTAGGTCCGCCCGATCACCGCCGCTCGCTCGAGAGCGATGCGCGCCTCGGGATCGAGCCGATCGAGGCGGGCCTGCACGATGCCCTGGATCGTCGCGGGGAGCGCCAACGTGCCGAGCTTCTCCTGATGGACGCGCCAGGGTCCATCGCGCGTCACCTCGACAACGCCGGCGTCCACGAGCAGGTGCAGCGTCTCGACGAGCGTCAGCGGATTGCCCTCCGCCCGATCAGCGAGCGTGGCCACGACCTCGCGGGCAAGCCCCTCTGTGAGCCGGAGCCGATCGCCGATCATCGCTTCGATGTACCGCCGCGGTAGCGGCGCGACGTGGATGCGCTCGTGGGTCGCCTGCTCCACGCCCCAGCGCGGCCTTTGCTCGTCGAGCTCGGGACGCGCCGAGCAGACGAGGAGGATCGGCAACCTCTCCGCCCGCGCGACGATCGCCCCAACGAGATCGAGGCTGGCGTCGTCGGCCCACTGGATGTCGTCGCACAGGACGGTGAGCGAGACCCGCGCAGTGACCAGCCCGATCAGGCGCACGAATGCCGCGGCGATGCGGGGCTTGGCGAGGTTGCTCGCCTCATCACGGATCATCGCGTCCGTTCGCCCGGCCGGGTGTGCTCCGAGCACGGCAGCGATCTGAGTGACCATGTCGTCGAGCTCGGCTCGGTCGAGGCCAAGGCCCGCGCCTGCTCCGCTAGTCCGACGGTGGACAAGGCGAAGCCAGCGGGTGCCGCTGCGAAGCTTGCGATGCACGACATCCGGCGCGTCGCCCTCGTGGATCTCGAAGCTTGACCGGATCAGCAACGCAGCGAGGCCGTAGCTCGTATCCTTGGCGAGCGGCGAGCACTGCGCGGCGAGCACCAAGGCAGGCCTATCGCGGAGCGTTGACGCGAGGTCCGCAAGGAGCCGGCTCCGCCCGACGCCAGGGGGCCCGACAAGGGTCACGAGCTTCGCTTGCGACTCCGACAGCACCGTTTCAAAAGCCTCGAGGAGTCGCCGCTGTTCAGCGCCGCGGCCAACAAGCGCTGTCTCGATTCCATAGAAATCGGGCGAGGAGAGGCTCTGGCGGAACGCCGTCGGCGAGAGGACGACGTAGGCTTGGAGCGCCTCGCCTCCCTCCGCGACCTCCACCGAGGCGATAGGCTTCAGATCAAAGCGGCCGGCGGTCTGGCGGTTCGTGTCGCGCCCGATCACGATCGTACTCCGGGCAGCCGCTTGCTGGAGCCGCGCAGCGGCGTGGACGGCATCACCGCTCACGGCAAAGTCATGCTTGGCCGCGCCGCCCAAGCTCTCCACGAACACGCGTCCCGTAGCGATGCCGATCCGCGCGGAGAGCCTGGCCACCGTGCGGAGGGACCGTGGCAATGGGATGTGCCCGATCGCCGTTTGGATCCGAAGCGCCGCGGCCACGGCGCGCTCGGCGTCGCTCTCGGTCGCGCGGGGAAGCCCGAACGTGGCCATCACCCGACCCCCGGTGGGGCTCTCGATGAACCCCCCCATCGCCCCAACATGCTCTTCTACCGCGCGGAAACAGCGATCAAGGATCCCTTTTACCTCCTCGGGGCCGATGCGCCCCGAGAAGCCGATCACATCGGAAAGGTCCACGAACATGACGGTGCACTGCCGATTTTCATCGACGAGCGACTCCAAGGGCGGCCTCGCCGAGTTCTCGGCATGGCTCGACGCTGCGTCAATGATCTCAACGGCGCGCGCAGCGTCGGGACTGCGTGCCCCAGCGGAGGCCGCGCGCGCGAGAGCTGGGAGCGGCTCTCGCCGCGCCGCCAACACCGCAGCCCACATCGTGCCGAGGTCCGGGAATCGGAGCGCGGGGCTCACGGCGAGGGCGCGCGCGAGGACCGCGTCGACAGCTCTGCTTGCGACGATCCCGCGCTCGGAAAGGTTCGGGCGATGCCGCTCGTCACCGGCGGACGCGAAGAGCTGAAGCAGATCGCCCCCGACAAGCGCCGGTCGACCCGAGGCGACCTCGATGAGCACGAGCGCCATGGCGAAGACATCGGTCCATGGACCGGTCGCGCCGTAGCCGGGGTAGAATTGCTCTGGAGCGCCGTACTGCGGCGTGAACGGGCGGAAGCCCTCCCCCGTCTGCGCGTTCGCTGCGGTGAGCGAAGGCGTGTCGGCGAACACCTTGGCCACTCCGAAATCGAGGACCTTGAGTGGGGAACCGCTCCGGCTCTTCGAGAGGAAGAGGTTCGCCGGCTTGACGTCGCGGTGTGACACGTTCTCCGCGTGAGCGATGGCCAGCGCGTCCGCTGCGGGCGTCAGGAGATCGATGGCCTCGTCCAGACCTCGAAGCCCAAAGCCTTCCGCACGCCGACGTCGCAGATTTTCCTCGAGCGTCTCCCCCTCGAGCCACTCCATCACGATGTACGGCGCCCATCTCCCGCTCGGCCCGGTAGCCGAACCGACATGCAGCGCCTGCACGACGCTCGTCGTAAGCCGGGAAAGGCGGTGCAGCAGCCGTGCTTCGTCGCGAAACCTCGACACGAACTCCCCGCGTTCATCGCCCAGATCGGACGAGATCTTGAGGCATTTTATCGCGATCGGGACCTCGAAGCCGAGGTGCGTACCGCGGTAAACCACGCCGAACGCACCCTCTCCGGCGACAGCCTCGACGGCGAACTGACCGTCGATGATCGAGCCCACCCAACCGAAGGGGTCCGTTGCCGTCATCGGCGCGCAGCCTACCCGCGCCGTTGCCCCGGCAGAAGCCGCCCGAGCCGATTGGCACATGAGCTCGGCGCGTCTATCTTCGATTGGCCGATGAGCGTCGACGAGAAGAGCTCCCTGGCCGCCACGACGCCATGGTCCACGTCCCTCGACGCCCCTTCGCGCGCTCACCGGCGCCGCGTGGTGCTGCTGGTCTACCATCGGGACGGCGTCGAGATGACCCCACTCCACGTCGGCCAACGGATCGTCGTCGGGCGAGAATCGCCGGCCGACGTCGTCATCCGTGATGTCAGTCTGTCTCGTCGCCATGCCTGTTTCACGCTCGACGCGGATGGAGTGGCGGTCGAAGATCTCGGCTCGCTCAACGGCACCTGCGTGGGCGGCCAGAGGGTGGCGCGCTGCGCGTTGAAGGCCGGCGACGAGGTCGCGCTCGGAGCGATCACCGTGTCGGTGCACATCCTCGACGGAGCGGGCGCTCCGCTGCTCGGCCTCGAGGGACACGATTCCTTCCGTGACGCCCTCGGGGTCGAGCTCGCGCGCGCGCGATTCTTTCAGCGTGAGGCGGCGATGCTCGTGGTGCGTCCGCTTCATGCGGGCCACGGTCAGCTCCGTCACTTCTGCTCGCGCATCCGAGGGCTCGTGCGATCGGTGGATCGCGTGGCCCTCTACGGCGGCGACACCTTGGAGATACTGCTCCTCGAATCCGGCAGCGAGCAGGCTCTCCGGATCGCGCGTGCAATCGTCGCGGGGCCGCAGGGTGAGCCAGCGCTCGGGTGCGGGGTCGCGATCTTCCCGGCGGCGGCCACCTCGGTCGAGACGCTGCTCGAGGCGAGCCATGACGCCGCCCGCCGCACGCGCGTGGACGAGCGGATCCAGACGGCGCCCCCCGAAGGTCCGAGCGTGTGGGTCCCTCCGCTCGAGCCCGTAGCGGGGGACGTCGACGAGGACCAATTCCTCACGCGAAGCCCTCGGATGCGCGAGATCGTCGAGGTCGCAAAGCGGCTCGCACGCGCGAACATCCCTGTGCTGTTGAGTGGCGAGACGGGGGTCGGCAAAGAGGTGCTCTCCCGCTTGATTCACGACGTAGGTCCGCGTCGCAACCACCCCCTCATCTGCGTGAACTGCGGCGCCATCCCGAGCCAGCTCGTCGAGAGCACCCTGTTCGGTCACGAGCGCGGGGCTTTCACGGGCGCCCTGCAGCAGCACAAGGGCGTCTTCGAAGCCGCGGATCACGGGACGGTGCTCCTCGACGAAATCGGCGAGCTGCCGGCGGCGGCCCAGGCGGCGCTCCTGCGTGTGCTCGAGAGCCGACGCATCACCCGCGTCGGCGCGACCAAGGAGATCGAAATCGACGTGCGGGTGCTCGCAGCGACGCACCGCGATCTCGATGCGATGTGCGCCACGGGCAGCTTTCGCCTCGACCTCCTGTTCCGCTTGAATGCAGCGACGTTGGAGATCCCGCCGCTCCGCGAACGGCGCGAGGACATCGCGCCGTTGGCCGCGCGCTTTCTCAGGCTCGCCTGCAAGGAGAATGGGTGTGGTGTCCGGACGCTCTCGTCCGATGCGAGGACCATCCTCGAGGCCCACTCGTGGCCGGGCAACATCCGGGAGCTGAAGAACGCCATCGAGCGCGCGATCGCGATCGGGGAGGGAGACGAGGTCACGATCCAGGATTTGCCGGTGAGGGTTCGCGGGTCCACGTCGTCGCCAGCGACGAGGGAAGCCGCAGCCGACGACGACGAGTCCACGTCGAGTCGTGGCGGTCCGCAGGGTCAAGCCGCACAACCCGGGCGCGAGCCGCAGAGCGGCGCCCACCCACCAAGAAGCGAGGCTCCAAGAGGCGTGGGCTTGAAGGAGCGGATGAAGCAGATTGAGTCCGAGCTCATCCTCGACGCCCTGAGCGCGAGCGGCGAAAACCAGACGGAGGCGGCGCGTCTCCTCGACGTGCCGCTGCGGACACTTCAGTACAAGATCCGCGAGCTCGAGCTCCGGCGGGGCGGCTACCGGAGCGTGTAGCCTCCGATGGGGTGCGACCCGATCCTGAAGCCGCATTCTGCCAGGCGAAAAGCCGGGAGGATGCTCGATGTGCGGGTTGGCGGGTCGGAGCCGGGCCGCGTGGAACGGCAACGAGGGACGCGCAAACCCTTGCGGAGTTGCGCAAAAAACGTTTTGCGCGGTCTCCCCTTCTGATCGTTGATCGGCGTTAGAGTGCGGCCTGCGCAGGCCGGGACCTTTGAAGGCGCCCTCCCGTTTGGGGTGCCGTCAGAAAAGGCAGTCATGTTCACGATTCCCTTCTCGATGCGACGAGCTCCGAGGTGGCTCCACACGTTCGTGCTGCTCGCGCTCGCCCTCGTTTCGGCTGGGTGCGGCGGGAGCGCCGACTCGTCGGATGGCGGACCGCTGGATGGCGGACCGCCGGATGCGGGACCCGCCACCTGCGAAAGCGGGGAGCTGCTGCTCGACGACGGCGGCTGTACGACGGCCGGGCTGCCGCCAGATATGCAATGCCCTCCTGGGGAGTTGCCGCTCGACGACGGCGGCTGCCAGCCAGCCGGGGTGCCTCCGGAAGACTGCGGCCCGGGATTCGAGACGGATGGAAGCGGGGGCTGCAACGCGATCCTGCCTGCCGCCCCGTGCCCGAAGGGATTGATGGCGGTTCCGGGGGACACGGAGTGCCATGAGGTGGCGCCTTGCGGGAGCGGGGACTACGGGATGATTCCGGGGCAGGAGGACGCCACAACCCATTTCGTGAAGGCGGACTATCCCGGGAATGACAGCGATGGAACGCACGGAAAGCCCTGGAAGCACATCCAGGAGGGTGTCGACCATGCCCAGTCGGGGGCGATCGTGGCAGTGGCAGCGGGGAGCTACGTGGAGGATGTGCTGATCAAGGTGAAGCCAGTGCAGGTGTGGGGGAGGTGCCCGGCGATGGTCGAGGTGGTGGGCACGGGGGCGGCGGCCGCGACCATCGACGTTCGCGACGACACCGCGAGCGAGTCCGGGATCCATGCCCTCGCGATCACGGGGCCAGGCGTTGGCTTTGGGACGAGGCGTGCCAGCAATGTCGTCGTCGACCACGTTTGGATTCATGACACCATGGACCGGGGGATCTACGCGCGCCGCCTCCTTGGCCCATCCAGCATCAAAGTGAGCGCTTCGCTGATCGAAACAGCGAAAAAAGTCGGCGTGAGCCTCGAAGGCTCGGACGGCACGATCGAGGCCACTGCCATACGGAACACCCAGCCCATCGAGGATGGAACGTGGGGAGAAGGCATCTATGTTCGGGTCGCCTTCTCGTACGAGCGTGCGCGGCTGACCCTCCGCGGCTCGCTCGTGGAGCAGAATCACGAAGTTGGCGTCTACATCGCCGGTTCGGACGCGACGCTCGACGGGACCGTCGTACGTCAGACCCAGCCAGACAGTGATGGAATTTGGGGTCGGGGCATCCAGAGTGATTATGACACGGAAGCACACGAACGACCGGCGGTGATTCTCCATAGCTCGCTCGTGGAACAGAACCATGAGTACGGCGTTGTCGCCATTGGCTCGGATGTGACGATCGAGGCTACGGTCGTGCGCACCACCGAAAAAGGCAGCAGCGGGCCGCGGGGAGATGGTATTTCGATGGTAGAAGCTACCGCAGACGAGCGCTCAACGCTCACCCTGCGCTCCTCACTTCTGGACCACAACCACTATATCGGGGTGCACGTCCGAGGCTCGGATGCGACGATCGAGGGTACGATCGTGCGCGAAACCCAGCCAAGCAGCGATGGGACACCCGGACATGGCATCGACATTGTGGATGGCCAAGGCCAGCGCTCGAACGTGACGCTCCTCGCTTCGCTCGTGGACCAGAACCATGAGATCGGCGTGGTCGTCGAATGCTCGGATGCCACGATCGAGGGTACGATCGTGCGCGCGACCCAGCCACGCAGCGATGGGACCGCTGGACGCGGCATCGAAATCCAATGTGCATTCGCCACGAGCGATCCTGCGGAGGTGACGCTCATCGGCTCGCTCGTGGAGCAAAACCACGAGATCGGCGTCATCGAAGAATGCTCGAAAATGACGATTGAGGCTACGATCGTGCGAACGAACCAAGGACGTGGCATCGAAATCCAATGTCCGTTCGGCACAAAAAATCCAATGGTCACTCTCCTGGGCTCGCTCGTGGAGGACAACCACGAGCAAGGCGTCATCGTTTTCGGTTCGATCGTGACAGTCAAAGCTACGGTCGTGCGCGGAACCCTGCCAGGCAGCGACGGGTCTTTCGGTGATGGGATCGACGTGACACAGGCCGTCAAGGCAAGCACGGTCGACATCACATCCAGTCGGGCCGAGAACAACGCACGCGCCGGCATCAATTACTACGGCAGCACGGGCGCGCTGTCGTACGTCGTGTCCACCGGCAACCCGTACGGCTTGGTGGTGGAGGGCGAACCGAAACCACAATACGATTCTGGCACCAACCAGTTCCTCAGCGACGACCCGAATCACGGAATCTATCTCGGCGGCGATCTCGCCATTCCCGAGACGCCTTCTAAGGTCCCTCCGTCCCCCTGATTTGCCCCGCTCCCGGGGTCGCGCTGCCGGCAAGGAAACCTCGAACAAAGCCGATCTTGAAAGGCAAGCCATGTTGTTCTCTTTCCCGATACGAGTTTCTCTGCGGTCTCTCCACGTGCTTGTCCTGCTCGCGCTCGCCTTCGTTGCGGCTGGCTGCGGCGGCGGCGCCGACTCGTCAGATGGCGGACCACCGGACGCGGGGTCTGCTGGGTGCGGCGTCGGGGAGCTGCCGCTCGACGACGGCGGCTGCACCGTGGCCGGGCTGCCGCCGGACATGCAGTGCCCTCCCGGGGTGATGCCGCTCGACGACGGCGGCTGCCAGCCAGCCGGGGTGCCTCCGGAGGCATGCGGTCAGGGATTCGAAACGGACGGGAACGGGGGCTGCAACGCGATCCTGCCCGCCGACCCGTGCCCGGCAGGATTGATGGCGGTTCCGGGGGACACGAAATGCCATGAGGTGGCGCCCTGCGGGAGCGGGGATTATGAGATGATTCCAGGGCAAGAGGACCCCACCACCCAGTTCGTGAAGGGGGACTATCCCGGGAATGACAGCGACGGCACGCAGGGAAAGCCCTGGAAGCACATCCAAGAGGGCGTCGAC
>Ga0268298_10003950_pt1 | contig 14754 bp, 15 predicted proteins | sample WWTPWeurt_MetaG_FD_194462 | JGI IMG/M metagenome (GOLD analysis project Ga0268298, IMG submission 194462) | Activated sludge microbial communities from WWTP in Nijmegen, Gelderland, Netherland - WWTP Weurt | ecosystem: Engineered > WWTP > Aerobic digester > Activated sludge | place... | reverse complement strand
AACATTGAGGATCTCGGTGCGTGGGTTGAGCAGTTTAATGTTCTTTTGCAAACCGCTTGCGCGGGACCGCTCCACTGATTTAAGCGCCGCCCAGCCCTGTTCGGTATCCGGGGTGGGTTCGCCGCGAAGAAGCAGCGCAACCGTATGAAAAGCCACCAGCCCTGCGCTCGAAATATAGGTCAGGTCGCTAAGGTCCAGCAGTATGCTGCGGAAACCATTCTTGTACAATTCCTGAGCGGCCCCGATCAACTCCTGGTAGGTCTGTCCATCCAATTGCCCGGCAACGCGCATTATGGTGACCGGTACATTCCCTTGTTCTTGTGATACATCTATCTTAAGCATTGGCTCCTCCGAAAGTGATAATCAATTATAAACCCGCTTTGCGCTGCAATCGCTCCAGCCGATGGTCGATCTCCTGCAGCCAGTGTGTGCGAATGTACGCTGGCAGGTTGGCCTTCTCAACTTTTTTGCGCGCGGCCCCGGCCCACTTGAGCGAAGCCTTGATATCGCGTTGGTTATGCTCGTAGTACTTGGCCAACTCCACAAAGGCGTAGATATGACCTTGCTTTGCTGCTGCCTCCCATAACTCCACAGCCCGACTCAAATCTCCACGCCTTTTCTGCAATACGGAAATGCGCTTCACGGCCACGCCGAAATCTGCCTCCTCCAACCCCAGCTCGAGTCCACGCTCGAACAGACGGGCCGCTTCATCCCAATGGCCGAGGTCTTCGAACAATTTTCCAAGCGCAATGAAATCCAGCCCATGCTCCACGCTGCCATTATATGGGTCTGTCAGCAACTCGCTTACATGTCCCAGCAGGGCGGCCATGGCCACCACATCCATGGCGTTGTGATAGAACACCCCGCCCAGCGGACGGGCATCGCCGGTTCGCAGATAATCGAAATACAACCACGGAACTTCGTACCCCGGTACTTCTTCAGAAGAACGTGTGAAGCCGAGTACATGCTCTTCAAGATACTTCAAGGCGCGCGAAGGCAGCCTGTCACGCCATAAACGCCTTGCCAGCGGGAGCAGGTCGATGTGAGCATATTCCTTGAATGGAGAGGGAATGCGATGGAGGGAATATCGGGTGAGCAGCAATGGCGCATCGAAGGATTTGCCGTTGAACGTCACCAATCCTTCACAGGGCGCGAGAAAATCGATCAGGGCTTCGAGCATGGCGGCTTCTTCGGAAGGGTCACGCAGGAAGAACTGCCTGAGTGTGAATTTCCCATCCATAAAGCGGGCCACGCCAACCAGAAAAGCGACCGTGCCCGTGCCGCCGGAGACGCCGGAGGTTTCAGTATCCAGGAAAGCATATTTGTGAATGGGCAGATCTATTATGCGGGAATCATTGGCCCATTGGGCAATGGTGGCAAGTGGAAATTTGGAGTACGGAGAGATATCCCCATGCAAATAATCCTCTCCAAACACCTGCCCGGTGATGAAGGTTTCACCGCGCGGGGTGGAGAGGATTTCTCCAGCGACGACTGATTCTATCGAATGGCTGTCAGGTTTCGGCGGCGAAGGAAGCGCTCTGGCTGTCTTGACGCCGAGTGATTTCAATTTATCCGCAAGCGATGGCATGCGGACTATTTTATCTCTAAATTCCCTGGTGACTTGTGGTGAAGGTGTCGCGGGCTTTGAAGGTGACCGGCTTGGCGATAATGAAGAGGCGGCCCCAGCTTGAAACGCCGGCATTATCGATGCAGGTTTGCAGGGTGACGTGGAAGTCGCCGCGATAGACTTTGTTGAAAAGTTCTTCAGCTGAAAGGGTGGCCCCGGACTGGAGGTCTTTGAAACTGCTGTAGGGGCTGTAGGGGGTCAGTGCCTGGTAGCTGAGAACTTCTTCCACCGTAAAACTATGGGTGTGGCCGTCACCGTAAATGAGCACGATGGTGTCGCCGGCCTTTACCTGGGGGAAGCTATACCCGGCAAGATAGTTATGTGCCAGCAGACCGATGTTTCCAAATTGAGAGGCCATGCCGAACTGGGTGATCGTGGCTTCGGTAGTGGAAACATAACCGGGGTTTCCGCTGGGCTGCTGGACTACCGGGAAGGCCATGACATCGGCCACGTAGATACCGCGCAGCACGTTCTCGTTGCCGTCAACAACGTTGCCAATGAATGTAGGAAGTGTGGGGAGGGGAGTGGCTTCACCGAGCGCGTAAGCCTGAGCGGGCATTGCGAACACGCTGATGAGAGCGATGAGCAGCGCGGTGAAGATGATCTGGTTTTTGACTTGCACAAATTGCATTCTGGATGCCATAAGAAACTCCTTTTGGCGAGCATCCAGATCATTTGCGCAGGTCAAATCGCGCTAGGATCAAGAAGGCTCGTCTTCGGTGGCCTGGCGATCATGGCTGCGTCAGCAGCTGTAGACCCATGGCTTTGCGTCACCGTCTTTCGACGGGTTTGCCGTTGTCGGTACGATCCGTTCATGTTGTAAGGTTCGAAAAAACAAAAGCGGGCTTGCTATCTTGCCAAGCCCGCGAAGGAGAGGGAATTACAGTTTTTTCTTCGGCGGCCTGGCTGCCCTGGTTGTGTTGCCACAACGGTAGGCCCATTAGCTTTGCGTCACCGTCTTTCGACGGGTTTGCCATTTCGGTTTTCTGAGCGTAGTATACCCATGTCTGTGGGATTTGGAGTTTTCAGATTGGTAATGTTAACCGTCCGTAAGGTGGGGCGATTTTTGGTTTCGTGCTACACTTGCCCGCATCTTAACGGAAGAGTGAACGGTGAAAAGACGACTCCCATTTTGGTTGAAGATCTTATATGGTTCTGGTGATTGGGGAATTTCAAGCATCGGCATGATGCGCTCCATTTTCTACGCCATTTATCTGACGGATGTGGTTGGGATCGAGCCGCGACTGGCCTCGCTGGGTGCTCTGGCTGGTATCGTGTGGGATGCCGTCAATGATCCCATCATCGGCGTGTTGAGCGATCGGATGAAATCCAAACTGGGGCGGCGGCGTCCATTCTTGTTGTGGTTCGCGTTTCCGTTCGGTTTGAGTTTTGTCATGTTGTGGTCTGCGCCGAATTGGGAGAGTCAGGTGGGCTTGTTGATCTATGTGACGCTGGCGTTCATGATCTCCGATACATTGACGACCCTGGTGGCAGTGCCGTATCTTTCGTTGACCCCTGAACTGACTCAGGATTACGATGAGCGCACCTCGCTCTCGAGTTTTAGAACGGTCTTTCAATTACTTGCCGCCATGACAGTGGTGATCACAGCCCCGATGATCGTGGATGCAGTGATCCTTGGCGGCGGTACGCAACAACAAGGTTTTTTGACCGCCGGGGCAGTATTTGGCGCGGTCGGCTCCCTGCCTTTGTTCCTGATCGGGCTTTTTATAAAAGAACGCTTTGCGGAAGAAACGTCCGGGCAGGATACGCTTCCCTTCCGCGAGACCATGAGACTGGCTTGGCAGAATGTGCCGTTCCGTTATGCGGTTGGGATCTATATGTTCAACTGGTCTGCAGTGGACATGGTCTCCATCACCTTCCCGTTCTTCCTTCTATATTGGGTGGCGGAGGGAGACTTGCTTGCAAAGGTCAATATCCTTGGCGTGGACCTTGCGCTTGAATCGGCCTTCTTTGGGGTACTGATGCTGGTGTGCGTGCTGTTCGTACCGTTCTGGCTATGGTTGTCGAAGCGACAGAATAAGATCCGGGCCTACATGCTGGGTATGGCTGCCTGGGTGGTTGTGCAGGCAATGATCTTCACCATCCAACCGGGTGATACAGAATATATGTTGGTGATCGCCGCCTTGGCAGGGATCGGGGTTTCGGCAGCGTATATCCTGCCGGATTCGATCCTGCCGGATGTGATCGAATGGGATGAGTTGCGCACGGGCCGCAGGCAGGAAGGGGTCTATTACGGCATTCGCACCCTTATTCGCAAGTTGACCGGTGCGATCATCATCTTTGTCACATTGCAGATTTTGGGCTGGTCGGGGTATCAATCTCCGCCGGAGAATGTGACCGTTTTTCGCCAACCCGACTCAGCCTTGTTCATGATCCGCCTGATGGATTCTTTCATTGGCGCGGCGATCCTGTTGGGGACGATCCTCCTGGCATGGTCGTATCCGTTGACACGTGAGAAATACCAGAAGGTTCAAAGATTGCTCACGGTCCGCCGGAATAAAAACGCGGGAACGGATTAACCGTTCCCGCGTTCAATTATCAGCCCGGCGACTTAGATCATCGTCGGTTCTTCATACTTCCCGAAGACTTTCGTCATCACTCCCACGATCTCACCCAATGTGCAGTACGCGCGGACGCAATCCATGATATAGGGCATGGTATTCTCCGTGCCTTCGCAGGCAATGCGCAGACGGTCGAGAGTCTGCCCGACGCGCCCGCTATCGCGCGTTTTCTTCACTTCATTAAGGCGCGCCGCCTGGCGGCTGTAACCGTTCGGGTCCATGCGCAGGATGGGAATGTTCATTGGCTTGTTCTCGTTGTAGGCATTGACGCCTACGATCTTGCGCCTGCCCTGATCGATCTCGCGCTGGTAGCGATAAGCGGCATCGGAGATCTCGCCCTGCATGAATCCCTTTTCAAGCGCGGGGATGACTCCGCCCAGATCCTCGATGCGATGGAAGTAGTCGTACGCTTCCTTCTCCATTCGGTTGGTTTGCGCTTCGACGAAGAAACTACCCCCAAGCGGATCGACCGTATTAGTCACACCGGATTCTTCAGCGATGATCTGCTGGGTGCGCAGGGCAATGGTCACTGCATGCTCGGAGGGAAGCGCGAGGGCTTCATCCATGGAATTGGTGTGCAGGGATTGAGTTCCGCCAAGCACGGCGGCCAGCGCCTGGATCGCCACACGGACGATGTTGATCTCCGGCTGCTGTGCCGTGAGCGAGACCCCTGCCGTTTGTGTATGGAAGCGCATCAGCCACGAGCGCGGATTTTTGGCCTTGAAGGTCTCACGCATTTCCCGCGCCCAAATGCGGCGGGCAGCGCGATACTTTGCGATCTCTTCGAAGAAGTCGTTGTGTGCGTTGAAGAAGAAAGATAAGCGCGGCGCGAAATCATCCACATCCATTCCGCGTGCCATGCCCCAGCGGACGTATTCCATGCCGTCTGCCAGGGTGAAGGCCAGTTCCTGCGCGGCCGTGGAACCAGCTTCGCGGATGTGATAGCCGGAAATGGAAATGGTGTTCCATTGCGGTACATGTTTCGCGCCGAACTCCATCGTATCCACCACGAGGCGCATGGACGGTTCCGGAGGAAAGATGAATTCCTTTTGGGCGATGAATTCCTTGAGGATATCGTTCTGCAAGGTTCCGCGCAACTGATCGGAGCGTACGCCCTGTTTTTCGGCGGCGGCGATGTACATGGCCCAAATGATGGCGGCAGGCGAGTTGATGGTCATGCTGGAGGAAACTTTATCGAGCGGAATGCCGTCCAGCAAAATTTCCATGTCTTTCAATGAAGAGACCGCCACGCCGCACTTGCCGAACTCGCCAAGCGCCTCGGGCTGGTCGGTATCGTAGCCCATTAACGTGGCCAGGTCGAAGGCAATGCTCAGGCCGGTCTGACCCTGCTCGAGCAGGTATTTGAAGCGCTTGTTCGTTTCCTCAGCAGTGCCGAAGCCTGCGAACATGCGCATTGTCCAGAGTTTGGAGCGGTGCAGTGTCGGGTGGACTCCTCTTGTGTACGGGTATTCACCCGGAAGTCCAAGAGAAGAAGCGTAGTCTGTTTCCCCAAGATCGAGCGGCGTATAGAGGCGGTTGATCGGTTCAGAGGAGGTGGTGATAAATTCGTCGGCGCGTTCGGGCAGCTGGCTCAGCGCTTTTTTGAGGGAGGTCTGCTCCCATTCGGCCAGCGTCTTTTCCAATTCTTCGAGCGTTCTTTTATCGTACATGGCATCTCCTTTGGCGAAAAGATTAGTGAGATTATAACCCTTCCCCCTCCGCCGCTATCGCGACACCTTCCCCAAATAGGATATGAACTACTGTCATATTTGGGGAAGGTTGGGTGGGGTGGTATACTCTCAAAAAAGGTAACCATGCCACGCTTTGAAATTGACGTAGACCCCTGTGACCATATCACTGCAGACGCCATCGGCAAGCCCGGACAGCGCGTTTTTTATTTACAAGCCTATCAAGATACCCGTACCATTACCATTATTATTGAGAAAGCGCAGTTGATCTCGCTCGCCATCGGTATTGAGCAGTTTCTCGCCCAGATCAGCCAACAGCATCCTGACCTGGAAGAAGCCTCGGGCGATTACATTGAGGAGACCATGCGCATCAATCCGCCGGTGGATCCGCTCTACCGCTCCGGCGAGATCGGCCTTGGCTATGATAAAGAACGCGACCGGGTCGTCGTCTTCACCAAGGAACTGCTGACCGAGGAACAAGATCCCGAGTCGGCAGCCCAGGTGCGCTTTTGGGCTACACGTTCGCAGATGCGCCGCCTTGCCCGTTGGGGACAGGAAGTGTCCAATCGCGGACGTCCCATCTGTCCGCAGTGCGGCCAGCCCATCGAGCCGGAAGGGCACTTCTGTCCGAAAAAGAACGGACACCTTCATTAATCACGTCAAACGTTCAACGTTCGACGTTTGGCATTCATGAATACATCCATTTCCCCTGCAATCCGGTCTGCTCTTACAAACGGCGCTTATGACCTTCGCGGTCAGTTCATGCTTGGTTCGAATTACACCTTCCTGGTTGACGTTCACCACGAAGGGAAAACATTCCAGGCCGTGTACAAGCCCAGCAAAGGCGAGCAACCGCTTTGGGATTTTCCTGAGAACACCCTGGCTTTGCGCGAGGTCGCCGCTTTTCAATTGAGCGAGGCTCTTGGTTTCAACATTGTTCCATTCACGGTTTACCGTGAAGACGGGCCGCATGGCCCCGGTTCGCTGCAACAATACATCGAGTACGATGTTGAATATCATTACTTCAACTTCACCGTTGAGGACAAGCAAAAACTGCGTCCTGTAGTGCTCTTCGATTTCCTCTCCAATAACGCCGACCGCAAGGGCAGCCATGTGTTCTTTGAAGAGGGGACCCATCACCTCTTTGCTATCGACCACGGCATCTGCTTCCACGAGGAATACAAATTGAGGACCGTATTGTGGGACTTTGCCGGTCAGGCCATCCCGGATGAATTGCTTGCGCCTCTTTCCTCGACCGGGACCTGGTCGACCCTCTTTGAGCCCTATCTCAACCCAAGCGAGATCGACTCCCTGCTGCTTCGTGCCGAAGAGTTACTCGAAGAAAAAGTCTTCCCCCGTCCCTTGGGCGGACGCAGAGCTTATCCCTACCCGCCGATATAACCTTCGATCTCCAATTTCAATTCCTCAGTTGCTGTAATTTCCCAAAGGAGTCTCCCCATGCACTACAACCTCGCCTTCATCGGTTTTGGAAACGTTGCCCGTTCACTGGCTCGCCTCCTCGTTCGTAAACAGGATCTGCTTAAATCAAAACACAATGTCACTTTTTCATTTACAGGCATTTCCACCGGCCGGCATGGACATGCCGTGAACCCGGAGGGTCTGGATATTGAAAAGGCATTGGAACTTGTGGAGAACGGCAAGGATATCTTTCCCCTTTCTTCTTTTGAAGTAAAGAATTCGCTGGATGTCCTCAAACATTCCCAAGCCAACTTCATGTTCGAGAATTCCCCGGTTAACACTCAAACAGGACAGCCTGCGCTTGATCATATCCGCACGGCGCTGGAATTGGGGATGCACGTCAGCACAGCGAACAAGGGTCCGGTGGTGCATGGCTATCGCGATCTGACCGCGCTGGCGGAAGCGAAAGGGAAGAAGTTCCGGTTTGAGTCCACGGTTCTGGGCGGGGCACCCGTTTTCTCGGTCATGAGAGAATCGTTTCCGCTGGCGGAGTTGGAATCCTTCAAAGGCATCTTCAATGCCACCACCAACGTCATCCTGTCTCGTATGGAAAGCGGCGAGACCTATGAACAGGCGCTTGCCTATGCCCAGAAGATCGGGCTGGCTGAAACCGACCCCACCAACGATGTGGACGGTTGGGATGCCGCCATCAAAGTTGCGGCGCTCGTCACGGTTCTGTGGGATACGCCCATGACCCCGCAGCAAGTGAACCCCACCGGCATTCGCGGCATCACATCCGAGATGATCGCCGGGGCCAAAGCGGAAGGCAAACGTTATAAGTTGGTTTGTTCTGCTGAAAAAACGGATGGCAGGATCGTGGCCAGTGTGGCTCCACAGTTGGTGGATTCATCCTCGTCGCTGTATGGCATGATGAACTCCAGCACGGGCACCACCTTCCGCACCGATGTCATCATTGACTACTCCATCGTCCTCTCCGAAAAACCGGGCATGACCGGCGGCCCGGTCGAAACCGCCTATGGCTTGTTTGCCGATTTTGTGAATATCGCCAGCCGGTAAAGCGCAAGGTCTTTCCCGATGATCAAGGTGATGAGTTTTAACATCCGCTATGGGACCGCCGAAGACGGCGCGAACCATTGGGAGAAACGCAAGCCCCTGGTGGTGGAGAGGATCCGTGAATTTGGTCCGGACTTGCTGGGGATTCAAGAATGCCGCGATGACTCGCAGGCGGTGTTCATCAAGACCAGCCTGCCTGAGTATGAGTTCTACGGCGTGCAGCGCGGCGGTGGACCTGAAACCGCCCTGGAAATGGCGCCGATCCTTTTCAGGCGCGATGCGTTCCGCGTTCATCGGACCGGTCATTTCTGGCTGAGTGAAACGCCAGCGGTCCCCGGCAGCAAAAGTTGGGGAAGTACGTTTGCGCGCACAGTGACCTGGGCGGAACTTTTTCACCTGCCTACACAGCGGATGTTGACCTTCGTCAATACGCATTTCGATTATGAGCCATCTGCCATCGAAGGCGCGGCGCGCTTTTTGCGAACCTGGCTCGCTGAAACGATCAAAAAGTCGCCGGTCATTTTGACCGGCGACTTTAATGCGGTTAAAGATTCTTTTGCCTACCAAACGCTGATGGGAGCGGAATGGAGGGATGCCTACCGCGCATCAGGCGGTGATGCCGAAACGGAAGGTACATTTCATGGGTTCGGCACGGCAGGGAAGATCAACCCCATTGATTGGGTGCTGGTTTCAGAACATTTCCACGCGACCGAATCTCACGTGGACCGCACCGGAGAGGAAGAGCGCTTCCCATCTGACCATTATCCCGTGCTTGCAATTTTGAAGTGGGCAGGCTAACCCACGAGTAGGGTCACCAACGCCAAAATAGCGGGGACGGCTTGAATGTAAAAGATGCGTTTGCTGACTGTGAACGCGCCGAAGATTCCTGCGATGATGACACAACTGAGGAAGAAGATCTTCACCGGGTCACCTGCAACCAGTCCCCACAGCAGACCGGCGGCGAGGAAGCCGTTGTATAAACCCTGATTCATGGCGAGAGTCTTCGACTGTTTGGCTTGCTCCTCCGTCATACGAAATGATTTCATCCCGCGCGGTTTGTCCCATAGGAACATTTCGAGGTAAAGGAAGTAAAGGTGCAAGAGGGCAACGATCACAATAAGAATATCGGATACAAGTTTCATTAAATTCTCCTTTGGTTGAGAGGAGTATAGCAGACTCTGAAAACAGAACAAAAATTCTGTTATACTGCTCTCAATGATTATTGTAGGTGTGCAGCATTGCTGCACACCTACACGAGGAACTTATGGCAAAAAATAAAACTCATACCCGATATGTATGTCAGCAATGCGGACGAGTTGCCGCATCTTATATGGGCAAATGCCCGCAGTGCGGCTCGTTCGACAGTATGACCGAAGAGATCATCCACGATGAACCCGTGGCTAAGAAAGGCGCGGTCAACGTCCGCGGGCTGACGGGGCGCTCGGAGCCGCGACCCATTTCCGAGGTCAGTGGTGAGGCGGAAGATCGCGTTCACCTGCCCATCGGTGAGTTCGCGCGCGTGCTCGGCGGCGGCATTGTCCCCGGTTCCATCGTGCTCGTTGGCGGTGACCCGGGCATTGGCAAATCCACGCTGATGCTGCAAATGGCAATTGAGATGGGCAAGGTGCAGCGAGTGCTGTATGTCTCGGGCGAAGAGTCGGAACGGCAGATCAAGATGCGCGCCTCGCGTCTGTTCAACGGCGGGAAGGACATGCCAAAGGATCTGCTGTTGGTGACGGAGACCAACCTTGAAATTATCCTGAACCACGTCCGCGAATCAAAACCGGACCTGTTGATTGTTGACTCCATCCAAACGACTTATCTCTCTGAATTGGATTCTTCGGCGGGCTCGGTCTCGCAGGTGCGCGAGTGTTCGTCGCAGTTGCGCGAGTTGGCGAAGTCCAGTGGTGTGACCGTGTTCATGATCGGGCATGTGACCAAGGAAGGCGCAATTGCCGGTCCGCGTGTGTTGGAACATATCGTGGATACAGTTCTGTATCTTGAAGGGGATCGCTTTCAAGCCTATCGTTTGTTGCGCTCGGTGAAGAACCGCTTCGGTGCGACCTCTGAAGTGGGTGTGTTCGAAATGCGCGAAGGCGGCATGATCGAAGTGACCAACCCGTCTGAAGCGTTCTTGGCGGAGCGTTTGGTCAATGCGGCTGGATCTGCTATTGCAGTGACAATGGAAGGAACGCGCCCCATCCTCGTGGAAGTGCAGGGATTAACCTCACCGACTCAATTTGGCAATGCACGCCGCACCCCTAATGGCGTGGACTTCAACCGTCTGTTGCTCATTTCAGCAGTTCTTACACGCCGCGTAGGACTCAAACTTGCCGAGCAAGATGTCTTCGTCAACGTAGTGGGCGGTATCCAAATCGACGAACCCGCCGCGGACTTAGCCGTTGCGGCTGCCATCGCTTCTTCATGGAAAGATTTGCCGATTCAAGCCAATGTTGTTCTGATCGGTGAAATTGGCTTGGCGGGTGAACTGCGTATGCCGGGGCAAATGGTGGCGCGTTTGAAAGAAGCACAGAAACTTGGTTTCAAAACTGCCATCGTCCCGAAAGCGATTCGTAAGGGCGAAGAATATCCGCAGGGGATCGAAGTTATCGAAGTCCGCTCGGTGGACCAGGCGTTGGATAAGGCGTTGAAGAAAGAGAAGTAGTAAGTCAAGAGGAAAGAAGAAAGAGAGTTTTATATGTGCAGAAGCATCAAACCCCTTAGAAATCTGGACCACCCCGTCACCGAGCAGGAGGTCTACGAAGCGGCTTTGCAATACGTGCGCAAAGTGAGCGGGTATCGCAAACCGTCGAAAGCGAATGAAGAAGCGTTCAACAAGGCGATAGAGGAAGTTGCAAACGCTACCAGGAATATATTAGCCAATCTCAAATCAAAGCAACAAGAAACTCAACCCACCTGAAACCTAATACCTCTTTCCCCGTATACCTCCTTAGTAATAACCTAAGGAGGTTTTTCTTATGCGTAAACTTTTCGTTCTTATCGTGATCCTCGCTTTAGCCAGCCTGGCGTGCGGGATCAGCGTTCCGAAGGCTCCCCAACCTGGCCCGGAAGTGACCGAGCCCATCCATGTGGATTATCCTGATTCGGGCGAGGTTAACCTCATGTTGACCTTTGGCGCGGGTGAATTGATCCTCAATCCCGGTGCGGATGCGCTTGTGGATGGAACAGCCGTCTACAACTATGCCGAGGTCAAGCCGCAGATCGTCAGTGACGGTGGCGATGTGGAAGTCAAAATAGGCAACCTGAAATTTCCCAGCCTGCCGACCTTGACCGACCTCAAGAACGTGTGGGACTTGAGACTTGGCGGCCAACCCATGAATTTAAGCATCCAATCCGGTGCGTATGACGGCACCTTCGAATTCGGCGGTCTGACCCTCACTAACTTGTCCATTGAAGACGGCGCTTCCCATGTGGAACTCGCGTTCTCCGAACCCAACCAGGTTGAGATGAACACTTTCCTCTACACCACGGGCGCATCGGATGTCAAACTGACCGGGCTTGCAAATGCGAACTTTAACCTGTTCGATTTCTCCGCCGGTGCGGGCGACTACACTCTGGATTTCTCCGGCGGCCTGAAGCGCGACGCTTCCATCAAAGTGGAGACCGGACTCAGCAATGTCATCATTATCGTCCCTGACGGTGTCAACGCAATGGTCACAGTGGAGGGAGGGCTGTCGAATGTAAACGCAGGCTCCGGCTGGGATCGAAGCGGAGAGGGGTATCGTCAAGAGGGTGAAGGTCCCATGTTGACTTTTGTTGTCGAGATGGGCGCTGGGAACCTGACGCTGACTCACTAGACTCGATGCAAGGCTTAAGTCCCATGTCATTGACGTGGGACTTTTTATTTTTCTGTTGTCTGTAATTCAGAGTAAAAGGTCATAATTTGGCTATGACCTTTATTACTTGTCTTGCACAAAATTTCACAATAAAATCGTGATTGTTGGTAAGTTTTACCTATTTTAAGTGAGGTCAGCATGCAAATTACCCGCCAAGCCGATTATGCCGTCCGCGCCGTTTTACACCTTGCCCGCAATGGTGATCAGCGCACAGCAACGAGTTCCATCGCTGAAGAACAACGCATTCCCCCTTCCTTCCTTGCCAAGATCATTTCCCAGTTGTCCATTGCCGGGTTGCTGCATACTTCGCGCGGCGCTCGCGGCGGCGTGACGTTGGCGCGCACCCCGCAGGAGATCACACTGTTGGAAGTCATTGAGGCCATTGATGGCCCGATCCAACTCAATGAGTGTGTGGGAGATACGGGCGCATGCTCGTTCGATGAGAATTGTCCGCTGCGCCCGGTTTGGTGCGAAGCGCAGGAAGTGTTGGTGAATCGTCTCAAAGGCACCAACTTTGCCGATATGATCGCCAAGGGACAGACCAGCGTTTGATCTAATAAAATCCATATGGCGTCCCGGCTGCCGGGATGCCATATGTTATGGGTGGAAAATCATGTAGTGTGATTCACCATACAAGCAAAATGAGAATCCAAGGAGGAGTAAATGAAAAAAGATAAGTTCTACATTGTTTCTGTTCTGTTTGTCCTGGTGCTTTCCCTGGCCAGTCTGGCATGCGGAGTATCCAGCATTTCCAACCTGTTCGCAACTGCCACCCCTACGCCCACTCATACCTCCACGCCGACGCCCACCTTTACCCCCAGCCCTACAGCAACATCCACTTCAACTCCTACGCCAACGGCCACTCCGCTTCCCACCGGGGTCAGCCTGGAGATTCTGCCTGATGCCAGAAGCCTGTTCGTTGATTACGATAATAAATACAAAGTAGTTCTTCCGAAAGACTGGGTCGTTCTCCCTGTTGATAAAGAAAAATTGAATACCATCCTGGAAAAACTTGCAGAAGAACAGCCGGACCTGGCTGACGCCGCCAAGGCGTTTCAGGAATTGGATCCAGACGTGGTGCGTATGGTGGCATTAAATGGAAATCGGGAATATTTTGTTAATGGTTATGCCGCCAATATCAATATCGCTGTCATGGAGGATGCCATGCTTTCGGCCATGCCGATTTCATTTGTATCCGGCGTGTTGGAGGAATCGTTAAAGCAGCAGGGGTTTAGCGTATTGACCGACGGTGTCAATCCTGTGGATAATGAGAATGGGGTGGAGATGGAGTATATTGATGTGGAACGCAGTCTGTCTGGCAAGCGGGTTAGTCAGAGAATTATGATCTTTCAGAATAATAAGAAATTGATCATGATCACCGCCACCACTGTTTCTCAATTTAGGGATGTGATCTTTCAATCATTGAACGAAATTGGCGCCACATTGGAAGTATTTAAATAACACCAGGCCGCGGATGATGTAATGGATCGATTTGGCTGAACAAAAAATAACCGGCCTCTCGGCTATAATAGCCGGGAGGCTTTTGTACTTAAAGGATACTTTAATGAAAGATCATTGCGGTGTAAAAGTTTTCTTGATTTTATGGATAACATCTTTGGCTTGCGTAGTGCCGGGGATGACAACATCCGCGCCTCTCTCCACGCCGACACCTGACACACGACTGGAGATCATGGTCGCCGAGACCGTTTCTGTTGCGCTTCAAATGACAGAGCAGGTTAAGCCCGTGCAGACTTCCAGCCAGACCCCTACCTCAATCCCCACAGCAACTCAAACAGCCATCCTTGCCACGCCTACGCAATCTGCGGAAAGCGTTTGGGATACGAACGCCGATGGCGATACTGCTTTTACCGACCTGCTTGGGAAATATTCCCTGGTTGTCCCCAGGCAGTGGGTGACCTTCCGCAGAAATGCACCCGAGTTCGACATCATCAGCACCCTGCCTGAAGCGGAGAACCCGGCCATCCAGCGCTCACTGGAAACGATCCGATCCCTCGACCCGAACATTTTCCGCCTGTTCGCGCTGGATATGAATGAAGAACATATTGAGAGTGGCTTTGTGACCAATATCAATGTGCTATGGGATGCGCAGCAGGAAATGTCTCTCGCAGATGGAACACAACTCGAAAAATTAGGGGCCACTCTACCAGACTCGATGAATGGGGCGAAGGTGTTGGTGACCGAAATCCGCCCCACCAAAAACAACATCCCATACGGTGTGATCGCTTCGCAAACCCCGGTCGTCACTCTGGATGGAGCGCAGATCATACTCTATCAAAAGCAGGTCTTTTTTGACCTGCCCGCCGGGACCCTCTCCATAACACTTTCCACAACTGACAAGTGGCGGGAAACCGTCGAACCGTCCTTTGATGCCATTGTTGATTCACTCTTGATCTTGGAATAGGAGCATCCTTTATGTCCACACCCCGTATCGTCCGTGCGCCGCGAGGCACCGAACTGACTTGCAAGAACTGGCTGAGCGAAGCCGC
>Ga0268298_10003949_pt1 | contig 14756 bp, 19 predicted proteins | sample WWTPWeurt_MetaG_FD_194462 | JGI IMG/M metagenome (GOLD analysis project Ga0268298, IMG submission 194462) | Activated sludge microbial communities from WWTP in Nijmegen, Gelderland, Netherland - WWTP Weurt | ecosystem: Engineered > WWTP > Aerobic digester > Activated sludge | place... | reverse complement strand
ATTTGATCAGCGCGTGGTAGTCGGCCATGAAGAAGAAGCTCTCCACGGCCGGCTCGCGGCTGGCGATGATGCAGGGGCGCACCGCACCCACGTAGTTGCCGAGGTGCAGGGTGCCGGTGGTGGTGATGCCGGTGAGGACGCGTTGGGCGGGCATGGTGGGCTGCTTCAGTCTGGGTGAAAGGCGCGCAGCCCCATCGGGCCGCGCGCCGCAGCCGCGATTGTGTCTTCGATTGGGCCTGGCTCAGCTGCGGCGCGACCGCAGCGCCTGCAACAGCGCGCGCACTTCATCGCTGGCCCGCTGTGGCTCCTTCCAGTAGGCCGAGCAATCGCTCTTGCGTGCCAGCAGGCCCATCTCCACCAGCTCTCGGCGCGGCGTCACGTGGTCACCGTAGGTGGTCCAGGCCTTGAGGATCTCGTTCACCTCGCGCTCGGTGTACTGGCGGCCCGAGTCAAAGCGCGCCCACAGCGCCCACATGGCCAGGCGCTGAACGCTGAACTTGTGCGGCCAGCGCGCCAGACGGCCCCAGTCGTCGAACTGGGTCAGCGCCTTGGCGGCGGCGGGGCTCAGCGGCAGGTTGGCGGCAAGCTCGGCGACCGGCGGTGGGGCAAGCAGCACCTCGGCGCCGGCAGGCGCCAGCGCCTGTCGGCGGGCCTCGGTGCGCGCGGCGGCGGCATCGGCCTTCAGTGCCTGCACATTGCGGTGGCCGGCGGCGCGGGCAAGCATGTTCAGCAGTTGCACGTGGCCGGGCACGGTGGCAGATTCGGCCAGGTGCGTGGTGAGCTGCGCGCGCAGCGACTTGGCAAAGCTCGACAAGTCTTCGCAATGCAGGGGCAACAATTCGCGCGCAGTGGCGCGCCCGGATGGGTTGGAAACGGTGGTCGGGGTCGACATGGTCAGCACTCTCCCGCGTGTACCGGCCGGGCTGGCTGCGGTGTGCAGGCCAACCAGGGGCTGGGGTCGCCGACTTGCAGCCGTGGTGCACGCTCAAGGGGTTGAGGTGTGAACCATGGACTTCTTCAATGCGATGACGGCGCGTTGCAGCGCCATGACCATCTCGGCAGGTTTAGCTCGCGAAGATTCGCGCGGCGACGCCTGGGTGAACTGCCGACCAGGCCGCGATGATAGCGCCGCCGGCGACGGGCATCACTCGCTGTAGGGGCCGCTCACCAGGCGCTGCGAGATCCACCAGATGTTGCCCCAGGCGTCGCGCACGCCGCCCTGTCGGTCCTGGTAGGGCATGTTGGCCACGGCCATTTCCAGCGTGGCGCCGTGGGCCAGCGCAAGGGCCATGCTGGCGTCGGCGTCGGCCACGTACAGGTAGTACGCGGCCCGCATGGCCGGGTAGGCGGTTGAGGCTTCGCTCACCATCACCGTCGCATGGCCCAGTTGCACCTGCGCATTGGCGATCCGTCCATCGGGCCTCAGGCTGCGCAGCCTGGGCGTGCCGCCCAGGCCCTGCACCAGAAAGTCGACAAAGCCCTCGGCACCGTCGACGAAGAAGTAGGGGGTGACGTTGGCAAAACCAGGCGGCGTGGTCATGGGCAGCTCGTGTCGGCAGGCCGCCAGTATCAGGCGGCAGGGGCCGCGGTGCCAGCGTTTCCGGCGGAGCTCGCTGAGGCGGGAAAGTTGCTGGGGGCCAACTGGCGGCGCAGGTTCATGAATGGCACCTCCACCGTGCGGTGCAGCATCCAGCCCACCAGCAGGCTGGCCAGCACCACCGCCAGCAACAACCAGCCCGAGCTCGGATCGACAGGCGCCCAGCGCGTCTTCACGATGTGGCCGACGGCCTTGTGCGTGAGGTAGAGGCTGTACGACCACAGCGCCAGTTGGCGTGCGCCGGGCACCTGCCAGCGCGCCAGCGCCGAGCGGGGGCTCAACGCGGCCATCACCAGCAACGCAAAGGCCATCGCATTGAGCGAGTAGCCGAAGGTGGTCATGGCGAAGCCATAGCCATAGCCTTCGACGTAGTAGCCCTTCAACAACGCCACTGTCATCGCGGCACATGCCAGAAGGCCAAGCACCCAGAGCGCCTGGCCGCGCCGCATCAGCGCCGCCCAGCGCTGCGGGTGGGCATGCTGGAGCAGCGCCACGGCGACGCCGGGCAGGAACTCATCGGCCCGGGCGATGGTGGCGTAGTACAGGTGGGGGTGGTAGCCGGCCACCGCGCCGTTGGCCTCCAGGCCATGGCGCGCCCACAACCAGGCGCGAGCGCCCATGCCCAGGGCCGTCAGGCCCAGCAGCAATGCCCAACCGTGCCACCGCGTCGCCTTGAGCTTCAGCCCAGCCAGCAGCACCAAAGGCAGCACCAGGTAGAACTGCTCCTCCACGCACAGCGACCAGGCGTGCGAGAAGGCCGTGCCTGGCGGCAGCAGCCAGTTCTGGGTGAAGCTGAGGAAGCGCCACAGCGCCGGCGGTGTGCGCCCGCCCATCCCCTCGGGCCACAGAAAGTAGGCCGCCAGCACCACCCAGAACACCGGCAGCGTGCGCAGCGCGCGGCGCGTGTAGAAGGCCCGCAGCGACAAGCGCGGGCCACGCACCAGGCCGGCCAGCAGCTGGTCGGCGATCAGGTAGCCACTGAGCACGAAGAACAGGTCCACCCCCACCCAGCCCAAGGTGCCGGCCCAGCCAAACGTGGGCTGGCCGCTGACGAACACCTGGTAGTGGTGCATGAACACCAGCGCGATCGCCAGGGCCCTCAGGGTGTCCAGGCCGGCGAGTCGCGGGCCCTGGGTTTCGCTCATCGCGCGGTTGTCAGACCAGCAGCACCAGCACCAGGCCCAGCAACGCCGGCAGGGCCTGCACGAAGAGGATCTTGCGGCCCACCGTGGCGGCGCCGTACAGGCCGGCCACCAGCACGCACAGCAGGAAGAAGACCTTCACCGAGTTGCCCGCCGCGCCCAGCCACACGCCCCAGAACAGGCCGGCCGCCAGAAAGCCGTTGTACAGGCCCTGGTTGGCCGCCAGCACCTTGGTGAAGTGCGCCTTCTCGGGTGAGTTGCCAAAGGTGCGCAGGCCGAAAGGCGTCTCCCAGAGGAACATCTCCAGCACCAGGAAATAGATGTGCAACAGGCCCACCAGGGCGACAACGACATTGGCCAGCACAGACATGCGAACTCCCGTTCAGGTGTTTTGATGGCGGCGATTGTCGTCGCTCAGCGGGAAAACCCTCAGGGTCTGGTCGGCGCAGGCGACGGCGGCTGTCGGTTGCGCGCACCGGCGGCCTGGGTGATGCGTTCGTTCATGCCCTCGAACGTCTTGACCAGTTCGGCGCAGGCGGCGGCCGGGGCCTCGCACAACGTGGCCACGTCCACGCTCACCGCGCGGTTGGCGCCGCGCCGTATCACGCGCCGCACCACGGCCGGGTAGGCTGCGTGACCTGCCGGCGTGAAGGTCCACTGGGTCGAAGCCATGGGCTCGTTGACGATGACCCAGCCATCGCCGCCGTCGGTGACGATGGTGCCGTTGCCGTCGCGCGCCTTCAGGCCAGACAACGCCTCGGCCACGGTCTGGTAGGGCATGGGGATGGGCGCAGCGGCAGGGGCCGAGGCCGCTGCGGTCTGTGCCCCAGCACTGGCGGCCCCCGCACCAAGGGCGAAGGCAAGCAGGGCGGGTCGTGCGATGTGGCGTGTCATGGGCAAAGCGGGTGTGAGGGCAAGCCGGCAGTAGCGCACACATGGCGATGCTCACGCAATCCGGGCGCCCCCGGGGCGCGTCAACGCACCGCGTTCCGATCGAACATTGGGTTCTCGACGATGCCCAGCCGGTTGCCGAACGGGTCCGTCACCGCCGCCACCCGGATACCTTCGCCCACGTCGGTCACCGGCTCCAGCGCGGTGGCGCCCAGGGCCAGCAGGCGGGTGTGGGCGGCTGCAGCATCTGCCACGCCCCACAGGGCTTGCGCACCTGTGGTGCCGGGCATGCCGTCTGGCAGCAGGCCCAGCTCGAAGCCGCCCACATTGAAGCCCACGTAGAAGGGCTGGTCGAAACTGGGTGGCTGGCCCAGCACCTCGCTGTACCACTGCTTGGCTCGGGCCAGGTCGGGGGCCGGGTAGATGACGGTGCGCAGGCCGAGGATCATGGCGTTCTCCTTGGGGGATGTGGTGTCCGCAGCATAGCCAAGGTCTGCTGCCACCACGCTGTCAGCAGGGTGCTCGCAGCATGACGCCAGGCGCTGCACCACCGCAGCGCCGTTCCACATCACCCTCTCAGGAGCCCCGTCATGACCCAACCCCTGCACAACGCCATCAACTGGTTCGAGATTCCCGTGCAAGACATGGACCGCGCCCAGCGCTTCTACGAAACCCTGCTGGCCCAGCCGCTGGGCCGCGAGCCCATGGGCCCGCAGACGCTGGCGGTATTTCCGTATGCCGATGGCACGGTGGGCGGTGCCCTGTTGGCCGGGCCGCAGGTGAGTGGGCCCACCTCGGGCAGCGGAGTGCTGGTGTACCTGAACGCTGGCCAGCACCTGGCTCCCGCCCTGGCCCGGCTGGCCGAGGCGGGTGGCCATATCGTCACCCCGCGGGTGGACCTGCCGGACGGCATGGGCGCCTTTGTGCACTTCACCGACAGCGAAGGCAACCGCGTAGGCCTGCACGCTGAGCGCTAGCATTCAGCCAATGCGCCGTGCCGACCGCCTGTTCCAGATCGTCCAGCTCATCCGTGGCCGGCGGCTGTCCACCGCCGCCTGGCTGGCCGGGCGGCTGGAGGTGTCGGTTCGCTCGGTGTACCGCGACGTGGCCGACCTGCAGGCCCAGGGCGTGCCCATCGAAGGCGAGGCCGGCGTGGGCTATCGGCTGGGCAAGGGCTACGAGTTGCCGCCGCTGATGTTCAGCACCGACGAAGCCCGGTCCCTGGTGGCGGCCGTGCGCCTGGCCGCACCACGGCTGGATGGCGAACTGGCGGCCTCGGCCGAGACAGCGCTCTCGAAGATCCTGGCCGTGCTGCCGGCCACGGCACGCGCGGCAGCCGAGAGCCTCTCGCTGCACGCGCCCGATGTGGGCCCGGATGAGGCCACCCGCGCGCGCCTGGCCCTGCTGCGCCAGGCCACCGAGGCGCGGCGCAAGCTGCACCTGCACTACCGCGCGCTGGACGAGGCGGTGAGCGAGCGCACGGTGCGACCGTTGGGCTGCTTCTTCTGGGGCCAGGTGTGGACGTTGGCCGCCTGGTGCGAAAGCCGCAACGACTTCCGCAGTTTTCGCGTCGACCGCATCGACGAGCTGAGCGTGCTCGACGAAGCCTTTCGCGACGAGCCCGGAAAGGCCCTGGCCGACATGCGTCGGCGCCACGAGGCCCAGGGCTGAGCCTGCCTCAGCCGCCGAAGCGCTGCTTCATCGCCTTGTCCACATCGGCCAGGCTCATCGTGGTGAGTGGGCTGGCGTCGGGGCGCAGTTGCACGTGTGGCCAATCCTTGAACGAAGCCCAGCCGCCGCCGGGCGTGAGGCCCAGCTTCTGTGCCTCGACCACCATCACCTGGTAGCCGTTGCGGCCGTTCACCAGTTGCTTGGGTGACCAGACGGCCTGGCCGTTCACGACCCAGAAGCAATCCACCGCCTCGCCCCACTGGTGCCATGACAGGCCCGGCGCGGCATTGGTGACCGGGTCGCCGTTCTGCGGACCGGCCTTCACCAGCACCTGGGCCAGGTAAGGGGCACCGCCGGCCTTGAGCTCGGCGATCTTGGCGTTGATGGCCTCGATGGCGCGTGACTGGCGCCACAGTCTGGCCTGCTCCAAGGGTGTTCGCAGCGACATGTAGGGCCGCATCTCGCAGCCCCTGGCCTGGCAGTTGGCCACCAGTTTCAGCACCTGGGCCTTGAACTTGGGTGTCAGCACGTCGAGATCGGCCGCCATGACGCATCCTCCTTGTTTATGGGTGCCCACAGGCTAAGCAGAACCCCGGCCGTTCGCAAGGTCTTGCACCCCCCCACAATCGCACCCATGCCCATCAGTCACCTGCTGCTGGCCCTGGCGGTGGTGGCCGTCTGGGGCAGCAATTTCGTCGTCATCAAGTTCGGCCTCGCCGAGCTGCCACCGTTTGCCCTGGCCACGCTGCGCTTTGCGCTCTCGGCCCTGCCCTGGGCCCTGTTCATCCGCCGGCCAGAGGTGGCCTGGTGGCGGCTGGGGGCCTTTGGCGTGCTGCTGGGCTGCGGGCAATTTGGCCTGCTGTTCCAGGCCATGCGCTCAGACATCTCACCCGGCCTGGCCTCACTGGTGGTGCAGTCGCAGGTGTTTTTCACCATCGGCATCTCGATGGTGGTCAATGGCGAGCGGGTTCGCGCCATGCAGTGGGCGGCCGCGCTGCTGGCCCTGGCCGGCATGGGCTGGATCGCCTGGCACGGCCTGCTGGGCAGTGCCGAGGTGCACCTGCTGGGCCTGGCCCTGGTGCTGGCGGCGGCGGCCTGCTGGGCGGTGGCCAACCTGGTGGCACGCGGTGCAGGCCGGGTGGACGCCCTGGGCTTCATGGTCTGGTCCAGCCTGTTCGCGGTGCCGCCGCTGGCCCTGATCAGCGCCACGCTCGAAGGCGTGGCTCCGGTGCTGTACGCGGTGCGGCATGCCAGCGCGCTGGCCTGGGCGGCGGTGTTGTGGCAGGCGGTGGGCAACACCTTGTTCGGCTATGGCAGCTGGAACTGGTTGCTGGCCCGCCACCCTGCCGCCACGGTGACGCCCACGGCTCTGCTGGTGCCGGTGTTCGGCTTTGGCAGCTCGGCACTGCTGCTGGGCGAACCCCTGCCAGGCTGGAAGCTGGCCGCTGCGGCCCTGGTGATGGGCGGGCTGGGCATGAACCTCTGGGCCTCACGCAGGCCCTGAGCGGGCGCGCGCGGTGGCGGATCCGGCCCGATGGTCGCGCTGGGCCTGCGCACACACTGTGTGCAGCGTTGCTGCATCCGCTTGAGTGTGGCCCTGCCCGAAAGGAGCGCACCATGTCTGACCCACGCGCGCTTGTTCTGGCGTTGGTGCGCGCAACCGCCATCACGGCATTGGCGTTCGCTGTACCGTGCGTGGCCCAGGCCGCCGCGCCTGGTTGCGTTGCTTCGCCAGAGATCGGCTACCTGATGAACTGCGAACTTCGCAACATGCTTTCCGATGGCAAGGTTCTCCAGGGGGCGCACAAGCGGGCACGGCCAGGGTACAGGGGCCTGTGGCCTCGCATGCGATCGAGAACCTTGGCCAGGCTGACTGCAAGCGGATCATGTTCGAGCCCAAGTAGCCCGCCCTCAGAGCTGTTTGCAGAAGTAGGTGGTGCTGCAGGGCTGGCCGTCGGGCATCAGCGCGAAGCGGGGGATCTCGCCCACGCGCTGCCAGCCACTGCGGGCGTAGAGCCGTTCGGCGTCGCCGCCTGTGACGGTGTCGAGCACGAGGGTGTGCTTGCTGTGTGCACGCGCGGCGTCGTCCAGGGCCGCCATCAACTGCTGCGCCACGCCACGGCGGCGCGCGTTGCGGCGCACCAGCAGCTTGGCCACGTCAGCGCGGTGCGGCTGGTTGTCGGGCATGGCGAGAATGAGCTGCACCGTGCCCACGATGCTGCCGGCCGCGTCCTCGGCCACCAGCAGCACGCGCTCGCCCTGGGCCACGCCCTGGGCCACGCCGAGCCAGAAGGCCACGGCTTTCTCGCGCGGCAGTGGCCACATGAAGCTCACCGAGGCGCCGCCCTCCACGCAATCGATCAGCACGTCGGCAAGTGCCGGTACGCAGGCAGCGGCGTCGCTGGCGCCCACGTGGCGGATGGTGATGCGCTTGTTCATGGGGTTCTCCTTGCGGGCAGGTTTCGCCCATTCACCAGCGCCACCAGGTAGCGCGCCGGTTGCTTGCCGGGGTTGTGGAAGACGGTGGGCCGGTTCAGGCGCATGGCCAGGCAGTCGCCACTGCGCAACCGCCAGTGCGCGTCACCCAGCGTCACGGCCATCTCGCCGTCGATCATCCAGAGCTGCTGGTGGATGTCGGCTTCGCGCTCTGCCGTTTCGTAAGCCACGCGCTGGCCCGCCGGAAACACCACGTCCACCAGTTGCAGCGGCGAACCCACGCCAGGTGGCGACACGCTGCGCCGCACATAGCCCGAGGCGGGGTCGGCCCACACCGGTTGCTCGGCCACGCGGGCCAGTGGCGAAGGCAAAGTGTGCGTTGCCGGGCTGCGATCGAACAGCGAGGCCAGCACCACGCCCAGCGCAGTTGCCAGCTTGTCCAGCACCACGGCGGTAGGGCTGCTCTTGCCACTTTCGATCAGCGCGATGTTGGAGCGGCTCACGCCGCTGCGCTCGGCCAGCGCGTCGAGAGACCAGCCTTGCTCGGTGCGCAACTCGCGCACGCGCTGGGCGATGAGGGTGTTGATGCTGTCTTCCATAGGTTCCAGTTTACTGGAAGCAACAATCCAGTAAAGTGGATTGTCGGGCCCCGGCGCTCAAACCGGTGGCAAGTGGAGGCGGATGTGGCCCATGGCGCGGGCCACGGTGTCGTCTTTCTCGCCCACCGGCGCTACATAGTGCAGCGCAGTCGCCGCCGCGTCCTCGCCCACCAGACGGGCGATGACCCAGGCGGCCAGGTACACCGACGCCAGGCAGCCCCCTGCCGTGGCCACATTGCCCTGTGCAAAGAAGGGCAGGTTCAGCACTTCCACGCCGGCCTCCTGCACCCAGGGCTTGGTGAGCAGGTCGGTGCACGCCGGCACCGAGCCCAGCAGGCCCAGCTTGGCCAGCACCAGCGTGCCCGAGCACTGGGCGCCAATCAACTGGCGCGCGGGGTCCAGCCGCAACTGTTCCATCAGCGCAGGGTTGGTCACCACCTCGCGGGTCTGCATGCCGCTGCCCACGATGACCGCGTCGGCGGACGCGGCCTCTGCCAGCCGCGACTGCGCCTGCACGGTGACGCCGTTCATCGACGTCACCGCCGCCTCGGGGCAGCACAGCGAGACGCGCCAGCCGGGCTGCTTGACGCGGTTCAGCACGCCCAGGGCGATCAGCGAATCGAGCTCGTTGAAACCCTGGAAGGTGAGGATGGCGATGTGCATGCGCGCCGGCTCACAGGGCCACGCCCAGCCGCTCGGCCCAGTGGCGGGTGAGGGGCGTGATGGGCTTGGCCATGCGGCGCTCGTTCAGCAGCGCGCGGCCCACGGCATGGTGGCTGGCGCGGGCCGAAGCGGCCATCAGCGTCTGGTCAATCAGGTCGCGCTGCGCGTGGCTGCCGCCCAGCCGGTGGGCTTGGGCGTGCACACCGTGCAGGGCCTGCACGGCGGTGTCGTTGTCGCCACGCGCGTAGGCCAGCAGGCCACGCATCAGCGGCAAGCCGACTTCGCGGGCGGTGGTGTGGTTGCTGCGGCGGGCATCCTCGGCCTGCATGGCGCGGGCAGCGCAGCGGGCCAGCCAGTTCTCGGCCCGCACCAGTTCGTCGGCCCCCAGCAAGGCCAGCAGCACGTGCAGGTCGGTGAAGGCGTCATGGCCGGCGCCCTCTTCGCGCGGCGCCCATGCCTTCAGAACTTCTGCAAAGCGGGCGCCCACGTCGTGCTCCAGCAGGTGCACCCGCCACAGCAGGCCCACCGCGTCCACGCGAGGCAGCGTGCCCTGCAGCGCCGGGCCCGAGAGATGGGCGTCGAGCAGGCGGTGCACGCCGGAGAAGTCCAGCGCTTCCAGCCTGAACAAGCCCATGTGCCACCACAAATGCGTGGCCAAGCCATGCGCGTCGGCCCAGTGGGGCTGGTGTTGTCGCAACCAGGCCGTGCCGTCTTCGAAACGGCCCTGCATTTCCATCACATGGGCCACGGCCTGTATGGCCCAGGGCACGGCGCTGGCGATGTGCACCGCGCGGCGGCCTATCTCCTCGGCTTGGGGGTAGAGGTGGCACTCTTCCAGACCATAGGCCCACAGGCCCAGCAGGTGCGGGTACAGCGGGTCAGACTCGCTCCATTCCGGCAGCACGCGGGCCGGGCGCAGACGCAGACTTTGCATGTCACCGCGGTGCAGGTCCCAGTCGTGGGCCCAGTTCAGCGCCAACGCGTCGCGCGGATGCTCCAGCAGGCTCTCGTCCCACAAGCGGCAGGCGTGGTGACAGCGTCCGTCGGCCACCGCACGCACGGCTTCGAGGTGGGTGCGCTCGCGCGGCAGGGCATGGGCGGCCAGGGGCTCGGCGGCGTCCAGCAGGGCGCGCGCATCCGGCGCCAGGTGCGGCTCACTCAGGCTCAGCAGCACGCCGGCCTTCATCACCAGGGGCAAGGCCCAGGCCGGGTCGGCGGCGATGGCGCATTCCAGATCGGGCAGCGGCGAGCCGTTGAACGACAGCATGCGCGTGAGTGCAGTCTCGGCAGCATCAGCCGCTTCGCGCACGGCTGTGCCCAGGCGGTTGTCGCGCGGGTCCCGAAGCTGCGAGGCGGGGGGCGTCATGCAGCCCCCCAAGCGCGCAGCGCCGCGACCCGCAGGGGAAGCGAGCCACTTCGGAACGGCCGGGCGTGTCTCATGCGCGAAATGTAATTCAAGCCGGTGACAGTGCCGGAAAGGGCCTTTGGGCTGGCCGCATCTGCTCCCACGCGTACGCCATTTGCAGCACGCCCAGGTCGTCGTGGCGATGGCCGATGATCTGCAGGCCGATGGGCAGGCCGTTCGCCGACCAGCCGGCGTTCAAGGTGATGGCCGGTTGTTCGCTCATGTTCCAGGGCAGCGTGTAGGCAATGTGCTCGAACGGCCTCTCGGGGTCGTTCAGCGGGCTGGCGTGTTCAGCAGGGAAGGCCACGCCAGGGCTCACCGGAGAGAGCACGAAATCAAACGGCTGGCAGGCGGCCACGGCGGCATCGCGCAGTGCGGCGATCTGGCTGTAGCCACGAAACACCTGCTCGGCGGTGAGTGTGGCGCCCTTGGCGATCCATTGCCGGATGTAGGGCAGCACCATTTGCTGTCGGTCCGGCGGCAGCGCGGCGTAGTCCAGCCAAGAGCGCATGCGCCAGAAGTGGTCCATGCCGTCCACCATGGCGCGGGTGGAAAGCGGTGCCAGCGGCTGCACGATGGCACCTGCCTGCTCGAACCGCGCCGCAGCGGCCTGCACGCAGGCCAGCACCTCGGGCTCGGGTGTGTCACCCCAGCCGGCATCGAGCAGCAGGGCCATGCGCAGACCCTTCATGTTGCGCTCCAACTGCAACCAGTCGATCGCCTGGTACGGCAGGCTCATGCCGTCGCGCCAATCGGGCCTGCTCAGCACGCTCATGGCCAGTGCGGCATCGGTGACCGTGCGGGTGAGCGGCCCGGCCACGCGGCCGGCGTAGGGCGGCTGGATGGGGATGCGGCCCAGGCTGGGCTTGAAGCCCACCACGCCACACCAACTGGCGGGCAGGCGGATGGAGCCGCCGATGTCGGTACCCAGGTGGATGGGGCCGTAGCCGGCCGCTGCCGCCGCGGCCGCGCCGGCGCTGGAGCCGCCAGGGTTCTTGCTCAGATCCCAGGGGTTGCGTGCCAGGCGGTGAAAGCTGGAAAGGCCCGACGACAGCATGCCCCAGTCGGGCATGGTGGTCTTGGCCACGAACACAGCGCCGGCCTCGCGCAGGCGGGCGGCCGGCGGGGCGTCGGCGGCGGCCGGCGTGAGCACGGTGGCCGCACAGCCGAGGGGCGTGGGCACACCACGCGTGGCGATGTTCTCCTTGAGGGTGACGGGCACGCCGTCCAGCGGGCCGAGGGCTTGGCCTCGTCGCCAGCGCGCTTCGCTGGCAAGTGCCATCTCACGGGCGCTGGCTGGGTCGAAGGCCCAGGTGGCGGCGAGTTCGCCGTCGCATTGCTCAACACGCGCGATGATGGCGTTGGTGACCTCTACGGGTGAGATTTCACGCCGTTCGTACAGCACAGCCAACTCGGCCGCGCTCAGGCAGTGCAATGGCATCAGGGCTCCTCGCTCGTGCGCAGCCCGATGGCGGCGCAGGCGCGATGGTGCCCGATAAATCAGTCGCGCTGGCCTTCGTGGCGTGCGGCGGCGGCGTGCAGGTCGGCAGCAAAGCCGGGGTCGGTCTTTTCCCAGGCCCGGGCCATGGTGCGCACGCGCTCGGCGTCGGTGGCAATGTCGGCCGGGGTGTCGGCCGTGGCGGTCCAGGCGGCGGCCAGCAGGCGGGCGCCGGCGTGCACCACGTCGGCCAGGGCGCGGGCAAAGCGCGGCAGTGCCGGCTCGATGTGGAAGGTTTGCGAGGTGATGGCGGTCATCTAAAGACTCCTGGGGTTCAGGTGGCGTGGCGCGTGGCGTGTGTGGCCACGGTGCCGCGGTGGGCGGCCAGCAGGCGGATGGCCTGGGCCGCACGGCGAGGGGCGCTGAGCGTGGCCTGCCAGTGGCCCAGCAGCACTTGCTTGAGCGAACCAGCGCGGTAGCGGCTGGGCGGCTGGGCAAAGTAGTCTGAGTTCATGGCTGGCCTTCTTTCAGTGGGGCCAGCGGTGCCGGCCTCGATCGCATGAGCAGGAATATAGGGTTTGTACCAGTGCTTGAACACTGAATATTGTTCAAATGAGACATTAACCAACCGCATATCTGATCGACCATGAATTTCCGCACGCTGGACTTGAACCTGCTGCGCGTCTTTGACGCGGTGATGGCCGAGGGCAGCCTCACCCGCGCGGCTGCCAACCTGGCCATGACCCAGCCTGCTGTCAGCCATGCCGTGAAGCGGCTGCATGAGGCCGTGGGCGAGAGCCTGTTCGAGCGCAATGCCCACGGGGTGAGCCCCACCCCGCGCGCGCAGGCACTCTGGCCGCAGGTTCGCACGGCACTGGGCCAGCTGCAGCAGGCCCTGGCACCGGCCGAGTTCGAGCCGGGCACCGACCCGGTGAGCTTTCGCCTGGCCATGGTGGACGCCACGGCGGTGCTGCTCATACCGTACCTGATATCAGCCATAGAGAAGCAGCGAGCACTTGCCAACTTGCGGGTCCTGCCGCTCACCACGCGCGATCCTCGGCCGCTGCTGGAGCGTGGCGAGGCCGACCTGGCGGTGGGCCACTTCCCCGACGCCATCGCCGGCCTGATGGGCGAGGGCGATGACGCCACGTTGCGCCACCAGCGCCTGTACGAAAGCCACTATGTGTGTGTGATGCGACGTGAGCACCCGCTAGCGGAAAAGCCATTGACACTGGACGACTATTGCGCCGCCAACCACTTGCTGGTGAGCTTTTCGGGGCGGCCGCATGGCTTTGTGGACCAGGCGCTGGGCGCGCTGGGGCGGCAGCGGCGCATCCTCCTGACCGTGAACCAGTTCTACACGGCCGGCAAGGTGGTGGCCGACTCTGACCTGCTCACGGTGCTGCCAGCCTCGTTCCTGTCGGCCACCGGCGTGCCCAGCGAACTGGTGACGCGGGCGCTGCCGTTCACGCTCAACCCCGTTCAGGTGGCGATGATCTGGCACTTGCGCCGCGACGCTGCGCCCGCCCACCGCTGGCTACGCGAGCTGGTGCTGCGAAGCCGGCCCCAACCTTCAGCCTGAAGCCATCGCTGGCCAGGCCACGGTGACGGCCAGGCCGCCGAGCGCGTTGGAGCGTTGCACGCTGACCTGGGCCTTTTGCACGGCGGCGATCCGCCGCACGATCGACCAGCCCAGCCCACTGCCGGGCGCCTCATGGCCCAGCACGCGGAAGAACCGTTCGCCCAGGCGCTGCAGGTCGGCGTCGTTCAAGCCCGGTCCACTGTCCTCAACGCTCAACACCACCGTGCTCTGACCCAGCGGCAACACCCGCACCTGAACCGTGGCGCCCTCGGGGCTGTAGCGCAGCGCGTTGTCCACCAGGTTGCGCACCAGCACGCCGGCCAGCGCTTCGGTGACACCCGCCATGCAGCGCTCGGGCGCCTCCAGTCCGATGGCTTGCCGGCGTCCCAAGGCCGTGGGGGCCAGCTCGGCCACCACCCGCTGGGCCACGGCCGACAGGTCCACCGGTGTGCGGGCATCGCCGGGCACAGCGGCCTCCAAGCGCGACAGGGTGAGCAACTGCTCCACCAGATGGGTGGCGCGGTCGCAGCCAGCCAAGGTCGACTGCAGCGCATGCCGACGTTGGGCCTCCTCGGCTGCGGCCAGTGCCACCTGGGCCTGGGCGCGGATGGCGGCGATGGGCGTGCGCAGTTCGTGGGCCGCGTCGGCCGTGAAGCGGCGCTCGTTGTCCAGAAGCGAGCGTATGCGGTCAAACAGCTGGTTCAGCGCCTGGAGCAGCGGCGCTAGCTCGGAGGGGGTTTCGCCCGGCAGGCGCACGCCCTCCAGGGCCTGGGGTGAGCGGGCAGCCAGCATGTCGCTCAAGGTGTGCAATGGCGTGAGTGCCTTGCGCACCACCCACCAGACGGCCAGCGCGGCGAGCGGCAGCATGAACAGTGCCGGCACCAGCAGGCCACGCACGATGGCCCGCAGGATGTCGCCGCGTGCCGACAGGCGTTCGGCCACGTAGACCTGCAGGTCTTTCTCGCCACCGCGAGAGGCAAACAGCCGCCAGGGCTCCCCCTCCAAAGTCAGCTGTTCAAAGCCCTCCTGCAGCGTGCTGAGCGGGCGATCGGCCGCATTTGGCGAATGGGCAATCAACAGGCCCTCATGCCAGACCTGAAAGATCACCCGCCGCGCATAGGGATGCAGCAGCGGGGCGTCGGCCCCCTCGCCATCGTCTCCGCCGTGCGCCCCCTGGGCCACCAGCAGCGCCGCCGACTGCGCCAGGTGCGCGTCCAGCAACTCGTCAACCTCGTGGTGGGCTTCCCACCAGACATAGGCGGCAGTGAGGCACCACAGCAGCACCACCACCGAGAGCGCACCCAGCAGCAGGCGCCGCTGCAACGAGGGGCC
>Ga0268298_10003948_pt1 | contig 14758 bp, 9 predicted proteins | sample WWTPWeurt_MetaG_FD_194462 | JGI IMG/M metagenome (GOLD analysis project Ga0268298, IMG submission 194462) | Activated sludge microbial communities from WWTP in Nijmegen, Gelderland, Netherland - WWTP Weurt | ecosystem: Engineered > WWTP > Aerobic digester > Activated sludge | place: Netherlands... | reverse complement strand
CCCAACGTGACCCAAATCGAAGCCTACGCCCAAGAAATCGCCGCCGCCCTCGTCCAAGCCTGCCTATAAACCCCGCCGCCCGCCGCCCGCAACATCGACCCCCACCCCCCAAAACTCGCCCAAACCCAAAAGCCACCCGGTACGAGCGATCTGGGCCAACATCTGCCAGGTGATCCCGGCGGATACGCCGCGTGTTGCGAAGCCCAAACGCCTGAGCCCGGCGGGACCCCGCTCCACAATCCACCCCAATCCCCGATCCCCCCGTTGCACTGAGCACCTCCAGCAAGTTTCACAACACTCGTTTCGCCGCTCGGCCCCCCGCAACCTATCCCACATAGGAGTACATAGATCCTGCATGTGGATCTGTGTACTCCTGCCCCAAGACCCCGCTCGACCTCTCCCATGACCCCGCTCGACCTCTCCCATGACCCCGCTCGACCTCTCCCAAGACCCCGCTCGACCTCTCCCATGACCCCGCTCGACCTCTCCCATGACCCCGCTCGACCTCTCCCAAGACCCCGCTCGACCTCTCCCAAGACCCCGCTCGACCTCTCCCAAGACCCCGCTCGACCTCTCCCAAGACCCCGCTCGACCTCTCCCAAGACCCCGCTCGACCTCGCCCAAGACAATGATCGACCTGCCCCAAGACAACGATCATCCTCTCCCATGATCCCATTCAGCTTGTTCTATGGGCGGTGTGCTGAGTGACGGGGCTTGTCCTCGGCCAAGCGGGCCGGGGGCTTGTCCTCGGCCCACCAGCGATCCATCACAAAGAAGCCTGCCGGGTCTTCGTCTCGGGGGTCCATATGGGCCGCCTTCCCCCGCACGCACGGTTAACCGGGCGTAGTAGGCAGGGCACAAGAAAAGATGGACCAGGACGGAACCTCACCGTCTCGTTCCTGTTTCCAGTGTGTTGACGAAACCCGCTCTGTATTGACATACACAGAACCGTCTCGAAGCGCAGTGGTTCCCTTCAGATTTGTCACGTAGGTCTCGGTTCGTTGGCTCCCGGTTGATTCGTTTACCTTGCTACCTACATATTTCCAATGAGGATATTTGTCGTCGTGCCCGTTGAGGTCAGCAATCATAACATGCACAAATTCAATCTCATCCTGTTCAACAAACTGGTAACAACCGACAAGATGCCATCCACAATGCCCATTGTGACTCTCTCCGCCTTTCCCTATGTTGATGGTGCATTTGATTTCCAGACCCACACGCTTTCGAGGACTCGCTGAAATTTCTCGCTGGATGAGATCTGGGTACTTCTGATGATTGTTGTGCTTGTAACTCGAGAGCTTGTCGAAAGAATCTGTGAGTACATTGGAAACCAACCCAGAAAAGTTGTTTCCCTGGATGAAAGATCGCAGGGATTGTCCTGCCTCCGAGATGAGATTGCGGTTGATGCGATGAATCAGCCACTGTGTTCGATTTATCGCATCCTCAAGCTGAGTCAAAGTCAATCCATCTGGCAAGGGAACACCTGAACGGAAAAACCGAGGATTTAATTTCGGCGGTTCTGTTGGCTTGGCTTCATAGGCAGACTGCACCAATTGGCTCAGAGGAACATCCAACGCCGATGACAGTGCCTCCAAAACCTGCACCGAGAAATTTTCCTTTCCGGTTTCGACACCGGACAGGTATTGGTAGCTGATGCCCGCCTTGGCTGCCAGGTTCTCCTGCGTGATTCCTTTGCGTTCGCGAAGTGCCCGGATCGATGCACCCAGAAGGGTTTGTGCGTTGTTCATGCCGGGCACTGTACTTGGTGGATTCTTGACGGTCTTTCAACTATAGGCGAAGGTTCGTAGATGGCTAGGTACCAGATTCATCACGCCAACTGTTTCGATTGGCTCAAGGAGCAACCGAACAGGAGTTTTCATGCGGTCTGCACAGATCCGCCTTTTGGGATTGTCGAATTTTCCGCTCACGAAATGAACAAACTCCGCAAAGGTCACGGTGGGGTTTGGAGGATTCCTCCCAGCATCGGCGGCAGCGTGCGCGATCCCTTGCCCCGATTCACCACGCTTGGGCCGTTGGAACGCGAGCGTGTTCGCGCTTACTTCCGAGACTTCGGACATATTCTGGCAGAAAAGCTCGTGCCCGGAGCGCATGTGTTGATTGCTGGGAATCCAATGTTGCAACACTTGGTGCAAATGGGGATGTCCGAAGCTGGATATGAAGTGCGCGGCGCGATCGTGCGACTTTATCGTGGTTTTCGCGGAGGGGATCGACCGAAATTGGCAGAACGCGAATTTGAGGAAGTCTGCGTAACGCCTCGCGGGGCGTATGAACCTTGGATGTTGTTTCGTCTTCCTATCGCGGAAAAGACGGTGGCCGAGAATCTTCGTGTTTGGAAAACAGGCGCATTGCGTCGTTTGCAGATCGAGCAACCACTGCCAGACGTCATTCAAAGCGGCAAAACCCCTGTTATGGAAGAGACCGTAAGTAACCATCCAACGCTAAAGCCGCAACACCTCCTGCGCATTTTGGTACGCGCTTTGTTGCCCTTAGGAGAAGGTATTGTGCTGGACCCCTTTGCTGGCTCGTTTTCAACGATAGCTGCCTGCGAGGCTGTTGGCTATCGCTCTGTGGGCGTTGAAGTGGATGATGAGTATTTTCACGCGGCAGAGAGAAACATTGGCATTCTCTCTGGTTTTTATCCGTATTTTAAAGGTGAACGCTTGGACATGGAGGTTCGACCCGAACCTCCAAGAGCCGCTGCCCCTCAACGAAGCGAACAAGAGAGCTTGTTCTATGGGCGGTGTGCTGAGTGACGGGGCTTGTCCTCGGCCAAGCGGGCCGGGGGCTTGTCCTCGGCCAAGCGGGCCGGGGGCTTGTCCTCGGCCAAGCGGGCCGGGGGCTTGTCCTCGGCCAAGCGGGCCGGGGGCTTGTCCTCGGCCCAAAGGGGCGGTGCGCGGGGTCAGACTTTGGTCAGGTCTTCGTACATCTCGGGGCGGCGGTCGCGGAAGAATTGCCAAATGCGGCGGACCTCTTCGATCATCGAGAGGTCGAGGTCAGCGACGATCAGCTCGTCGCGATCCTCGCTGCCGACCGCCAAGAAATTGCCCCTGGGATCGACAAAATAGCTGGTGCCGTAGAACTTGCCGATGTTCCAGGGGGCCTCGGTTCCGACGCGGTTGATGCAGCCCATGAAATAACCGTTGGCGACGGCGTGGGCGGGCTGTTCGAGTTTCCACAAATACTGGGACAACCCGGCGACGGTGGCAGAGGGGTTGTACACGATCTCGGCACCGGCCAGGCCGAGCGCCCGCGCGCCCTCTGGAAAATGCCGGTCGTAACAGATGTACACGCCGATGGTGATGCCGGAACTCAGGCGAAACACGGGGAAACCAACGTTGCCGGGTTTGAAAAAGAATTTTTCCCAAAAACCGGACGTGTGCGGAATGTGAATTTTGCGGTACTTGCCCAAGTAACTGCCGTCGTGGTCAAGGACTGCGGCGGTGTTGTAGTACACGCCGGCCATCGCGCGTTCATAGACGGGAATGACCATGGCCATGCCATATTTCTTCGCGATGGGGGCCAGGCGCTCGACCGTGGGGCCGGGGACGGGCTCGGCGGCGTCGTACCACCGCCGGTCTTGAGAGGGACAAAAATAGGGGCCGTTGAAGATCTCTTGGAGACACAGGATTTGCACGCCCTGCTGGCCGGCCTGCTCGATGAGCGGCAGGTGTTTCACAAACATGGCTTCCTGGATTTCGGCAACAGGGCGACTTTCGTCGTTCAGGGGATTGGCACATTGAATCAGACCGGAACGCACGATGCGGCGGGACGGAGCAGCACAGCTTGTCATGGTTTCACCTCGAAGGTGGGCGATACCACAGACGGAAGCGGCGCGTAAAGCGGGGACGCAAAGGAAGGGAGCGAAAACCGTTACTTGTGGGCAGCCGGCGCGATGGGAACCGGAGGCTTTCCCGCCGGAAACACATGCTTTTTGCCCGGCTTTAGGTCAAACGTGATTTTGGGAAACATGACTTCGCCCGCCGCCTCGGCGTGGAACTTGCCCGGCGCTTTTCCGTAATACGTGCTCGGTTGGCTTGGGTCGTTCGCGATCGCGACACACAGCGTCAGGTCAGCGCCCCAACGGCTGAACACTTCGATGAAGAGCTGCCCATTTTCGGCGAGCTGGTTGTGCCCCAAAATGTGCGCATTCGGTGCCAGACAATCCGAATCCTGAGCGACGAACGCATACGCATGTTGGCCGGGCGCGAGTTTGGGCAATTTGAAATCGCCAAACATCTCGACCTCGCACACTTCGGGATGCGCAGGGGCAGGAGGGGCCGTCGGAGAACCGGGCTTGGCCGGACTCGCCACCGGGGCAGCAGGCGATGCGGTCGCGGCTTTGGAGGGAGGCGTCGCGGCTTTGGAGGGAGGCGTCGCGGCTTTGGAGGGAGGCGTCGCGGCTTTGGAGGGAGGCGTCGCCTCATTCGCGTGTGTCACGGAAACATTCGACAGAAGAAGAGCAAACAACGGAGCCGAGAGTGTGGAAAAACGCATGGTCGCCACCCTACCGTGCGCAAACGAAAAGAACCAGAACTACAACTTGGACGACAAAACGCCGCCCTGTTGCGTCCCGACCCACAGCCGCCGCCCATCGTACAAAAGCTGCGTCAGGTTGTGCGTCGTGCCGCTTTCGACCGTGCTGATTTTCTGTCCATCAAACCGAAGCACCGTGCCCCGATCGCCGACCATCACGACTTCCTTTTCGCTGCGACAGAACACCCGGCGCAGCGTCGTTTGCACCGGGTTCGGAATGCGGTGCCACCTGGACCCATCCCAGCGAAGCACGACGCCTTTTTGACCGACGGCCCAGACGTTGCTGGTTCCGCAGGCGGAAACACCGTACAACGGCTCTGTTACACCCGTCGTGATTCCGCCCCATTGTTCGCCGTCGTATCGAAAAGACGAACCCGCATCGCCCACCGCCCACATGTCGCGCGCCGAACTTCCGCCCACCGCATTCAAATGGTCCGTTGAGGGTTTGCTCATCACGATCCAATCGTGCCCGGTGTAATGCGCGATGGTTCCCACCATGCCCACCGCCCATATGTCTCGCGGAGAACTGGCCCACAGACCCTGCAAACTGGACGCCCCACGCCCGAAAAGTGTGGTGTCGCGCCATTTCTTGCCGTCGTAGTGACGAACCGTCGCGCCGCCGCCGATCGTCCACAGGTCATTTGCCGAAAAGCCGACCATGGCTTTGGTTTGCTCAAAACCTGTCGTCGGAAGTTTTTCGATCGTCCATCGACCGCCGGAAAAACGAAGCAGCTCGTTCCCTCGAATCGCCCACACTTGGCTCGGCTTGTTCGCCCACATCGCGTTCACCGGCGTCGCCACGATTTCTGCGTCCTTTTTCCACGCTTTCCCGTCGAAATGCGCCATGCGTCCATTCGGACCCACCGCCCACACATCGTGTGGACCGGACCCCCACAGACCGAGCGCAGGGACGTTCTCTTTTTCAGCCTTCCATTCGGTGCCGTCGAAGCGATACAGCGCGCCCGTCCCTGAACTCCCAAACAGGTCGCTTTTCCCAAAACCAAACAACGCAGAAATTCCGTGACTCAAATACGTTCCCTGCGTCGTCACCCCACCGCCCGGTTGCAACTGAGCAAACCGTCCCGAATACGACGACCCCGTGCCAAAAAACACGTCGCGCGGCCTCGGTCCATAGATGGCCGTCACGTCGTAATAACCGCTGTGTTGGATGAACTTCCAATCGGTCCCGTCGAAGTGACGGATCAAGCCGCGTGAACCACCGATCCAAACATCCTCGGAATCAAAACCGAACACGGAATACAGTGTGGAGTCCTCTCCCACATTGGCGTTGTGTTTCTTGATGGTTTTCCCGTCGAAACGAAGCACCGTTCCTCGATTTCCAACCATCCACACGTCCGATGACGAACTTCCCCACGTTCCGCGCAAGGTCTCTTTGACAGACGTGTCCACTTTTGACCAAGAAATCCCGTCGAAGTGAAGCGCAACACCCTCTGTCCCGACAGCCCAAGCGTCTTTGGGAGACACGCAAAACACGCCGTACAAATCCGCTGTCGTCTCCGCCGGGTCGCGACGCCAAGCCTGACCGTCGTAGTGCAAAATCGTTCCTGCGTCTCCGACCGCCCAAATGTATCGACTGGCCACCCCGGACACCGATCGCAGCGGGTTGCCTTGCGGCGTCGGCATTTGCCAGCAAAAACCGCCGCGCGAACAAATCAAATCCGAGGAATCGGTCTTGTCGCACGCGCCCAAGGAAAGCAGAAGACCGAAGAAGGCGATGTGGGTCCCAAAACGAAACGACTGCTTCACCAACATGAGAGGTTCAATGTATCACGCACCGAAAGATCCGATCGTCAGCCTCTTGATTCGTGTTTTTAAGGTTTCGTAACATCCGGCCCCATGCGTCGGGTTGCCCGAGACTTCATCGATTTGTTCAAATGGGTCAGTTTTGCGCCGTGGTCGCTGTTCTGGATGTCGTCCGCAATTCTGTACGGAATCGTCTTTCGCAAGGACCCTCATACACCCCTTTCTTGGGCTCGCCGTTTTTGGGGGAGTGGCGCGATCGTCATTTCGGGGTGTACGTTGGTCGAACATGAGGGGTTCGTTCCTGAGACGGGAAAACCCTATATTTTCATGATGAATCACCAGTCGATGTTCGACATCGTTTGCGCGTTCGTCCACATTCCGGTCAACGTCCGTTTCATCGCCAAAAAGATCCTGAAATACATTCCTTTTCTGGGTTGGTACATGTCTGTCACAGGAATGATCTTCATCGATCGCCGCAATCGAGAACAGGCCCTTGCGAGTTTGGAGGCCGCCTGCGAAAGAATCCGCAGCGGCATTCCGATTCTGGTCTATCCCGAGGGCACACGGTCCAAAGATGGTGCGATTCTGCCTTTCAAAAAGGGGCCTTTCATGTTCGCGCTGCAAGCCGGCGTTCCCATCGTTCCGGTCGCGATCAATGGAAGCATCAACATTTTGCTTCCGGGAAGTCCTTTTGTGCGCCCCGAACGTGTGGACATCGTGATGGGACAACCGATTCCGACCGACGGTCTTGTCCTCGAAGATCGCGATATGTTGATGCGTACCGTCCGAGAAGCAATCATCGACCTTCACGTCTCCATTGGAGGAAAAGGGGGCGACAAAAACAGTTTCCTGGCCGCCGAGGGAAAAGAAGGCGTTACCGAATAGCACACAAGGGCGGCAACGAAACGTCTTCTAGGAAACGGTCCCGTTCCTCGCGGGTCATGTCCCGACCTGCCAAACGACAGGCTTGAGCGACCAGCGATTTTTCCTGCAAATCCCACACGCGCAACGTCCCATCATGGCTGACAGAATAGGCCGTGTTTCCGTCGGGACTTGTAGCCACGGACGAAATGCTCTTGTGATGCCCCACAAGACCCGTTCCGACCGCTTGCAGCCTGTTCAAATCCCACAACCGCAGCGTCTTGTCCTCGCTGACGGAAAATGCCCTCGCCCGATCCTTGTGAATTGCGATGCTTGTAATCCGCGCCGAGTGCCCCTGCATCGGTTCCCCCAACGTTTTTCCCGATGCCCATTCCCAATAACGGAGGGTCTGGTCTTCACTGCTGCTCAGCACATGTCCCTCGTCGGAAAAACGGCACGCGGTGACAGCTCGGCTGTGTCCAACGAGTTCTTTTTGACCTTCAAACAAAGACATATTCCATACGCGCACCGTTTGGTCTTGGCTGGCCGTACACAGCACTTTTCCATCGGGCGAAAAGTCCATCCCCCAAATCGCGCCGTGATGTCCCAAAAGCCGTTTGGGAGTCCCACCCAGCGCAGACAAATCGTACAGCCGAACCGCAAAATCAAACCCGCCCGCGCCAAGCCATTTTCCGTCAGGAGAAAACGCCAGCGCATGGGTAATCTCGTCCCCGGATTCGACAGTTTTCCCTTCCCCTGTTTCCAATGTCCACAGCCGCACCGTTTTGTCAAAACCTGCCGACGCCAGCGTCTTTCCGTTGGGAGAAAACGCCACCGCACTCACACTTCCGCTGTGACCCGAAAGTACCCGGTCGAGCAACAGCCTCTGGCCTTCTGTCTTCCACACTTCGATGGCTTGCCCCCAACCGCCCACCGCCAGCCGCGTTCCGTCTCGGCTGACCGCCAAGCAAGACAGTTCGGTCGAATACTGCTTTTGGTCGCGCAAAAACGGAGACCGCTCTGACAAGTCCACTTCCAGAAGCTTCCCCTCATTGGTGTATGTCCACAAAGAGGAGTCCTTTGCCGAAAGCGACACCGTTTGCAAAGCTCCCCGTCGAGGACTCATCACCACCGTCGCGTCTCTCCCTTCGGTGGTGTGCCATTTGATCACGCTGCCATCCCAGCTTACGGACAGAAGCGCACCATCCGCCGTAGACCCAAGTCCCGTGACCGCAAAACTGTGTCCGTGCAGCGGTTTTCCGAGCTGCTTGCCCGTCTGTGCATCCCAAAACAGCACATTCCCATCCCAATCTCCCGCCGCCGCGAGTTTTCCGACGAACGACACCGCTTGCACCCTTTTCTGCGCACCCTGGAGCACATGTATCCTCTTGGCCGTTTTCGCATCCCACACCCGCACCGTTTGATCGTCGCTGCCCGAAAGCAAAAACCTGCTGTCAGGACTGTACGCAAGCGCCGCAACCGCCTTTTGGTGTTCGCGCAAAGGAGGCCCCGCCAATTCCCCTGTTTGCTGGTCCCACAACAGGATCGTTCCATCGTCGCTGCCCGATGCCAGATACCGACCATCTGGGCTCGCCGCCAGGGCTTTGACCCAAGCCCCGTGTCCCACAAGCGGCATCCCGATGCTTTCCCCCGCACGATCAGACGGTGCTGACGCAAACGCACGCACGAGTTTGTCCTCTCCACCCGAAAACAGGCGCGTTCCGTCCGCCGAAAAAGCCAGCGCGCTGGTTGCACCTTGGTGCGCCAAAGTGGTTTTTCCGAAACGTGTCCCCGTTTGTGCGTCCAAAAACCACACCGCACCATCATCGAAACCCACAGCCAACACGTTGCGATCCAAAGAACCCGCCAACGCACGCGCCGGCACATTCCCGACGTGGATCATCCGCGAAAGGGGGGCGTGGCGCTGCAACAGACTCAGCAACAGACCTTGCGCTTCCGGGCCTGCGTGTAGTTTCTCTGCCGCGACCCCCAAAAGCATCGCCAAGTCCGGCGTGCTGTCCTGCCGCACTTGTGCCTGCGCAACCAAAAAGCGCAGCGTCGCCAGCCGTTGCTTTTCATCTGCCAGTTTGCGGGCACGCGCTTCCTGCTCTGCAAAATAACGCGCTTGTTCTTCTCGAAAGTTCGCCCACTTCCGTTCCCGCAGCGCCCACAGAAGAAGCGCCGTCGCTGAGACCGCCAAAAGGAGCATCATCGTGGCCACCGTTTTCCACCACTTTGCGCGCCCCCTTTCCCGTTCCTGTTCCAAAAGCAGACTCTGCCGCGCTTTTTCAATCGCAGCGTCCTGCTCCGCTCGGGCTTGCTGGTCCACATGCGCCCGACTCTGTTTCACCCATTCCCGAACCGCCTCGCTCGTTCCCAATTCTTGTGCGTCCGGGCTGTTCAAAAATTGCTCGGCCTCGCGCGTTTCGACCGGATCGAGCAAGCCGCCCCCCAGACTCGCCAACCGTTTCCATTCCGTTGCCTGTTGTTCCAGTCGTCGTCGGACATCCTCTGCGTGCCGAAATTCCGACAAAAAACCGCGCAACCTGGGCCACGCCCGCAACATCGCTTCGTGCGCCAAATCCACCAGCACCACTTCGCTTCGCTCACTTGCCGGGACGCTCGGTGGCTGTTTTCCCTCCTCGCGCCTACTTGTGCCCACATGCGTCGTCAAAAGCCGAGCCCGCAAGAGGCGTTCCAGCAGCGCCTCCGTTTTGCTTCGTTCCTGTTCGCCGAGCACAAGCTCGGCCCACGGTTGCTGCCGTCGCGTATGCGGACGACCTTCGCCAAACTGCGTCAAACGCAGCAGCGTCCGACGACACAACCGTTTTTCCTCGTCGGATAGATTTGACCACACCCCTTCCGCATGCAGCGTCAGCGCCGCGCCCAAACCGCTTCCGTGTTGCGCTTGTCCCGGCACCATCGGCTCCGTCGGCTCCGTCGGTTCAACCAGGCGAGCCAGGTCCACATACGCGGGCAGTGTCATCCTTCGACCCACACGCCGTTCCCACAGGAGAACCAGCGTTTCCTGAAGCAGCGGCAGCGCACCCGGTTCATCCGCGACCTCGGCGCGCAACCGTTCGAGCAAACCCGTTTCCAGGTGCAAGCCCTGATGATTGGCTGGCTCGACGATGGCTTCCACCAAACGGTCGCCCGCAAGTGGCGCAACTTCCAGCCGCAGCGACGGGTCAATCGGCCAAATGGCGCTCGCCAAAAGTTCTGGAAACACGTCTGCCCGCAACACCAGCACCACCGTCACAAACCCGAGCGCACACAGCGCCTTCGTTTGTTCAAAAAAATCGGTCTGCGCAGATCTGCTGCTCGACAAAAACAGTTCTTCGAGCTGATCGACGATCAGCAAAAAACGCTGCGCTTTCTTCTGGGAAAGGCTCGCCGTCACTTCGTCTTTCGTCGGAAGCGCAGTCTTTCCGGGACGCAGCAGCAGGCTCGTCCAATCGGCAAACAGCCTGGGCACAAGCCCAGCCTGCACAAGAGACGTTTTGCCCGACCCCGACGCACCAATCACCAGCAACAACGGTTGCCGACGAGCGTGTTCCACCAACCAGTCGATTTCGGCGCGGCGGCCAAAAAACAGTTCGCTTTGTTCCGCAGAAAACGATCGCAGACCCGGATACGGACACGACAGCGTGGGCAGAGCTGCACCCACAGACGGCAGTTTCCCCAACAATTCCGCCACCGGACACGCAAACACACTTCCCGCGACCGAATGCCCGTCCTCGTCGAGCGTCGCCCACCGCAAAATTCCAGCCACCGTTCCATTCACAAAAACCGGTGCCCCCGACAAACCCGCCAGCGCTGCGCCTTGACCCGCCGCAGCCTCGTCCGAAAAAAGCTGAATCGCCGCCGCTCCTCCAACTTGAGCCAGCGTCGAACGAATTTGGCCCGAAATCCAAAGCCCATCGGGGCGCGCATCGGGAAAACCGAACGACACCCACGTTGCCGGCGCTTCCGTCAAATCCTCCTCGGTGATCGGCGCAAGAATCAGCGGCGAAACCGGAGGTCCGCTCCCCTCTGTGAGTTTTTCTGCCGGAGTTTTCTCCAATTCCAACAGCGCATAGTCCAAAAGGCGGTCGGAAAGAACCAACCGCGCGCCCACCTGACCCGATGGGAAATGCAGCACAATCGGCCCCGACGCGACCGTTTTTTCCGCGTGCCGATTCGCCACCACGTGCAGCGCCGTCAGCGCATGTTTTTGCGACACCAGAAACGCTGTTCCGCGCCGTTCTCCGTCGGGTGTCTGCACTTCGACCCGAGCCACCGCTTGCGAAAGCGTCCGCTGGTTCGCGGGTCGCGACATTACAGTTTGTTCCCCGCTTGATACGTTTCGACGGTCGCACGAACCACTTTTTCGTCGCGTACTTCCAGTTTCACATACGTAGGCCGCTGCATGATGAGCCGCTGGTACTGTCGCTCGTTGATGTCCTTGGCCAACGTGCGCAATGCCTCAAACGCGCGTTTCTCGTCGGGCTGGAACACTTCGGAGGGGATTTTCATCAAATCCGCCCACGTTCCGCTGTTCAGATAAAACCCTCCGCTTTCCAGCGGCAATTTCCGAGCCAAATGGGTGTGTCCCATGACCACATATCGAAACCGCGTTTTTTGGCCCAACACCTTCGCCGCCGCATAAAAGGGGTCTTTCGGCGGAGACTTGTCGAGGTCAAACAGCGACGGGTCACAAAACGCCCGCAGCGCATCTTGCAGAGAACGAAGCCGTCTCTCTGTATCTCCCCCCGCAGACAACAGCAGTTTCACCCACGAAAGACCGCCCTGAAAAGCCGACGTTCGGCCCTGGTCGGGAGACCTCGGACTTGGCGTTGGACCTGCTGAAATGTCTCCGTGATCGGGAGTCCGTTTTCTCAGGAGGGATTCCGTTTGTGGGGTTCCCCCTTCAAGTTCGCGCAAAAACGCTGTGGCTTGCGACGCGCCCAGCGCACTTTCCAACACGTGTCGAAGATCCGCATCCTCGTCCCCCATACCGACCCGACGATCCAGATTTCCCAAAACCTGCGGGGTCCGCACGTCCGCCACAATGTCTAAAGTGGGTTCGCGAACCCTCAGCACATCTGCCGAAATGTCCCCCAATTGCTTGGGAACCGCCCGCACATCGGCACCGTGTTTGTTTGCAGACAACGCCAATTTCGCCAGTTTCGCGACCAGAGACCGCGCCTCTGGTTTCAAGACCAACAGAAGCGGCACCGCCGCCGTCGTTTCCGGTTTCAGCAAATCAATGAACGGAAAATCGACCTTGATCGGATTCATGACCTCCGCGACCAGCCGACTGCCCGCAGGTGGCACAAAACGACCGTCTTTCAAAAGATCCTGTCCGCGCGAAAACAGCGAGCACGTTCGCCTGAGCGCGTCGTAGTCCAGCGCATTCCACTCGTCGTACCGATTCCCGTGTTCGATCAGCGCATCTCCTATCGAATACGCCTCTCCGTCATGCAAAAAACGCATACCCACCGACGACGGCATACCCAAAATGTTTTGCAACGTCTTGCGCACCACTGGATAGGCCAGCTCAATGTCGTGATTGCCGAGCAGCACCGTCAAAGTATGTCCGGCCCCCACAAAACCCTTCAGTGCAGAGAACACCTCGGGATGCCGAGACACGATCTTTTGAAGAAGCCTCGCCGCTTCCTCTTCGTTTTCGCGAAGAGGGGTCCATCGGGGTTCGTCCTCATCGGCTTTTTCGTTCGGTTCCGCCAGGAAATCGACGAAATCCCCGGCGATCACCAGCTCAATCGTCTCGTTTGCCGTTGTTTTCTTCGACAAGCTTTCAATGAACTCCGCAAGCAGAGCCGTTTGCGTACACAGTTGAAAACCTCGGCCTCCGTTTGGGCCCCCCTTTTCACCACCCAGGTGCAAATCCGAAATGATGTAGGCGCAATGGGAATTCGACATTTTCCGTCCTCCGAACCGCGGTTTGTTCTTTCGGCCACCCACGTCATCCTACGCAGGGCCACCGTGCAGGTACATACAGACCCTAGGACGTGCCATCGCCCTGATCCGTATTCAACTTGTGACGCCATTTCCTCTTCTTCAGAAATTGTATTTTGAAATGCGCGCGTTGCATCCGATCCTATGATGCGAGGTTTTCTCGCGTCCGGCTTGGTTGGGCAGCAAGCACCTTTGTCAACGGACGCCGATAACCTGATCGTTTCAATCGGGAGTACGTGCAATGGCCAGTGGTCAGCGCAGAGAAGCGTTTGGTGCCTACTATTTCGTGGTCGAAATCGAAGGGGAACGATTCGCGTCGTTCCGTTCGGCAGGTGGCCTCAAATCCGAAGGAGAAGTGGTGCCCCTGATGGAGGGTGGATGGAACGCTGCCGAGCACAAGCTTGTCGGACGAACCAAATACCCCAACATCGTCCTCAAACAAGGGTCCGCAGGCCCTGAGATGTGGCGGAAACGCCAGCGTTTCATCAGCGACTCAACCGGCGATTTGCGTCGTTTCGATGGCGCGATCATTCAGCTTGGGCCGAACGGCAAAACCATCGCGACGTGGACGTTCACCAACGCCTGGATTTGCAAGTGGGAAGCTCCCGACTGGGACGCGGGCAAAAACGAGATCGCGATCGAGACGATCGAGATCGTGCATGAAGGCTTGGCGCTCAATGGCGTCGGGCCCACTCCGCCGCGTTCCAAAAATGCGTCTGGTGCCAAAAGCGCGAGCAAAGCCAGCGCCGCCAAGCAAGCCGCTGCGGCAGCGGGCCAGTCGGCTGCCGCCGGGGCAAAAGGCGCCGCTGCTTCTGCAAAAGGGGCCGCTGCTTCTGCCGCTGCTGGGGCTGCTGCCGGGGCTGCCGGGGCTGCCAGCAATGCGGCCAAAGCCGCCGAAAAAGCCGGGGCAACTGCCGCCAAGCAAGCTTCCGCCGCCGCCTCGAAGGCCGCGCAGGAGGCTGCTGCCAAGGCCGGTGCCAAAAACTTCAAACCGGAAGTCACGCTCGGAAAAGATGGCCTCAAGGCGCATGTCGAGGGCGATTTCAAAAAGAACATCGCGGGCGTACCCGTCAGCGGCCACGTTTCTGCCGATGCCGTGGTGAACAAGGACGGTGCCAAAGCGTCCGTCAAAGGCAACGCCAAAGCCGAAGCCGGCCCCGTCAAAGCCGAAGCGAAGGGAGAAGCCAAGGCGTCCGTTGGAAAAGACGGCGTCAAGGCCTCAGCGCAAGGCGAAGTGTCCGCCAAAGCCGATGTCAAAGCCGGCCCCGTCAAGGTCCACGCCGATGCCACGGCCAAAGGCCAGGTCGATGAAAAGGGGGCCAAGGGCTCGATCGATGCCAACGCCTCGGCCAAGGCTGAGGGCAAAGTCGGTGGCATGGCGGTCAAGGGCGAGGCCGCCGCAAAAGTTCACGCGGATGAAAAAGGCAGCCACGCCGAAGCCTCGGTCAAAGGGACTGCGGACGGAAAAATGGGCCCGGCGACCGTCAAAGCCGCAGGTGACGCAGGCGTGGTTGCCGATTCCAAGACCGGCACCTCCGCGCACGCAGAAGCCGCTGCCTCCGCAGATGCCAAAGTGGGTCCCGCGACCGTTCATGCCGATGCTCAGGCTCAGGTCACAGCC
>Ga0268298_10003946_pt1 | contig 14766 bp, 14 predicted proteins | sample WWTPWeurt_MetaG_FD_194462 | JGI IMG/M metagenome (GOLD analysis project Ga0268298, IMG submission 194462) | Activated sludge microbial communities from WWTP in Nijmegen, Gelderland, Netherland - WWTP Weurt | ecosystem: Engineered > WWTP > Aerobic digester > Activated sludge | place... | reverse complement strand
GGCGCTCTTTTTGGCCTCGGCCGAAAGCTCCTACATCACGGGGCAAATTCTTTCGGTCAACGGCGGGATGTACATGTGACCGAGCTGTGGGAGGCGAGGAAATGGTTGAAGCGCGCTAGCGCGGAAACCATTCCCAATCGGGTCCCGGAAAACTTAGGAACGGCGACTCATTTTTTTTAGGCGAAGGAAGTTCAACGTGCGCGGGGCCCCAATCCCACGCTCGTTGGACCTTCCCAAGCCCATCACCCAAAAGGGGGAAACACGTGGCAGACGACATCGAGACAAAAGTACGGGAAATCATCATCGAGCAACTGGGCGTCGACGCGGCGCAAGTCAAGACGGAAGCGTCTTTCGTCAACGACCTGGGCGCGGACTCGCTCGACACCGTGGAGCTCGTGATGGCGCTCGAAGAGGCCTTCGACATGGAGATCCCGGACGAAGAAGCCGAAAAGATTCAAACCGTTGGTCAGGCGGTCAGCTACATCCAGACCCACAAGAAATAAAATCGTTTCACAGCCCCGGGCGGTCGGCGCATCGGCCGCTCGGGGCATCCTTTTGACGGAGATTTGTCCATGATGAGCCAAAAACGCGTTGTGATCACGGGCCTGGGGATTGTCAGCCCCATCGGCGTCGGGAAGGAGGCCTTCCTTGATTCCCTGCGGAACGGCCGTTCCGGCGCCGGCCGCGTGACCTATTTCGACACGTCCACCTACCCGTGTCAAATCGACGCGGAGGTGAAGGGGTTCGTGGCCGAAAACTTCATGGAAAAAAAGAAAGTCCGCCGCATGGACCGCTTCACCCAGTACGCCATGGCGGCGACGCGCATGGCGGTGCGGGATTCGGGCATCGACTTCAGCAAGGAAAACCCGGAGCGGTGCGGCGCGATCGTCGGGTCCGGCATCGGCGGCTTGCAGACGATCGAATCCGAACACAGCGTCATCCTGGAAAAGGGGATGAAACGCGTTTCCCCTTTCTTGATCCCCATGTTGATCGCCAACATCGCGCCCGGCGAAATCGCCATCGAATACGGCCTCACGGGGCCCAACTACGCGGTGAGCTCGGCCTGCGCGACGTCCAACCACGCCTTCGGGGCGGCGCTCCGCCACATGCGTTACGGCGATGCCGATGTCGTGATCGCCGGCGGCGCCGAGGCGGCCATCACGGCCCTCGGGTACGCCGGTTTTTGCCAGGCCCGGGCCCTGACGTCCGATTTTAACGACCGTCCCGAAAAAGCCAGCCGCCCGTTCGACAAGAATCGATCGGGTTTCGTCATGGGCGAAGGCGCGGGCGTGGTCGTTCTGGAGACGCTCGAGCACGCGCTGGCCCGCAACGCCAAGATCTACGGCGAACTGGCCGGCTTCGGCGCCACCGACGACGCCTACCACATCACGGCGCCCTCGCCGGAGGGCAAAGCCGCCGCCCGCGCCATGCAATTGGCCCTGGCCGACGCCGGTGTCCGACCCGAGGACGTGGACTACATCAACGCCCACGGCACCTCCACCGAATTGAACGACAAAACCGAAACCATGGCGCTCAAAAAAGTGTTCGGCGACCACGCGCGAAAATTGGCTGTGTCGTCCACAAAATCCATGACGGGCCACCTGCTCGGGGCCGCGGGCGCGGCGGAACTCATCGCCACCCTCCTTTGCATGGAAAACGGGTTCATCCACCCGACCATCAATTACGAAACGCCCGATCCGGAATGCGACCTGGACTACGTGCCCAACACCGCGCGGCCGGCCCAGATCCAGTGCGCGCTGTCGAACTCCCTGGGGTTCGGCGGCCACAACGCCGTCATCGTGGCCAAGCGCTACAAAGGCTGATTCGCCCCTTGCCGCGCGCGGAAACCGGTCCCCTTCAACGGTCGCTGCGGCACAAGTTCAAGAACCCCGCGCTCCTGGAGGAGGCCCTCACCCACAAGTCCTACGCCATGGAGCGGGGGGGCGCGGCTTTCAACGAGCGGCTCGAATTCCTGGGCGACAGCGTCCTCGCGGCGATCGTGGCCCATTACCTCTTTAAACGGTACCCCGACGAAGACGAGGGCAAGCTCTCCAAATTAAAGTCCCAACTGGTGTCCCGCCCCGCGCTGGTCGTTTGGGCCCGCGACATCGCCCTGGGGCAATACCTCCGCATGTCGGAGGGGGAAGAGGCGACCGGGGGCCGCGAGCGGGACAGCTTGTTGGGGAACGCTTTTGAGGCTCTGTTGGGCGCGCTCTTCTTGGACGGCGGGTTCGCGGTCCCGCAACGCTTTGTGGTTCGCTTGCTGTCCAAAAAAAAGCAGATCATCGAAACCGACCACAAAAGCCGCCTCCAAGAGATCATTCAAAAGCGTTACAAAGTGCCCCCCACCTACACCCTGGCCGAGCAGAAGGGCCCGGACCACAACAAGATTTTCGTCATGGAAGTGCACATTCGTCGGCGCCTGCTCGGCCGCGGGGAGGGGCATTCCAAAAAAGAGGCGGAGCAAGCCGCCGCTTTTGAAGCGTTGAAGCGCATCCGCACCCACCGCATGGCCCTCCGCATCGATCCGCACCACATGGCGGAAGAAGAGACTCTGCCCCTTCCGTCCCATCGGCGTGCCCCGCGCGCCTAAACCCTCTTTTGATGTCTCCTCGGTTCGGCGCTCGGCCGGGCTCTTCGGCCCCGGCCTCGCGGCGGCGTTGCTGTTGTTGCCCGCGTCGGCCGGGGCCGTGCCCCCGCCCGATTTTATTTTCCGTCTGGGTTCCACCTTTTTTTCGTTGGCGGGGTCTTTGATGGTGTTTTTGGCCGCGGGGTCGGCCGCGCCCTTGCGACGTGCCTGGGGTCGGTGGCGGGGCCGCGGCGGCGCATGGCGCCGGGCGGCGGCGGTGGGGGGCGTGGTCCTGTCGGGCGTCGCGTTGGTCGCCGGGGCGTATCGTTTTTACCAACGGCGCGAGCGGGCGCGTTGGGAGGCGGCCGCTTCGGTTTGGGACCAACTGGCCGAGTATTCCCTGCAAGGCGGGGATCACCGCTCGCCGTGGATGGAAGGGTTGCGCCGTCGGACGGCGGACGCGGGCCCGGTCTATCCGGCGGCCGACGGCGTGGAGGCCGCCACGGCCGTGGCGCGGACGTCGGACGTCTCCCCCGACGTGTTGCTTCGGAGATCCTCCGGGACCTGGACGTTGTTGGACGTGCGCGAGGATGTGGAGCGGTCCGTGGGCCACGTGCCGGACAGCCGACACGTGCGGATGGGCGACCTGTTGAACGGAGGGTGGCGCGCGCTCCCCGCGGACCACGACCATTTCATTTTTTGCGACGAGGGCCTTCGAGCGCGTTACACGGTGCTTTTCCTCCTGAGCCGGGGACTTCGGGCGACGGCCGTCAACGGCGGGACGCGCGCGTGGCGCCGGGCCGGCGGACCCTGGGTCCGCACGGGGACGGTGCCCCGGGTTTTTTTCGAGCGGCGGTTCCGCCGGGTGTTGAGCACGGCCCGGGTTCAACGGGAATTGGCCCGCGGGGCTGTTCTGGTCGACGCGCGCTCCCCGGATAAAACCGTCCATTTCCCACTGCCCGGCGCGGTGCCCGCCTCGTGCCGTTACACGCCGCGAAACAACGTCGACCCCATGCTGGCCCGGGTGCCCGCGGGCCGGCCGGTGGTGGGCGCCTGCGACACGCGGCATTCGTGCCGCGACGCGACCCTCGTGGGGGTGGAACTCGAAAAGCGCGGCCACCGATTCCTGGGCGTGTACGCCCGCCCTTGGGAAATGATTGATGGAATTCCTTTCGCCGGAACAAACGCGGAACGCCCCTGAGCGCGTGGGCCCCAAGGCCCGCCGCTTGGCGGAAACCCGTGCGCGGGGGTTCCCGGTGCCGGATTTCGTTGTTCTCGTTTGCGCGGACGGTCCGGACGGGCCCTGGGGACGCGCGGGAAGGGAACGCTTGGTTCCCGTCCTATCGTCTTTGAACGCCGCGTTTTACGCCATCCGATCCTGCGCCCGCGAAGAGGACGGAACATTTTCTCAAGCGGGAAAATTTCGGACGCGGTTGGCGGTGCCGCCGACGCAGGTCGAGGCGGCGGTGGAGGACGTTTGGCGGGACGCCCGGGCGCAGGGCGCCGACGCCGGGTTCGCGGTGATTCTGCAGCGTTGTGTGGACGCCGACCGCGCGGGGGTGACCTTCACCCGGCACCCGTTGGGGCATCCCCACGTGGCGATGGAGTGGGTCGAGGGGCCCGGCGCCGCGCTCGTCGGCGGGACGGTGTCGCCGCGCCGAGTGACCTTTCTTCGGCATCAAATCCCTTCCGAGGGCCCCGTCCCGAAAGAGGCCGTGGAATGGTTCTTGCGGGCGGAAAAACTTTTCGGCCATCCCCAGGACATCGAGTGGGCGATAGAGAAAGGCGCGTTTTGGTTCCTTCAATCGCGCCCTATCACGTCCATTTCTTCCGGGGTCGCCGAGGGGCTGGCCCGGATCGAGGCGGACCTTCCCGCGGGGCCGTTTCTCTATGAAAAAACGGAACTGACCGAGGCCGCGCCCCGGCCCGCCCCGATCACCTGGGAGCTTCTCAACCGCCTTTACGCCGACGGCGGTCCGGTGTCCCGCGCCTACCGCCGGATCGGCGTCCGTTACCGCGCGTCGGATTTTCTGCGCCGGGTCGACGGCGATCTTTACGTCGATCGGGATCGCGAAGTGGCCGGCCTCTTTCCTTCCCTCACGGCGCTTCCCGGGCCGGGGGTCCGTTGGCGTTCCCTCGCGGGCGCGGGACGCACGTTGCGCAACGCGTTTCGATTGGGCCGTTTTTCCGTTGGGGACGCGGCCGCCCCGGCCGCCGCCCTGGGGGCGGCCCTCGCCGCCCCCGCGGCGACGGATGTTTCGGGGGCGCTCGACCGGTTGATGGCGGATTACGAAACGGTTTTTGAGGTGAACTTGCGCGCCGCCCGGGCCCTCGCGGCGGCGGAAAAAAAACTCGGGCGGGCGCTCGACGCCACGGAATGGGCCGCCGCCGATTTGCCGAACGGCCCGTGGGCGCCCCCGGCCTCGGTGGAAGGCAATTCGCTGGAGATCACCGACACCGGGCCCTTTCTCCCCGCGGCGTTCCGGCCGACGGTCGGCGCCGCGGACGTCGCGCCGGTTGCGCGGGCCGCGGCCCTTTGGGCCCGTTGGCGCGAAGTGGCCCGCTGGGTGACCGTCAAAGACGTGTCGGCGCTGCGCGCGGCCTTGCGGGCCCGGGCCCGCGTCTGGGCAGACCCCGACCTGTCGTTTTTTGGTTCCCTCGCGGGGGACGCCTCTCCTTCCGAATGCCTGGCTCGGCGGGCGGCACACCGCGGCAACGCGGAGTTCCCTGGCCCCGCCCGATTGGCCCCCGCCGTGCGGGAGGGCGCGGGCGGTCGGGGGGGAGTGTCCCCGGGCGTGACGGAGGGAGTCCTGGCCGAACGCAATCACGCGATCGACGGGCCCGAGGGGATTTTGTGGTTGGATGATTTGTCGGTGACGCGGGCGCCCCTTTTGCACGGGGCCCGCGGGGTGCTGGCCGGTCGCGGGGGGGCGCTCTCCCACTTGGCCATTCTGGCTCGAGAAAAGAGGATCCCCGTGGTGGTGGACCCGGGCGCGCGCGACCGATGGCGCGCGGGGGATCGGATCCGACTGAATGGGGCCACGGGCGGGGTCGAGAAGGCGGGAAACGCCCCCCGCTAGAATTATGTTCCAGATCAGGTTTCTGGCCCCCCCATTTTTGTTATAGTTAGCGCTTCACAGAAGCCCATTGAGGAGATCCCATGAACTATTTCCTGACCGAAGAACAACAGGCCATCATTGAAACCGCCCGGGAAATCGCGGAAAAGAAAATCAAACCGGTGCGCGAAAAACACGACGCCGACGAATCGTTTCCCTGGGAAGTCGTCGAGGAATTGCGCAAAGCCGATTTGTTCGGCGTTTATTTCCACCCCAACTACGGCGGCCTGGGCGGCGCGGGTTTTGAGCTGGTCCTCGTGGTCGAAGAACTGTCCAAGGCCTGCGGCGGCATCGCCCTGGCTCTGGCCGCGACGGCCCTGGGCACGTTCCCCATCATCCTTTTCGGCACCCCCGCGCAAAAGAAAAAATGGTTGCCGGACCTGGCGAGCGGCAAGCGTCTCGGCGCCTTCGCCATCACGGAGCCCGAAGCCGGTTCCGACGCCACGGCCACCCGCTGCTCGGCCAAAAAAGACGGGGATTTCTACGTCTTGAACGGGGTCAAGAATTTCTGCTCCAACGGCGAATCCGCCGAGATCTACACCGTGTTCGCCACCACCGACATCAAGCGCGGCGCGCGCGGCATCACCGCCTTCGTGGTGGAAAAGGGCACGCCCGGCTTCACCTTCGGCAAGAAAGAAACCAAAATGGGCATCCGCGCCAGCACCACCTACGAACTGGTGTTCGACAATTGCCGCGTGCCCGCCGCCAACGTGCTCGGCAAGGAGGGGTTCGGCCTCTTCGTGGCCCAAGCCACCTTCGACATCTCCCGCCCCGGTGTGGCCGCCCAGGCCCTGGGCATCGGCACCGGCGCCTTGAACGAAGCGCTCGCCTACGCCAAGGTCCGGCGGCAATTCGGCCAGTCGGTGTTGTCGTTCCAGTCCTCGCAGCACACGGTGGCCAACATGGCCACGAGCCTGGAGGCCTCCCGCGCCTTGCTCTATTCGGTCACACGCGCCATGGACGTGGACCTCAAAGCCGCGGTGGACGCCTCGGAACAGTCGGGCAAAACGGTCTATGAGGAAATGAAAAAAGTCTCCACCGGCCGCTGGACGAAGTATTCCGGCATGGTGAAATTGTTCTGTTCCGACACGGCGTTCTGGGTGGCCGACAGCGCCATTCAACTCTGCGGCGGCATCGGCTACATGCGCGACTTCCCCGTCGAGAAATTTTTGCGCGACGCCAAGATCACGCAGATCTACGAGGGCACCAACCAGATTCAGCGCAACGAGATCGGCATGATGATCACCAAGGAACTTGCCGCCAAGGGCGAGTAGGAACCTCCGGAAAAGAGAGAGAGAGCGTTATGGGCCTTCACATCGTTGTTTGCATTAAGCAGACCCCGGCGACGTCGAACATCCAAATCGACCCCGTCACGGGCACGTTGAAACGGGAGGGCATGGCCGCCGCCATCAATCCTTTCGACGAATACGCCATTGAAGAGGCGGTCCGCATCAAGGAACGCGTGCCCGGCACGACCGTGTCGGTCGTCACCATGGGCCCGCCCCAGGCCGAGGAATCCCTCCGCGAGGCCATCGCCCGCGGCGCGGACCAGGCCTACCACCTCACGAGCCGCGCCTTCGCCGGCGCCGACACCTGGGCCACTTCCTACACCCTTCAGATGGGCATCCGCAAGATCGCCAAGGAGAAAGGCCCCGTCCACCTGGTGCTCTGCGGCAAACAAACCAACGACGGCGACACCGGCCACGTGGGGCCGGGCATCGCCGCTTGGCTCGATTGGCCCAACATCGCCTACGTCAAAAAAGTGGAATCCATCGACGAGAAAAAGATCGTCGTCCATCGCATGATGGAAGACGGTGTGGACGTTTTGGAAATGGACCTCCCGTCCGTGGTCGCGGTGGTTAAAGAGATCAACGAGCCGCGCGTGGCCTCCCTCAAGGGGAAAATGGCCGCCAAAAAAGCCGTGGTGCCCAAGTGGACCGAGGTGGACATCGAGGCCGACAAGAAATGCATCGGCCTGGGGGGCTCGCCCACCGTTGTGTCCAAATCCTTTAACCCGCCGGCCCGCAAGGGCGGCGTCAAGATCGACGGGGCGACCGCCGAAGCCAAGGCGAAGGCGCTCCTCGATAAACTCCAAGAAATGAAGCTGATCTAACCATGCCCAACACCATCTACGTTTCCAAACAACGCTGCACCGGCTGCACCTCCTGCGCGCGGGCCTGCCCCGTCTCCTGCATCGACATGGTCGACCGCCCCAAAGAACCGGGCGTCAACTGGCGCAAGCTCGCCGTCATCGACGAAGCCAAGTGTATTTTCTGCAACGCCTGCGTCGAAGCCTGCGACAAGCTTTACGAGAAGGGAAAAAACAAAGACGTTTTCCACGCCATCACCATGGTCAAAGAAAAGGTGGAGGGAAAGGTCACGGTCGACGTGACCTTGTACAAGAACGTGTGGATTTTCGCGGAAGTTCGCCACGGCAAGCTCATGCCCACGGCCTACGAACTGTTGGGGCTGGGGAAAACCCTGGCCGGGACGCTCAACGAAAAAGTGGCCGCCGTCATCATCGGCAAGGACGTGGCCCAACACGCCCAGGACCTCATCGACCACGGCGCCGACAAGGTTTACGTGTTGGAGCACCCCGCGCTCGACAATTTCGTCGACGAGGTGTACACCCAGCTTCTGACCGACCTGATCGTCCGCGAGAAACCCAACAAGTTCCTGTTGCCGGCCTCGACCATTGGGCGCTCTTTCGGGTCGCGGGTCGCCGTGGCCGCCAACACCGGCATCACCGCCGACGCCACCGAACTGTCGATCGACCCCGCGACGCGCATGCTCCACGCCACGCGGCCGTCGTTCGGCGGCAACCTCATGGCCACGATTTTGTGCGAGAAACAGCGCCCCGAAATGGCCACGGTGCGGCCCATGTCGTTCCCGCGCGCGCCCAAGCAAGACGGCCGCACGGGCGAGGTGGTGAAGATCCCTGTGGATTTGGGCAAGGTGAAGCAACGCACCCGTTTCGTCCGCTACGAAGCGGAAAAGAGTGAAGCCCAAGACATCACCGCCGCCGAAGTGATCGTGGCGGGCGGCCGCGGCGTGGGAAGCGCGGACGGTTTTAAATCCCTCGAAGCCCTGGCCAAGGCCCTGGGCGGCGCCGTGGCGGCGAGCCGCGCGGCCGTCGACGCGGGCTGGATCCCCTACCGCACGCAGGTGGGGCTCACGGGCCGCACCGTGCGGCCCAAACTCTACATCGCCGCGGGCATCAGCGGCCAAATCCAGCACCTGGCGGGCATGAGCTCCAGCGAAGTCATCGTTTCCGTGAACAAAGACCCCGAATGCCCCATGAACAAGCTGGCCACCTTCGCCATTGATGGGGACTTGTTCGAGATCATTCCGGCGCTGGTCAAGGAAATCGAAAAACGCCGCGGTCATTAAGGAGAATTCCATGAAATTGTCGCGTGTTCTCGCGGTTTTGGTTTTTGCGTCGTTGACGGGTTGTGGCTACAACCGGTTTCAGGCCCTGGACGAGCAAGTCAAGTCCTCCTGGGCGGAAGTGGTCAACCAGTACAAGCGGCGGGCGGATTTGATCCCGAACCTGGTCAAGACCGTTCAAGGGTTCGCCAAACAGGAAAAAGACGTGTTGCTCGGCGTCACCGAGGCGCGTTCGCGCGTGGGCGCTTTGAATCTCACCCCGGAGGCCCTGAACGACCCGAAGGCTTTGGAGAATTTTCAGGCCGCCCAAAGCGAACTGGGGAGCGCCCTGCAACGGCTGCTGGTTGTGTCCGAGAACTACCCCCAGCTCAAATCCGACCAAAATTTCCGAGACCTTCAAGCCCAACTGGAAGGCACCGAAAACCGCATCACCGTCGCTCGGAACCGTTATATCGCGGCCGTCCAAGAGTACAACACGCTCGCGCGGCAATTCCCCACGAACCTCACGGCCAAACTGTTCAAAATGGCCGTGAAGCCGACGTTCACCGTTGAAAATGAAAAAGCGGTGGAAACGCCGCCCGTCGTCGATTTCGGGACCGACGCGAAATAAATGCCCCTTCGGCGCTGGGCCCGCGCCGTCTTCCTCTTCTTGCCCGCCTTGGCCGGGGCTTTGGTCCCCGTGCCCCCGCTTATCCGTCGAGTCGTCGACCAGACGGGAACCCTCTCCCCCGCGCAACAGAACGCCCTGGAAGCGGCGTTGGCCGCCTTGGAATCCGAAAAGGGGTCCCAGGTGGCGGTTTTGATCGTGCCCAGCACGCAACCCGAAGCCATCGAACAGTATTCGCTGCGGGTCGCCGAGGCGTGGAAACTCGGCCGAAAAGGCGTGGACGACGGCGTTCTCTTGTTGGTGGCCAAGGACGACCGCGCGCTCCGTATTGAGGTGGGCTACGGGCTCGAAGGCGCTCTGCCCGACGCGACCTGCAAACAAATCATCGACGATTTTATTGTGCCGCGTTTTCGGGCCGGGGATTTCTACGGCGGGATCGAAGCGGGCGTCGGGTTGATCGCTCGCCGGGTTCGGGGCGAACCCTTGCCGGCGCCGACGGCGCCCCGGCGCGCTCCCGTAACGGCTGAGAAATTAAAAGGCCTCTTTGTTTTTTGGCTTGTGGCCTTCGGATTCGCCACCGCGGTCTTTGGCAAGAAAATGGGACCGGTGTTGGCGGCGGGCGGGGTGGGGGTGGTGGGGGCGGTGGTGATGGCCTTGGCGATGGGGGTGATCGCCGCTCTCGCGGCGCTCCTTTTCGGTTTGTTGGTGGCGAATTCGGATTCGGGCCGAGGCGGTTGGTCGAGCGGAGGACGCGGTTTGGGCGGCGGCGGGTGGGGTGGGGGTAGTGGCGGAGGTTTTTCAGGCGGGGGCGGCGGTTTCGGCGGCGGAGGCGCGTCGGGGCGATGGTGAGAAAAATTTCATCCTGGGCGCGTCATTTGATTCTGGCTCCGTTCGCGTGGCGGCGGGCTTTCCCTTTAGGGGTCCTGGGTGCCATCGAAAAAGCCATCGCCGCCTCGGAAAAGAACCACGGCGGGGAAATCCGCTTCGCCGTCGAGGGGGCCCTTCCCGGATTCGCCCTTTGGCGGAAGATCTCTCCCCGGGACCGGGCCCTGCGGGTGTTCTCGGATCTGGGGGTGTGGGACACCGAGCGGAACACCGGGGTCTTGATCTACGTGAATTGGGCGGACCGCGACGTGGAAATCGTGGCGGACCGGGGCTATAATGCCGTCGTTCATCCGGGAGAATGGGAGGCCGTTTGCGCCGCGATGGAAGCCCATTACCGGGAAGGGCGCTTCAAGACCGGTTCTCTCGTGGGGGTGGAGGGTGTGGCCGGCGTCATCGCGCGGCACTTTCCGCCGGACGCCCACAACCCCAACGAGTTGCCCGACAAACCCGTCGTCCTTTAAACGCCTAAGCCCTCCAAAGCGTCCAGCACCTCCCGGACGGTGACCGCCTTCAAGCAGAGGTTCTGTTCTTCGGGCGCTCGATAACATTCGTTTTTCACGCAGGGCACACAGGGAATCTCCCGATGTTGAATCACGCGCACGCGCGGCCCGAAGGGGCTCGTGGCGTGGGCGTTTGACGGGCCCGACACCACCACGAGCGGAAGATCGACCGCCCAGCCCACGTGCATCAGCCCGGATTCGTTGGTGAGCAGGGCCGCGCAGTTTTTTAGGATGCCGGCCAGGGCGGGGAGGGACGTTCCCCCGCAGAGATTGTTGACGGGCCGGCGGCACAAAGCCGCCACGCGGTCGGCCACGGGGCGGTCTTCGGGCGCGCCCAAAATCACCGCTCCGCTCCAGGAAGACGGCATCCCATTGATCACCTCGGCGAACCGTTCCGGGAACCACCGTCGCGCCGGGGCGCGGCTCCCCGGGGCCACCGCGAGAACGCGTCCGCCGGCCGCGGGACCGGCCCACCCCGCCGGCGCGGGTTCCGAGGGGAAATACAAATCGGCCGAGGAAATGTCCGTCCCTTCGGCCCCGACGAGCGCCAGATACCGACGGAGGTAATGAAAACGTTCGTCGATTTTGACCGCGCGGGTTAAAAGCGGACGTCGAAAATCCGAATCCCCGCCGATCCGTTCGGGGATGCCCGCCCGCCACGGGGCCAACGCGGCCCCGAAGGAGGGGGGGAGGATATAGGCGCGGTCGTAGGCGCGTTTTTTCAATTCCCGCGCGGGGCGTCCGGGCCATTCCCCGCGGGCGGTCGTCAAAACGCCCCCCAGGCCGGGGAAACCCCGGTACACCCCGGCCACCGACGGGCGGCAAAGGACATCCACGGCGTGGCCCTCCCCGACGAGACGGCGGATCAACGGGGTGCTCATCACGGCGTCGCCCAGCCAATTGGGCGCTCGCACGACAATTTTCATGGCTTCATTTTAACAGAAGTCTTGGAAAATCGGCCGGAATCTTGCTACGCTAACGTCGTTGCTCAATTTGGGGAGGACACTATGACGAAATGGATTCTGGCGGTGGCGGTGATGGCGGCGGCGTTGACGGCGCGCGCCGAGGAAATGGCGGCGCCGGTGGCGCCGGCCCCGGAGGCCGTGGTGGCGCCCGCGGCGGTCCTGGAGCTTGTGAGCGCGACGGTGGGCACGGGCGTGGAGAACCGGGAAATCGTCGGCGAAGGGACGGCTTTTTCAGAGGGGCAGGTGGCCTGTCTGACGAAAGTCCAAACCTCGGCGGCCCCGACCACGATCCACCACGTCTATTCGGTGGACGGCAAAGAGATCAATGACATCTCCTTGAATATCAACGGGTCGCCCTGGCGCACCTGGAGCCGCAAAACCGTATGGCCCGGCGCCTGGAAAGTCGAAATCAAAGACGACGCGGGGACGGTCCTCAAAGCCATCGACTTTGAAGTCTCCGCCGCGGCGGCGGTCGCCCCGGCCCAGCCGCAGTAAGAAACCAATAAGCGAAATCCCCGGCGGGGAACTCCCGCCGGGGATTTTTTTTAGAAAGAGACCGAGACGGAAACTTCGGGATAGCTGGAAACGCAGTCGTCGTAAACCGTTTTGTCGCAGTCCAGCCGCTTCTCGTAAACGCCGCCCACCCCGGCGTAGGTGTTGGGACCGATGGGCATGTAGACGCCGTAACGGGCGCCATAGGAGTCTAGGTCGTCCAGGCCTTCGTAAAAGGTCCGCCGATAAAAGCCCCCCGCGTAGGGATAAAACGTGCCCAAGCCTTGCAGAACGTAACGGACACCGGGCGACACTTTGTAAACCGACGGATCGGCCCCGAGCCACATCTCGCCGTCCACCCCGATCTCCAGGCCGGTCAACGGAAAGTACCCCACGCCGCCCCCCACCACGGTGTACGTCTTGCCCCCGCTGGACGTGGTGGAGGCGTTGAGGGTCCCTCGGACCCGGTTTGTGTCAAAAACCGACGCTGAAGCCCCCAGGGAAGCGGCGTGGATACTCAAGCCCACGAAAAGTGTTGTTAAGCATATGAAAACAGATCGTTTTGTCATGGAATCCCCTATGGGTAGTGTCGTTACTGCCGGAGTATACCGAATTTTGTGTTTTTTGGTTAAATTTACTTGACTCCGCGGTGTCTATAGGTAGAATATCGCCCGGTAAGAAACACTATCCCAGTGGAAAAAGGTGGTAATAGATGTACTTAAAGCGCCTTGAGATGGTCGGGTTCAAGTCCTTTGCGGAAAGGACGCGCTTAGATTTCGAGAGCGGGGTGACGGCGATCGTCGGCCCCAACGGTTGCGGAAAATCCAATGTCGTTGACGCCATTCGCTGGTGCCTGGGGGAGATGAGCGCCAAGTCCCTTCGGTCCAAGGTCCTTCTGGACGTTCTTTTCAACGGGGCCGCCAACCGGGCCCCCTCCAATTTGTCCGAAGTGTCCCTGACCTTCGATAACTCCCAAAACCGCCTGCCCATCGATTACGGTGAAGTGACGGTCACCCGCCGTCTGTTCCGCAGCGGGGAGTCGGAATATTTCCTTAATAAGACCCAATGCCGCCTGAAGGACATCAAGGAACTCTTCCTCGACACGGGCATCGGGGAAGACGGCTACTCCATCATCGAACAGGGCCGCGTGGAGGCCGTGTTGGCCGCCAAGCCCGAAGAGCGCCGGGAGCTGTTTGAGGAAGCCGCGGGCGTGGCCAAGTACAAGGCGCGCCGCGAAGAGGCCCTGCGCCGGTTGGAGCGCACCCAGTTGGACCTCGACCGCTTGGCCGACGTGATCGTCCTGACCAAGGAGCAAATGGACAAGATTGAGGCGGCCGTGCGCAAAGCGCGCAACTACCAAAAAGCCCAGGACAGTCTGAAGGCCCTCGAAATCGCCCACGCCCTCCACGAGTCGAAGCAATTGGAAGAGCAGATGGCCGCCATGCGCCAGGCCATGACGGTGATGGAGAACGACCTTCACGCCAAGACCACCGCCACCGCTCAAAAAGAGGCCGAGCTCACCGATTTGCGCTGGAAAGAAACCCAGATGTCCGAGCGCTTGGTGGAAAGCAACCGCAAACTGTCGGAAATCGACGGGGCCATTTCCCTCGCCGAACAGCGTTTGACCACGGCCCGCGAGCGGCAGGCCGAGATCGCCCACCGGGACCTCGTTCTCGACGGCGAAATCGCCCAGGGCACCACCCGCCGCGCGGAGCTCGAAAAACTGTCGGAGGAGATCCAGTCCGCCCTGGCCCAGGAGGCCGAAACGGCCCGCCAATCGGCGGACGTGTTGTTGGGTGTGGAAACCGCCTACAAGGAAAAATCAACCCAGCTCGACGAAATCCAGAACGTCGCCAAACAGGTCCAGGACGCCCTGTGGAAGAACACCCAGGAGCGGACGAAATTAAACAACGACTTGGTGGCCCAGCGGTCCATGGAGTCTCGGTTGGAAATGCAACTGTCGACCCTGGCCAAAGACCGAGCCAAAGTGGAAGAGCGTCTGTCTCAACTTAAAATCGCCCTGGCCCAGGCCGAAACGGAAGCGGCCCAAAACCGCGCTGCTCTCGAACTGGCCGAAGCCGCGGTGGCGGCCGCCCAGAGCGATGTCCGCGCCCGCGAGGTCGATGTGACGGCCGCGCAAGCCGGGGCGGCGAAATTCCAGGAAGATTTGTTCCGGGCCCAGGCCCAGTTGGACGCCCAGGAAGAATGGGAGTCCTCGGATGTGTACGCGCGCGGCGTTCAGGCC
>Ga0268298_10003945_pt1 | contig 14768 bp, 13 predicted proteins | sample WWTPWeurt_MetaG_FD_194462 | JGI IMG/M metagenome (GOLD analysis project Ga0268298, IMG submission 194462) | Activated sludge microbial communities from WWTP in Nijmegen, Gelderland, Netherland - WWTP Weurt | ecosystem: Engineered > WWTP > Aerobic digester > Activated sludge | place... | reverse complement strand
TAACCTTCAAACCCAGGACTCCTGACGAATCACTGGTACGGCTACAGGGGGCAGGTCAACTCCACCCACCCGTGCAGCGCCTTGTGAATCGCATCGCTGGTGTTGAGACTGGCGGCCGCGTTGACGGCACACCGCACTGCGTTCCCCGCCCACCCTGGGTGAGGCGATGGTTCGCTGGCCGAACCAAGACTGCCGGCGTCGATCGAAAACTGCGGGACCGCGTAGCGGCGGGGAATGAGGTCTGGTGAAAGGGCGATGCCCAGGTTGCTGCGATGATCAATGGGACCGAAATCACAAGCCCCGGAAATCCGGCTTGCGCTTCTCGACGAAGGCGTTCACCGCCTCGGCGTGGTGGGGCGTCTTGTGCGCCAGCGCCTGCAGGCCGGCCGACATCTCCAGCAGCGATTCGAGGCGCTGGTGCTGGCCCTCGCGCAGCAGCCGTTTGGTCATGCGCAGGATCGGGCCTGGGTTGGCGGCAATCTTGCCAGCCAGGGCCAGGGCCGTGGGCAGCAACTGGTCGGCCGGCACCACGCGCGAGACCAGGCCGCAGGCCAGCGCCTCGGCGGCGCTGAGTGCCTCGCCGGTGAACGACATCTCGGCGGCCTTGGCGGTACCCACCACGCGCGGCAGCAGCCAGGCGCCGCCGTCGCCCGGGATCAGGCCGACGCGCACGAAGCTCTCGGCGAAGGTGGCCGCCTCGCTGGCGATGCGCAGGTCGCACATGCAGGTGAGGTCGCAGCCGGCGCCGATGGCCGGGCCGTTGACGGCCGCGATGATCGGCACCTCCAGCCCGTGCACCGCCAGCGTGACGCGCTGGATGCCCTGGCGGTACCACTGGCGGATCTCGGCCTGCGGCATGTCCAGCATCTTCTGCATGCCCTTCAGGTCGCCGCCGGCCGAGAACGCCGGGCCGGCGCCGGTGAGGATCACCGCGCGCACCGAGGCATCGGCGTCGATGCGGGCGCAGGCAGCGACGAACTCGTCGGCCGCGCTGTTGCCGGTGAGCACATTGCGGGTCTCGGGCGAGTTCATCGTCAGCGTGACGATGGGGCCCTGCTGGTCGTAGGCGAGGAAGGCGGGCATGGACGCTCCGTTCGGGCAGTAGGGGCCACGGCCTGGCCGTGACGAAGGGTCGGGATTCTGGGGCTGGCGGCGGGAGTGGGGCACGCGCGACACGCGGCCAATGTGGCATCGCGCCTAGCCGCGCGGCCAGGTCTCGCCGCGGGCGAGTGCGGCGCGGATCGCCTCGCCATGCTCGTCCAGCCGCGGCGGCGCGCGTTCGGCCACCGGCCGCTGGCCGTCGAAGCGCATCGGCGTGGCCACCATCGGAATGCCGGCGTTGTCGATCTGCAGGCCGCGGTGGGTGACCTGCGGGTGCCGGAACACCTCGGGCAGTTCGAGGATGGGCGCACAGGGCACGCCGTTGGGCTCCAGCAGGGCCATCCACTCGGTGGTGCTGCGCTCGGTCATCCACTCGGCCACCGAGGCCACCAGCGCCTCGCGGTGCTGCAGGCGGGTCTCGTTGTCGGCATAACGCGGATCGACCGCGGCCTCGGGGTGGCCGGCCAACTGGCAGAAGCGCTGGAACTGGCCGGTGTTGCCCACCGCCAGCACCATGTGGCCGTCGCGCGTGGCGAACACCTGGTAGGGCGTGATGTTGATGTGCGCGTTGCCCATGCGCTTGGGCGTCTTGCCGCCCACCAGGTAGTTGCTGGCCTGGTTGGCCAGCATCGCCACCTGGGTGTCGAGCAGCGCGGCATCGATGTGCCGGCCGCGCCCGGTGCGGCCGCACTCGAGCAGCGCGGCCAGGATGGCGGTGGTGGCATACACGCCGGTGAACAGGTCGGCCACCGCCACGCCCACCTTCTGCGGCTGGCTGCCGGGGGTGCCGTCCTTCTCGCCGGTGACGCTCATCAGGCCGCCGGTGGCCTGGATCGCGAAGTCATAACCCGCCGCCGGCGCGTACGGCCCGTCCTGGCCGAAGCCGGTGATCGAGCAGTACACCAGGCGCGGGTTGAGCGCCGAGAGGCTGGCGTAGTCGAGCCCGTACTTTGCCAGTTGCCCGACCTTGTAGTTCTCGAGCACCACGTCGGCCTCGCGGGCCATCTGCCGCACCATCGCCGCGCCCTCGGGCGTGGCCAGGTCGATCGCCACCGAGCGCTTGCCGCGGTTGCAGCTGAGGTAGTAGGCCGCCAGACGATCGGCGCCTTCGCCCCACCAGGGCGGGCCCCAGGCGCGGGTGTCGTCGCCCGCGCCGGGCCGCTCCACCTTGATCACGTCGGCGCCGTAGTCGGCCAGGATCTGCGCCGACCAGGGCCCGGCCAGCACGCGCGAGAGATCGAGGACGCGCACGCCCTCGAGCAGGCGGGGGCCGCTCATCAGCTGAAAGCCTGGATGCCAGTGATGGCGCGGCCGAGGATCAGCGCATGGATGTCGTGCGTGCCCTCGTAGGTGTTGACCACCTCCAGGTTGACCAGGTGGCGCGCCACGCCGAACTCGTCGCTGATGCCGTTGCCGCCCATCATGTCGCGGCTCATGCGGGCGATGTCCAGCGCCTTGCCGCAGCTGTTGCGCTTCATGATGCTGGTGATCTCGACCGCGGCGGTGCCGGCGTCCTTCATGCGGCCCAGCTGCAGGCAACCCTGCAGGCCCAGCGTGATCTCGGTGAGCATGTCGGCCAGCTTCTTCTGGATCAGCTGGTTGGCGGCCAGCGGCCGGCCGAACTGCTTGCGATCGAGCACGTACTGCCGTGCGCGGTGGAAGCAATCCTCGGCCGCTCCCAGCGCGCCCCAGGCGATGCCGTAGCGCGCGCTGTTCAGGCAGGTGAACGGGCCCTTCAGGCCGCGCACCTCGGGGAAGGCGTTCTCCTCGGGGCAGAACACCTCGTCCATCACCACCTCGCCGGTGATGCTGGCGCGCAGGCCCACCTTGCCGTGAATGGCGGGGGCCGACAGGCCCTTCCAGCCCTTCTCGAGCACGAAGCCGCGGATCGAGCCCTCGTCGTCCTTGGCCCAGACGACGAACACGTCGGCGATCGGGCTGTTGCTGATCCACATCTTGCTGCCGCTGAGGCTGTAGCCGCCCGGCACCTTCTTGGCCCGCGTGATCATGCTGCCGGGGTCGGAGCCATGGTTGGGCTCGGTCAGGCCGAAGCAGCCGATCCACTCGCCGGTGGCCAGCTTGGGCAGGTACTTGCGCTTGGTGGCCTCGTTGCCGAATTCGTTGATCGGCACCATCACCAGCGAGCTCTGCACGCTCATCATCGAGCGGTAGCCCGAATCGACCCGCTCCACCTCGCGGGCGATCAGGCCGTAGCAGACGTAGTTCAGGCCGGCGCCGCCGTAGGCCTCGGGGATGGTGGGGCCCAGCAGGCCGAGCTCGCCCATCTCGCGGAAGATCGACGGATCGGTCTGTTCCTGGCGGAAGGCCATCTGCACGCGCGGCAGCAGCTTTTCCTGGCAGTAGGCGCGGGCGGCCTCGCGCACCGCGCGCTCGTCGTCGGTGAGCTGGGCGTCGAGGTGCAGCGGGTCGTCCCAGGTGAACTTGGCGGCAGAAGCCATCGGTCGGTTCCTTCGTTCTTGGCAGTGTCGGATCAGGCCAGCGCGTCGAAGCAGGCGGCGATGATGGCCAGGCCTTCGTCGAGCAGCGCATCCGGGGCGGTGAGCGGCACCAGCACCCGGATCACGTTGGCGTAGCTGCCGCACGATAGCAAGATCAGGCCGCGCTGGGCTGCCGCCTTGACGACAGCGGCGGTGAGCTCGGGGTTGGGCTGGTGCGTGTCGCCGTTCTTGAACAGCTCGATGGCCACCATCGCGCCCGAACTGCGCACGTCGCCGATCAGCGTCGGGTGCTTCGCGGCGATGGCCTGCAGGCCGGCGTGCAGCCGCTGGCCGACGGCGCGGCTGCGGGCCAGCAGGCCTTCCTTCTCGAAGGTGTCCAGCACCGCCAGCGCCGAGGCGCAGGCCAGCGGGTTGCCGGCGTAGGTGCCGCCCAGGCCGCCGGGGCCGGGGGCGTCCATGATCTCCGCGCGGCCGATGATGGCCGACAGCGGCATGCCCCCGGCCATCGACTTGGCCATGGTGATCACGTCGGGTGCCGCGCCCACCTCTGTCCACCATTGCTCGCAAGCCAGCCAGGTGCCGGTACGGCCGGCGCCAGTTTGCACCTCGTCGGCGATGAGCACGATGCCGTGCTGGTCGCACAGCGCGCGCAGGCGCTTGGCGAACTCGGGCGGGGCGATGTAGAAGCCGCCTTCGCCCTGCACCGGCTCGAGGATGATGGCCGCCACGCGGGCCGCCTCGACGTCGTACTTGAAGATCGCCTCGATCGAGGCCATCGCGTCGTCCACGCTCACGCCGTGCAGCGCGCATGGGTACTTCGCGTGATAGATCTCGGCCGGGAAGGGCCCGAAGCCGACCTTGTACGGCGCCACCTTGCCGGTGAGCGCCATGCCCATCATCGTGCGGCCGTGGAAGGCGCCGCCGAAGGCGATTACCGCCTGGCGCTTGGTGTAGGCACGGGCCACCTTGATGGCGTTCTCCACGGCCTCGGCGCCGGTGGTCATGAAGAAGCTCTTCTTGGCGAAGGCGCCCGGGGCCATCGCGTTGAGCCGCTCGGCCAGCTCGACATACGGCTCGTAGGCCAGCACCTGGAAGCAGGTGTGGGTGAAGCGATCGAGCTGCGCCTGGATGGCGGCCACCAGCGCCGGGTGGCGGTGGCCGGTGTTGAGCACCGCGATGCCGCCGGCGAAATCGATGTAGCGGCGACCCTCCACATCCCACACCTCGGCGTTCTCGGCCCGCTCGACGAAGATCTCGTGCGCCTGGCCCAGGCCCGAGGGCAGGGCGGCGCGGCGGCGCGCCATCAGCAGTTCGTTGGTGCGTGCGGCCTGGTCGAGGTGGGTGTCGCGTTGCATGGAGGCTCCGGCTTGAGATGGGATAAGCCGGCACTGTAGGTGGTGGGCGCCGCGGCTACCATGTACAGCCTTCGCGCAGGCCCGGCGCACTGTTCAGGCCGCGCGACCAGTACAGACCCCATGTTCACGCTCCAGCCCCAATCGTCGGTGCCCCTGGTGACGCAGATCGTCGAGGGACTGCGTCGCCAGATCGAGCAGGGCGTGCTGCGCGCCGGCACCAAGGTGCCGTCGATCCGCCAGTTCGCCCATGCGCACCAGGTGAGCGTGTTCACCGTGGTCGAGGCCTACGACCGGCTGGTGGCCCAGGGCTGGCTGGTGTCGCGCCCGCACTCGGGCTTTTTCGTGCGCAAGCGCAGCGGCGGGCCCGCCGATGCCCCCGGGCCGGCCATGGCGGCCCCAGGCACCGCCTTCGACTCGATGTGGTACCTGCGCAAGATCTTCGAGAACCGACACCTGTCGATGAAGCCCGGCTGCGGCTGGCTGCCGGCCGACTGGCTGTTCGGCGATGGGCTCAAGCGCAGCCTGCGCGGCCTGGCCGCCGAGTCCGTCGATCCTGGGGGTTATGGCGATCCCAAGGGCTTCACGCCGCTGCGCGAATGGATCCGCGACGCCATGGCCGAACAAGAGATCGCGGTTGCTGCCGACCAGGTGCTGCTCACCCAGGGCTCCAGCCAGGGGCTGGACCTGGCGGTGCGCCGGCTGGTGCGCCCCGGCGATGCGGTGCTGGTGGACGACCCCGGCTACGCCAACCTGCTGTTCGGCCTGCGCTTTCTGGGCGCTCGGCTGTTCGGCGTGCCGCGCACGCCCGCCGGCTACGACCTGCTGCGGCTGGAGGCTTTGATCACCGAGCACCAACCGCGCGTGCTGTTCACCCAGCCGCGGCTGCAAAGCCCCACCGGCTCGGTGGCCCAGCTGGCGCACCTGCACCGGGTGCTGCAACTGGCCGAGAAGCACGACCTGCTGATCGTCGAGAACGACATCTATGCCGACCTGGACCCCGAGCCGCGCCCGTCGTTGGCCAGCCTGGACCAGCTCAACCGCGTGGTGCATGTGAGCAGCTTCTCGAAGACGGTGTCGCCCAACCTGCGCGTGGGCTATGTGGTGGCCCACCCCGATCTGCTGGAAGACCTGGCCCAGCTGAAGATGATCTCGGGCCTCACCTCCAGCGAGCTGAGCGAACGCGTGACCTACGGCGCCCTGACCGAGGGCCGCTGGCGCAAGCACCTGAAGGCCCTGCGCGAGCGCCTGGCCCAGGCCCACGAGCGCGTGGGCCGGCGCCTGGACGACATGGGCTTCGAGATCTTCGCCGAGCCCAAGGCCGGCATGTTCCTCTGGGCGCGGCACGCCGACATGCCCGACGCCGCCGAGGCCTCCAACAAGGCCGCCGAGCACGACATCCTGCTCGGCCCCGGGCACCTGTTCAGCGCCGAACTCTCGCCCACGCCGTGGATGCGCTTCAACGTGGCGTTCTGTGACGACGAGCGGGTGTTTGCGTTTCTGGATGGGCAGCGAAGGGCGGCGTAGGGCGAGGCGACCCCTTGGCGGGCCGCACGCGCCCTTTGCGTGTCAGCCGATCAGCACATTGACGATCGCATTGCCGATGCCCATCAGCGCCGCGCCCGAGATCAGGCCGGCGCAGATCGGCTCCAGGCCCTCGACCCAGAAGCGGTGGCCCGGGGTGCCGGCGGTCTTGTGGCGCAGGCTCATCAGCCAGAAGATCAGCGCGCCCACCCACGCCGCGAAGGTAGATTCGGGCGGCGGCACCACGCCCAGGCCCTTACCCACGGCCAAAGTCCGGCGTTGTCGAACACTACCGGCTGCGGTACACCGCGCTTCGATGTCCGACACGGATGACCTCGACCACGACGACCTCGTCGTGGATCTCGTACACGATGCGGTAGACCCCTTGGCGCACCCGATACAGCTCGGCCCCGCTGAGCTTCTCGCAGCCTGGAGCGCGCGGATCGTCGCGCAAGGCCTGCATGAGCGCCAGGATGCGTTTGACGTCGGCCTTGGGGATGCTGCGCAGGTCCTTCGCCACCGAAGGCCTGACGCGCAGTTCATAGCGTGCCATCGGCCTTGAGCCTGGCCAGGAAATCCTCGTAGCTCAGTGCACGCTCCTTGGCACGGCTGCCCACCGCAGCCAGGTCTTCCTCATCCTCTCGCAGCGCCTGGCGCAGCGCCTCGTTGACGATATCGGACATGCTGCGCTGGCTCTGGGCGGATTTGAGTCGCAGCGCCTGATGCAACTCTGGCGCCAGATAGACGGTGGAGCGAACGGAGTCGGCAGATGGCATGTGGCCTCCAGCAGCGGGATCAAGCATTGGCATCATAGCGCCATGACGCTGTGGCGACCTGACGTCTTGATGCCTTGCCGTCACCCAATCAGCACATTGACGATCGCATTGCCGATGCCCATCAGCGCCGCGCCCGAGATCAGGCCGGCGCAGATCGGCTCCAGGCCCTCGACCCAGAAGCGGTGGCCCGGGGTGCCGGCGGTCTTGTGCCGCAGGCTCATCAGCCAGAAGATCAGCGCGCCCACCCACATCGCGAAGGTGGATTCGGGCGGTAGCACCACGCCCAGGCCCACCGACACGGCCGAGAGCGGAAATTTGCCCTTGGTGACGATGCGCAGCACCTCCATCGCCACGGCCGCCACGGCGGCCACGGCCATCGCGATCAGCGCCGAGGTGGGCAGGCCCTGCAGGCCCTTGGCGATGATCTCGGCCACGCCCTTCCATTGCAGCGCGGCCGGCAGCGAGAACTGCTCGGAGATCAGCGTGCTGGTGGAGCGCACGCCGTTGGCATCGGCCGGCAGGAACAGCAGGAAGTACAGCGGCACGCAGGCGATCACACCGGCCAGGATGCCGATCACATGGCCCACCACCTGGTGGCGCGGCTTGCCGCCCAGCATGTAGCCGGGCTTGATGTCGGAGAGCAGGTTGGCCGCGTTGGAGGCGATCTCGGCCGTCATGCCCGCGGGCAGCAGGTTGGAGGCCGGGTTGCTGCGATCGATGGCGCCCATGGTGAACTGGGTGATCTTCGACAGAGAGCCGGTGGGCGTCCACGAGGTGAGCGCCATCGAGTTGGTGCAGATCACCGTGAGGATGAAGATCAGCGGCAGCGAGATCAGCGCCAGGTACAGCGGCACGCCGAAGAAGGCATGCGTGACCCAGGCGCCCAGCACGCCGAAGATCGGCACACCCACGTACGACACCCACAGCGGCACCTCGATGTGGGCCAGCACGTCGGGGCCCTTCTCCGCGTCGGGGGCTTTTTTGCCTGTGACCGACTTGAAGGCCGCTTTGAACAACTCGGGCTTGGCGGCCAGGCTCACCAGCGAGCCCACCACCATCATCGTCACGCCCCACCACATCGACCACTGGTTGACGATCTCCGAGCGCGAGATCGGCACCGTGTTGCCGTTCGGCGCGACCCGCGCGACGATGTCGCCCGCCTGGATCATCAGCGGCGCCAGCACCGCGAAGTTGACGAAGGCGCCCAGCAGGCAGCTGGTGGCCACCGCCATCCCCATCAGGCCGCCGATGCCCAGCATGGCCGCGTCCAGCGTCAGGCGCAGGCCCAGCGCGCGGATGTCGGTGCCCAGGATCTTCGGCAGCCACCATTGCGCCTTGGCGGCGGCCTGGTAGTAGTAGGTGTCCAGCCGCTCGTGCAGCGTCCAGGGTTCCTTCAGGCCGGCCCAGCGGTCCATGGCCAGGATCTTGAACTGCACCAGCTTCATCCAGCCATCGCTGACGATGGCCTGGTACAGCGCGGTCAGTCCGGCGGTGATGCCCAGCAGCCGTGCCTTGAACATGCCCTCGCCGGCGCTGCCGGTGTACAGCGAATCCAGCACCACGCCGCTGGCACGGCCCTCGGGGAAGGGCAACTGGTCTTCATTGATGAAGCGCCGCTTCATCGGGAAGGCCACCAGCACGCCCAGGATCGAGATCACCGTCATCCAGATCATCATTTGCCACCACGGGATCACCACGCCCGAGATCAGCATGTAGGCCGCCAGGCTGGAATACAGCGGCGCCACCACATAGCCGGCCGAGGTGGCGATGGACTGGGTGCAGTTGTTCTCGAGGATGGTGCAATCCGAGCCGATGCCGGCGGCGGCCAGCCCGCGGAACAGCGCGAACGCGAGGATCACCGAGGTCAGGCCCACGCCGATGCCGATGCCCGTCTTGCCGCCGATGTACAGCGCCGTGGCGGCGAGCACGCCACCGAGGATGAAGCCGGTGAGGCCCGAGCGCAACGTGAGTTGCGCCATGTCGCCGCGGTAGACGTGGTCGAACCACCATTGGTCCTTCTGGGCGCGGGTCCAGGTGCGGGTCTGTTCTTCGGTGAGTTGTTGGATGGCCATGGGGGTGAGCGCAGGGTCCGTGAACGAGGCGCCCGCCGGGTGGGCGGGCTGCGGGGCGCGGCAGGTGGGCCGCCCGGGGATTGTGTCAGCGCGGCGCCGGGGTGCCGGTCGCATCAGGTCAAGAACCGCTTGGGGCATTCCCCGGGGTGGGCCAGCCGCGTCGGGCCGCGAGAATGCGGGCATGAAATGGATGCGATTCATGCTGGACGGCCGCCAGGCCATCGGGGTGCTGTCGGGCGACAGCGTGCAGGTCTACGACGCGGGAGAAGGGGCCACGGGCGCCTTGCCGATGGGGGGTACGCCTCAGCCCACCGAGCAGCGAGTGCCGCTCGAAGGGCTGGCGTGGCTCACGCCCTGCATGCCCGGCAAGATCATCGGCCTGTGGAACAACTTTCGCGCCGCGGCAGCCAAGAACGAGTGGGCCGAGCCGGCCGAGCCGCTGTACTTCCTGAAGGCCACCAGCAGTGCGCTGGCGCATGGGCGGCCGATCCCCGTGCCCACGGCGTATGACGGTCGCGTGGCCTACGAGGGCGAGTTGGCGGTGGTGATCGGCCAGCGCGCCAAGGCGGTGTCGCGCGAGGCCGCGGCCTCGCACATCTTCGGCTACACCTGCGCCAACGATGTGACGGCGATGGAGCTGATCGGCCGCGACCCATCGTTCCCGCAGTGGGCGCGGGCCAAGGGCATGGAGGGCTTCGGCGCCTTCGGGCCGGTGATCGAGACCGACTTCGATCCCGCCTCGGCCGCGCTGCGCACGCTGGTAGGTGGCCGCGAGCGGCAGAACTACCCGCTGGCCGACATGTTCTTCAGCCCGGCCGAGCTGGTGCACCGCCTGTCACAGGACATGGTGCTCGAGCCGGGTGATGTGATCCTGTGCGGCACCTCGCTGGGCGTGCTGCCGATGAAGCCGGGCACCACGGTGGAGGTGGTGATCGAGGGCATCGGCAGCTTGGCCAACGTCTACGGCGGTTAGCGCCGGGCGGCGGGTCGGCGCCATCCGCTCGCGGCCGGCGTGGGGTGCGACGCGGGGCGCGTCGCACCGGCACCTCCGGACTACAGCGGCAGGATCTCCAGGCGGCCCTTCTGCTGGCCCAGTGTGCGTGCCAGCAGGGCGGTGACGGCATACACCGCCTCGATGTGCGGTGTGGGCGTCTCGGTGATGCGGCCGAGTTCGAGCACCGCGCCCACCAGGGCCTCCAGCTCGAGTGCGCGGCCGTGCTCCACGTCCTGCAGCATCGAGGTCTTGTGCGCGCCCACGGCTTCGGCGCCGGCGATGCGCTTGTCGATCGAGATCTTGAACTCGACGCCCAGCTTCTCGGCCAGCGTCTTGGCTTCGCCCATCATGGCCGCGGCCAGGTCGCGCGTGGGGCCGAAGCGGCAGATGTCTTCCAGCGTGGCGTGGCTCAGCGCCGAGATCGGGTTGAAGCACAGGTTGCCCCACAGCTTGACCCAGATCTCGCCGCGGATGTCGCGCGACACCGGGGCCTTGAAGCCGGCGCGCATCATGGCCTGCGAGAGGGCCTCGATGCGTGGCGTGCGGGTGCCGTCGAGTTCGCCCAGCGTGAAACGGTTGCCCTCGATCACCTTCACCAGGCCGGGCTCGAGAAGCTCGGCGGCCGGGTAGACCACGCTGCCGATGACGCGCTCGGGCTCGATGTGGGCCGCGAGCAGGCCCCCCGGGTCGACGCTCTCGAGTTGCCGGCCCTCGTAGGGGCCGGACAACTTTTGAAAATACCACCACGGCACGCCGTTGATCATGGTGACCACCAGCGTCTCGGGCCCGAACAGCGCGCGCAGCCCCGGCAGCAGGTCGCGCACCTGATGCGCCTTGACGGTGAGCAGCACCACGTCTTGTGGGCCGGCGGCGGCCATGTCCTGCTCGGCACGAGCGGTGGGGGCATGCTCGATCGAACCATCCTCCAGCTGCAGACGGAAGCCGTTGGCGCGAATGGCCTCGAGGTTGCGGTTGCGGGCGATGAAGGTGACGTCTTCACCGGCACGGGCGAGCTTGGCGCCCAGGTAGCCGCCGATGGCCCCTGCGCCGACGATGGCGAATTTCATGGTGTGCAGATCCTGGATGAACGGTGCTCGGTTCAGTGCCCGGTGCCGCCTTCACGCACCTTGAGCCAGCGTTTGAATGCGCCCCAGGCCGGCCAGAACAGCAGGATCAGCGACAGCCCCATCAGGCTGCTGACCAGCGGGCCCGACCAGAAGATCGACAGGCTGCCCTGCGACGAGAGCATCGATTGCCGGAAGTTGGTCTCGGCCATGTCGCCCAGCACCAGCGCCAGCACCAACGGTGCCAGCGGGTACTTGAGCTTCTTGAACAGGTAGCCGAACACCCCGAACACCAGCATCATGGTCACGTCGAACATCGAGCTGTGCACCGTGTAGGCGCCGATGGCGCACACGGCGATGATCACCGGCGCGATCACCGCGAACGGGATGCGCAGGATGGCCGCCCACCAGGGCACCGTGGTCAGCACCACCAGCAGGCCGACGATGTTGCCCAGGTACATCGAGGCGATCAGGCCCCAGACGAATTCCTTCTGCTCGACGAACAGCATCGGCCCGGGCTGCAGGCCCCAGATCAGCAGTCCACCCAGCAGCACCGCGGCGGTGGGCGAGCCCGGGATGCCGAGCGTGAGCATGGGCAGCAGGGCCGAGGTGCCGGCCGCATGCGCCGCGGTCTCGGGCGCGGCCACGCCTTCGATCGCGCCCTTGCCGAACTGCTCGGGATGGCGGGCAAAGCGGCGCGCCATGCCATAACTCATGAACGACGCAGGCGTGGCGCCGCCCGGCGTGATGCCCATCCAGCAGCCCACGGCGGTGGAGCGCAGGAAGGTGCGCCAGTAGCCCAGCAGCTCGCCCCAGGTCTGCACCACCACCCGAAAGTCGATCTTGGCGCTCTTGCCCTTGAAGGCCAGGCCCTCTTCCATCGTGAGCAGGATCTCGCCGATGCCGAACAGGCCGATCACCGCGATCAGGAAGTCGAAGCCCTTGAGCAGCACCGTGCTGCCGTAGGTCATGCGCAGCTGGCCGGTGACGGTGTCCATGCCCACCGCGGCGAGCGCAAAGCCCAGCAGCATGGCGGCCAGCGTCTTCAGCGGTGGCTCCTTGCTCATGCCGACGAAGCTGCAGAAGGTGAGGAACTGCACCGCGAACATCTCGGCCGGGCCGAAGTTCAGCGCGAACTTGGCCAGCAACGGGGCCAGGAACGTGATCAGGATCACGGCGATCAGCGCGCCCACGAAGCTGGAGGTGAAGGCCGCCGTCAGGGCCTGCGCCGCGCGGCCCTGCTGGGCCATCGGAAAGCCATCGAAGGTGGTGGCCACCGACCAGGGTTCGCCGGGGATGTTGAACAGGATCGAGGTGATCGCTCCGCCGAACAGCGCACCCCAGTAGATGCAGCTGAGCATGATGATCGCCGACGTGGGGTTCATCGAGAAGGTCAGCGGCAGCAGAATGGCCACGCCGTTGGCGCCGCCCAGGCCGGGCAGCACGCCGATCAGCACGCCCAGCAGGATGCCCACCAGCATGTAGCCCAAGTTGGGCAGCGTCATGGCGACGCTGAAGCCATTGAGGAGGTTGCCGAGTTCTTCCATGGGAGGTCCCGTCTCGTCAGGTCAGTGCGGGTTCAGAGGCCGAGCATGGCTTCGACCGGCCCCTTGGGCAGCGGCACCAGGAACCAGCGCTCGAAGACCGCATACAGCACGGCCATCACGCCGACGGACACGCCCGCGCTCAGGCCCCAGCCGTACTTGCCGTGGCGGCGCATGAAGTAGGTGATCAGCACGATCGAGGTGACATACAGGCCCAGCCACTTCATGGCCGCCACGTAGACCACCATCGGCCACAGGATGGCGATCACTCCGGCGATCTCGTGCCGCTCGGAGAACACGCGCTGGTCGCTGCGCCAGGTTCGCAACTGCTGGAACGCGATGCCCAGGCTCACCACGGCCAGGCCGATGCCGATGAAGAACGGAAAGTACCCGGCCTTGGGGCCATCCGAGGCCCAGTCGCGGCCGACGCGCAGGCTGTCGGTGATGACCAGGATCGAGCCGACCAGCAGCACGCAGGCGACGATCAGCTCGGGCCAGCGGGTGGGGATGGGTGGGCGGGAGGCGTCGGTATCGTCGGACATGATGTTCGCGGAAAAGTGAGCCCGGCAGGGCCAATCAAGAGGCCTGGCCAGGCATGGGGCACGCGGTTGACGCGCCAGGGCAGAGGCATGGCGGATGCTGTTGCGGGCCGCCTCAACGTGCGACCAGCTTGGCTTCGCGCATCAACACCTTGTGGAAGTTCTCGGCACGGTCGAGCCAGGTGGCAAACTCGGCGCCGCTCATCGCGGTCTGCCGGAAGGCGCCCTTGGCCATGAACTCCTTCCACTCGGGCAGCTTGCGCACCTTGTCGAGCACGCCGACGTAGTAGGCCAACTGCTCGGGAGTGTTGCCGGGCGCCATGAAGATGCCCCGCAGCATCAGGTATTGCGTGGCGATGCCCTGCGACATGCAGGTGGGCAGGTCGTTCCAGGACTGCGCACCGGCCACCTTGGCGGTGTAGTCGAGCCTGGCGCCGTCGAACACGCACAGCGGACGCACGCGCCCCTCGCGCCACAGCGCCTCGGCCTCGATGGGGTTGTTGACGGTGAAATCGACCTGGCCCGCGGCCAACGCGTTAGCCACGTCGCCACCGCCCTTGAGTGGCACGTACTGAACCCGGCCCCCCACGGCAGCTTCGATCAGCACGCCGATCAGCTGGTCTTCCTGCTTGCTGCCGGTGCCGCCCAGCTTCAGCGTGTTGTGGGGCAGCGTGCGCATGGCCGAGGTGAACTCGTTCGCCGACTTGTACGGCGACGCGGCATTGACCCACAGCACGAACTGGTCGAGTGCCAGCATCGACACCGGGGTCAGGTCGCGCCAGTTGAAGATCATGCCGGTGGACATCGGCACCGTGAACAGGCTCGACAGCGTGATGATCAGCTTGTGCGGGTTGCCGCGCGCACTGCGCACCTCGAGCAGGCCTTCGGCGCCAGAGTTGCCGGCCCGATTGACGACGTTCAATGGCTGCGGCATCAGCTGGTGCTTGGCCACCAGCGATTGAACGAACCGGGCCATCTGGTCGGCACCGCCGCCGGTGCCTGCAGGAACCACCAGCTCGACGGGTTGGGTCGGCACCCAGCCCTGGGACAGGGCCGGCATGGCAGGCCCCAGCGCAGCCAGCCCGGCCAGCGCCAGGCGGCAGGCGAGCCGCTTCACGAGCCTCATTGGGCGATGAAGCCCGCCTGCTTCATCAGCTCGCGGTGCATCTGCTCGTTCTTGGCGACCCAGTTGAAGTACTCCTCACCGGTCAGTGCGGTCTGGCGGAACGCGCCCTTCTCCATGAAGTCCTTCCAGTCGGGCGTGGCGCGCACTTTGGCGAGCAGGTCGACGTAGAACGCCTGCTGGTCCTTGCTCACGCCGGGAGGCATGAAGATGCCGCGCA
>Ga0268298_10003943_pt1 | contig 14769 bp, 12 predicted proteins | sample WWTPWeurt_MetaG_FD_194462 | JGI IMG/M metagenome (GOLD analysis project Ga0268298, IMG submission 194462) | Activated sludge microbial communities from WWTP in Nijmegen, Gelderland, Netherland - WWTP Weurt | ecosystem: Engineered > WWTP > Aerobic digester > Activated sludge | place... | reverse complement strand
GAGGCGGACGTCATGCCGGTCATCCCTGCGCAGGGCTCGGTGGGCGCCTCGGGCGACCTCGCCCCGCTCGCGCACCTGACGCTGGCGCTGATCGGCGAAGGCGAGGCGTGCGGGCCGGACGGGGCGGGCCGGCTCGAGGGCCGCGGCGTCCTGCGCGCCGCGGGCATCGAACCGCTGGAACTGCAGGCGAAGGAAGGGCTCGCGCTGCTGAATGGCACGCAACTGAGCCTCGCACTCGCCCTCGAGGGGCTGTTTCGCGCCGAGCGGCTGCTCGATGCCGCCGTCGTCTGCTGCGCCATGACGGTCGAAGGGCTGGCCGGCAGCCACGTGCCATTCGACGAGCGCATCCACGAGGCCAGCCGACTGCCCGGGCAGATCGTCGCGGCCGGCCGCATCCGTGCGCTGCTCGCGTCGGACAGCGAGATCCGGCGCAGTCACGAGCACTGCGAGCGCGTGCAGGACCCGTACGCCGTGCGCTGCATGCCGCAGGTCTACGGCGCCGTCGAGCACACGCTGGGCCATGCCCGCGAGGTGCTCGGCCACGCGCTCAATGGCGTTTCCGACAATCCGCTGATCTTCGGCGTCGACGTACTCTCGGGCGGCAACTTCCACGCCGAGCCGATCGGCTTCGTCAGCGACTTCCTCGCGATCGCGGTCGCCGAACTTGCGAGCGCGTCGGAACGACGCATCGACCTGCTCGACCGCCGCGTCAATCCCAACCTGAACATGTTCCTCGCGGCGGAGCCGGGGCTCGAGTCGGGCTTCATGATCGCGCACGTCACCGCGGCGGCGCTCGTCTCCGAGAACAAGACCTACGCGCACCCGGCATCGGTGGACAGCCTGCCGACGTCCGCAGGCCAGGAAGACCACGTCAGCATGGCGCCCTGGGCCGGGCGCAAGCTGCAGAAGGTCTGCGACAACGCGGCGCGTGTGCTCGGCATCGAGTTGCTGGCCGCCGCGCACGCCCTCGACTCGATGCGGCCGCTGACGACCACCGCCGAGCTGCAGCGTGTGCACGCCGAGGTGCGTGCGATCGTGCCTCATCGCACGGCCGACCACCGGCTCGACCTCGACATCGAACGGCTGGCGCGTCTGGTCGAATCCGGCGCGCTCTCGGCACACGTCGCGCGGGCCTGACCCCGGGTCACGACAGGGAGCGAGACGATGCCCGGCGCGATCCTCCTGCTCGTCGTCTTCGGGTTCATCGCGCTGCTGCTGGGCTTCAGCCGCTGGCTCGCGCGGCGTCACTGGGCTGCGACCGGCAACGTCGCCGTGGCCATCCTCCTGTTCGCGATCGCTCATGTCGCCTGGCCGGCGGTCATGCATCTGCGCACCTATGAGGCATTGCTGCCGCGCGACGCGATGGTCGCGCAGGTGTCGTGCGAGCGCACCGGCCCGCGAACCTTCCGTTTGACGCTGACCCGCCTGCCCGCCGGCCGGATGCAGGTCTTCGAAATGACCGGCGACCAGTGGCGACTCGAAGCCCGCACGCTCGTCTGGAAGGACCGTGCCGCGCAAATCGGGCTGCCCGCGAGCTACCGCTTCGAACGGCTGAGTTCCCGCCGTCTCGATGCGACGCGGTCGTCCGGCGTCCCTGCGGAGCAGCCCCCGGAGTTGCCGGCCAGCTATGCGCTCAGCGACGCCGACGAGGCCGGCGAGGACGTCTGGTCGCAGGCCCGGACGGGGCGACGCTGGGCGAGTCAGGTCGATCCCCGTCGCGTGTACGGCCCCTGGCGACCGCTGGCGAACGGGGCCCGGTTCGACGTCTGGATGGAGCGTCCGTCGGGGTCGATTGACGCGCAGCTGCAGGCCCTTCCGGCCAACGAAGCGGCGGCAAAGGCATTGCGGTAGACTCCCGTGACAACAAGACCCCTGCAGAGGGCCTCGCATGTCCGTCTACGTCGATTCGAACAGCCGGCTCCATCACGACCAGGAACGCAGCCTGGCCCTGATGTGCCCGCACTGCCAGGTCTATTCGCACATCACCGCGGTCTCCGTGCCGCAGTTCCCCGACCTGGTGCTGAGCCGGCCGAATCACGTCGGCGTCGTCTACCGCTGCGACTCCTGCAACGCGCCGATCTTCCTCAAGTTCGCGGTCAAGATGTACGCCGGTAATCGCATCGAGCTCGCCAACAACTTCGTCGAACTCGAGCGGGCCAAGGAGAAATTCAACTTCACCTACCTGCCCGAGGAGGTCGAGAAGCTGTTCCGCGAGGCGCTCGGCTGCTACTCGGCCGGCTTTTTCGGCGCATTCGCCTCGATGTGCCGCCGCACAGCGCAGACAGTGTTCCAGGACCTGGGCGAGAACGGCAGGCTGCGGATCTTCGAGCAGGTGCGCGAGGCGCGCGAGCTCGCGGAGATCGACGAGGAGACGTTTGGCGTCGTGAGAAAGGTGCTGTTCGGCGCCGACACGGATCCGCAACCGCAACTGCCCGACCTCGGCGCGAGCGAGGCCGGCGTGCTGCTGGAACTGGTCAAGGACATGCTCTACGAAACCTATGTCCGCAAAGGCAAGCTGCAGCAGGCAATGATGGTGCGGCGTTTCTTCGCCGAGGAATCGCTCGACAAGATCACGCCGATCGGACGGGTATCGGGCCAGAGCTGACGCCGCCGCCGCGCGTCACCACCGGGTCGCGACGTCGGCCACGCCACCGCGGAACGATTCGACGTCAGTCGACCCAGACCCGCGCGTTCCTGAACATCCGCGTCCAGCCGCCGTCCTCGGCCCAGTCCCAGGGATGCCACGAATTCTGCACCGTGCGGAAGACGCGTTCGGGATGCGGCATCAGGATCGTCACGCGGCCGTCGGTCGTCGTCAGGCCGGTGATGCCGGCCGGCGAGCCGTTCGGATTGGCCGGATAGGTCGTCGCGGGACGGCCGTGGTTGTCCACCCAGCGCAGGCTCACCAGCCCTCCGCCGGCGCACGCACGCTCGGCCTCCGCGTCGGCAAACTCCGCGCGTCCTTCGCCGTGTGCGACCGCGATCGGCAGCACCGAGCCTTCCATGCCACGGAAAAACACCGACGGCGTCGGCAGCACCTCGACCAGGCAGACCCGCCCCTCGAACTGCTCCGAGCGGTTGCGCACGAACCGCGGCCAGTGCGCCGCCCCCGGGATCAGTGGCTGCAGGGCGGACATCATCTGGCAGCCGTTGCAGACGCCGAGCGAGAAGCTGTCGGGGCGCGCGAAGAACGCCCCGAACTGCTCGCGCAACATCGGGTTGAACAGGATCGACTTGGCCCAGCCCTCGCCGGCGCCGAGCACGTCGCCGTAGGAAAAGCCGCCGCAGGCGACGAGACCCTTGAACCCGCCCAGCGTCGCGCGACCGGCGATCAGGTCGGTCATGTGCACGTCAGCCGGCTTGAAACCCGCGCGGTCGAACACCGCCGCCATCTCGAGCTGGCTGTTGACGCCCTGCTCGCGCAGGATCGCAACCTCGGGCCGCGCCCCACGCAGCACATACGGCGCCGCGACATCCTCCGCCGGGTCGTAGGTCAGGTGCGCAAACAGGCCCGGGTCCTGCGCGTCGACGGCGCGTTCGTACTCCTCCCGCGCGCAGGCGGGGTTGTCGCGCAGTGACTGCAGACGGTAGCTCGTCTCCGACCAGGCTGCGCGCAACTCGGTGCGTGGCACATCGAGCAGCACAGTTCCGCCGGCGTCACCGACGACGATGCGGTCCATCGCCTCGACCGTGCCGAGGTCGTGCACGAACGGCCCGAGGCCCGCGGCGGCCAGCACCGCACGCACTTCGTCGATGCGCGCGGTCTCGACCTGCAGCATGGCGCCGAGTTCTTCGGCGAACAGCTCCGCGATCGCCGCCTCGCGCCCCGCGGACGACAGTCGCACCTCGAAGCCACAGCGTCCCGCAAAGGCCATTTCGGCGAGCGTAGCCAGCAGGCCGCCGTCCGAGCGGTCGTGATACGCGAGCAGCAGCCCCGCACGACGCAGCCTGGCCATCGCCTCGACGAAGCCACGCAGACGCCGCGGCTCGTCGCAATCCGGGGCGTCGTGGCCGATGCGTCCGTACACCTGCGCGAGGCACGACCCGCCCAGCCGGTTGCTCCCGCCACCCAGATCGACGAGCAGGAGACGCGTCGCGCCGCGATCCAGGCGCAACTGCGGCGTGAGTGTGCGCCGCACGTCTTCGACCGGTGCGAATGCCGAGACGATCAGCGACACCGGCGAGACGACCTTCCTCGCCTCGCCGCCCGCGGTCCAGGCCGTCTTCATCGACAGCGAGTCCTTGCCGACGGGAATCGCGATGCCGAGCGCCGGGCAGAACTCCTCGCCCACGGCGCGCACGGTGTCGTACAGGTCGGCGTCCTCGCCGGGCTCGCCACAGGCCGCCATCCAGTTCGCCGACAAGCGGATGTCCTCGATGCGGCCGACGTCCGCCGCGACGACGTTGGTGACCGCCTCGGCGACGGCCATGCGGCCAGCCGCCGCCGCGTCGAGCAGCGCGAGCGGCGTGCGCTCGCCCATGGCCATGGCCTCGCCGCGCGTCGAGAAGTAATCGCTGGTGGTGACGGCGACGTCGCTGACCGGCACCTGCCAGGGGCCGACGAGCGGATCGCGGCTGATCATGCCGCCGACGGAACGGTCGCCGATCGTGACCAGGAACGTCTTGTCCGCGACGGCCGGCAGGCGCAGCACGCGCAGCGCCGCCTCGCGCACGTCGACGACGTCGCGCGCGCCGAAATCATCTGCCGCATGCGGCAGACGCCGAACGTCGCGCGTCATGCGCGGTGGCTTGCCGAGCAGCGTCTCGAGCGGCATGTCGACCGGCGCGTTGCCGAACTTCGGGTCGTCGACGCGCAGCCGGGCGTCGCCGGTCACTTCGCCGACGACCGCGAACGGACAGCGCTCGCGGTCGCATAGCGCGCCGAACGCGGCGAGCTGCGCAGCCGCGATCACCAGTACATAACGCTCCTGCGACTCGTTGCACCAGAGTTCGAGCGGCGACATGCCCGGCTCGTCGCTCGGCACCTTGCGCAGGTCGATGCAGCCGCCGGTGCCGTCGTGGTGCACAGATTCTGGAATGGCGTTCGAGAGACCGCCGGCGCCGACGTCGTGGATCAGCAGGATCGGGTTGTCGTCGCCCATCGCCCAGCAGGCGTCGATGACCTCCTGCGCGCGCCGCTGCATCTCGGGGTTGCCGCGCTGCACCGACGCAAAATCCAGGTCGGCGGAACTCGAGCCGGCGCCCATCGAGGACGCGGCACCGCCGCCCAGACCGATCAGCATCGAGGGACCGCCGAGCACGATGATCTTCGCCCCGGGCACGACGCGTGCCTTCTCGACGTGTGGCCGGCGGATGTTGCCGAGGCCACCGGCGATCATGATCGGCTTGTGGTAGCCACGCAGCGGCGAGCGCCCGGGCGACGGCACATGCTGCTCGAACGTGCGAAAATAGCCGAGGATGTTCGGGCGGCCGAACTCGTTGTTGAAGGCCGCAGCGCCGATCGGCCCCTCGAGCATGATCTGCAGTGCCGACACGATGCGTTCGGGCTTGCCGAAGTCCTGCTCCCAGGGCTGCACGTAACCGGGGATGCGCAGGTTCGAGACGGTGAAGCCGACGAGACCGGCCTTGGGCTTCGCACCGCGACCGGTGGCACCTTCGTCGCGGATTTCGCCACCGGAGCCGGTCGCCGCGCCCGGAAACGGCGCAATGGCGGTCGGATGGTTGTGGGTCTCCACCTTCATCAGGATGTCGATCGGCTCGTCCGCGCCTTCATAGCCCGCACCGCCCGGCTGCACGAACCAGCGCCGGCCGGGCCAGCCCTCGATGACCGCGGCATTGTCGCGATAGGCCGAAAGCACGCCCTGCGGACTGCAGCGGTGGGTGTTGCGGATCATGCCGAACAGCGACTTTTCGCTGCACACGCCGTCGACGATCCAGTCGGCATTGAAGATCTTGTGCCGACAGTGCTCCGAATTCGCCTGCGCGAACATCATCAGTTCGACGTCGGTGGGATCGCGGCGCAGCGAGTCGCGGAATGCGGCCGCGAGATAGTCGATCTCTTCGCCCGACAGCGCGAGACCGAGTTCGGCATCGGCCCGCTCCAGCGCCGCCCTGCCCTGCGCCAGCACGGGGACGCTCGCCAGGGGCTCCGGCGCGTGGTGCGCGAAAAGCCCCGCGGCCGCCGCGACCGAGTCGAGCACGCCCTCGGTCATGCGGTCATGGACGATGGCCCCGAGGACCGCACGTTCGTTCGCATCGAGCCGTCGGCCGACGTCGAAATACCACGCGATGCCGCGCTCGATCCGCACGACGTTCACGAGACCACAGACGTGCGCGATGTCCGTCGCCTTGCTCGACCACGGCGAAACGGTGCCGAAGCGCGGCACGACGAGCAGCATCTCGCCCCTGGGCGTGCCCACGTGTGTCGTCTGGCCGTAGCGCAGCAGCGCCTCGACGACACCCGCTTCGCGGGCGGTCAGCGGTGCGCTGCTGTCGACGAAGTGCAGGTAGCGCGTGTCGACCGCGGCGACGTCGCCAACCCGCTCGCGGACGGCCGCCAGCACCTTGTCGAGCCGGAAATCCGAGAGCGCGGGTGCGCCGCTGAAGGTGAGCATGAGCGAGGGCGGTCGCCGGTCCAGAGGGGGCCGCGAATGATACCGGACGGGTGCTCTGCGAGCCAGCGCAGAGCAGCGTAAGTCACTGCCTGCGCTCTATTTTTCCCGCGTGCCTGGACCGCCCGGCGGATACACCGGGTAGGGGAACTGGGCCACGTTGGAGCCGTCCGCGGCGCTGACCTTGCTCACGCCGGACTTGCGCACCTCGTCGATGCGGATCACGGCGTGCAGGGGCAGGTAGGTGCGCTTCACCCCGGCGAATTCAGCCTGGATCTTTTCCTCGGACGGATCGACCACGACGCTGGATTTTTCGCCGAAAATGAGCTCTTCGACCTCGATAAAGCCGAACATCTGGCCATGACCGACCTTGCGGGCGTAAATCTCGAAGACCTTGCCCTGGTTGTGGAAAATCACCTTGAAAATGTGACTGGAGGCCATGGAGTGCCAGATAGGGGAAGTGCCTGTTTTTCTAGGCCCGGGCGCGCATTCTCGCCTCATTCGATTTACGAGGCAAACGCGCGCAACCCGTTGACGCGCCGTGGTGGATCGAGCCAATACGAGGCACCCTCACGGTCGTCCCGCGCTCACCTCGCCCCACCAGGTGATCCACCCCTCGAGCCTCAGCGCGTCCCTGCCGCACGCCGCGAGGACTTCGGCGTGGACGACATCGACAGCGCCTCCTCCAGTCTGTGCATCGTCTGCGGGCTCTCCGGAGGCGCCAGCAGGCTCGGCGGCGGCTCCGGCAGCGGCGGGCACGGCGTCGGCACAGCGACCGTTCTGGTAGTCGTGCAGGCGCCGAGCGAGTTCGCGGCCAGCGCGATCAGCGTCAGCCAGGCGGGTCTGTAGCGCATGGGATACCCTCTCGGCCGCCGCGCGGTCGGCCGCGGCCTGTCTCTCAGCCAGCGTGGCCGCCTGAGCGGCCGCCTGCTGCACGACGGCAGCCTCGGCGGTGCAGGCCCGCAGTTCGGTCGTGCGCGTCGCAAGCGCTTTCTCCGCGGCTCGCAGGCGGTGGTGGCTGTCCCGCCAGGTCGATACTCGCCACCCTGACAACGCGACCAGCGCCACGACGCAGGCCGCGAGCACGACGCGGACCGTGACGGCGTGGGGGGCGAGCGCGGCCGGCAGGATCACCAGGGCAACTCGTCCGGGATCAACGCCGCGACGACTCCGGCGACCAGCATGCCGATCGCAAGGTGGTGCTCGGCGACAACCCCGCCGACCACGGCGCCCGGCGTGAGCGCCAGCATCAGGGCGCGGATCGTCGATCCCTGCGACAATTGCGGGCGCAGGAACCCGACCAGGCGACGGTAGGTAGCGCGGAGTGACTCGTTCATCGGCGGCCCTCGTGCTCGATCGAGTAGTGCGGCGGGTCGCCGAAGCGGCCACCCCAGCGGTGGTCCGGCGCGAGGCCCTCCCAGTATTCGCCGAGCTGCCGGTACGGGTAGTCGTCGGTGAGCCAGCGGCCCTCTTGGTCGAAAAGTTGCAGGTCGATCGCGAGCCGCGCCGTGTGCAGCGAGCCGCGGATGCCATTCGCGAAGCGACCGTTGTTGCGCAGCTTCGTGGCCAGCAGCGGGAACTGCCGCTCGACGAGCGAGGCGATCGCTTGCCGCCCGTCGTGGCCGAGCGCGTTGATTTCCGCCTGCTCGTCGGAGCGGTAGCACTCGCCGAGCGTGACCTCGTAACCGAGCGACCCGGCATGGTCGAGCAGCCTCGGCAACTGACGGGCGAAGCGGGACTGTTTCTGGCGCAGGGTCTCCTCGCTCATGGCTGCAACGCGTCCTTGCCGGCGAGCCACATCATGGCGGAGACGACGACGAGGCCCGCGAGCCAGGCGAGGCGGCGCAGCACGGTCTTGCCGACGTCCGCGTACACCTTTTCCAGGGCCCGTTCGGCGGCCCGCTCGGCGATCAGATCCATCTGACTTTCGGTGAGCACGATCTCCTCGTGCATCACGGCACCGGATGGCGAGGCCCGCCGTCGTCACGCGGGCGCGGCGGGTCATGGACGCCACCGTCTTCGTCCATGACGCGCGACTGGCGGATGTGCTTCACGAGGAGCGCGCCAAGCGCGGCAACGATGAGCGCGACGATGATCCACCGCATGGGCGGCCTCCCGGGAGCTACTGTGGCGCAGGCACGGACTGGGTCTCGGGCTCGGCAGTTGGGCCGGGCACGGGCTGGGCCTCGCGCTCGATCTGCTGGCCGAGCGAGACGCCGGCGATGAGGTTGCGCAGCGCCTTCACGCGCTCATCCGCGGTGTCTCGGGCGATGTACGCCTCGAGGAGTTGGGCGCGCAGGGTGTCGATCTGGGTCACGGGATGACGCCTCCTCCGGGCGGGCTGGGATCGTCGCCGTAGCCGTAGCCCGGCGGCGGCTCGGTCTCGACGTCGTCGGTGCCGAACACCACGAGCGAGGCAAGCTCGGTCGTCTGGGAGGTGGAGTCACCGCCCTTGAAACTGATCTCGAACGAGTTCGTGGTGAGGTTGTACGGCCCGCAGCGCAGGGGCGAGGAGTCGTCGTTCTGCTTGCTCGCGCTCGGCACCACGCAGTAGAAGCGGTTCGGCATCGCCGTGGCGAAGGTGAGTCGCACGCGCAGCGGACTGGTCAGCCGCTCGATGCTCGCGAATCCGCTCTGGCGCGTGAACTTCGCGGTCGTGCCAGAGAGATAGAACCGCGCCCAGGCGCGCGGCACGAACGCGCTCTCGCCGCCCGAGATGAGCTTGCCGACCGCCAGGCTCTCGATATTGGCGTTCTTGACGACGATGTCCTTCATGTAGACGACGCCGCCGACCACCTCGAACGGGGCCACGGCCGAGGCACCGTTGAAGACCTTGAACGAATCCGCGAGCACCTTGAACTCGGAGGTCACCACGCCGTTGTTCGCCGTCGAGATGAGCCCGTAGCCGGAGACGTACCCGTTGTTGTCGATCTTGACGGTGTACTTGGCCTGGATGCCGTTGATCGTCGTGGCCTGGGTCTGGATCGTCGTCGTGTGCCCGCCGACCGTCGACTGCAACGTGCTGATCGAGGCCGCCAGGGACGCATCCGCCGAGCCGCGCACCGACTGTTCAGAGGCGATCGCCGCGGAGTTGTTGTTGACAGCCGTGGCGAGGCCCGAGAAGCGCTGGCCGAGCGACTCCGTGCCGCTCACGTAGGCCGTGTTCAGGTCGAGGATGAAGGCAGTGGCGGCGCCGTTCAGGGCGCCCAGCTTGGCAATCGTCTGCGCCGTGGCCGTGTCGGCTGCCGACCGAGCCGTGGCCTCGGCGGCGACGGAGGCGGAGGCGGCGGCGAACTGGGTCGCGATGCCGGAGAACCGCTGACCGATGGTCTCGGTCGAGGACACCTTCACGGTGTCCATGTTCATGATGAACGAGACGTCGTCGCCGGCGGCCGCGCCGAGTTTCGCGATCGTCTGCACGAGCGCCGTGTCGCCAGCGATGCGCGCGTTCGTCTCGGCGGTGATCAGGGCGATGATGTTGTTCGGATCGCCCGAGATGGCCGACAGGGCGTCGATGTCGGCCTGCATGTCGACCAGGGTCACGTTGACCGTGGCGACCGAAGCGTTGATCGCACCGACCGAGGTGTTGAGCGCGAGGAGCTGCCCGGCCAGGTTGCCGTACTGGGTGTTCAGCGGCGTGAACAGGTCGGCCAGGCCCGGATCGGCGAGCACGATGTCGACGATGCGCTCGACCTCGGCCGGCGGTACGACGATGTCCGTGCCACCGCCGCCCGAACCGCCCGAGCCACCCCCTCCTCCGCCCACGCCGGCCGAGGCGATGAGCGCCTGCACTTGCAGCAGCGTCACGGCATCCGAGGGCTGCGCACCCGGCGCAAGCCCGGTGATGCGGTTGCCGCCGGCCCGGAATGCCCCGAGCCCCGGCGTGTCGGATTCGGCCAGTACGAGTGCCCGGTCGAGACGGTCGTCAAGGCGCTGCGCGACCATCGTGAGCAGGTCGAGCGCGCGCTCGTGGCTCGCGGCCGGGAACGGGTCGTTTGGCAGGTAGTCGGTCGCCTGCGCGATGACGGGGTCGCGGACGATCGTGAGCGTCTCCCCGGTCGCCGGGGCGGTGAACAGCGTCACCGCGCCGCCCGCCGGGTTGCCGGCGCCGCTCACGATGTAGTGCGTGGTGAGCGCGAGGGCGGTCTCGGTGCCGAGCGCCGAGCGGCGCAGCACCCTGAGGTCCGCGTCGGCCAGGAAGAAGAACGGGATCGTGAATCTCGTCGTCGAGCCGTTGCCGGCGTAGGCAATGCGCGCGGTCGTGGTCGAGACTGTCATCGGCGGCCCTCAGCTGGAGCGCGCCGGAAGCTCTGTGCGAGCGCCTTGAAAGTCAACCGCCGGCAGACGCCGCCGCCTACTCGCGCGGACGGCGATAGAGTGCGTCGCGGAGCAGTTCCGCCGCGTCTTCCGGCTCGGCGTTGCCGCTCAACAGGTCGACCAGGTATTCGCCGGTGATGCGCACCTGGGCCGTCGGCAGGCCGGCCACGTAGCCCGCGGCCTCGAAGACGTCCCAGACAGCGTCCGCGACCTCGGCTTCTCCGGTTGCTGCGTCGACCATGCGCCCCGGCAGGCGAGCGACTTTCTCGATCGCCGAGACCACCGGCGACAGCCGGTATTCGGGCCGGAATTTCATCTCGCCCGAACCCGAGAGCTCGATCATGGCCGCCTCGAGGTAGCCCGCGAGGTCGCGCACGACCGGGATCGTCGCCACCGGGTACAGCAGCGTCTTGCGAATGCTCCACCAGACCGGGTCCTCGTCGTCGTCCGGGCCCCTGCTCGCGAGCAACTCCCCAAGGACCGCCGGCAGGACCACGAGCGCCAGCAGCCGGGCGGCGGCCTTTGGCAGGTAGCCGATACCTTGCAGCGCGCCCTGATGCCCCACGTCGCGCAGGCGCGCGTAGAGCACGTTGAACGGCGTGTAGTACATCGTCAGCAGCTTCATCAGCTCGTTGTTGCGCTGGACGGCCGCGAGATCCTTCGAGCCGCCGGCGCCCTGCGAGAGACGCACCGCCCGATCGCCGGCGCGGACCGCATCCTCCTCGCCTTGGCCCTCGGCGAGCGCCTGCTGGTAGGCGCCGAGCCAGGTGGGCGTCGAAATCATCCGGTCGGCCAGCGCCGTCAGGTAGAACGCCGTGCGACGGACGCTCGCCGTCACGCCGCGCTCACCACGCATGCGCAGCAGCGCATCGCGCGCATCGCGCTCGATGGTGTTCGCACGGTTGCGCATCTCGCCCGACTTGGCGGCGACGAGCGTCCACGTCTCGGCCGGGCTCTGCACAGCATGGATCAGCGCCTTGCCGAAAAAGCGCGGCTTGACGACGTCGAGCGACGGACCGAGGCCTGCGAACTGCGCCATCATCGTGCTGATCTTCCAGCCCATCGTGACGATCGCCATGTTCGTGCGCGCCGCCATCACGAACCGGCCGAGCCCCGAGGCCTGATGCAGCGTGTCGGCGCGGTCGTTGACGAGCACCTGCAGCCAGCGGCGCAGGTCCTGGTACTGCTCCTGTCCGACGCGGTCGATCAGCGCCTCCTTGATCTGCGGCTGCGTGAGGATTTTGTGGATGCCGAGCACGGCTTCGCGGTGCGAGATGTCCTTGATCACCTTCGCCAGGTGCGAGGTGATCACCTGTTCGTAGTCGAGCAGCGGCTTCGCTTTCAGCGTCTCCACGCGCTGCTTGGTCGCGCCGCGATTCGTCGACGCCCGGCCGTAGCCCTGGGCGACGAAGTTCTGCACCGACTCGGCCTCGGAGCCCTGACGCTCGCCGGCGTTGGAGAATCGCGGGTCGTAGACGAGCGGGAAGTAGCCGCCCCGCCAGGTGGCGCCGGCGGCCTCAAAGCGCACCGCCTGCACCTTCTCCGGCGGCAGGCCGGAGGTGCGCTCCTCGAGCGCCGCCATGTGCGGCCAGAGCGTTTCGAGCGTGTCCCACACGCCCTGCACATAGCGCCAGTCCTCGGCCGTCAGCGCGGCACGGATGCGCGCAAAGTCGATCTCCTGCCAGCCGTAGCCGTCGCGCAGCCGCTGCAGGTTCTGCTCGTTGCCCATGTTGAGCGCGATGCTGATCAGGTCGTAGCGCGTCACCGGCTTGTCGAACCCGGGCAGACCGACGGCCGTGCGATCGGTGAGCGCGTGCCGCCACGCCTTCGGCATGCCGGCCGAGAGCGCCTCGAGCTTCTGTGTGATCTCGGCGTGCAGGTCGTATTCGGTGGTCTGCGCGTCGTCGGCGAGATCGAACAGGTAGTGGGCCCACGGGCCGTCGATTCTGCCGCCGTCGAGCCAGCTCACGAGCTGCTCGACCTTCAGGTGCGCGGCGTCGAACTTGCGCCAGGCCGCCGCGCCCCGAGCCGCGATCCCCTCGCCGACCATGTTCGGACGGTTCAGGTCGCCCGTGCTCTCGAGCCCCGAGGCCTCGATCGCCGCGAGCAGGTCGTCGACGACCTCGCCGAACTCGATTGCCTTGCGTTTGCGGATGAGCTTGTTCTTGAGTCCCGCGAGGTGCGAGATGTTCCGGACCGCGTCGCGCAGCGCGCGCAGCTCGTCCATCGGCACCGACTGCCAGTTCACCCGGCGCGCCTCGTTCTGCACGACCTCCGGCACGGCGACCATTGCGCCGTCGGCCTCCTGCTGCTGCAGCCAGGCGGCAAGCGACTCGCGGCGGCCGACCTCCTTCTTCGAGATCTTCGCGAAGGAGTAGCGCTCGAGCAGGGCCTCGATCTGCGCGAGGTAATCGGCGCCGGCCTTCGCGAGCGCGGCGCGCTTCGACTCGGATTCGAAGCCTTTCAGGTAGGCGACGACCTTGCCCGCCTCCTGCTTTGCCGTCGTCGCCTCGAGGTAGAGGTAGTGGCTCAGCAGCTCGCGTTGCTTCTGCTGCTGGGCCTCGACATAGTCGCCCTTTGCCATTGCCTCGAACGCGGCGCGGCTCGCCTTGCGCTCGGCGATCAGGTGCACGTTCGGGTTCAGGTCGCGGACCTGCTTCTGGCCGATGAGCCCGCGCGCGATGTTCCGGAAGACCGAAGCGTTCGGGACGTCGGTGGCGGCACGTGCCTGCCGCGCATCTTCCTTGGCCCTGTCCCGCTCGGCGCGGACGAACGGCCCAACCTCGCGCGCCTTGCGGTTCAGTGCGCGCAGCTCCATCCGCAGGACTTTTTCGCGTTGCTCGTTGTGAACCGCCGCCATCGCTTCGTCGGCGAGCGCGATGGCGTTCAACAGATCGCCGTGCCGCTCCATCATCCGTGCTTCGGCCTGCTGTGCGATGTGGCGGGCGCGGCTCGGCATCGCGAGCAGCTGCTGCACCATGTCATCGGCCGTGGCGAAGCCCATCACCTCGGCGAGCGAGTCGAGATCCTGACCGCCCTCCGCGTAGGCGACACCGCGGCCCTCGGTGTATCCGCGCGGCAGCCGCTTCAGCACGTCGGCGCCGTAGCGGTCGACGAGCTGCTGCTTGCTCATCCGCTCGGCCGAGTCCTTGCCGGTCATCCGGCCAAAGGCCTGCGCGACCGGCGTCGCGTCGAACTCGGCCGCGACCTCCTCGGCAACCTTCGCGCGTTCGTCCTTCCACCATTTCTCGCGCTTCAGCTTCTCGGCTCGCATGAGCTTCCGCTGCAGCCGCTCCTTCGCCTCGACCGTCTGCTCGGCGACGGCCGCGCGGTAAAGCGCGAATTCCGCCTCCGTCATGCCGGCGGATTTCGCGTCGAGGAACAGGGATTCGAGGCTCGCCTCGGCCTCGGCGCGCTCGATCTCAGCGTCGGAGGCGTAGATGCGGTCCATGACACCGCGAACCTCGTCGGTCAGCTGCACATTGAGCGCGTCGAGCTGACGGTAGATCAGCCGCAGCCACGCGGCGAACCGCTGGAACACGCCGCGCAGCTCGGGCGTCGGCGCCTTGCCTTCCATCAGGTAGGCTTCGTTCGCCCGCGCCCACTTTTCGTGGTGTTCGCGCGTGATTTGGCCGCGATTGTTCACGCGCAGCCATTTGAGGATCTTGGCGTAGTCGTCCTTGACCACTTGCGCGGATTCGGGATTTTCGGCCAGGTCGCCGAGCACCTCAAGGTAGAAGTGCCCGGTCTCGTGCAGGAACGTCGAGAGATCCGCCCTCTCGAACAACGAGATGCGCATGCGCCGGTCGGCTCCGATCTGGAGGCTGCCGCGCTTGTCTGCGTCGGAGGATTGGTAGAAGCCGCTGCCGTATCGCTTGAC
>Ga0268298_10003942_pt1 | contig 14769 bp, 10 predicted proteins | sample WWTPWeurt_MetaG_FD_194462 | JGI IMG/M metagenome (GOLD analysis project Ga0268298, IMG submission 194462) | Activated sludge microbial communities from WWTP in Nijmegen, Gelderland, Netherland - WWTP Weurt | ecosystem: Engineered > WWTP > Aerobic digester > Activated sludge | place... | reverse complement strand
GTCGAGCTGCAGGGGCGGCTCGGGATCGGCCTGCCGCGGGTGCCGTATCCGCTGGGCGCCGAGGCGCTCGACGCCGGTGCCCGCCCGTGGCCCGCGCGGCCGGGCCACGCGGCCGGGGCGACCGGGGGCGGCGCGAGCGGCGGCGCGTTCGCGCACGACGCCTTCGCGCGCGCACCGGGCGGGGGCCCCGGCGACGCCGCGCCGGCGTCGCCGGCGCAGTCCGCTTCCGCGCTCGCGCTGTACGCGCCGGGTGCGCTGCAGGCGCTCGACCCGGGCACCGCCGCGCACCGCGCCGACGACGACGGGCCGCCGCTCGGGTTCGCGATCGGCCAGCTGCACGGCGTGTACATCCTCGCGCAGAACCGGCACGGGCTCGTCGTCGTCGACATGCACGCGGCGCACGAGCGCATCGTCTACGAGCGGCTCAAGGCGGCGGCCGACGCGCGCGCGCTGCCGGCGCAGCCGCTGCTGATCCCGGCGACGTTCAAGGCCGACGCGCTCGACGTTCGCGCCGTCGAGGACGAGCCCGACGCGCTCGCCGCGCTCGGGATCGAGCTCACGGTCGTCGGGCCGAACGCGATCGCGGTGCGCGCGCTGCCGGCGATGCTCGCCGGCGGGGACCCGGCGGCGCTCGCGCGCGCGGTGCTCGCCGAGCTGCGCGACGCCGCGCGCCCGGCGGCGCTGGCCGAGCGCCGCGACGCGATCCTCGCGACGATGGCGTGCCACGGCGCGGTGCGCGCGAACCGGCGCCTGAGCGTCGAGGAGATGAACGCGCTGCTGCGGGAGATGGAGTCGACCGCGGGCGCCGACCAGTGCAACCACGGGCGGCCGACCTGGGTCCAGGTGGGGCTGGGCGAGCTCGACCGCTGGTTCCTGCGCGGGCGATGAGCGCGCGCGCACCGCGCCGGGGGCCGGCCCGACGATGAAGATCGCGATCGGCGCGCAGCCGCTGGCCGACGCCCGGGTGTCCGCGCCGCTGCTCTTCCTGCTCACCGTGCTGCTCGGGCTGCAGCCGCTGTCCACGGACCTGTACCTGCCGTCGCTGCCGCAGCTCGCCGCCGACCTCGGCGTGAGCGCCGCGGCCGCGCAGTCGACGCTGTCGGTCTTCATCGCGGGCTTCGCGCTGATGCAGCTCGTCGTCGGACCGCTGGCCGACCGCTTCGGGCGCCGCCCGGTGGTGCTCGGCGGCGCGCTCGCGTACCTGGCGGCGTCGGTGCTCGGCACGTTCGCGCCGACGCTGGGCTGGCTGGTCTTCGCGCGCCTGGGGCAGTCGCTCGGGCTGTGCTGCACGGTGCTGTGCGCACGCGCGATCGTGCGCGACCTCTACGATCCGGAGGCGGGCGCGCGCGTGCTCGCGCACGCGCTCGGCTGGATGACGCTGATCACGCTGCTCGGGCCGATCGTCGGCGGCGGGCTGTCGACGCTCTTCGGGTGGCGCTCGGCGTTCGCGACGCTGTCGCTGGTCGGCGCGGTGCTGGTCGCGACCGCGTTCGCCTGGCTTCCCGAGAGCAACCGGCACCGCAATCCGCGCGCGCTCGCGCCGCGGGCGCTCGCGTCGACCTACCGCGAGATCCTGCGCTCGCGCGACTTCCGCGCATTCGCGCTGACCGGCACCGGCAGCTACTGCGCGCTGTTCTCGTTCATCTCCGGCTCGTCGTTCGTGCTGATCCGCGTGCTCGGGCTCACGCCCACGCAGTACGGCGTCGCGTTCGGCGTCGTGACGCTCGGCTTCCTGCCGGGCACGCTGCTGACGCGGCGCGTGCAGCCGGTGCTCGGCATCCGGCGCACCGCGATGCTCGGCGGCGCGGTCGCGTGCGCGGCGTCGCTCACGATGGCCGCGCTCGCGTTCGCCGGCGTGCAGACCGTGTGGGCGGTCGTCGTGCCGATGTTCGCGATGCTGTTCTCGCACGGGCTGCTGCAGCCGACGAGCCAGGTCGGCGCGATCGCCGCGTTCCCGCACGCGGCGGGCGCGGCCGCCGCGCTGCTCGGCTTCCTGATGCACGTGGCGGCGGCGCTGGTGGGCAGCTGGATCGGCGCGAGCCTGGACGGCACGACCCGGCCGCTGGCGGCGACGATCGGCGCGATCGGCACGGCGACCGCGTTCGCGGCGTTCGTGCTGCTGCGCGGCCCCGCGGCCGTCGCGGCCGAGCCGGCGGACGCGCAGCGCCGATGACGCGCACGCCCGGCACGCAGGCGCGCCGCGCGCGCGAGGCCTCGCAGGGGGAGGACGCGCGCGCCGGCGCCGGGCCGCGCGGCGACGCAGACGTCCCGCCGACGATCCTCCTGCTCGGCCCGACCGCGTCGGGCAAGAGCGCGATCGCCCTGCGGCTGGCGCGCGAGTTCGACCTCGAGATCGTCAGCGTGGACTCCGCGCAGGTGTATCGCGGCATGGACGTCGGCACCGCCAAGCCGAGCCCCGAGGAGCGCGCGGCGGTGCCGCACCACCTGATCGACGTCGTCGACCCCGAGGACGCCTACTCCGCGGCGCGCTTCGCGATCGACGCGCGCCGGCTCGTCGGCGAGATCCGCGCGCGCGCGCGGCTGCCGCTGCTCGCCGGCGGGACGATGCTGTACGCGAAGGCGCTCGCCGAGGGGCTGCACGCGCTGCCGCCGGCCGACCCGGCGCTGCGCGCGCGCCTGGAGCTCGAGGCGGTGCGCGACGGCTGGCCGGCGCTGCACCGCCGGCTCGCACAGCTCGACCCCGACACCGCGGCGCGCCTGGAGCCGAACGACGCGCAGCGCATCCAGCGCGCGCTCGAGATCCACGCGCTCACCGGCGTGCCGATGTCGGCGCTGCTCGCGCGCGCCCCGCGCGCCGATCCGGGCGGGCGCTGGCTGCGCATCGCGCTCGAGCCTTCCGACCGCGGCGTGCTGCACCAGCGGATCGCGACGCGGCTCGCGCGCATGCTCGACGACGGACTCGTCGACGAAGTGGAGCGGCTGCGCTCGCGCCCCGGCGTGCACGCGGGGCTGCCGTCGATGCGCTGCGTCGGCTACCGGCAGGTGTGGGAATGGCTCGACGGCCGGTATGATCGGGCGACGATGATCGAGCGCGCCGTCGCCGCCACCCGCCAGCTCGCCAAGCGCCAGCTCACGTGGCTGCGATCGATGCCCGATCGCGCCGTCGTCGACTGCCTGGCCGGCGACGCATTCGACCAGGTCCTGAAACTCGTGCGTGCGAACCGATGACCCCCGACCCCTCTCCCGGCGCCGCGGCGCCCGCCCCGATCGCGATGCTCGGCCTCGGCCGGATGGGCGCGAACATGTCGCGCCGGCTCGCGCGCGCGGGCCTCGCGGTGCACGGCTTCGACGCGTCGGCCGACGCGCGCGCGGCGCTCGCCGGCGAGGCGGGCGTGGCGACGCACGAAACCCTGGCCGGCGCGATCGCCGCGCTGCGGGCGCCCGCCGGTGCTGACCGGAACGACCGCGCCGACCGCGGCGATCCGGGTGCCCGCGGGACTCGCGACGACGGCCCCCGCGTCGCGTGGCTGATGCTGCCCGCCGGCGAGATCACCGACGCGACGCTCGCCGCGCTGTGGCCGCTGATGCGCGCCGGCGACGTCGTCGTCGACGGCGGCAACGCGAACTACCTCGACTCGCGGCGCCGCGCCGGCGACGCCGCCGCGCGCGGCATCGGCTTCGTCGACTGCGGCGTGTCGGGCGGCGTGTGGGGGCTCGCCAACGGCTACTGCCTGTCGATGGGCGGTCGAGACGCCGACGTCGCGTGCCTCGCGCCTTACGCGCGCGCGCTCGCGCCGTCGCCGGACGCGGGCTGGCTGCACTGCGGCGCGAGCGGCGCCGGCCACTTCGTGAAGATGATCCACAACGGCATCGAGTACGGGATGATGCAGTCGATCGCGGAGGGTTTCGCGCTGCTCGAGGGACGGCAGGAGCTGAACCTCGACCTCGCCGCGGTCGCCGGCCTGTGGCAGCACGGCAGCGTGATCCGCTCGTGGCTGCTCGAGCTCACCGCGAGCGCGCTCGCCACGCCCGGGGCGCTGGGGTCGGTCGCGCCGTACGTCGCCGACTCCGGCGAGGGGCGCTGGACCGTCGACGAGGCGGTGCGCCAGGGCACGCCCGCCCCGGTCATCGCGCTCGCGCTGATGAGCCGCTTCGATTCCCAGGGACGCGCCGACGTCGGCAATCGGCTGCTCGCGCTGATGCGCCAGGCCTTCGGCGGCCACGCGGTGCGCTCCGAAGGATGAGTCCGGGCGCGCGCGACGCGGGCGGCGATGCGCGCGCGGCGCCGCCCGTGCACGTCGTGGTGCTGATGGGCGTCTCCGGGAGCGGCAAGACGACGATCGGGCGCGCGCTCGCGCAGCGCCTGGGCTGGCGCTTTCGCGACGGCGACGACTACCACCCGCCCGCCAACGTCGAGAAGATGCGCGCCGGCCGGCCGCTCGACGACCACGACCGCGGGCCCTGGCTCGATCGCCTGAACGCGCTGCTGCGCCACGACCTCGCCAAGGGCCACCCGGTCGTGCTCGCGTGCTCGGCGCTCAGGCAGCGCTATCGCGACCGGCTCTCGGCGAAGGTGCCGGGCACGCTGTTCGTGCACCTGTCGGGCAGTTTCGAGCTGATCGCCGCGCGCCTTCAGGGGCGCAGGCACGCGTACATGCCCGCGGACCTGCTGCGCAGCCAGTTCGACGCGCTCGAGGTGCCCGAAGAGGCGCTGACGATGGACGTCGCGCTGACGGTCGAGGAGATCGTCGAGGCGATCCGCGCCCGGGTGGCGCGCGACTGACGCTCAGTCGAACGAGAAGCGGTACAGCAGGTCGAGCGCGGACTCGCTGCCGGTCTGCGCGCGCACCGACAGCCGCCGGCTGATGTCGTACTGGATTCGCAGCAGGTTCCACACGCCGCGCAGCCCCTGCTCGTACGTGACCATCACGCGCGAGCTCAGCCGCTTGCCGACCGACACCACCGACTGCGCGGCCGTCGTCGAGCCGGGCGCCTGCAGCCCGCCGCCCACCTGCCCCGGGACCGCGGGCAGCGTGCCGCCGAAGCCGCCGCCGCCCAGGCTCGGCACGAGCAGTCCGTCGGACGCGCCGCTCGAGCTGCGGATGCCGATCGAGTCGAGGCCCAGCGCGCCGGCGATGCCGCCGCTCATCGTGCCGTCGTTGCGGCCGAACAGCGACGCGGCCGCGGCCTGCAGCGCCGCGCCCTGCGCGCTCGACTGCGCGGCGTCCAGCGGCACGCCGAGCACGAGCCAGGAGAGCTTCTCGGAGTCGGGCACCTCGGGCTGCGACGTCAGGCGCACGCGCGGCGACAGCACGGTCCCGGTGAGCGCGACGCCCGCCTCGACCGCCTGGTTGCGGCGCAGGGCGACGATGTCGAGCACCGGGTTGTCGAGCGCGCCGTTGAACACGAGGCGCCCGCGCGTGATCTCGAGGCGCTGCCCGTAGGCGGCGTAAGAGCCCTCGCGCACGCGCACCGTGCCGAACGCGCGCGGCGCGTCGGGCAGCGCGCCCCGCAGCGTGACGGTGCCGCCGAGCAGCGCGTCGACGCCGCTGCCGCGCACGCGCAGCTTCTGCCCGAGGTCGAGCTCGAGGTCGGTGCCGATGCGAAAGCGCTGTTCGGCCGCGCGGCCGTTGGCGAGCGCCGGGGCCGACGCGCCGTTGCCCCGGGCGCGGTCGACGACGACCACGTCGTCGGGCAGGCTCGGCGCCTCGCCGCCGCGCAGTTCGATCAGGCCCTCGTCGGCGGCGAGCCGCCCCCTGATCTCGAACGCGCCGCCGCGGCTCGTCACCTCGGTGTCGCCCGAGAGCACGACCCGCTGGCCGGGTCCGATCGGCACGCGCAGCTTCCTCGCGGCGAGCCGGAAGCGGCCGTCGCGGTCCGCGACGCGCACCTCGCCGGACAGCTCGATCGAACCGCCCGCGCGCGCGTCGACCCCCTGCAGGTCGTGCAGCGTCAGCGCGTCGAGGCGGAAGGTCTCGCCGTCGAATCGCCCCGCGAGCGTCCCGGCGCCCAGGCGCCAGCCCATCGCGCGCTGCTCGAGGCGCAGCCCGTCGCCCGAGACCTCGCCCTGCAGGCGCGGCGCGGCGAGCGTGCCCGCCGCGCGGCCGGCGAAACGCAGCCGCCCCCCGAGCGCCCACTGCGGCCCGACCAGCCGGTTCGCGAACGCGAGCGTGCCCAGGTCCAGCGACACCGGTCCCGACAACCGCCCTTCGCGCAACTGCAGCTCGGCGCGCCCCTGCGCGCCCGAAGGCGCGCCGCGCAGGCGCAGCGCGAGGGTTCCGCTCGCGTCGTCCGCCGAGCTGCCCGCGACGTCGGCGGAGAGCTCGAGCGCGAGCGCGTCGAGCACGGCCTCGTCGGCGCCCGGCAGCGCCACGCCGAACGCGGCCGCGAGCCGGGCGACGCGCTCGACGCGCGCGTCGCCCGCGAGCTCGGCGCGCCCGTCGCGCCAGCTCGCGCGCGCGAGATTCACCTCGCCGTGGTCCGACACGATCGACAGCGCGCCGACGCGCGCGCCCGCCGGCGAGAGCTCGATGGTCGCGGGCCGGGCGAGGCGGGCGCCGACCGTTCCCTCGAGCCCGAGCTCGCGCAGCGTCGCGCTCCAGCTCGGCCCGGGCGCGAGCGCGGCGCTGCCGGCGGCGCTCGCGCGCAGGCGGGCACCGTCGAGCCGGGCGCGGAACGCGTGCGCGCTCGCGCTGCCGTCGGCGTCGAAGGCCAGCGCGTCGAACGCGGTGCCGCGCACGCGCAGCTCGCGCGCGTCGACGTGGGCGCTCACGCGCGCGTCCGACCAGCGGCCCGCGAGCTGCGGCAGCGTGAGCGACAGCGCGGCGGAGCGCACGGTCACGTCGCCGGGCAGCGCGAGCGCGCGCACGTTCGCCCGCGCGTCGACGCCGGGGGCGTCGGCGCGGCCGCGCAGCGTCGCGTCGACCTCGAGCGCGCCGGCGACGCCGGGCGCGCCGAGCAGCGGCGCGATGCGCGCGAGCGCGGGCACGTCGGCGCGCAGCGCGAGCCGGTCGTCGGGCGCGCCGAACGCGCCGCTCGCGCGCAGGCGGGCGTCCGCGAGCGCGAGATCGAGCGTCACGCGCTCGGCGCGGCCGGCCTGGAAGCGCCCGTCGAGCGCAGCGCGAATCGGCAGTCCGGCCAGCGTGCCGCGCTCGACCTCGAGCGACGCGTCGAGCGCGGCGCCCGCGGCCAGGCGCAGCGGCCCGCGCACCCGCCAGCGACCGTCGAGGCTCGCGTGAACGCGCGCGAGCGCGTCGAGCGGGCCCGACGCGTCCGCGGCGGCCCCGGCCGGTGACGATGGCGCGGGCTCGCTCGCCCGTTGCCGCGCGGCCGCGACCTGCGGCAGCCAGCGCCGTGCGAGCAGCGCCAGCGCGGACGGGTCGAGACGCTCGAATTCACCCGCCAGGTCCGCGTCGAACGGTGCGCGCAGGCCCGCGCTGCCGGCGACGTCGAGGCGCGCGCCCGGCATGCCGGGCAGCGAGCGCGCGCGCGCGGACTCGATCCGGAGCGTCTGGCCGTCGAGCGTGCCGCGCGCCGCGAGCGCGACGCCTTCGCGCGACGCGTCGGCGAGGTCGACGTCGAAGCGCGCACCGCCGGCGCGCGCGCGCCCGGCGATCCGCGTCGCGGGCAGTGCGGCGGACAGGCGTGCGAGGTCCAGTGCTTCGGCAGCGAGGTCGAGCTCGACGCGCGGGATCGCCCGCCCCAGCAGATCGACCTTCGCGCCGGTGTCCAGCGACGCCGTGCCCCGGACGCCGCCGCCGCCGGGCGTGGTCGCGCGCAGATCGCGCGCCTCCCAGCGCTCGCCGCGCCAGAGCAGCGTCGCGCGCAGCCGGTCGAACGGCAGCGCGCGCGCGTCGAGCGGGCCCGGCTGCGAGTTCGTCGCGTCGACGCGCAGCGACCACGGCGGGTCGCTCGCCGACGCGGCGGGGGTGGCGCGCACGCTGCCGGCGAGCGACGCACGCCAGCCGTCCGGCAGCCCCAGCCAGCCCGCGTCCACGTGCTCGAGCGCGAGGTCGACCGGTGCCAGCGGCTGCGCGTCGAACGGACGCACGCGAGTGCCCAGGCGCGCGGACGCCGGGTCGGCGGGGGCGCCGCCGGAATTCGTCGGCGGGGCGGCGCCCGGCGGCGAGCCGGGCGTGCCGGCCCGTGCCGTGGCGGCGACGTCGATGGCGGCGAGCGTGCCGGAGGCCGTCGCGTCGATCGCCAGCGCGCGCCACGCGAGCGTCGCCCGGGCCTGCACGGCGAGCGGGAACGGCGCGGCGTCGCCGAGCGTGCCCTGCGCGCGCGCGCGGCCCCAGTCGCCGGCAACCGAGAACCCGTCGACGCGATAGCGGCCCTCGCCGTAGGACACCGCCGCCGACAGATCGCGCAGCGCGATCGGGGCGGCCCCCGGCCGCTCGATCGCGATCGACGCGACCTCGAGCGCCCGCACGCGCCACGCGATCGGGACGGCGAGGTCGGCGGGCGGCTCGGACGCTTCGCCGCCCGACGGCACGCGCACGCGCAGCGACGCGGCCGACAGGCGCACGACGTCGACCTCGCGCGAGAGCAGCGACCCGGCGCTCCAGCGCACGCGCACGTCGGCGAGCTCGAGCGCGAAGCCGGCGTCGTCGGGCGGCCGCGCACCGGTGCCGCTGCTGCCGCCGCCGGCCGTGCCGCCGCCGGCCGTGCCGCCGATGCCCGTGCCGCCGATGCCGCCGCTCCCCCCGCCGCGCGGGCCGCCGCCGCCCCCGGGACGCTGCGTCCACGCCAGCCGCCGCACGTTCACGCCGTCGAACAAGGTGCCGGCGACTCCCTCCACCGCGAGCCGCCCGCCGCTGGCCTCGACCGCACGCGCGAGCGCCCACTGCAGCAGCGCCGCCTTGCCCGCCTGCCAGCCGGCCGCGAGCGCGCCCGCGAGCGCGAGTGCGGCGAGCGCGACGACGAGCGTGCGGCGCCGGATCGCCATCAGAAGCTGTACCCGACCGAGAAATGCGCGCGCCAGCGACGGTCGGCATCGCCGTACGCGACGTCGAGGTTGACCGGCCCGATCGGCGATCGCCAGCGCAGGCCGGCACCGTAGCCGCGCACCGCGTGCCAGTCGGCCCAGCGGTCGGCGGCGTTGCCCGCGTCGACGAACGCCGCGCCCCACCAGTTCCCCGAGAGCGGATGCTGGTACTCGAGGCTGCCGAGCGCGAGCACGCGCCCGCCGACGATCGCATCGCCCTCGCGCACGCCGAGCCCCTGGTACGCGTAGCCGCGGATCGACTGCGCGCCGCCTGCGCGGAACAGGTTCTCGGTGGGGATGTCGTCGCGCGAGGTCGCGACGACGACGCCGGCTTCGACGAGCCCGACCAGCACGCCGCCGGCCAGGCTCGAGTCGCGCGGCATCGGCCAGAAGCGCATCAGCCGCGCGTACGCACGCGCGAAGCTGCGGTCCGAGCCCAGCCCCTTCACCGCGCCCGAGAGCTGGGCGCTGACCGTGTAGCCGTCGCGCGGGTCGACGCGGGAGTCGAGCCGGCGCAGGTTCCACGAGTAGCCGAGGCTGAGCGCGGCGCGACGGTCGGTGAGCGCGTCGCCCGCGGTGTCGACCGCGCGCCGCTCGGTCTGGTACTGCAGCGACGCGAAGTACTCGATCTCGTCGGTGCGCCGCCCGCGCCCGAAGAACAGCGTGTTGCGCTCGGTGAGCTCGCCGGAGACGTCGAGCCGCTCGCTGCGCGCACCGCCCTGCCAGCGGTGCCCGCGGTCGTCGTAGGGGGTGGTCACCGTGGCGAACGCGCGCCGGCGCACCGCCTCGACGAGCACGCCGGAGCTGGCCACCCAGCCGCGCCCGAGCAGGTTTCGGTGCTCGAAGCCGGCGAGGCCGCGCGGGCCCTGGTCGGTGCTGTAGCCGACGCCGAGCGTCACGTCGTGCGTCGCGCGCTCGAGCAGCTCGACCTGGATGGGCACCGCCGAGAGCGCGGGGTCGGCCTCGACCGCCGCGAGGTCGGGCAGCACGCTCACGCCGACGAAATAACCGCTCGCGCGCAGCAGCTGCTGGTACGCGAGCAGGCGCTCGAAGGTGTAGTCGTCGCCTTCGCGATAGGGCCGCAGGTCGGCGACGATGTCGCCGGGGTAGCGGTTCAGCCCGCGCACGGACAGGGCCCCGAACTTCAGCCGCGGCCCGCTGTCGACCTCGACGGCGAGCGACGCGGCCGTGGCCTGCGCATCGACCTCGGCACGGCTGGCCGTGATCCGCGCGCGCAGGAAGCCGCGGCTCTGCAGCAGCTCGAGCACCTGGCGCTTGCCGAGGTCCCACTCGCCGGTGCGGAAGAACGCGCCCTCGGGCAGCGGCCACGCGTCGCGCAGCGCGCGCTCGGCGTCGGTGCCCGCCGCCGCGCCCGTGATCGCGATGCGCACGCGCGCGACGGTCGCGCGCGCGCCGGCGTCGACCGCGATGCGGATCACCGGGTCCGTGCCGTCGTGGCCGCTCGCGTCGATGCGCGCCGAGAAGTAGCCGGCCGCCTGCGCGATCGCGCGCGCCTCGTCGCGCGCGCGCTCCACGAAGAGCTCGATCTGGGCCGCGTCGAAGCCGGGCTCGTTCTGCCATCGCCCGGCGAGCGTCTGGCGGCGCAGCGGCTCGACGAGTTCGGGCGGCGCGTCGATCTCGAGACGATAGTTGGGCGCCGGGGCCTGCGCGGGCTGCGCGTGCGCGACCGGCGGCGCCACCGCGGCGGCGAGTGCGAGCACGATCGCAATCGCTCCCGCGGCGACGCGGGCCCGCGCGAGCGCCAGCGCCGCCTCGACGGCTCGAGCGGGCGAGCTCGCGAGCCCCCCCGCGACGGCGCGCGCGGACACGCGCGGCGAGGCGCGGGCCCGCACGCGCGCCGGCATTCAGACGACCACGGTGGGCGGCGCGCCGCCGGGCCGTTCGACGATCTCGCCGATGCGCGTCACGGTCTCGCCCGCGGCGCGCAATTGCGCGATCGCGGCGTCGGCGTCGGCCGCGCCGACGACCACCGCCATGCCGATCCCGCAGTTGAACACGCGGTGCATCTCGGCGTCGGCGACGCCGCCGTGACGCTGCAGCCACGAGAAGAGCGGCGGCATCGTCCACGCGTCGCGGTGCAGGCGTGCCTGCAGCGCTTCGCCGAGGACGCGCGGCACGTTCTCGACCAGCCCGCCGCCGGTGATGTGCGCCATCCCCTTGACCGGCAGCGCGGCCATCAGCGCGAGCAGCGGCTTGACGTAGATGCGCGTGGGCTCGAGCACGACGTCCGCGAACGGCCGGCCGTGGAAGTCGTCGCGCATTCGCGGCGAATCGAGGCCGCCGTGTTCGCGCTCGACGATCCGGCGCAGCAGCGAGTAGCCGTTGGAGTGCGCGCCGCTCGACGCCAGCCCGAGGACCGCGTCGCCCGGCACGATCGAGCGCCCGTCGACGATCGCGGACTTCTCGACCGCGCCGACCGCGAAGCCGGCGAGGTCGTACTCGCCGTCGGCGTACATGCCCGGCATCTCGGCGGTCTCGCCGCCGATCAGCGCGCAGCCGGCGAGCTCGCAGCCGCGCGCGATGCCGCCGACCACCGCCGCCGCGGTGTCGACGCGCAGGCGCCCGCACGCGAAGTAGTCGAGGAAGAAGAGCGGCTCGGCCCCCTGCACGAGGATGTCGTTGACGCTCATCGCGACCAGGTCGATGCCGATGGTGTCGTGGCGATCGAGCGCGAACGCGAGCTTGAGCTTGGTGCCGACGCCGTCGGTGCCCGACACCAGCACCGGCTCGCGATAGCGCCTGGGCACCTCGAACAGCGCGCCGAAACCGCCGATGCCGGCGAGGACGCCGTCGCGCATCGTGCGCCGCGCGAGCGGTTTGATGCGCTCGACGAGCGCGTCGCCCGCGTCGATGTCGACGCCGGCGTCCTTGTACGAGAGCGGTGAGGTCATGGGATACTCGCGCGGGCCCGCGCCGGCGGTGCCCGCGCCGGGCCGATAGAATGGATCCCCGAATTGTATTCGCTGGCCCGCCGGGCACCGGGTTGCCCGCGCGCCGCGATCCCCCCACCGCCCGCCGCCGGCGCGCCGACCCGACGACCCGCGACCACCCCATGCCCCTGACCCCGCCGCAACGCCAGACGCTCCTGTGGGCCGCGGTCGCGCTCGCGATCGTCTGGGCGCTGGCCGTGCTCGGGCCGGTGCTCGCCCCGTTCGCGGCGGCCGCGATCCTCGGCTACGTCCTCGAGCCCGGCGTGCGCCGCCTCGCCGCGCGCCGCGTGCCGCGGATCGTCGCGGTGCTGGCCGTGATGCTCGCGGCTTTCGCGACCCTGACCGCGATCGCGCTGATCTTGGTCCCGATCGTGAACCTCGAGGCCGACCAGCTGCGCCGCCAGTTCCCCGCGCTGCTGACCGCGGTCAGCGAGCGGCTGCTGCCGTGGGTGCGCACGACGCTGGGCGTCGAACTGCCGCTCGACCTGTCCGCGCTGCGCCAGTGGCTCACGCAGCAGCTCGCCGACAGCGGCCAGGACTGGGCCGCGGCCCTGCTCGGCTACGCGAAGTCCGGCTGGCTCGCGGCGGTCCAGGTGCTCGGCCTGGTCTTCCTGGTGCCGGTGCTGGTCTTCTACCTGCTGCTCGACTGGGACGCGCTCGTCGCCCGCTGCCGCGAGCTGGTGCCGCCGCGCTGGCGCGACGCCACGCTCGAGCTCGCCGGCGAGATCGACCACCTGCTCGGCCAGTACCTGCGCGGCCAGCTGCTGGTGATGCTCGCGCTCGTCGTCTGGTACTGCGCGGCGCTGCTCGTCGCCGGCTTCCAGCTCTGGCTGCCGATCGGCGTGCTCACCGGGCTGCTGATCGCGATCCCCTACCTCGGCTTCGCGCTCGGCGCGCTGTTCGCGCTGCTCTCCGGGATGCTGCAGCTCGGCCCGCTGCACGGGCTGGTCGCGGTCGCGATCGTCTACGGGGCCGGCCAGGCGCTCGAGAGCACGCTGCTCACGCCGCGCCTGGTCGGCGAGCGCATCGGCCTGCACCCGCTCGCGGTGATCCTCGCGCTGCTCGCGTTCGGCTCGCTGTTCGGCTTCGTCGGCGTGCTGCTCGCGCTGCCGCTGTCGGCGGTGGTCGCGGTCGGGCTGCGGCGCCTGCACCGTGCCTACCTGGCGAGCGACTTCTACCTTCGATGAGCACGCAGCTCGCGCTCGACCTGTACGCGCCGCCCGCGCCGACGCTCTCGAATTTCGTCGACGGCGACAACGCCGAGGCGCTCGCGCGGCTGCGCGCGCTCGCCGCGGGCGAGCGCACGCACCGCTTCGTCTACCTCTGGGGCGCGCCGGGCAGCGGGCGCTCGCACCTGCTCGCCGCGCTCGCGGGCGGGCGCCCGGTGCTCGGCCCCGCCACGCCCGTCGACGCGTTCGCGGCGGCCGACGCGCACGGTCGCGCCGGCGCTCCGTCGACGAACGACGCCCCGGCGCCCGCTCCCCCGGCCGTGATCGCCGTCGACGACGTCGAGCACCTGGACGCGCCGTGCCAGGAAGCGCTCTTCCACCTGTTCAACCGCGTGCAGTCGCGCGCCGGCCTGGCGCTCGTCTGCGCGGGCGCCCGGCCGCCGCTCGCGCTGCCGGTGCGCGAGGACCTGCGCACGCGGCTGGGCTGGGGGCTGGTGTTCGAGCTGCACCTGCTCACCGACGCGCAGAAGGCGGCGGCGCTGCGCGGCGCGGCCGGCGCCCGCGGCGTCGTGCTGGCCCCCGACGTCGTGCCCTGGCTGCTCACGCACCACTCGCGCGACCTGCGCGCGCTGCTCGCCGCCTTCGACGCGCTCGACCGATTCGCCTTCGAGCGCAAGCGTCCGATCACGCTGCCGCTGCTGCGCGAGTGGCTCGCGCGGCCCGCCGGCGACGATTTGGACCGATCCCGGACGGCTGGTAAAATTCCTTGAAAATCATGGATTTATGCAGCTAGCCCTGTTCGACCTCGACCACACGCTGCTCCCGCTCGACAGCGACACCGAGTGGGGTCGCTTCCTCGGCCGCATCGGGGTGCTCGACCGCGAGCACCAGGAGCGCGAGCACGCGCGCTTCTACCGCGAGTACGTCGCCGGGACGATGGACATCGCCGAGTTCCTCGCGTTCCAGCTCGCCCCGCTCGCCGCGCACCCGCCCGCCGAGCTCGACGGCTGGCACGCGCGCTTCATGGACGAGGTGATCGTGCCGTCGATCCGTCCGGCCGCGACGAGCCTGCTCGAGCGCCACCGCGCGCGCGGCGACCTGTGCGCGATCGTCACCGCGACCAACGAATTCGTCACCGCGCCGATCGCGCGCCGCCTGGGCGTCGAGCACCTGGTCGCGACCGAGGTCGAGACCCTCGACGGCCGCTACACCGGGCGCCCGCGCGGCACGCCGAACTACCGCGAGGGCAAGATCGAGCGCACCGGACAGTGGCTCGCGTCGCAGGGCCGGCGCTGGGAGGACTTCGAGCGCACGTGGTTCTACAGCGACTCCGCCAACGACATCCCGCTGATGTCGCGCGTCACCGACCCTGTCGCGACGAATCCCGACGCCCGCCTCGCCGCGCACGCGCAGGCGCGCGGCTGGCCCGTGCTGCACCTGTTCGAATGATCCGCAAACTCATCGACCGCCTCTTCGGCCGGCGCGCCGCGCGCGCGCCGCAGGCCCCCGCCGACGCCCCGGTCGCGGCCGCGACGGCACAGGCGCCGCGGCCGCGCGAGCCGGCACGCTACGTCGGCACCGAGCAGGGCGTGCACGTGGCCGACGTCCCGCACTCGGCGATGCGCACCTGCGAGACGCTGCAGAAGGCCGGCTTCAAGGCGTTCATCGTCGGCGGCGGCGTGCGCGACCTGCTGCTCGACCT
>Ga0268298_10003941_pt1 | contig 14770 bp, 11 predicted proteins | sample WWTPWeurt_MetaG_FD_194462 | JGI IMG/M metagenome (GOLD analysis project Ga0268298, IMG submission 194462) | Activated sludge microbial communities from WWTP in Nijmegen, Gelderland, Netherland - WWTP Weurt | ecosystem: Engineered > WWTP > Aerobic digester > Activated sludge | place... | reverse complement strand
GCAGTATGGGCGAGGCCTCGATCGAACCAGTGCAATCTGATGCGGGCGAGGTCCGGTCATCCCCAATGGTCGATGTCTCGTCTGTCGACGAGCCGTTGCTCCAGAGCGGGCATCCCAGTTTCGAGCAACTGATGGCGCGGGTGCTGGCTTATGACATCCTGCCTGAGCAGTACCGGGCCTACGCCGACCGGCGCTGGGGAGCGGGCTGGAAGATCAACCCACATGGCCGTGCCCAGGCCTGGAATGAACTGGAGCGCTACGGCAACGATCCGCAGGGCTACCGTGACAAGATCGAGAGCGAAATGCAGTTGGTGTCCCGGGGGAGAACGGCATGATCCGCATCGCGCATTTCTCTGATTTGCACTACGGCACCAAAAATCGGATGGAGGCGGATCGCTGCTTCGGCGCCGCCATCGACCGGGCCATTGCCCTGGGGGTAGAAGCAGCGGTGCTGTCGGGGGATGCGACCGACCATGCGCTGGATTTACATGCGCCGGCCGCCGAACGACTGTTCGCCCAGGTGCGGCGACTGGCCGACCATTGCCCGGTGCTGATGCTGCAGGGCACGTTTTCGCATGAGCCGCCCGGCACCCTGGCTATTTTCAAGCTGCTGGGCGGCCGCTATCCGGTGCATGTGGCCGAGCGTATTGAACAAGTGGCACTCACCGCCCAGGGGCAATGGCTGGTTTCGACGGGCTGGTGCTTCGATCAACTGCCGGCCGGTGCCCGTGCCTTGTTCTCCTGCGTGCCGACGGTGAACAAGGCGGCGGTTGCCGCAGCGGTCGGTGCGGCGGATGCGGCACAGGCGGTTGGCGAGCATCTGGCCATCCTGTTGCGTGGTTTTGTGCCGATCAATCGGGCGGCGCGGTTGCAAGGCCTGCCCAGCATCGGCGTCTCGCACGGTACCGTATTCGGCTGCCTGAGCGAGCACGACGTGCCAATGGCGGGTTTCGATCATGAATTCACCACCGGGGCGCTGTTCGCCGCCGAGGCGCAGGCCTTCATGCTCGGCCATATCCATCGGCATCAGTTCTGGGAACAGGAGGGTAGGGCTGGTCGGCAGTGCATTGCCTATCCCGGTTCCATTGGCCGATTTCACTACGGCGAGGAAGGCGAAAAGGGGTTTCTGGTGTGGGAAGTCGATGCCGATCAGGCGCGCTTTGCACTGGAGGCGACGCCGGCACGCCGAACGGTCGACGTTGTGTTCGACGGCAAACCAGACCTCGACGCGCTCCGCGCTGCCGTCGCCCAACAGGACATCGCCGGTGCCTTCGTGCGCGTGCGCTGGACGGTTGCCGATGAAGACCGTCATGAAGTCGACCGTAGCGCAATTGAGCGCTTGCTGGAGAGCGCCGCGGAAACCAAGTTGGAGGGACGCATCGTGCCGGTGGTGCGAACCAGGGCGGCAGGAATTTCGCAGTTGGCACATCTGGCCGACAAGGTGCGGGTCTGGGCGCAGGTAACCGAGGCCAGGGTGGAACCGTTGCTCGCCTGCCTCCAGACTCTTTCCGGTCAGGAGCCCGAAGCCATAGTCGAGCATGTGTTACGGGGCCAGGAGATTCCCTGTGGCGAGAGCAGCGCCATGGTCGAGCCAATGACCGATATTGAGCCCGTGTCGCTGTTCTGACCTGAGCAGCTTGCCGATCTTTGTCTGTATCGCAGACTGTTCTGGTGACTTAGTTGGAGTCCATTCATGCAACCGCTTTCACTAACGCTCAAAGGCTTTCGCGGTATCCGCGCCGGTCTGGGACGCGATGTCCTCACCCTGGATTTCGAGCAACTGGCCGACGGTGCCGAGTTGGTCGCCATTGCCGGCACCAACGGGCGCGGCAAGACCACCGTGATGGAAAATATGCACCCCTATCTCACCATGCCATCGCGGGCGGCGACGGCGGGTCCGGGCGGCTTTTCCTATTATGATCACGTCTGCCTTCCGGAAAACGAGAAGGACCTAGTGTGGTCGCACGCTGGCCGAACCTACCGTTCGCAGGTGGTGATCCGTCTCACCGGCCGGCGCAAGACTGAAGCATTCCTGTTTGCTCTTTCTGATGATGGTGCGTGGAAACCCATGGTATTGGAAGATGGCACCGTTGCGGATGGCAAGGTGGAGACCTATACCCGCTGCGTTGAGGCGATCTGCGGCAATGCCGACACCTTCTTCACCTCGGTGTTTTCCGCTCAGGGCAAACGGCAGTTGAGCGCCTATCGCAATGCCGAGATCAAGACGCTGCTGGCTGATCTGTTGGGGCAGGAGGAAATCCGGGCACTAGGCCAGAAGGCAGCCGAAACGGCGCGGCTACTCAAACTTGGTCTGGCGGCGATATGGCAGGAGCAGTCCGGATTAGATAATGATGCGCAACGCATCGGCGGGGAACTGCAACGGCTTGAGGGCGCTGCGGGCCGCATCGCCCAGAGTCTGGCGGCACGCCAAGCGGCTCAGGCCAACCTGGACGCAGCCCGAAGCCAGCATGCGCAATTGGCGGCCGAACGGGAGCAGTCGCAGAGTGTTGAACTGCGTCGGACGCAGCTTCAGGGCGAATGCAGCGCGGTGATCCAGGCTGGCACCGAGGCCATCGAAGCCTTGAAGGCCCAGGAGCATGGCGAGTCTCAGCGCCTGGAACGACTGGAGCAGCGTATCGCCCAACGCCTGACCCAGCAGCGCAACCGTCGGCTGGCTTTGCACAATCAGCGTCAACAATGCCTCAAGGTGTTGGCCAGTGCTCCGACCGTACGGCAAGCCGAGGCCCGTCTACCCATGGCTGAACAGGTCCTGTCGCTGCGTCTGGCTCGGGTCGGCCACTGGCGCCAGCAGGCTCAGCGCCTGACCCAGTGCAAAGCTTCCGAGCACTTGGTCCGGCAAAGATTGTCGGGGATCGAGCGCGAGGCCGGGCAGGCGGCGCTCAAAGCCGAAGAATTGGCACGGCGCTTCGGCCTTACTGGCATGGTGCCCTGTGCCGGTACCGACCTGCAGGGGCTGTGCCAACTTTTGGGGGATGCGCGGGAAGCCCAGGCACTGGTTCCTGGTGCCCAGGCTGCCATCAAGCGCCTGGCAGACCAAAAGGCAGCGGCACAAGAGGAGTTGGTGGTTCTTGGCAGGCAGTACGAAGGGATTGCTGCGGCGCCCCAGAAACTGGCGTGGGCCGAACATCGTGCCGAGGTGGCAGGCCCGAGAAGCTCGCGGTATGCGCTACTGGCAGCCAAGGCGGGAGAACAGGCACGAGCCAAGAACGCGTTCGCCGAGATTGAGGCGGAGCTGGCGGCGTTGGGTGACGAAACGTCGTCCTGCCAGCAAGGGGCGGGAACACCGGATGAGTTGGCAGAGCGCCAACAAATCGGCACTGCGCGGCAAGCGATTGCAGCCCAGCACGAGCAACAGGCCAAGCACTACCGCGCCACACTGGACAGGCTCAAGCAGGTGTTGGCGGCCTTGCCTCCATGCTATGACGAGCAGCGTCTGAGCGAGTCGCGCAGGAAGATGGAAGATGCTGCGCAGTCAGTCGCTACAGCCGAACAGAATTACCTGAGCACCGTGCGGGATGCCGAAAACTTCGCTCTCCTGACACAGCAGGCAGCAGCCTTGGCAGCTCGCCAGGCACAGGTGGCGAGCCGTATCACCAATGTCCAGTCCGAGTTGGGCAACTGGACCCTATTCGCCAAGTGCATGAGCAATGATGGCTTAATTGCCCTGGCCATTGACGATGCAGGACCAGCCTTGGCGGGACTGGCCAACGATCTGCTGCTTGCTTCCTATGGTTCCCGTTTCACGGTCTCCATCCTGACGCAGGTCGAGACCGTCAAGGGCGAACAGAAGGAAGGTTTCGACATCCAGGTGCACGATGGCGACTCGGGCGAAAGCAAGAGCGTCGGCCTGATGAGCGGTGGCGAACGGGTATGGATCAACGAGTGCCTGATCCGGGCGGTGGCGCTGTACCTAGCTCAGAGCACGGGACGCCGTTATGGTGCCTTGTTCTCGGACGAAGCCGATGGGCCGCTGGACCCCGAGCGCAAGCGCATGTTCATGGCGATGAAACGGGCAGTTCTTTGTCTGGGTGGTTATCAGCGGGAGTTCTATGTTTCCCAGACACTGGAACTGACCGCCATGGCTGATGCAGTGATCGATTTGGATATCTGCGCACAGATGCAAGCATGAACTATCCGCTCTGTTCGCCCTCCGCGTTCAAATCCCGATGTTCCCCTGATCTGGCTGGGCAAAGACACGGTTCAACAGCGCATCCGTTGAAACGCTGCCGTACCGGGTCGCCAACACATCGCGCAGTTTGAGAAGTCGGCGGTTGGCGGTATCAACCAGCGTCCCGAATGTTGTGGCCCGCACGCGGCCGTAGTCGCGGCTTTCATTGCGCAGCGTTTTGTCTTTCGCCACACCGGCGGCCACTTTCTGTCCGACCACCCAGGCGCAGATATACGGGGTGCCGGATACGGCACCCGACGCGGCGATGTCCTGAACGTAACCATCGGCCTGATTGACCTCCTTGCGGGTCAGTTCAAAGCCTCCTTTCTTCAGTTCGATCAACAGAATGTTCTGCATCTGCGTGAGCGTGGGGTCCGCCGGATCGAATGCCTCGATGCCGGTTAGCTGGCAAGATGTCTTGTCCGGCAGCACCACAATGTCGGGGCGATTCCTTTCATTGATGAATTGTGCCTCCCGGCTATCGAACAGTTCGCGCGCCACGGTCTGCAGCGTGGCATTCGAGCAGTATTCCTGCGACTCGAACTCGGGGCCGAACAACCAGCGTGCGCGCAGAATCAGCGGGTGCAGTGTGTGCAGTTCATCGGTATGCGGATCGTCAGCCAGCCGGCGAATGGTCTCGATGACGCTGATCCGGCTATCGATCTCATCCAGCACGCGCAGCGCGTCCTTGATCGACCATTCGGTCAATAGTTGATCCAGCCCGTCCACATCGTCCGGCGGCAGGGTCGACAACTTGTGCAACAAGGCCGCGCCGCTCTTGGATTTTTCGAGGTTGATGACGGCCTTGACGGCGGTTGCCAGAAAATCCGGTGAAATGGTCGGGTGCGCCTGGGCGATGGCCTTGGTGAACTCGGCCACCTCGAGACGCGCGCCTTGGCCCAGTGCCGACAACTCGCTACGGTTTTGCGTCAGGGCATCGGCCGAGGCTTCTTCCACAATCTCGCTGGCCAACTCCTTGGCGACCTTGCCGATATGTTCGGCGGTCACCCGGTACAACTCGCGCACCGCATCCGTGCTGCGGAACCCGGTCCAGTCGGGCTCGACATCGGGCTCGAAGCCTTGGGTATCGACAATCACCTTGTAGCGCCGCGCGAAACGGGTGCGCCCATCGAAATTGGCCACTTGGCCGATGGCCCATGACGGCGTGCCCACCAGCCGGCGCTGCACCCAGAAAGCGATGCCTTGATGCACGGAGGAGTGATTGAGTCGGGTGGAGTCGATGACGATTACGGTCGCGCTGCGTCCCGAACCAAGATCGAGCGTCGATTCGCTGACCCTGCCGTCGATCTCGCTAAACGGGCGCAGCACGCCATTGACGCGGATTTCAAACTCCGGGTCGTGAATGAAGCGCGCCGCCAGTACGGTGAGGATTTCGTCGGCATCCGGCAGTTTGCGTACTACCCGCACGGAAAGGCGCGTGCCATTGCCTGTGCGTGTGCCTATCGTTTCACTCCGCAGCACAAACGGGCTCTGGCCGGACTCAGTGCCGACTACGAATGTTGCCAGCACGCCATCGCGCCAGGTCTCGACTTGATATTCATTGGCAAAGCACAGCAATCCGTGCCGGCCTACGCCGTTGCGCCCGTAAGCCTTGCGCGGCCGTGCGGGGCGGCCGGCAGGAAATTCGACATTCGCGCTCTGATGCATCAAACGGTCGTAGCGTAAGGTCATCCAGCGCCGCCGAAACTGCTGTGGGTTCATGCCGTGGCCGTCGTCGGTGACGGTCAGCGTGCCTTCGATCTCGCCAGGCAACACCACGTCCACCCGCGTCGCACCGGCATCCCAGGCATTGGCCACCAGTTCGGTCAGCGCCACCTGCGGCACGTGAGCCACCTGACCGAGCTCGCGCAACAGGTAGTCTTCCTCGAACAGCGAGGACTGCAGGGGCGCGTCAGACATGGGCGGCAACTCCGGATTGGAATACGCGCTCCAGCGTTGCTGGCAGTAGCGCGGCATTGGCGGCGCGGATGGCGGTGTGTTTGGCTTTTAGCGGAATTTGTTTGGCCAATATCTCGGCAATCTTTAATTGATCCACCAGCGCTGGCATGGGCAACTGAATATTCAGAAACTGCTCTGGCCGAGTGCGCTCCCTCCGCGCACCGACTCCTCGGGTTGCTTCTTGAAGTTGAGACCAGAACCACTCGGTTCTGAATAGTTCGCCGAGATAGGCGGCGCTGGCCTCCATCGGTTTGCATCGGAAAGTGCGGTATTCCGGCGAAACGAACATCCCGTCCAGCTCGGTAGGACAAAGCGCGATGGCGCCTTCCCAGCCTTTGACCTGACTTAGTACGATGGCGTCGGTGTAAAGGCGATTGAAGGACTTGTACGCAGTATCCGAACCGGTGATTGCCGCTTTGGCAAACAGGCCACCACCGAAGCCACGGACGCCAACCTGCGGATATTGGCCTTCAAGCCTGATAGGCTCCGCTAGCTCATGCAACTCGATGATGTCGCCCAAGCGAACCGTTCGGCCCGAGCCCAACTTGTGATGCAGGCTCAATAGCAAGGCGGCAGAAGCATTGTCAGCGGCATCCAGATGCGCTTCGAGTTGTCGGGCTTTCTCGGCCAGCATTTCGAGGTGCAGAACGATGCGATCCTGAATGCTTAAGGCCGGTACCGGTACCGTGATTTTTGCCAGCGACGTGGCGGTCAGTGTGCGATTGCGAGCTACGGTTCCGGTGGATGCGCCAACCAGCTTGACCATTCCTTCTGGGGTTTTGAAGTAGTGCGCCAGAAACGCTGGGTTAATGCGCTCGGGATCGCAGGCGCAGGTAAGCATGCGATGGTTCCCAATGCACCCATCATCTTCTGGCTTTGCCATAGCCACGGCCCCCTCCCAAGCCATGATGTTGCTAAAAACCAGATCGTTTTGGTTAATGCGGTACAAGCCTTGCCAGGTAAATTCGGCGCCCTTCAGCGTGCGGCGATGAAACGTGCCTTTGTGAAAACTGCGGACACCGAGTTCGGTATAGCTGGCCTCTGGGTCGATGGTTACTTCGCGTCGAGCCAAGGGGGCCACTTCAACAAGCGGGCGGTATGTTGTCTCACTGTTGTGCCCCAGTTGAACTTTCAGGCTGCGTATCATTCCACAGCCTCGTCTTCGCCAGACTGCCCCACTCGCCGTGCATCCAGTGCCCGTCGCGTCTTGTCCAGTTCATCGGCCAGCAGCTTTTCATCGGGCAGCATCATCTGGTATTCGGCGGCCAGCACCTTGTTGGACAGCCCCTCCAGTGCGTAATGCGCTTCGGCTGCCCCCTTTTCAGCGCAGAGGATCAGGCCTACGGGCGGGTTTTCGCCAGGCTTCATCCAGTGCTCGCGGGCGTAGTTCAAGTACAGGTGCATTTGCCCGGCATCGGCATAGCTGAATTTGCCGACCTTGAGGTCGATGACCACCAGACACTTGAGCTGGCGGTGGAAGAACAGCAGATCGATACGGAACCAGTTGTCGTCGATGCGCAGGCGGCGCTGGCGGCCGACGAAGGTGAAGTCGTCGCCCAGTTCAAGCAGGAAGTCGGCCAGATGCTGGATCAGTGCGTCTTCCAGATCCGATTCGGAGTATTCGTCCTTGAGGTTAAGGAATTCAAGTACGAAGGGGTCTTTAATGGCCTGCTCGGGGGTGAGCACATCGCCGGATTCGCTGTCTTCGCCTTTTTGCAGCATCGCCACCTTGTTGTGCGACAGCGCGGTGCGCTCGTAGAACTGGCTGCCGATCTGCCGGTCGAGCTGGCGTACCGACCAGCCGCCGCGCAGGGCCTCGGTTTCGTAAAAGGCGCGGGCCATCTCGTTTTTGACCGAGAGCAGACGGACGTAGGCCGACCACGGCAGGGGAAAGGCTTGAGCAAGCGCCGGCAGGTCGGCGGAAAGCGCAGACGGTGTCTGCGAAATCAGCGACGAGGTCAATTCCGCAGACACTGTCTGCGGAATCTTGCCAGTGGCCAATTTGCCAGACAGCGTCTGACGAATCTGCTCAGCCGGCCAACATTGGTAGAACTGGCGCATTTGCTCGATGTTGCGGGGCGAGAAACCACGCCCAAAGCAGCGGGTCAGGTCGGCCGACAGGCGCTGGATCAAGGCCTCGCCATAAGTCGCCCGATCCTGGCCACCCTGTTCAAATTCGAGAATACGCCGGCCGATCTCCCAATAGCTGGCCGTCATCAGCGCATTAACGCTGCGGGCAGCAGTGCGGCGAGCGGCTTCGAGCAAGGCGATGATGTCGCCTTGCATACCACTGTAGTCGGCGCTGGCAGGCGCAAGATCACTCATGCCTGCACCTCATTCACCAGTGCTTCGATCTCGCCCAACAAGCGCATCACTTCGGTCTCGTGGCCGCGCATGCGGGCGATCAGGTCTTTCGGGTCAGCGTGTTCGAGGCCGACCTTGGCGTGAGGATTTTTCTGGTCGAGATTGTAGATTGGCCAGTAGAGAGCATCGCCTTGAGCTTGCGCCGTCTTGGCTGCCAGTTCATGGACCTGCTGTTGGGCTTTGAGCATGCGCAGGCGCTCTTGTAATTTTCCCTTTTTTTCGCCGTTGACCGCAGCAATGGCCTGTTCGGCCTCACGGATATCTTTGCCCAACGCCAGTGCCGACGCACGTTCGGCCTCGGCGTTTTGCCAGTGCGGTGTAGCTGCTTCGACTACGGCGGCGCGCTTGGCGGCGAAATCCACCTTCCATGCCTGCGGACCTTCTTCGCGGGTATTCCACCAGGCTATGGCCGAGGCGAATTCCTCGAACTGCAGGGGCGCGGTCTTGCTGTACTTCTTACGCCCCTCGGGCAGAGGGAGTTCGTAATACCAGATGGTGTCGGTGGGGCCGCCGCGCTCGAAAAACAGCAGGTTGGCCGGAATGTCGGTGTAGGGTGCGAACACCCCTTGCGGCAGGCGCACGATGGTGTGCAGGCGGAATTCCTTGAGCATTTCCTCCTTGATGACGGCGCTGATGCCATCGCCAAACAGGGTGCCATTGGGGACGACCACGGCAGCACGACCACCCCGGGTGGCGGGTTTGCCTCCCGGCACCGGCGCACCGGCGACGCGCAGCTTGCGCATGATGTATTGCAGGAACAGCAGCGCGGTTTCCGCCGTTTGCATATTGGGCGGGAAATTGGCCTTGATGCCGACTTCCTCTTCACCGCCAAAGGGCGGGTTGGTGAGGATGACGTCGACGCGTTCGCTGTGGCCGATTTCGTTGATTCGCCGATCCAGCGTGTTGCCATAGGCAATCTGCGGCGCTTCCAGGCCATGCAGCAGCAGGTTCATCTGCACCAGCATGTAGGGGAGCGGTTTGGCTTCCTGGCCATACAGGGTGTCGCGCTGCAAGGTCAGGCGCTGCTCCGGCGTGGACACCTGCGGCGCGATGTGGTCGTAGGCTTCGACGAGAAAGCCACCGGTGCCGCAAGCCGGGTCGAGCACGGTTTCACCCAACTGCGGGTCGCTGACCTGAACCATGAAGCGGACCACCGGACGCGGCGTATAGAACTCGCCGGAATCGCCCGCCGCGTCACGCATTTCGCGCAGCATCGATTCGTAGAGGTGCGAGAGGGTGTGGATTTCTTCGCTGGCGCTGAAATGGATGCCGTGAATCTTGTTGACGATGTCGCGCAGCAGGTAGCCGCTGACCATGCGGTTTTGGATGCCCTTGAAGACGTTGGCCACCACCTCGCGCTGGCTGCCTTTTTCGCTTTCGCCGGCCAGGCTGCGCAGATAAACGAACAAACCCTGGCCGCTACTGCCATCGGCACGCACTGTCTGTTCCTGACCGATGAAGGCCAGCAGTTCGTCGCCGGAAATGCCGTCCTCGCGGGCGGCCCAGTCGCGCCAGCGGTACGGTGCTTCGATGATGGGCTGGTAGGGCTTGCCGTCGAGTTCGGATTCCTCTTCATGGACGGCTTCGAGGTCGTCGAGGAACTTGAGGAACATCACCCAGGTGAGCAATGGCAGGCGATCCACGTCGCCATTGAGGCCCTTGTCCTTGCGCAGAATCTTGCGCGCCGTGCCGATCAGCGCGGACAAGTTCTCGCGGGTGGTCAGCGGTGCTTTAATTTTGCGGGATACGCGCGGTTTCTTTTCGGGCGCGACGGGTTTGGCGGTTTTGGCCATAGGAACGAGTTTTCTTTATTGGTAAATGGCGGCCTGCAGCCGCGATACGGCCTCTTTCAGGCCTTTCACGCCGCCGAAATGGCGCGTGGCAATTTCGGAAGGGGAACCAAATCGGTCGAAAGGCTGCACCTTCATCAGGTCGGACAGCACATTGAATTGGATAATGCCGCGCTCGATGTACTTGTCGAGCAGTAGCGCCAGGACTTCACGGGCGGTGTTACCGTATTGAGCGAACAGATCCTGCGTCTGGCGCCTGGCCCGTTCTGCGCGCTGGCGGCGGGTCAGCAGCGGCGCATTCCACGCCAGATGGCAGAGCATATCGAACGGATCGGCATCGGGCTGTTCGCTGCTGGCCGCAAGCTCCTCGAAACTGATGCCGCGCTCGGTCAGCTCGCGCAGCACTTCGGCGCGCGTATCCGGGTTGGCCCAAGCGGATTGCAAGGCATCGCGCGTCGGGTACAGGGTGCGTACGGCACGACCTGAATACTCGGTGTAGCGCACGACCTGCAGTTTCTTGCCATCGGTATCGAGGTCGTAGACCAGGTGACCAATGACTTCAACCTCGCCGCCATCGATGTAGAACTTGCGCGGTTCCACCGGTGGATCATTGATCAGGATGCCGGTATCCGGTCCGATTTGCTCCTCCGGGTGTTCGTACTCAATCGCAGGCACATCCGGCGGCGTTTCTATCTCGATCTCGGTCACTTCGATTTGTTCGCCTGTCTCATCGACAGTGATTTCCTCGATGCGGGCCGGGTCGCCATCGAAATCCGGGTCGGCGAAGTGCCGCGTGGCTGTGCCGGTGAAGTCGATGATGTTGAAATATTCCTTGCCGTAGTCGACCTTCAGCCGCGTGCCTCGCCCGATGATCTGCTTGAATTCCGAACGTGATCCGACGACGCGCGCTAGCACGACATTTTTGACCATCTCGGCGTCAACGCCGGTGGTCAACAATTGGGAAGTGGTCAGAACGACCGGCGTCGGCTTGTCCACGTCCTGGAAATGCGCCAGATGCGTCAGGCCGATGGAGCCCTCGTCAGCGGTAACGCGGCAGACATAGTCCGGGTACTGCTTGACCAGATCACTATTCAGGTTGAGTAGCTCCTGCCGTAGTTCGGCCGCGTGCTCCTGATCGACACAGAACACCAGGGTCTTGGCGAAGCGGTCGGTGCCTTTCAGCAAGTCGGTGAGATGGCGGGCCATTGCCCGCGTGCGCGAACGCAGTGCGACGACACGTTCGAAATCCTTGGTCTGGTATTCCTCGTCGGGCACTTCGCGGCCATAGCGGTCCAACTCATCCTTGCTGGGCCGCCAGCCGGCGGCATCCACCGTGGTGATGACCCGGTGAACCCGATACGGTGCCAGGAATCCGTCTTCGATGCCTTGGCGCAAGCTGTAGGTGTAGACAGGATTGCCGAAATACTCGTAGCTGTCGCGGGATTCCTCCCGCAGCGGAGTGGCTGTCATGCCGAATTGCACGGCAGGCTCGAAGTAGTCCAGCACGGCGCGCCAACTGCTCTCGTCACGACTGGAGCCCCGATGACATTCGTCGATGATGATCAGATCGAAGAAGTCTGGGCGGTACTGGCGGAACACGTCTTCGCTGGCCGTGCTCAGGGCCTGGTAGATGCCAAAGTACATGTCCCGGCTCTGGCTCACGTCGCCGCCGGCAATCTTGTGGCGGGCATCACCGAACGGCGCGAACATCTTGGCCATCGGGTCATCAACCAAAATATTGCGGTCGGCCAGGAACAGTATCTTCGGACGGCGATATTCACCCGTTCGATTCCAACGGCTGTTCCATAGCTTCCAGCAGATCTGGAAAGCCACACAGGTCTTGCCGGTGCCAGTGGCCAGGGTGGCGAGGATGCGCTTCTGGCCGAGCAGGATGGCTTCGATCACGCGATGAATGGCTATTTGCTGGTAGTAGCGTGGGACCTTGCCGGAAACGATGTTGAACGGTTCCAGCAAATGCGTGGCGGCGTCCTGAGACAAATGTGTTTCCGCCGTCAGGCGGGCAAACAGTTCGGTGGGTGTGGCGTACCGATCCACCTCGCGCTCGGTGCCGGTGGTGTAGTCGATCTCGATGATGCGATGACCGTTGGTGGCGTATGCAAACTTGAGGCCAAGAATCTCTGCATATTCCCGCGCCTGTTGCACACCAGATTCAGCCGGCAGACCGATTTCCTTGGCTTCGACAACCGCCAACGGGAAATCGCGGAGGTAGTAAAGCAGGAAATCGGCGCGTTTCTGCTTGCCGCGACGCACCTTGCCGCCAGCGACGATGATGCGGCCATTGGTGAACGTGCGCTGTTCGCCAATGGCGTGTGGGGCAACTGACCATCCGGACTCGACGAGTCGGGGCGTGACGAATTCGCGGCAGGTGTCAGCTTCAGTCATCACGCCTTCTCGCATTGCCGCTCCGGTCATCTCTGTCCCTCAATCAATCAGAATTTTGAAACTGGTGGCCAGGGCAACCGGTTCCACCTCACGTACATTACGTTTAAGTTCAACCAGCCCGTAGCCCGCCATCATGCGCAGCGTGCGCGACAGATTCGGCACCTGCCGCCCGCTCAACGTAGCCAACTCGGTCAGCGTCTTTGGCTTGGCATCCCGAATGACGCGAAGCAGTGCCTGGTTATCCTCGGAAAGCACGGCAGCCATTGTCGCCATCGATGGGAACCATACCGTGGGAATTTCCGTGCCGCTACTTGCGTTTATTGCATCACCAGAACGACGGATACCGACAACACAGCGCTTCATATTGGATGCCTGATTGGATTGGCATAAAAGTTTAATTGTATCAATGTGACACAAGTGCAGCCAGCTCTCCGATTATAGAAATGGTCGCCTGCTCATCGAGTCTGTCGTAGATGATCTCGTCCTTGCCAGGGCGCACGTTCTCTTGGCAGCGAAATATCTGAAGGAATAGTTCGCGTAGGGGCCGGTCATAGCCGGCCACCACCAAAACGGGCCGGCCCGCGTACATGAGCCGGATGTTATGCCGACTCATGATGCCAGTTCCGGCGTTTCGAAAGTCGGCAGTCCGTCGATTACGGCCGCTTCGCTGTCGAATTTCAGCCAGACAATGCCGGCCAACTCGGCGATCTCGAAAATCGCTGCCAAGTCACTTTCAGTCGGGATCCGGTGGCGCGGCGCCCCGACGTAGAGGATGCCGCCGTAGTCGGTCGGATAGGCGTTGACTGATAGGTCGTCGTTGGCCAATTTCAGGCGAGTATTCGAGCTCAGATGCGAGAGCGAGATTGCGGCCAAGGGTTCAGCCAGTGTTCTCAAGTGTGTCACGGAAATGTTGTCCATGCGTGTCTCCTTCTTTTTGAGAGAGCGTCGACCTGGTTGTCGAGTATCTGCCAGTTTGACGGTGGTAAGTCATGCCGCAGTTGCGGCAACGGAACCAGCGCAGGCATCCGAGCATCCCCAGAGGGACGCCATTACCTGCGTAGAAGGGCAACGTGAAGTGGAAGTCATTGCTATTTTCCATTCACAAAGCAATTGTTGAAGTCCGACCGGGAGCCTTGGAGAAGCGCCTCCGGATCGGACTCAGCATGGAAAGCGGGCGACTCATGACGCTAGATCAACCCAAGTTCGGCAAACGAAACGACTTTGTCACCGGCCACGATGAAATGGTCGATGATCCGTACGTCCACCAGGCCCAGTGCCGACTTCAGGGTTTGCGTCAGCAGTTCATCGGCCCGCGAGGGCTCGGCTTCGCCCGAGGGGTGATTGTGGGCCAAGGCCAGCGCCGCAGCATTTCGAGTCAGGGCTCCCTTGACCACTTCCCGGGGATAGACTGAGGTCTGGGTCAGGGTTCCGCGGAACAGTTCTTCAGCCTCGATCAGGCGATGGTGGGCATCCAGGTAAAGCACTAGGAACACCTCATGTTGAAGGCCTGCGCAGTGCAGGCGTAGCCAGTCGCGCAGAACTTGCGGTGAGGACATTACCGGGCTGTTACTCATCTGCTCGCACAAGTCACGCAACAGCAGTTCACGCGCCACACCCAGGCGGTGGGCCAGTACGCTATCGGCCATGTCGTTCATGGCGATGGGTGCAACGGCATCGCTGACATGCAAGGGGATGGCACTCGATGCGCAAACTGCGGGCGCGAGTAATTCGCGGACGAGGTCGGCGCGGGACAGGACGGACATATTCATGGCGTTCTCCTCAATAAATTGGAAAAGCGGGAACGCCGATCCCGACGGGGACGAGGTCCCCGTTTGGGATGAAGGTACGGACGAATGTACAAGTAACAGTCGGCAAGACGAGTGAGGCAGGTATCGACTGCGACGCCGGCCAGAAACCGGGTGACATTCCACTACGGAATGCATTTAGGTGTAGAAGTTCAGACTTGATCTGACAGCAGGGCCTTGCCAAGGGGTGGGGTTACCCGTTTTGATAGAGGTGCGAATCTTTATCTAAACGGCGCGCGAGCGCCAAGGAGTAACCCCAT
>Ga0268298_10003939_pt1 | contig 14776 bp, 13 predicted proteins | sample WWTPWeurt_MetaG_FD_194462 | JGI IMG/M metagenome (GOLD analysis project Ga0268298, IMG submission 194462) | Activated sludge microbial communities from WWTP in Nijmegen, Gelderland, Netherland - WWTP Weurt | ecosystem: Engineered > WWTP > Aerobic digester > Activated sludge | place... | reverse complement strand
CGCCACGGCCTGGCCCTGGTGCTGGGTGCGCGCACCGCATTGCCGCCGCAACCCGACGACGCGCCGACCACGGGCGACGAAACCGGGCGCGGCAAGCGGGTAAAACGGAAGCCACGCTAGATGCAACCCACCCATTCATCGCGCCGCATCCTGCTGCCGGTCAGGAACTGGTTCATCGTGCTGACCTTCTTTGTCGCCCTGCTGCTGAACCTGATCCCCTTCGGCCGCTTGCCCGGAATACCCGACTGGGTGGCCCTGGTCCTGGCGTTCTGGTGCGTGCACCAGCCGCTCAAGGTCGGCATGGCCGCCGGCTTCGTGTTCGGCCTGGCGATGGACGTCGCCGACGCCAGCGTCATGGGGCAGCATGCCCTGGCCTACGTGCTGCTGGCCTTCGCCGCTGCGGGCCTGTCGCGCCGCGTGCTGTGGTTCCCGCTTTCGCAACAGGCCCTGCATGTCCTGCCGATGTTCCTCGGCATGCAGCTGGTGATGATGGCCCTGCGCATGATCGGCGGCGCCGAGTTCCCCGGCGTGCTGTGGTTTCTGTCGAGCTTCACCGCCGCGCTGCTCTGGCATCCGGTGACTTACCTGCTCCTGATCCCGCAGTTCCGGCCGGAAGACAAAGACGTCCATCGGCCGATATGAACACGCCGATCGGCCCTTTGCCGGCCTCGCTGTCGCCGGCCTAGCCCAGCATGGAATTCAAGAATCCCCAGGAGGAACTCGAACGCTTCCGCTCGCGGCTGGCGGTGGCGGGGGGCTTCGTCCTGTTCTGCTTCACGCTCCTGTTCGTGCGCTTCGTCTGGCTGCAGATCGTCCAGCACGACTACTACCAGACCCGCGCCGAGGACAACCGGATTTCGCTGGTGCCCATCGTGCCCAACCGCGGCCTGATCCTCGACCGCAACGGCGTGGTGCTGGCACGCAACTACTCGGCCTATACGCTGGAGATAACGCCCTCCAAGACCCGCGATCTCGACCAGGTGATCGACGGGCTGGCGGGCATCATCGACATCCAGGCCAAGGACCGCAAGCGTTTCAAGAAGCTGCTGGAGGAAAGCCGCAACTTCGAGTCGCTGCCGATCCGGACGCGGCTGACCGATGTCGAGGTGGCCAAGTTCATCGCCCATCGCTACCGCTTCCCCGGTGTCGACATCAAGGCCCGCCTGTTCCGGCAGTATCCGGGCGGCGCCTTCGCCTCGCACATGCTCGGCTACATCGGGCGCGTCACCGACCGCGACCTGGAGAAGATCGAGGAGCAGGACCAGGAGGCGAACTACCGCGGCACCGAGCATTTCGGCAAGACCGGGCTGGAACAGCACTACGAGTTCAAGCTGCATGGCGAAACCGGCTTCGAGCAGGTGGAAGTCGATGCCGGGGGCCGCGCCGTGCGCACCCTGGCCCGCTCCGCGCCGGTCGCCGGCAGCAACCTGACGCTGACCGTGGACATCGAGCTGCAGCGCATCGCCGAGCAGGCCTTCGGCGACCGCAAGGGCGCGCTGGTCGCCATCGAGCCGTCCACCGGCGGCATCCTGGCGCTGGTGGCGATGCCCAACTACGATCCCAACCTGTTCGTCGACGGCATCGACACGCAGAACTGGAAGGAGCTCAACGAATCCCCGGACAAGCCCATGGTCAACCGCGCGCTGAACGGCGCCTACCCGCCGGGATCGACGTTCAAGCCGTTCATGGCGCTGGGCGCGCTGACGCTGGGCAAGCGCCGCGCGGAGCAGGCGATCTCCGATCCGGGCTTCTTCAACTTCGGCGGCCACACCTTCCGCGACGACAAGAAGGGCGGCCACGGCTCGGTGGATATGTACAAATCCATCGTGCAGTCCTGCGACACCTACTACTACATGCTGGCCAACGACATGGGGATCGACAACATCTCCGCCTTCATGGCCCAGCTCGGGCTCGGCAGCCGCACCGGGATCGACATCGACGGCGAATCGGAAGGCGTGCTGCCCTCGCAGGAGTGGAAAAGGAAGCGCTTCAAGAAGCCGGAACAGCAGAAGTGGTACGCCGGCGAGACCATATCGATCGGCATCGGCCAGGGCTACAACGCCTACACGCCGATCCAGCTGGCGCACGCCACCGCCATCCTCGCCAACAAGGGCGTCGTGTTCCGTCCGCACCTGGTCAAGTTCGTCACCGATACCAAGTCCGGCGAGCGGGCCCTGGTCGAGCCCAAGCCGACACGCACCCTGGCACTGAAGCCGGAGCACATCGAGGTGATCAAGAACGCGATGGTCGGGGTGAACAAGGAAGGGACCGGCGCCCGCGCCTTCGCCGGCGCCGAGTACGTCGCCGCCGGCAAGACCGGAACCGCCCAGGTGTTCTCGCTCAAGGGCGCCGAGTACAAGGCCGGAGGGGTCAAGAAGGAATTGCGCGACCACGCGCTGTTCATCGCCTTCGCCCCCGCCGACGAGCCGAAGATCGCGCTGGCGATCCTGGTCGAGAACGGCGGCTTCGGCGCCCAGGCTGCGGCGCCGATCGCCCGCCAGGTGCTCGACTACTATCTGCTCGGCAAAAAACCCAACGCGCCGGCGCCGGCCGACGAAGCCGCCGTCGAGGAGGACGACCAATGAACCGCGGCATCGGCCTGGCCGTGATTCGCGATCTCGCCCAGCGCCTGGTCGCCCCGATCGATCCGCCGCTGATGCTGATCGCCGGCCTGCTGTTGCTGCTGGCCGTCGGTGTGATGGGCAGCGCCTCGCCGGAGCGGCTGACGGCGCAACTGGCCAACGTCGCCGTCGCCCTGGCGGTGATGCGCGTGATTGCCCAGGTGCCGCCGCAGCGCCTGATGCACCTGGCGCTGCCGGCCTACCTGCTCGGCCTGCTGCTGCTGGTCGCGGTCGCCCTGTTCGGCGACGTGTCGAAGGGCGCGCGGCGCTGGCTCAACCTCGGCTTCATGCGCGTGCAGCCGTCGGAGCTGATGAAGATCGCGGTGCCGCTGCTGCTGGCCTGGTTCTTCCAGAAGCGCGAGGCCATGCTGCGCCTGCGCGACTACGGCGTCGCCGCCGCGCTGCTGCTGCTCCCGGTCGCGCTGATCGCGCGCCAGCCCGACCTCGGTACCGCGATCCTGGTGCTGGCGGCGGGTTTCTACGTGATCTTCTTCGCCGGCCTGTCGTGGAAGATCATCGGCGGCATGGTGGTGGCCGGACTGGCGGCCGCCCCGCTGGCCTGGAACCTGCTGCACGACTACCAGCGCAACCGCATCATCACCCTCTTCGATCCCGAGAAGGACCCGCTGGGCAAGGGCTTCCACATCATCCAGTCGACCATCGCCATCGGCTCCGGCGGCTTCTTCGGCAAGGGCTGGCGCGCCGGTACCCAGGCCCAGCTCGAATTCATTCCCGAGCGCCACACCGACTTCATCTTCGCGGTTTTCTCCGAGGAGTTCGGCCTGTTCGGCAACCTGCTCCTGCTCGCGCTCTACGCCCTGCTGATCGGGCGCGGCCTGATGATCGCCGCCAACGCCGCAACGCTGTTTTCGCGCCTGCTGGCCGGCGCCGTGACCCTGATCTTCTTCACCTATGCCTTCGTCAACATGGGCATGGTGTCCGGCATCCTGCCGGTGGTCGGCGTTCCGCTGCCCTTCGTCAGTTACGGCGGCACGGCGCTGGTCACGCTGTTCCTCGGCATCGGCATCCTGATGTCGATCCACGGCCACCGCATGCTGGTCCAGAAATGAACGCCCGCTCCCCCCAGCCCCCTCTCCCGGGGGGGAGCTTGCAAGCTCGCTGCACTCGCTTGTCACGGGGTGCTCCGAATGAGTCGTCGAGGCGATGTTCGCTCCGCGAACGCGGCGTCTTGCCTTGGGGCGGCCCGGCGGCAAGACTCGACCGGCAACTCCTCGTTCCGCTGCTGGCGCTGGCACTGGCTGCCTGCGGCGGCCAGCCGCCGCGTCCGGTGATCGACCGCGCCGAGGTTCCGGCCGCCGCACCGCCGGCCGCATCGGCCGCGAGCGTGGCGAGGAAGCCGGGCGCACCGCAAAAGTTCGGCGGCGGCTACAAGGACGACGGGCCCGGCGAGGGCGCGCCCGACATCGACGCGATCCCCGACGCCGTTCCGCGCGACGAACCCCTGCACCGCTTCGCCAACAATCCCTACTCGGCGCTCGGCCGCGACTACGTCCCCCTGCGCACCGTCGGCAACTATCGCGGGCGCGGCATCGGCAGCTGGTACGGGCGCCGCTATCACGGCCAGCGCACGTCGAGCGGCGAAGCCTACGACATGTACGCGATGACCGCCGCCCATCCGACGTTGCCCATCCCCTCCTATGCCCGCGTCACCAACGTCGCCAACGGCAGGTCGGTCGTGGTGCGCATCAACGACCGCGGTCCCTTCCTCGCCGGACGCGAGATCGACCTGTCGTGGACCGCGGCCGCCAAGCTCGGCTATGTCGGCGCCGGTAGCGCCACCGTGGAAGTCGAGAGCCTGGCGCCCGGCCGCGAACCCGCCGTGGCCGCGGCACCCGCTCCCCGGCCGGGGCCGCCGGCCGCCGCCGAGGATCCGATCGCGAAGATGGCCGCGACCGAGCCGGAGCCGTCGCTGCCGCAGGTGCAGGATGCGCGCGGTCACTTCCTCCAGCTCGGCGCCTTCGGCAACCGCGACAACGCGGAGGCCCTGCGCGCCAGGCTGGCGCGCGAGCTCGGCGACCTGGCCGGCAAGCTGGTGATCCAGCCGGCGGGTAAGGTGTTCCGCGTCCAGCTCGGGCCGTGGGCGGATGCGGCGGCGGCGCAGCAGGCGGGTGGCCGTCTGCGCGAGAGCCTGGGCATGACGCCGGTGGTGGTGCAGCGCTGAGCGGGAATCGGCGAGCGGGAGCGGAAGGCGGTTCGGCGCGCGCCTTATAATCCGGACTCGTCCATCCGCCGATTCGTCAATGCGTTTCCTCCTCTTCATACTCGCCCTGCTGCCGATTGCGGCCAGCCATGCCCAGAGCGTCCCGGTGCCGACCCTGAGCGCGCGGGCCTGGATCCTGATGGACTACGCCACCGGCCAGATCCTTGCCGCGCACGAAGCCGACACCCGCCTCGAACCGGCTTCGCTGACCAAGGTCATGACCACCTACCTGGTCGCCGAGGCGCTGGCGCAGAAGACCCTGTCGCCGCAGCAGCCGGTCACGGTCTCCGAGCGCGCCTGGCGCACCCAGGGCTCCCGCAGCTTCGTGCCGGTGAACAAGGGGGTGGCGGTCGACGACCTGTTCAAGGGCATGGTGATCCAGTCCGGCAACGACGCCTCGGTGGCGCTGGCCGAGGCCATCGGCGGCACGGAGGACACGTTCGCCGGCATGATGAACCGCACCGCACAGCGCATGGGTCTCAAGGACACGCATTTCCTCAATGCCAGCGGATACTTCGAAGGGCCGGAGCCGAACCACTATTCGACGGCGCGCGACCTCGCCCGGCTGGCCGCCGCGCTGATCCGCGAGCATCCGGAAACCCACGCGCTGCATGCCACCAAGGAATACACCTACAACGGCATCCGCCAGCAGAACCGCAACCGCCTGTTGTGGGCCGACCCCACGGTGGACGGGTTGAAGACCGGACATTCCAGCGCCGCCGGCTACTGCCTGATCGCCACCGCCCAGCGCGGCCCGCGGCGGCTGATTTCCGTGGTGCTCGGCACCGCCTCGGAAGAGGCGCGGGCGCGCGATTCCCTGAACCTGCTCAACTGGGGCTACACCGCGTTCGACGCGGTGAAGCTCTACGACAAGGGGCAGGCGATATCGCAGCTCAGGGTCTTCAAGGGCGCGCAGAATGTCGTCGGCGCGGGTTTCGCCGAGGACCTGGTGGTCTCCGTGCCGCGCGGCTCGGCGGACAAGCTCGCCGTGCAACTGGTCAGCCGGCAACCGCTGGTGGCGCCCGTGGCGGCGGGCGCCGCCGTCGGCACCCTCAAGCTGGCGGTCGGCGGCCAAGCCTGGGGCGAGTACCCGGTCGTCGCGCTGGCCCCGGTCCCGGTCGCCGGATTCATCGGTCGGCTGTGGGACGAGATCCGGTTGTTCTTCCAATGACGGCGCGGATTTTTCTCAACGGCGAGTGGCTGGCGGCGGCGGAGGCCCGCGTTTCCGTGATGGACCGCGGCTTCCTCTTCGGCGACGGCGTGTATGAAGTGATCCCCGTGTATTCGCGGCGGCCCTTCCGCCTCGAACAGCACCTGGCCCGCCTGCAGCAAAGTCTCGACGGCATCCAGCTCGCCAATCCGCACCGGGTCGAAGAGTGGGTCGCATTTGTCGTGCAGCTGGCGCGCGAAGCGGAATGGGACGACCAGTCGATCTACATCCAGGTCACGCGCGGACCGATGGCGGTGCGCAACCACGCGTTTCCGAAACAGGTCACACCGACCGTCGTGCTGCTGGCCGAGCCGATGACCACGCCACCGGCCGCCCAGCGTGAGCAGGGCATCGCCGCCGTGTCCGCCGCCGACATCCGCTGGCTGCGCTGCGACCTGAAGGCCACTTCGCTGCTGGCCAACTGCCTGCTGCGCCAGATGGCGGTATCCGCCGGCTGCGTCGAGACCGTGCTGTTCCGCGACGGCTTCCTCACCGAAGGTTCTGCCTCGTCGATCTTCGTCGTCAGGGACGGCACGCTGCTGGCGCCGATCAAGAACCACCTGATGCTGCCCGGCATCACCTACGACGTGGTGCTCGAACTCGCGGCGCGGCATGGCCTGCCGCACGAGGTGCGCGATGTCACCGAGGCCGAAACCCGCGCCGCCGACGAGCTCTGGATGTGCTCCTCGACCAAGGAAGTGCTGCCCGTCGTCACGCTCGACGGCAAGGCGGTCGGCGACGGCACCCCGGGACCGGCGTTCGCGCGGATGTTCGCCTGGTACCAGGAGTTCAAGGCCACGGTGATGCGGACCGCGGCATGAGCCGGCCCACCCTGCTCGAATTTCCCTGCGATTTCCCGCTCAAGATCATGGGCGCCAACGCGGCAGATTTCGCGCAGGCCATCGCTGCGGTCGTTGCCAGGCATGCACCCGACTTCAACCCGGCCGCGATGGAGATGCGGCCCTCGAAGGCCGGCAACTACCTCGCGCTGACCTGCACCGTGCGCGCCGTGTCGCAGGCACAGCTCGATGCTCTTTATCGCGAGCTGACGGCGCACCCGATGGTGAAGGTAGTGCTGTGAGCGGCGTAGCAGGGGCCCCGCGCAGCGGGGATGCGTGCCTGGCGAACAGCACTTCGAGCCGACAGGAAAACGCATCGAGTTGCTGCCGCGTGCCGGAGGCGAAGCTGTGATCGTCCGCAGGCTGGGCCGCGTCGACTACGCAAGCACCTTCGCCGCGATGCAGGACTTCACCGCCAGGCGCGGCGACGAGACCCCCGACGAACTCTGGCTCTGCGAGCACCCGCCGGTATTCACGCAAGGGCTGTCGGGCAAGCCGGAGCACCTGCTGCGCGACATCGGCGTCCCCGTCGTGCAGATCGACCGCGGCGGACAGATCACCTATCACGGTCCCGGCCAGGTGGTCGCCTACCTGCTGCTCGACCTCAAGCGGCGCGACCTCAAGGTGCGCGACTTGGTGCGGCGCATCGAGCAGGCCGTGATCGAACTGCTGGCCGGCTATGGCATCGCGGCGGAGCGGCTGGCCGGAGCCCCGGGCGTCTATGTCGGCGGCGCCAAGATCGCGGCGCTGGGCCTGCGCATCAAGCACGGCTGCAGCTACCACGGCGTCTCGCTCAACGTCGCCATGGACCTGGCGCCCTACGGCGCGATCAACCCCTGCGGCTACGAGGGCATGCCGGTGACGCAAATCAGCGACCTGGCCGCTGGCGAGTGGGATACTGTGCGGGTCGGCGAAGCCTTCGCCGCGAAACTGGAAGAACAGCTGCAATGACGAGCAAGCAGAAGGGCGAGGCCAAGACGGCACGCATTCCGATCAAGGTGGTGCCGGCGGAAACCGTGCTGAAGAAGCCGGCGTGGATCCGCGTCAAGGCCGGCAACAGCGCGGCGCGTTTCGGCGAGATCAAGCAGATCCTGCGCGAGCACCAGTTGCACACCGTCTGCGAGGAGGCCACCTGTCCCAACATCGGCGAGTGCTTCGGCAAGGGCACGGCGACCTTCATGATCCTCGGCGACTTGTGCACCCGGCGCTGCCCCTTTTGCGACGTCGGCCACGGCAAGCCGCTGCCGCCCGATGCGGAGGAACCGGAAAAGCTGGCGCGCACCATCGCGGCGATGAAGCTCAGGTACGTCGTCATCACCAGCGTCGACCGCGACGACCTGCGCGACGGCGGCGCCCGGCACTTCGCCGACTGCATCGCGAAAGTGCGCGAATATTCGCCGGGCACGAAGATCGAGGTGCTGGTTCCCGACTTCCGCGGCCGCCTCGACATCGCGCTCGACATCCTCGCCGCCACCCCGCCCGACGTGTTCAACCACAACATGGAAACCGTGCCGCGCCTCTACCGGCAGGCACGCCCCGGCGCCGAGTATGCGCATTCCCTGCAATTGCTGAAGGCCTTCAAGGCCCGCGTGCCAGGCGTGCCGACCAAGTCCGGCCTGATGGTGGGGCTGGGCGAGACCGACGAGGAACTGCTGGCCACGCTGCGCGACCTGCGCGCCCACGACGTCGAGATGCTGACCATCGGCCAGTACCTCGCACCCTCCGGCCACCACCTGCCGGTGCTGCGCTATGTGCACCCCGACGTCTTCGCCATGTACGCGCGCGAGGCGACGGCGATGGGCTTCACCAGCGCCGCCAGCGCGCCCCTGGTGCGTTCCAGTTATCATGCCGATTTGCAGGCGCTCGGCGCCGGCGTCGCATGAACGACCGCATTCACCAATAAGACAGTGGAGGAGATCGCAATGGAAAAGCCCTGGCTCAAGAGTTATCCCGCCGGCGTGCCGGCCGAAATCGACCACGCGCGCTACGAGACCGTGGCGCACATGCTTGAGGAATCGATGCAGAAGCATGCGGCGCGTACCGCCTTCGTCTGCATGGGCAAGTCGATCACCTATGGCGAGCTCGACACGGCCTCGCGCAAGCTGGGCGCCTGGCTGCAGTCGCGCGGGATGGCGCCGGGCAGCCGCGTCGCGATCATGATGCCCAACATCATGCAGTACCCGGTCGCCGTGGCGGCAGTGCTGCGTGCCGGCTACACGGTGGTCAACGTCAATCCGTTGTACACGCCGCGCGAACTGGAACACCAGCTCAAGGACAGCGGCGCCGAGGCCATCGTCATCATCGAGAACTTCGCCACCACGCTGGAGAAGGTCATCGGCAACACCCCGGTCAAGCACGTCGTCGTCGCCGCGATGGGCGACCTGCTCGGCGGGCTCAAGGGCACGCTGGTCAATTTCGTCGTGCGCAAGGTCAAGAAGATGGTGCCCGCCTACTCGCTGCCCGGCGCGCACGGCTTCAATGGTGCGCTGTCGCAGGGCGCCGGCATGGCGCTGAAGCCGGTGGCGCGCACCCGCGACGACGTGGCCTTCCTCCAATACACGGGCGGCACGACCGGCGTGTCGAAGGGCGCGACCCTGCTCAACCGCAACGTGGTGGCCAACATGCTGCAGGTCGAGGAATGGCTGCAGCCCGCCATCGACACGCACGTCGCGGGCGAGCAGGTGAACTTCGTCTGCGCCCTGCCGCTGTACCACATCTTCGCGCTGACCGTCTGCAACATGATCGGCACGCGCATCGGCGCCTGCAACCTGCTGATCCCCAACCCGCGCGACATCCCGGGCTTCATCAAGGAGCTGTCGACCTTCCGCTTCCAGGTGCTTCCCTGCCTCAACACGCTGTTCAACGCGCTGGCCAGTCATCCCGATTTCGCCAAGCTGGATTTCTCCAGCCTCAAGATCAGCCTCGGCGGCGGCATGGCGACGCAGAAGGCGGTGGCCGACAAATGGACCGCCATCACCGGCTGCGCCATCGTCGAGGGCTACGGCCTGTCCGAAACCTCGCCGGTGGCGACCTGCAACGTCGCCAACCTGCAGGGCTTCACCGGCACCATCGGCCTGCCGATGCCCTCCACCGAGATCGCCATCCGCGACGAGGACGGCAAGGACGTGCCGCTCGGCGAGTCGGGCGAGATCTGCATCCGCGGCCCGCAGGTGATGGCCGGCTACTGGAACCGTCCCGACGAGACCGAGAAAGTGATGACCGCCGACGGCTTCTTCAAGTCGGGCGACGTCGGCATCATGGACGAGAGCGGCGCCACGCGCATCGTCGACCGCAAGAAGGACATGGTGCTGGTGTCGGGCTTCAACGTCTATCCGAGCGAGATCGAGGAAGTCGCCATGAAGTGCCCCGGCGTCATGGAGGCGGCGGTGATCGGCGTGCCCGACGAGCATTCGGGCGAAGTGCCGAAGATCTTCGTCGTGAAAAAGGATCCGGCGCTGACCGAGGCGCAGGTGATGGACTTCCTCAAGGAGAACCTCACCGGCTACAAGCGGCCGAAGTACGTCGAGTTCCGCCCCGACCTGCCGAAGACTCCGGTGGGCAAGATCCTGCGCCGCGAACTGCGGCCGAAGTGACGACGTGCGGAAGCCAATGCCAACGGCCATGCGCGCACGCCTGATCGCCCTCGTCGCCGGCCTGGCGCTGTCCCTGCCGGCGCTGGCCCTGAGTCTCGCCGACATTACCGGCAAGGACGCCGGCGGCGGCCTCAAGGAAGCGCTGACCCAGGGCGCCGGCAAGGCCGTCGACCTGCTCGGCAAGCAGGACGGTTTCCTCGGCAACCCGAAGGTGAAGATCCCGCTGCCGGAAAGCGTGCAGAAGGTCGAAGGCGTGTTGCGCGGACTGGGCATGGGCAGACAGGCCGACGAACTGGTCGCGACCATGAACCACGCGGCCGAGGCGGCGGTGCCCCAGGCCAGGACCCTGCTGGTGAATTCCATCAAGCAGATGTCGGTGGAGGACGCCAAGGGCATCCTCTCCGGCGGCGAGGACGCGGCGACCCAGTATTTCCGCCGCACCACCTCCGGCCCGCTGACGGAGAAGTTCAAGCCCATCGTGCGCGGCGCCATGGCGAAGGTCAAGCTGGCGGAGAAGTACGACCAGTTCGCCGGCAAGGCGGCCAGGTACGGCCTGGTGCGCGAGCAGGACGCCCATCTCGAAAACTACGTGACGCAGAAGACGCTCGACGGCCTCTTCCTGATGATCGCCGAGGAAGAAAAGGCGATCCGGCAGGATCCGGCCGGCGCGGCCGGCAAGCTGGCGAAGAAGGTGTTCGGCGCGCTGAAGTAGGAAACCCCGGCGCCGCAAGCGCCAGACGACAGTCCCCATGGTCAAGCTCAACGCGGCCCAGCTCGAGGCCGTGCATCATCTCGATACGCCGCTGCTGGTGCTGGCCGGCGCCGGCTCCGGCAAGACGCGCGTCATCACGCACAAGATCGCCTGGCTGGTGGACGACTACGGCGTCAAGCCGACCCAGATCGCCGCCATCACCTTCACCAACAAGGCCGCGAAGGAGATGAAGGAGCGCGTCGGCAAGCTGATCGGCGCGCGCGCCGAGGGCCTGATCGTCAGCACCTTCCATGCCCTGGGCGTGCGCATCCTGCGCCAGGAAGCGGCGAAGCTCGGCCTCAAGCCCGGCTTCTCGATCCTCGACGCGGCCGACACCACGGCGCTGTTCCAGGAACTCGCCGGCAGCGTCGACAAGGGCCGGCTGCGCGCGCTGCAGTCGCGCATCTCGCTGTGGAAGAACCAGCTGGTCGATCCGCGGACGGCCCTCGACGGCGCGGCCGACGAGGTCGAGTCGGGCGCCGCCCACCTCTACGCCAGCTACGAGCGGACCCTGCGCGCCTACCAGGCCGTGGATTTCGACGACCTGATCCGCCTGCCGGTGACGCTGTTCGGCGAGCACGAGGACGTCGCCGAACGGTGGCGCAAGCGCATCTGGCACCTGCTGGTGGACGAATACCAGGACACCAACCGCGGCCAGTACCGCCTGCTGCAGCTGCTGACCCGCGGCCGCGATTCCTTCACCGCCGTCGGCGACGACGACCAGTCGATCTACGCCTGGCGCGGTGCCGACAGCGAGAACCTGCGCCTGCTCAAGGAGGACTACCCGGGCCTCAAGGTGGTCAAGCTGGAGCAGAACTACCGCTCCACCTCGCGCATCCTGCATGCCGCCAACACGCTGATCGCCAACAATCCCAAGCTGTTCGAGAAGAAGCTGTGGTCCGAGCACGGCCAGGGCGAGGCGATCCAGGTCCAGACCTGCCGCGACGGCGACCACGAGGCGGAATGGGTCGCCTCGCGCCTTTCCGCGCATCGCTTCGAGCGGCGCACGAAGTTTTCCGACTACGCCATCCTGTATCGCGGCAACCACCAGGCGCGGGCCATCGAGCAGCAGCTGCGCGCGCAGCGCATCCCCTACGTCATTTCCGGCGGGCAGTCCTTCTTCGAGCGCGCCGAGATCAAGGACATCACCTGCTACCTGCGGCTGCTGGCCAACCAGGACGACGATCCGGCCTTCATCCGCGCCGTCACCACGCCCAAGCGCGGCATCGGCGGCACCACGCTGGAAGCGCTCGGCACCGCCGCCGGGCGCCGGCACCTGGGCCTGTTCGCCTGCATCTACGCACCAGGTCTCGACACCGAGCTCAACGTCAAGCAGCGCACCGCCCTGCGCGAGTTCGGCGACTTCATCAACCGCATGGAGGCGCGCGCCGCCAGGGAGCCGGCCGGCCGGGTGCTGAACGACCTGATCGCCGCCATCGGCTACGAGGGCTGGCTGTTCCAGTCGGGCGAGCCGCGCGAGGCCGAAACCCGCTGGGCCAACGTCTGCGACTTCGTCGAATGGCTGGGCCGCAAGGGCGAGGAGGAAGGCAAGAACCTGCTCGAACTGGCGCAATCCGTGGCGCTGCTCTCGATGCTGGACCAGAACCAGGACGACCAGGACGCGGTGCAGCTCGCCACCCTGCACGCTGCCAAGGGCCTGGAATTCCGCCACGTGTTCCTGGTCGGCGTCGAGGAGGGCCTGCTGCCGCACCGCGACTCGCTCGAACCGGCGAAGATGGAGGAAGAGCGCCGCCTGATGTACGTCGGCATCACGCGCGCGCAGGCCAGCCTGACCGTGAGCTGGTGCGAGCGGCGCAAGCAGGGGCGCGAATCGATGCCGCGCGAGCCGTCGCGCTTCATCGCCGAGATGGGCGAGGCGGCGCCGGACCCGGGGGCGCAGCGGAACACCGTGCCCGACGCCGGCACCGCCCGCGCCAAGGCGGCCCAGTTGCGCGCCATGCTCGCCGGCAAGCGGGAATGAAAAAGGGACCGCGCGCGGTCCCCGGTTTCCGACGGCGTGGCGCCGCTTACTTGGCGGCGGGTTCCTTGAAGCTGGCGCCGGACTTGTTGGCCATATAGACGATGGCGCGCGCCAGCTCCGCCTCGTTCGCGTCGGAACCGCCCTTGGGCGGCATCGCGTTCTTGCCGGCGGTCGCCGACTTGACCAGGCCGGCAAGGCCGAGCGCGATGCGCGGCGCCCAGGCCGCCTTGTCGCCCAGCTTGGGAGCGTTGGCAACGCCTGCGTCGTGGCAGGCCGAGCAGGTGGCCTTGTAGATCTGTTCGCCGCTGCGCGCGCCGGCGGCGGCCCCGGCCGTGGCGGCCGCCAGTTCGACCCTGGCCACCGGAGCGATGCGGCTGTTGGCCGCTTCGTCGTCGACCATCGGCCGGTTGCCCATCGCCACCGCGCCGACGGAGGTAACCAGAACGCCCGCCGCAGCGAGGGTACGGAGAGTCGAATGGAGCATTTGGGGCCTTCCCGCGAGAGTCGAACGAAGCCGCAAATTATAGCGGATTCACCCGCCCCGCAATGGACGCCGGCCGGCGAACGGGTTATGCTTCGCCCCCTCGCGCTCGTAGCTCAATGGATAGAGTACTGGCCTCCGAAGCCAGGGGTTGTGGGTTCGATCCCCGCCGAGCGCGCCAATTCCCCGTTTCCAGGAATCCGGCATTGTTCCGGACTCACGCCCATCCCGGGGCGCGTTGGATCGCAGACAGTTTCCCGTCGTGACCGCGCTGCTTGATATTTCAATCAAGAGCCTTGCCCGAAAAATATTTTCATTTCCGGGCTCCGGCACGAGGTCCTTGCCCTCACTGGATTTCCATACGCATCGCATATGCCTTTGGGCATGCCGACTTTCGATTTTCGCCGGAAGCGCTATTGAATCCGGACTTCGGGAGATGCTAACGTAATGCCTGCTGGAAGCCGATGCGCTTCCGATCGCTTCGTTTTCGGCCTCGCTTGGCGGCTTGTCAGGTCGCATCGGAAGGCGCAACGAGAGGACCAGGTAGCATCCGCAACGCATCTTTGCAACGATGAATGCTCCCCCTCTCGAACTGGCAGCCGGGCCGGTCGACGACGGCCCGGTGCCGCCTGAGACCAAGCTTGACACGGGTCTGCTGGGTCTCGTGCTCATCGCCCGCTACCACCAGATTGCCGCCGATCCCGATCAGCTTGCGCATGACTTCGGCGGGTCCGACGACGGCTTCGGCGTTACCCAGATGCTGCTCGCCGCCAGGCACCTGGGCCTGAAAGCCAGGCGTACCCGGGTCGCCGCCGACCGGCTGGCGCAGACGCCAATGCCGGCGCTGGCCCCGATGGTCGATGGCCGCTTCCTCATCGTCGCGCGCTGCGACGGCGACAGGCTGCTCGTCCAGGACCCGGCGACCACCCGGCCTGAAGTGCTTGCACTTGCCGAGTTTGCGGCAAATTGGTGCGGCGAACTCATCCTGTTCACCTCGCGTGCCTCGCTGGCCGGCGAACTGGCCAAATTCGACTTCACCTGGTTCATTCCGGCGGTGGTCAAATACCGAAAGCTGCTCG